>JAABUX010000087.1_pt1 | contig 154993 bp, 150 predicted proteins | sample 5561851 | NCBI WGS metagenome assembly JAABUX01 (sample SAMN10711883, study PRJNA513361) | rock metagenome | isolation source: Antarctica rocks | place: Antarctica: Victoria Land, Richard Nunatak red sandstone | collected 2016-01-03
ACATGAAGTTTGCCTTTTCAACGCAATTGATGGACTTTCACGCAAGGTTTCAAGATGGCCTTCGGCAGACAGGAAGACATTCCCCTGTCGCCTAAAGTCGACAGCCCCCTGTCTTGATTCTCTGTGGATCAGCACCGTGTCCCCCGGCGCGGCGGCCTGGGCCGCCTCCCCGACGGTGCGGAACTGCCGGTCGGGCGGAACGGCGGCCAGGGCCGTCGGAGCCACATGGAAGACGCGCCCCGGCATCCGCCCGCCCGCGCGAGGCGCGGCGAAGCCGCAGACAGCCGGCAGCGTCTGGGCGCAAAGCAGCAGGGCGCAAAGCATCATTTTCGGCGGGAAGTTATTCATGGCGCCTCCGTTATAACACAAGTCGGCCCCGGACGCAAGGGGGTGGGCGCATAAAGACCGGCGCATAAAGAAATGCCCGCACCTGCCGATAATACGGGCATGAAAGCGTCACTCAGCGAGGCCATGCAGGACCGGCCCGAGCAGCGGCGGGCATTCCAGCGATACGTGGTGAGCCTGACGGTGCTGGTGCAGCCGATGGCGGAGGACGGGGCCGGCGCGCGGCGCGGGGGGATGGCAGCCGCCGTCGTCACCGATGTCAGCCTTTCCGGTCTGGTCTTCGTCTCACGCCGCCCCCATCCGCCCGGCTCCCTCGTAGAGATACAGATCAGCCTCGGCGCGCACGTCTACCTGATCCGCGCCGTCATCAAGCGCAGCCAGGTCCTCGCCCTACCGGGGCGGCGCGCGTTCCAGTGCGCCGCGCGTTCCAGTGCGCCGCGCAGCTCGTGCGCGGGGACACCGTCGCGCGCTACATCCCCGCCAAGGCGCGGTATCTTTACCGACGCACCGGCCCGAACTCTTCCCGCAAGCTACAGTGACAGACTCACATGTCCGCATTCATCCCCTTATTCAAGCATCGGCGCGGCAGCTTGAATCACCTGCTGCCGCTGGCCCTGCTCGCTGTGCTCCTGCTGGCGCTGATCACGGCCGTCTCCTACCGATCCTCGCAGCGCTTCACTGAGGATGAGCGGTGGGTGACCCATACTCACCAGGTCCTGGAAGACATCGCCGTCCTGCGCTCCGCGATCGAAGAGGCGGAAGCAGGCCGGCGCGGCTACCTGCTGACCGGCGACCCGCGCTGCCTGCGCGCCTACGGAGCGGCCCGCTCCGCCACGGCGGTTGATCTGAGCGTCATCCGCCGGCTGACCGCCGACAACCCGGCCCAGCAGCGGCGGCTGGACGATCTGGAGCCGCTCGTCGAAACCCGTCTAGCCCAGTTGGACGGCCTGGCGCGGGCGGACCCCGGCATGGGGCTGACCGACCGGATCCAGGCTGGGGCGACGGACATGCAGGCCGAAGAAACGCGGCTGCTGAAAGCGCGGGCGGCGGCGGCGGAGGCGACGGACGGTTTCTCGCGGATCGTGATCGTTTCAGGCATGGCCGTGGTCTTGACGCTGCTGTGCCTGGCGGGAATCATGGCGGGGCAGTATGGGCGCGAGCGGAGCCGAAGCGAAGCCGACTTGCGGACCGCGCGCGAAGACCTGGCACAAAAGGTCCGGGACCGGACGCAGGAGATCGAGGCCGCGTTCCAAGCGCTGCGCGAGAACGAGCAGCGCTACCGGTTCCTTGCCGACTCGATGCCTCAGATCGTCTGGACCAGCCGGCCCGATGGCGCGTCCGACTACCTGAACCAGCGCTGGTATGAGTACACCGGGACTTCTCGGCAGGAGACCGTGGGGGCAGGAACCGTGGGGGAAGGGACGGCGACGTCCGAGCGGCGTCCGGTCATGCACCCGGACGATCAGCCGCTCCGCGATGCGGCCTGGGCCAAGGCGCTCGGATCGGGGCAGCCTTATGTGCAGGAATACCGCCTGCGCCGAGCGGACGGCGAGTATCGCTGGCATCTGGGCCGCGCCGTGCCGCTGCGCGATGACGGCGGCGAGATCATCATGTGGGCCGGGACCGGGACGGACATTGACGACTACAAGCGCGCGGAGGAATCGCTGCGAAAGGCGCAGAACGAGTTGGAGCGGCGGGTGGAGGAGCGTACCGCCGCGCTCTCCGTCGCCAACCGGACGCTGCAAGAGAGCGAGGCCCAGTTCCGTTCGGTGATCCACGCCATGCAGGAAGGTCTGGAGGTGCAGGATGCCCAGGGGACCGTGTTGTTATGCAACCCGTCGGCGGAAGCCATCCTCGGCGTACCTAGCGCGGAACTGATGGGGCGGAGCGCCATCCGGCGAAACTGGCACATCCTGCGCGAAGACGGTACGGAGTTCCCGCGCGCGCTCCACCCTAGCCAAGCGGCGCTGCGGACGGGGCAGGGACAATCTTCGGTCGTCATGGGCATCCGCAGGCCCAAAGGCGAAACAACCTGGCTTTCGGTCAACGCCGCCCCGCTGTTCCATGTCGGCCAGCAGACGCCCTACGCCGTCCTGACGACGTTCAGCGACATCACGGAGCGCCGCCGTTCCGAAGAAGCTTTGCGCCGCGCGGAAGAGAAATACCGGGGCATCTACGAGAATTCGGTCGAGGGCATTTTCCAGAGCACCGTCGGGGGCCGTTTCCTCAGCGTCAACCCCGCCGCAGCGCGGATGCTGGGCTATGACTCGCCGGAAGAATTAGTCGCCGAAACAACCGACCTGGGACGGCAGATCTATCACCTGCCGGAAGACGGCGCCCAGCTCCTGGAGCAGATCGGCGCGCAGGGCAGGGTCATCGGCTTCGAGACCCCATACCGCCGGCGCGACGGCGGCCTCGTGTGGGTCTCGCTGAACGCGCGGGTGCAGCGGGACCCGGACGGCAGCATCGAGTACCTGGAAGGGACCTTCCAGGACATCTCCGAGCGGCGGGCAACCGAGCAGCAGATGAGGGATTACAACATCGTGCTGGAATTTCACAAGTGTGAACTGGAAAAGACGAACGAGGAAATGGAGCGCGTCAACGCGCAGCTGGAGGCGCTTGCCACGACCGACGGGCTGACCGGACTGAAGAACCACCTCTCATTCCAGGAGCGCCTGGCGGAAGAATTCAGCCGCGCCCGGCGCTACGGCTCCCCGCTGGCGCTGGTGATGCTGGATGTGGACCACTTCAAGGAGTACAACGACGCCTTCGGGCGCGCTGCTGGAGACCGCGTCTTGAAACAAGTGGCAACTCTCCTTCAAAGTTCGGTGCGTGACTGTGATTATGTGGCCCGTTACGGCGGGGAAGAGTTCGTTCTGATTCTGCCCCAGACGGGCAGGGAGGGGGCCGAGACGATCGCGGAGCGCTGCCGGGCCGCCATCGCGGAGGCCTCCTGGGACAAGCGTCCGGTCACGGCCAGCTTCGGCGTGGCCTCCTTGACGCCCGCGACGGAGGAGGTCACCGGCCTCATCGCCGAGGCGGATGAGCTGCTTTACGTCGCGAAGGCGAATGGGCGCAATCAAGTCGCCGTCAGCTGCCACATGACCACCCCGTCCGAGCCGGTGGTGCGGCTGTCCTGAACCCGCGCCTATCCGACAGCGAAAAACGCCCCCGATTCTTTGGCTTCGCACCCAGGGTCGAGGGCGTTTCCCGTCAGAGGTCATGGCACGGCGCTGTGCTTAGGAACAGGTCTCTAGAACAGGTCTCTAGAACAGGTCTCTAGGAACGGGCCGGGGAGACAGTCGTAGGGGCGTCGCTCTCCTCACGGGAGTAGTAGCCCAGCTCGACGAGCAGGTCATCGGGATCGGTGTCCAGAAACGTGGAAATCGCGTGAATGAAATCCACGGAGGGGGTGTCGGCCAGACCTGTGCTGGGGGCAAGCATCTCTGCTTCGGTGTTCATGGTGATCTCCTTCGCGTCTTTTGCGAGTCGGCTTATGGGTCGGATTGGCATCAAGCCCTAACGTCCGGGCAAAAACCTCTTTGTTATACCATACTTGCTCCGGTTTTAGGCCCGACGTCCCGTTTTTCTTTGTAATCCCGCTCCTTGCAATCCCGCCGCGTATTCGGTATACTTTGGCTACCGTGAGCGCGATCATTGACAACCGGGAACAGCGGCTGGCGCTGTGCGTCCGCGACCGCCTGGAAGCCGGGGCGGTCGGCGCGCGGCTCGTCGTGGGCTACCTGTTTCTGGACGGGCTGGGGCCACTGCGGGCGCAGATCGAGCGGCTCGAGTCGCTGGAGATTTTGATCGGCAACGTGGTGAACCGCTTGACCGAGGAGCAGGTGCGCGAGGAGGCGTCGGCCAGGGCGCGGGGCGGGGAAACGTGGGGGCGGGGCGGGGAAGACGTGGCGGCGACCCTGCGCGAGAGCCACGACCGCGCCGCCGCCGAGACCGCCCTCAACCTGCGCGCGACGCTGGCCGCCCTGCCCCGGACGCCGGAAAATCAAGCGGTCCTTCTCGCGCTTGCGCGGCGCGTGGCGCAGGGCAATCTTCGGGTGCGGCTGTACACGCAGGGGCGCATCCACGCCAAAGTGACGCTGGTGGAATATCCTCCGGGGCATCTCGATGCGCCCGGCCTGGCGATTGTCGGTTCGAGCAACCTGTCGCTGGGCGGGGAGGCGCATCCGACCGAGTTGAACGTCGTCCTGCGCGACGTCGAAAGCCTCGACGCCCTGGCCTCGTGGTTTGGAGGGCTGTGGGCCGTCTCCCAAGATTTTCACCGGGAACTGTTCGACGAGCTGGGCCAGTGCTGGGCGTTCCGGCCACCGGCCGATTAGAGACTTGCCCCTAACTTGTCCCTAACTTGTCCCTAAGCGGCCCGCCTGGAAACCAGGCGTCTGTCTGGCGCGTCCGTCGCCGTCACCGGGGCTTTGCCGCGCGGGCCGTCTTCGAAGGAGTCGTCATCCAGCCAGGGCAGAGGCGCGGCGCGGTCCGCGTTCGGCGCCTCTTCCTGGGCGTCGTAAAGGGCTTCCGCCTGGGCAGGCGGAATTAACATGAGCGGCTTCATACGACCTCCTCGTCGTGTGCCGACCGGGACTGAGAGAGACGGGGCGGCGTCATTGCCGCTTCTCCCTGTATTTTACTCGTTTTCATGTGTTTTTTGACCATCCTGCGGCACTTTAACGAAAAGCGCGGAAGTCCCGCTGATTTATCAGCGTGGATGGATAGCGCAACGTCTCTCCTGAGACGTTATATGGAAGGCATTCCGGGTACAACCCAAGCATAGAGACACAGCGGAAAGTATAAAACAGGAAACGGGAGCCACGAATGTTCCGCCCGTGCTAAGAATAGGCTTTTGCGGGCTTGCCTGCTAAGATACTTATTTTTGCTTCGGGAACACGTTGGGCCACCAGTCACACCGTCTCACTCCGCTGTCATAAGAGTCGCAAGCCGCAGGAACCCGCTTCCTGTGAAGAGTTAGTGAGAGTGGGGCAACACTCTCTCGGTGCAAGACCGTAGAAACCCGCTCATTTATGAGCGCGGAGTTGTCACGCAGTTCTTTTTCCATCATCGGAGCAGAGCGGCGGCAAGTTCAGAGGTCGCTTCCCAGCAATCATGCCTGACATCGTTTTCGATAGGCCGCAGTCCCCGACAGACCTGCTGCCGCGTCTGCTCGCGTTGCCGCGCGGCGCGTCCGTGCTGCTGCTGGGCGGGGTGGACAGCGGCAAAACGACCTGGGCACGCGACGCCGTCCGTGCCCTCTCCGGCGCGGGCCGGACGGTCGCCGTCGTGGACTGCGACTTAGGGCAAAGCGAGATCGGCCCGCCGGCGACCGTCGGAGCCGCCCTGGCCGCCCCCGGCACGGACCCCCGCTCCCTGCGCGACCTCGCGTTCCTGGCCGCTTATTTCGTCGGCGCCGTTTCGCCCGCGCGTCACCTGCTCGACGTGGGCGTCGGCGCGGTTCGGATGGCGCGCATTGCGAAAAAGCGCCGCCCCGATCTCGTTCTGATCGACACCGACGGCTTGATCGGCGGCGCGGCGGCGCGGGCCTTCAAGCGGCGTTTGGCCGAACTGCTGCTGCCCCAAGTCGTCGTGGCCCTGGCGCGCGGCCCGGAGCTTGACCCCCTGCTTTCCGCCTTCTCGCATTTGGACGCGCCCGAAGTCTGGCGTGTTCCCGTCAGCGCCGACGCCGGGCGCAAAACCCCCGCCGCGCGGGCGACCCGCCGCGCGGCCCGGTTCCTGGCCGCCCTGGCGGATGCACAGTCGCTGACTTTCTCGCTGGACGACATCGCCTTGCAGGGGACCTGGCTCGGCGCGGGCGAGCCTTTGCCGCACCACCTCAACCAGTTCCTCGCCCGGTCGCTGGGCCGGCCCGCGCTGCACGCGGAACAGATCCCCGGCGGCGGCCTGTACGTCGTGCTCAACGGCGACGGTTGGGATGCGGCGGGCCTGGCCGCGGTCGAGAGCCACTTCGGCACCCGGTCGGTGACGATCACGGCGGCGCAGAAGTTCGCGGGTCTGCTGGTCGGCCTGATCTCCCCCAGCGGCGCGATGCTGGGACTGGGGCTGATCGAGCGCATTGATTTCCCGCGCCGCACGCTCACGGTGCTGACGCCCTGCCGCAAGCCGGCCGCCGTTGCCCAGGCATGGCTGGGCGGCCTGCGCCTACGCCCCGACGGCCGCGAGATCGGCGAAGTGCGCCCCGGCGAAGTCTAAGCCGCCAATGGAGCTTAAGCGGCCAATGGAGCCTAAGCGGCCAATGGAGCCTAAGCGGCTGAGACGCCTGCCATGCACCGATGGGTCAGTTCCCCATAATGCGTGACGCAGTTGCGGCCGGCCGCTTTCGCGTGGTAGAGCGCCTTGTCGGCCTGGTCCAGCAGGATCGAAACGGGGGTCACGCCTGCGTGTACGGTCGTCACTCCCAGGCTGATGGTGACAGGCCGCGCGGACCAGGCATACGCAGACACCGCTGCCCGTAGGCGTTCCGCGACGACACGCGCCCCGTCCGCCGCCGTATCGGGCAGCAGGACGGCAAATTCGTCCCCCCCATAGCGCGCGGCGAGGTCCGCGCTTCGTGCGTGGCCGTGCAGCACCCCCGCCACCGCCTTCAGGACTTCATCCCCGGCGGGGTGGCCGAAGGCGTCGTTGTACTCCTTGAAGTGGTCCACATCCAGCAGGACCAGGGAAAGGGGAGCGCCGGACCGCGCCGCTCGCTCCCTCTCCAGTTCCATCTGCGCGTGCAGATCGCGGTGGTTGCGAAGCCCGGTCAGGCCATCCGTGGTCGCAAGCGCGCACAGCTGCGCGTTGGCCTCTTCCAGCGCCGTTTTCTGCGCTTCCAGTTGCCGGCTGTACTCGTGGATGCGCGCGAGCTGGTCCGCAATCTGCTTCTCGTTGCGCTTGTACTCGGTGATGTCGCGCAGCGTCGCCATGCCGTGGGTGATCGCGCCGAGATCGGACCGGATCGGCGCGATGCGCCACTCCGCATGGTACGGCAGTCCCCCCTTGCGGTAGTTGATGCCCTGCCCATGGAACGGGATGCCTTCCACGAGGCAGCGGCGCAGCCAGAGCAGCAAGTCACGGTCCGATTCCGACCCCTGAAAGAGACTGGGCGTTTGGCCCAGCGCCTCGTCGGAGGTGTAGCCGGTCATGGCGAGAAAAGCAGGGGTGACGTAAAGGATACGGGGGCCGGGCAGATCAATGACCGCATCGGTGATCAAGATCGCTTCGCCGACTTGTTCGACTGCCGATTGAAGCAGCCGCAGCGCCTCGCCGGGGCAAAGAGCCGTCAGAGGGGATGTCGCGGGCTTGGCGGGCAGCCCTGAAGAAATGGAATTCATGGAATCTTTCAAGCCGCCACCGGCATCAGGCGCGGGAACGGGCGGCAGGCTTCCGGCGGGTTGGCTGGGCGCGCGAACAAAAAGCCCTGCATGAAGTCCACGCCCGCGTCGCGGCACATCAGCCGCTGCCCTTCCGTCTCGATGCCCTCCGCGATGACGTGGATTTCGAGCTGCCGCGCCTGCGCGACGATCAGGTCGAGGTTCTGCCGCGCCGCGTGGTCGTGTTCGGCGCGGACGACCAGGGCGCGGTCCAGCTTGACATAATCGGGCCGCAGGGCGGTCAGGTATTGCAGGCTGGTGAAGCCCGCGCCCATGTCGTCCACCGCCGTCCCGACGCCGCGCGAGCGGTAGTAGTCCAGAATCGTTTTCAGCCGCTTCATGTCGGGGATGTTCTCCGTTTCCACGACCTCGAACACCAGGCGGGACAGGTCGGCGCCGCACTCCTCGGCCGTCTCCATCGTCGTCCGCAGGCAGACTTCAGGGTCGTAGATGGTGTTCGGCAGGAAGTTGATGAACAGCCGCATGTCGGGTATGGGCAGGGCGGCGGCATTGCGGATCGCCGACTGCCGGGCGCGCTGGTCCAGGACGTGCTCCAATTTGAGCTTGGCGGCGGCGTCCATGATCGGCCCCGCCCCGATGATCTCCCCGGTCTGCGGGTGCCGCGCGCGGACCAGGGCTTCATACGCGAACACCGCGCCTGTTTCCGCGCTCACGATGGGGTGGAACAGGCTGAACAGCCAGCCGTCCGCCAGCGCGTCACGCACCCAGTCGTGCCGTGCGCGGTCAATCAAGGCCCCCAGCGGCTCGGCGCGGACGAACGCGCCCAGGGCGCTCGCCGCGTCGTCCATATCCCCCGAAAAGAAGACGCCGACGACGTCCTGCGCGGTGGCTTCGGCCAGCCTTTCCAGGAACGCGGCGGGGAGGCTCGAAAGTCGCGGCTGCGGCGCGGGGAGCGCGATGACATCCGTCCGGGCCTGGTAAGGAGTCCCGGAGGCAGCCAGGGCTTTGACCAGCGCGGCGCGCGCGTTGCCGTTGTGCGGCCCCAGGAGCAGGTAGGTGTTTTGGTCGGGATCGTTTCGCTCCGTCATTTGACAGCGGAGGCAGGCTTCCCCCTGCCCAAAGCAGGCAGCGCGTTTTCCGGTGCTTGTCATGGCTTGGCGAGGCTTTCCGAATGATTGCTGTGCATCACCCCTTATTATGCCATACGGCTGCATTTCTATTAGAGGAAATTTTTATGATCGGAATCATGCAGGAAAATTGTTTCGGCGGCCCGAACCTGTTGTGACATCACCATTCCGAGCGGCGTGGAGGCCCCTGCTTTTAAGTATGGGGAGGAAACGCCGCCTTGCCCCTCCTGCGAAGCAGGAACTAGTTCCGAGGGCAAGATATTGAAGGCTTCACGTTCCAAAAAGCCTCTTATTAGGGTATAATAGCCCTGGAATGAAACAGGTCATCGTCATCAAGTTGGAGCCGTCTCAGGAGCAGTACCAAGCCCTCCTTAAAACGGTGGAAGCGTTCAATCGGGGTTGCCAGTATGCCGCCGATATTGCCTACGAGAAGCGGCTTGCCAACAAGATTGCCTTGCAACCGTTTGTCTACGGAACCCTGCGCTCCGAGTTCGGCCTGTCTTCCCAGATGGCGATAAGGGCCATTGCGAAGGCCGTTGAAGCCTACAAGCGGGACAGGCGCATCCACGTCAGGTTTGACGAACGCGGGGCGATGGTCTTCGACCCGCGCATTATGTCCTTCAAGGGTCTGACGCAGGTTTCGCTGATGTGCCTCGACGGGCGCGAACTCGTTCCCATGCGCTACGGCGCGTACCAGGCGGCGCGGCTTGACCGCGCCAAAGGGCAGGCCGACCTTATCCTGAAAGGCGGCACGTTCTACCTGTACGTCACGATTGACTTGCCATCGGCCCCGCCTATCGAATCAACCGACGTTCTCGGTGTTGACCTGGGCATCGCTCAACTCGCGGTGGATAGCGACGGCGAGGCGCACACGGGCGCGGGCATCAAGCAGTGCCGCCGCCGCTTCCAGCGGCTTCGGCAGGGGCTTCAATCGTGCGGTTCCAAGAGTGCCAAGCGGCACTTGAAGCGCATTCGGCAAAAAGAAGGGCGATACCAGCGGTGGGTCAACCATAACATCAGTCGGCATCTCGTAGACAAAGCACTCGTCGGGCAAAAGGCAATCGCTATTGAGGAACTCTCGTTCATCAATCAGCGAGTAACGGTACGGAAGACCCAGCGTTACGAGCGGCTTTCTTGGGCGTTTCATCAGTTGCGTCAATTCTTGACGTACAAGTGCGAAGCGGCGGGCGTAAGCCTGCTTGTCATTGACCCTAGAAACACGTCCCGAACGTGTCTTGCCTGTGGTCATTGTGCCAAAGAAAACCGTCGCAGCCAAAGCGAGTTCCTTTGTATTGAATGTGGCTACCAGGACAATGCGGATTTTGTTGGCGCGTCCAACATCAGGCGCAAAGGACTGGAAGAAGGACTGGAAGCACGGGCTATCGTAACTAAGCCTATGGACGCGCTTTCGCTTGCAATTTAGTTGCCTGCGTGAGCAGTGTCAAAGCCCCTCCCTTTAGGGATGGGGATAAGTTACTCTCTTCCAACCCACTTCGTCATCGGCAAAGGAGACACCGTGAAGCCATGAGCAGCTACACCCCGCAAAAATTGGATAAGTTCACGTTTGGCCTGTGGACCGTCGGCAACCCCGGCGTGGACCCCTTCGGCGGGGCCGTTCGCACCCCCGTCACGCCTATCGAGCGCGTCCGCAAGCTGGGCGAACTCGGCGCCTATGGCGTCAACCTCCACGACAACGACCTCGTGCCCTTCGACGCCACCCCGTCCGAGCGCGACGCCATCGTCAAGGAGTTCAAGCAAGCCCTGTCCAACAGCGGCGTCGTCTGCGCGATGGCGACCACCAACCTGTTCACCCATCCGGTCTTCAAAGACGGCGCGTTCACCTCCAACGACCCACAGGTGCGGGCCTTCGCCCGGCAGAAGGTCATGCGCTCCATAGACCTCGGCGTCGATCTGGGCGCCCCTATCTACGTCTTCTGGGGCGGGCGCGAGGGCACGGAAGTGGATGCCTCCAAAGACCCCGTCACGGCCTCCAAGCGCTTCCGGGACGCCCTGGATTTCTTCTGCGACTACGCGCTGGCGCAGGGCTATGACCTCAAGTTCGCCCTGGAAGCCAAGCCCAACGAGCCGCGCGGCGACATTTACCTGCCGACCACGGGCGCGATGCTCGGCTTCATCGCAACGCTGGCGCACCCCGAAATGGTGGGCGTCAACCCCGAATTCGCGCACGAGACGATGGCGGGCCTGTCCTTCTACCACGCCGTCGCGCAGGCGCTGGAAGCCGGCAAGCTGTTCCACATTGACCTCAACGGCCAGAAGCCGGGGCGCTACGACCAGGACTTCCGCTTCGGCCAGGAGGATTACAAGCAGAACTTCTTCCTGGTGAAGCTGCTGGAAGATTACGGCTACGAAGGCCCGAAGCACTTCGACGCCCACCCCCTGCGAACGTCCGACCCCGACGACGTGTGGGAGTTCGCCAAAGGCTGTATGCGGACGTACCTGATCTTCAGGGAGAAGGCGCTGCAATACAACGCCGACCCGGAAATTCAGGCGTTGCTCGAACAGATCAACACGAGGCACACTGTCCTGGACCCGATCCTGGACGGCAAGTTCAGCCCGCAGAACGCCCAGGCTCTGAAAGGCATGACGTTCGACGCTGAGGCCCTGGCCGCCAAGCCGCTGCCCTACGAGAAGCTGGACCAACTTGTCTTCGACCTGCTGCTCGGCGTTCGATAGGGACCTAAGAATGTGTATAAAAAGCCGATCAAGACCCCCTAGCCCCCAATAATGGGGGAATAGGAAAGGCCACAGTGACCTCTGGCTCCCCCAGAATTGGGGGGCGGGGGGCGATCTTACGCCTTTTTATACACACTCTAAGCCCGGCGCTTGCGCCGGGGTTAGGTCCCAATGCGCCGGGCTTAGGTCTCGGGTATGGGGATCGGCCTGCCCCACGCCTCACTGTGGCGTTGCGCCCACGCTGCGGAGCTTGTCGCCATTGCTCCAGCCTCGTCGTCCGCCATGCCGTGCCGGATGGCAGGACACAGGACGATGGCCCGCTGCCGGAGCGCCGTCCGGGAAACGCCGCCTCAGCGAACATCCGTACAGCCTTCGCCTTGCAAGCCGACATTGATTCCCGCCGCTCACCTATGCAGGCAGCAAGCCTGTGACCGGTGCGAAGGTCGAAGCCGCCGCCCAGATGACCAGCATGGACATGGGGACGACGCCCCCTGCATTTCGCGAGCCTGATGGCGGACGGTATCAAGGGGCCGTCGCCTTTTCCATGCCCGGCTCCTGGCGCGTGACGCTGCACATCACGCCGCCGGACGGCGGGCTGGTCGTCACGAAGACGCTGGACTATGCCGTCCGCCGTTAGGAACAAAGGCAAGCGGGGTAATATAAAGCCGGACTGCAAGCCGCGAGCCTATCGGCTCGCGAGAAAGTCGGCGACCTGATGATCTTGCGACTCTCGCTGGAACTGCCCGAAGATTTGGCTTACATCAAAATCACGCGCATCCTGGGCCGGGCGCTCCTGGAGCATTTGCAGGCCGATCCGACCGACATCAACGATGTCGAAATCCTGGTCGGCGAGCTGTGCTCCAATGTCCTGCGCCACGCCCAGAGCCACGACGACCGCTTTCATGTCGTGTTGGAATACTTCAGCGACCATGTCAGCATCCTGGTTCAGGATCGCGGGCAGGGCTTCTCGTTCAAGGAAGTCCCCTTGGCCGGAACGAGCCGGGCCGACTTCGGGGGCGGCGAGCGGATCGGCGGCTATGGCATGACGCTGATCCAGAGCCTCTCGGACCGCCTGGAGTTCCATCGGACCGACCCGCATGGGACGACCGTGTGCGCCGAGAAAAAAGTGCGGTATCGCACCGAAGTCGCCGCCGAGGCCGCTGCCCGGCTCAATGATTCGGAAGGGCACGCCGAGGTGACGACTACCTAGCGATTGACAGCCTCGCCCCCGCGTCGGGTATACTAATCGGAAAAGTTTGGGAGGGGGCCGATTTGGAACATACCATTACGCTGGGGGGAAACAAGAAGGCGCGCCGCGCTTACGGCTTCGATGAAGTGGCCCTGGTGCCCTCCGCCTTGTCCGTAGACCCGCGCGATGTGGACACGGTCTGGACGCTGGGGCGGCATCGGTTCGCCATCCCCATCGTCGCCAGCGCCATGGACGCTGCGGTGAATCCCCAAGTGGCCGTCGAGATGACCCGTCTCGGCGGCTTCGCTGTCTTGAACGGCGAGGGTCTCCAGACGCGCTATGATGACGCCGAGAGCATCTTGCAGGAAATCGCCGAGGCGGGCGCCGAGGGCATCGTCGAGAAAATGCAGAAGCTCTACACGGCCCCCGTCCGCGACGACCTCGTTGCGCGCCGCATCGCGGAGATCAAGGCCGGCGGCGGCTTTGCCGCCCTCGCGTCCATCCCGCCGACCGCCCCCCGGCTGGCCGCCGTCGCCGTCGAAGCCGGCGTGGACCTGTTCGTCGTCGCCAGCCAGGTCGCCACCGCCCGCCACTACTCCACCCATTCCGAGGCGGTAGATTTGGCGAAATTCTGCCGCGACTCGCCCGTCCCCGTGATGATCGGCAACTGCGTCTCCTTCCAGGCCGCGACCGAACTCATGGAAGCGGGTGCCTCGGCCATTCTCGTCGGCGTCGGACCGGGCGCGATCTGCACGACGCGGACCGTGCTCGGCGTCGGCGTTCCCCAGGTCACCGCCGTCGCCGACTGCGCCGCCGCCCGCGACGCCTATGGGGAGCGGACGGGCCGCTACGTCCCCATCCTGGCCGACGGCGGCATCAAGAACGGCGGCGACCTGTCCAAAGCCATCGCGGCGGGCGCGGACGCCGTCATGCTCGGCTCCTCGGTCGCCGCCTCGTCCGAGGCCCCCGCCCCCGGCTGCTCCTGGGGCATGGCGATGTCCAACGCCGACCTGCCGCGCGGCACGCGCATCAAAGTGAACATCATGGGCACCCTGCGCGAAATCCTGCTCGGCCCCGCCCACCGCGACGACGGCACCATGAACCTCGTCGGTGCCCTCCGCCTCTCCATGGCGACTTGCGGCGCGACGACCATCGCCGAGATGCAGCAGGCCGAGATGGTCGTCGCCCCCCAGATCCAGACCGAAGGCAAATCCATGCAGCGCGCCCAGCACGTCGGCCAGGGGCGATAAGTCCCGTTTTCACACGGGAGAGAGTCCATGCAGGCGAAAGATCACATTGGCTTTTGGCTCTGGAACGCGCTGTTTGGGGGCTTTTTCTGCCTGATCTGGGCGTATTATGCGGGCAAATTCTTCCTCCTCGTGGGTGCGGCACTGGTAGTTTATAATGGCTTGCGGGCCTTTCTTGTTTACCGCCAACGTGGCAAACGGTTGACGGAGTTAAAGGAGCGGAAGAAATGACAATCACCTTGAAACCGGAAACGGAGGCACGTTTGCGTGAACGCGCGGAACGTGATGGGGCAGACATGAACGCTGTCGTTGATGCGCTCGTTGTTGCAGGCTTGCAATGGGAGGCGCGGGAGCAGGCGGAGGCGGCGGAAAGCCTGCGCCGCGCCTTCGCAGAGAGCGATGCGGGGAAGGTCCGCCTGTTCTCCGAAGTCGCCGCCGAGTGGCGGGCCAAATACCACCTTCCCACTCATCTTTCTGATGAAGAAGTTCTTGCGGGTGAGGCGGCTGTCGCCGCGCCATGAACTTCATCGTAGAAACCAGCGACGTTGCCCAGGCGGAAATCGAAGCCGCTTTCCTGCGCCTTTCGGCCTATGACCCCGAGTTTGCGGGTCGTTGGCTGGAAGGTCTGGCGCGCGCGATTGAGTCCCTGGAGACTCTCCCCCGACGGCATGAGCGGGTCTCCTCGGAGGGATCTGCCGGACGCGAAACACGGCGGATGCTGTACCGGAACGGGCGGACGGTCTACCGCGTCATATTCACCATGATAGATGCCGATGATGACGGCGAAGAGGAAACTGTGCGTGTGCTTCAGGTCCGATCTGCGTCTCAATCGTAGGTGGAAGGTTAGCGATGAGGAGGCAGCCAGCCCTGAGTAAAAAAGAAGTCGTGGAAGTCATAGGGCGCTATCTCAAAGACAAGCACCCTGGGGGCGCGACGCTGGAGGCACTGGCGCAGGGCGTTCGGCATGAACAAGAGTGGTGGTATGTACCCGTTCGCCCGACGGTAGAGCCTGCACGTCGCCATGAATACTACTAAGCGCTGGCTGGTGTCGAAGCAGCTTTAGCAGAAGCGGAACACCTGACCGTTCTATTGCTTCCGATTGCGCCGCAAGCGTGAGACAAAGGAAATTACTGCAAATGTTCAAGCTGTTTGGCAATGCTAAGAATAGCGTCAAGTCTCCCAAAATACTCATCTGTTTTGTTGGGGACGCCATGGAAAATGCCAATTTCCAGCAAGAGAAGAGCATTTATCAGATGTATCAAGATGTTACAGAGTATCGCGCTGCCGCTGGTGCTGACTTGCTTGCGTTTGTGGATGGAAAGACGTATGACATTGTGCATCTCTTGGCCTCAGTCGCGGATGATGGAACAGTTGGCGGGTCCTTTGGGATACAAGTATTAGAAGGATTATCGAAGGCAGGAGCTAAATTGGTGGTTTTCGCAAGTGAGAATCCCGTTGAGAATTATGTGGCTGCGTTTCCACCGAAGCAGCGCATAGGTTTTGTAGAGCCTAATTTGGTGCTGACGCTCGAAAGAAAAGGCGAAAACTTTGTCAAATTCTTTGGGTCTTTGTTCGGTCTAATGGCTAAGGGACGAACGATGCCGATGGCTTGGGTTAAGATGGCTCCGCAAGGCGGTGATAGCCGTAGAATGCAGGAGTTACCGGAAACCATATTTGAAGCGAATCTTGGTCAGATCAAGTTTGTTCCGTAAGAATCTATGTCAAAAGTCACTTTCTGCCTGATTCGCGAGAAGCAGATTCTGCCCAAATCGTACTTTTGACATAGATTCTAAGGCGAGCGGTGCAAGATGGCGGGATTGAACGACACTATGAAAACAATACAAAGTAAAGTTGCAAAAACGAACTATTCTCCGAGACTGACAGGATGGGCGCAGCCATGTCTCTGACTCCTCAGCACCAGGACCAGCCGGTCCTGACCAACTACGCGCCGCGCGGCGCGGCCGTCAGCGGGGACGGCATGACGCCGCCGGAACTCGTGCTCGTCCTGGACTTCGGCGCGCAGTATACGCAGCTCATCGCCCGGCGCATCCGCGAGTGCCACGTTTATTGCGAGATTCTGCCCTACGACACGCCGCTGGACGTGATCAAAAGCCGGGGCGCGGTCGGGCTGATCCTGTCGGGCGGGCCGTCGTCCGTGTATGACGAGGGGGCGCCGCAGATAGACCGAGCGGTCTACGATCTGGGCCTGCCGATTTTGGGCATCTGCTACGGGATGCAGGCGATGGCGCACGACCTGGGCGGCAAGGTGTCGGCGGCGACGCTGAAAGAATTCGGCAAGACGCGGCTGGACGTGCTGGACCCGACGGTGCTTTTTGAGGGCCTCAACCCGGAATTGGTCTGCTGGATGAGCCACGGCGACACCGTGGAAGCGCCTCCGCCCGGCTTCGTCGTCGCCGCCGCCACCGACAACTGCCCCTGCGCGGCCATGTACGACGCCGACCGGCGCTTCTACGCCGTGCAGTTCCACCCGGAAGTCGTCCACACCCCTTGGGGAACGGAAGTCATCCGGGGCTTCGTCGAGAAGGTCTGCGGGACGCAGGGCCTGTGGCACATGGAGAGCTTCGTCGAGCAGCAGGTGCGGCTCATCCGCGAGCAGGTCGGGGCCAGCAAGGTCGTCTGCGGCCTGTCCGGCGGCATTGATAGCTGCACCGTCGCCGCGCTCATGCACAAGGCCGTCGGCGACCAGCTCGTCTGCATCTTCGTCAACCACGGCCTGCTCCGCAAGGGCGAGGCCGAGGATGTGCAGCGCCGGTTCGCCGCCGCGCTGAACATCAACCTGATCACCGTGGACGCCGAGGAGCGGTTCCTGCGGCGTCTGGCCGGCGTTGTGGATCCCGAGCAAAAGCGCAAGATCATCGGGGAGGAGTTCGTGCGCGTCTTCGAGGAAGAGTCCTGCAAGCTCAAGGACGCCGACTTCTTGGCCCAGGGGACGCTCTACCCGGACGTCATCGAGTCGGGCACGGGCAAGGCGGCCAAGATCAAGACCCACCACAACGTCGGCCTGCCCGAAGACATGCAGTTCAAGCTGGTCGAGCCGCTGCGCTTCCTGTTCAAAGACGAGGTCCGCGCCGTCGCCGAGGAGCTGGGCCTGCCGACCGACCTAGTCTGGCGTCAGCCCTTCCCCGGCCCCGGCCTCGCCATCCGCATCACCGGCGAAGTCACCAAAGACCGGCTTGACTTATTGCGCTCCGCCGACTGGATCATCATTGACGAGATCAAGCGCGCGGGCCTGTACCGCAAGGTCTGGCAGTCCTTCGCCGTCCTGATCCCCACCAAGAGCGTCGGCGTCATGGGCGACCAGCGGACCTATGCCTACCCCATCGTCATCCGCGCCGTCACCAGCGAGGACGCCATGACGGCGGACTGGGCGCGTCTCCCCTACGAGGTCCTGGACCGCATCAGTAGCCGCATCGTCAACGAGGTCCCCGGCGTCAACCGCGTCGTCCTGGACATCACCAGCAAGCCCCCTGCCACGATTGAGTGGGAATAGGAGCAGACCATGCCGTTCATCAAAAAGGTCGCCGTTGGCCTGTGGGCAAACATCGCTGAGTATCTCGCCACAGGCTTAAAGGTGGCGATGAAGTCGCTCTTTTTTGGCCCGGTTTTTTACGGCATGAGCTGGCTGATTTACCATCATGCGCCGTCGCATGAGACGTGGTACGGCTTCTTTTGTGCCGCATATTTCTTCACCAGCGCCCCCAAGAAGATAAAAAGCGGCCCGAACAAAGAAGAACCGCAGCAACCATCATCTCCTATTATATTGCCTGCGTCCCATTGGAGGAAAAGCAATGACCATCACGCTTGAGTTGCCGCCCGCCATGTCCGCGCGGCTGGTGGAAGAGGCGACAGGGCTGGAACTGCCGCTGGAAGAATACCTGAAAGACTTGATTGCTCAGGCCATGCCTAAGCCGCGCAACGGCGCGGAACTGGTAGCGCGTCTGGAGGAGGACGGCGTCATCGGGATGTGGGAGGATCGTGAGGACATGAAAGACAGCACAGCCTGGGTTCGGCAGCAGCGGGACGAAACCAGTGAACGCGCACGAGAAAAGATGCGGGGGCTTAAGTAGACCATGCGGATGCTGGACACGGACGTTCTGATTGATGTGGGGCGCGGCTATCCGCCTGCCAGGCAGTGGCTGTCTTCTCTGACGGAAACGCCGGGTGTTCCCAACATTGTCTATATGGAACTGATCGGCGGGTGTCAGAACAAAGCCGCGCTCCATCAAGTCCAGAGGCTGATAGCATCCTATCTCCTGTTTTGGCTCAGAGAGCCGGACTGTCAACTCGCGCTGGCTTTATTCCTGCGGTTCCGCCTCAGCCACAACCTCGGCCTCGCCGACGCGCTGATCGCTGCGACTGCAATCGGGCAAGGCGCAACGCTCTGCACGTTCAACATAAAGCACTTTGCCTCCATCCCTGGCCTTGTGACCGAACAGCCTTATGCGAAGCCCTAGCGTTGGAGAAGACCTCAGAAATATGGTATGCGCCTCCTTCTGTGCCGTGCCAATCTCGGTCAAACCGGCAAGTTCGTGCGTGAGAGCAGTCGGCGGATTGTTGATGCCGCTATTGTGATCGTTGACCAAGGAGTGCTCAAATGGAACATTTAAGACAACAACTAGTGGACTAACCTGCTAGAACGGATAAGTCCATACCAGGGCCAATTTCAGAAGCAGAACAGGCTAAAATCAACCTATCTATTCTACCAAGTTAGTCCACTAGAAGTGTGGCTGCCGGAGCAGTTCCCCCAGGCGGAAGTTGTTCTCGACCCGGCGCGGCGCGGCCAGAAGATCGGCGGCATTCTGGCCTGGGATGGCTTTCAGGGATTGGAACCCATAGCCCGCCAAAACCTGCTCTGGCGCGCGATCCGAGCGCGCTTCAACCGCGAGGATCAACTGAGCATTTCATCCATCATCACGCTGACGCCCGCCGAGTACGCCGTGTACCGTGAGCCGCAGATGGCTTAAAGTAGGAAAGCGCCATGCCACCTCTCGCCGCGTTTCTGTTGCTGGTACTGATCCTGGCCGCTGTCGGTGAAGATGTATGACGAGGCGATGCGTCTCGGCGCGGAGTACCGCCGCTCTCAACCGACGGCGGCAGACGAGATTGAGGCATTGGAAAAGGCAGGGATTTATGTACCCTTACCTGATGGACAGTGATCACATTTCCCTGATTAGCAGGGGCGGCGAACTGAGCGAGCGCATTATACCGTATACCGTGAGCCGCAGGCGGCTTGAACTGGGTTGGGAGCTAATCCGATGATTATCAGGTTTTGCCCGTGGTGGTTGGGCTTTTCTCTTGGCAATATGCTCTATGTCCTCGGTCGTGCCTTCATCAACGGGGCTGAAGCCGACATTCAATGGGGGCGCGTCTTGCTCATCGCTCTGCTGAAAGGCTTAATAGCAGCCGCGTTGTTCGTGGTCGTGCAGTCGGTGGTGGGTACGAAGAAGCGCAACTGGGCGCGGGTGCGGCTCTGGTAATGGAGGACAAGCCGACACCGACGAACCTAGAAACCATCCGCTTGGTCATGGAAACGCTGGCCGCCACCTATCATGGGCGCGGGGCGGTGGAACTGGGCGATCCGTACAAAGTCCTGGTCGCAACCGTCATCTCGCAACGCACACGGGAGGAGCAGACGACGGCCGTTTCCGAGCGCGTCTTCGTGCGCTACCCGGACGTGCCCGCCCTGGCGTCCGCCTCGGAGCCGGAGCTATACGACCTCCTGCAAGGCAGCGAATACCGCGAGGAGAAAGCGCCCCGGCTGGTCGCGCTGGCCCGGCTCCTGCGGGACGAGCACGGCGGGGCGGTGCCCGACACAGTGGAGGCGCTGCTGACCCTGCCCGGCGTCGGGCGCAAAACGGCCAACTGCGTGTTGATCTACGCCTTCAATAAGGCGGCCCTCTGCGTGGACATCCACATGCACCGGATCACGAACCGCCTGGGATGGGTGAGCACGAAGACGCCCGACCAGACGGAGAAGGCGCTGGAGAAAGTCATGCCGCAGGAGTTGTGGGCAGGCAGTAATCGGCTCTTCTTGCAGCATGGGCGGGCGATCTGCCTGCCGACTGTCCCGATTTGTAGCCGCTGCCCCGTTCGCGCATGGTGCGCCTATGGGCAGGATGCCGAAGCGAAGAAGCGCTGAGACACGTCAGACAGGAAAAACCGCGCTGAACCGCTCCAGTAACAGATGGATCACGGCAATGAGTTGAGCGCCGTCACTCGAACTTTGTAGCTCTTTCAGGATCAAAAACTCCTGAGCGGCAGGTGTCTGCCAGACCAGCGCGAGGCCGGCGTCTCTTGCCTCCCACGGGTACTCCACGTTCGGCCCGCCTGAGTTCTTCGGAACATCGGGATGAAGGGCCTCAATCTCATAGAACAAGTGGGCGCTGCGGTCCAGAAACTCCCGGAAGGTCGAGAAGTTTGGGTAGCCTAGTGCTCGTGCTACGTCACGCCGCTTCAGATGGTGACGCAGCAAGGAAAAGGCTTCATGCGTATTGCCGGGATCGTGTCCGGCCCGCTGTAAGGCCGCCTTCGCCAGTTTCTCCATTGACATCGGGAGGGAGTGACCCGGATGGCATGCCGGGACCTGATCCCGATCTTGTTGGAGGAGAAGTTCAAAGACGCGAAACTCGCTGGCGGCCTGTGCCAAAAACGCTTCACTCTTGGTCATCAAGCCGCACTCGCTGAACGTCTTGGAGAGACCAGCCCTCCGGCAGCGTCAGAGAACCGTTCAGGACTTTGGCCCAGTCTTGAGCGGAAACCAAAGCGACGGCACTCGGAAACGGGAAATCCGCTGACCGCCCGAACCGGATGGGCCGCACGGCCTCCGTGGTGGGGAAGCGATCACTGACTTCGACCAGCCGCACTACTGCGCCTTCTGGATCGGGGAAAGAGTAAGCGGCAAAGTCGGCATCATCACGTTCCCGATGCCAGTTCGCCAGCAGCACAATGGCGTCTTCATAGTGGCGCGGGATGGCCTCTAAGTTCAACATGGCAGCATTCTTCTTGAGGTGTAGTATACCATAGCGCGGAACCTGCCGCTTGAGCGGGCAGCAACCGGCTCAGGGCAATTGCATTATGAAGGGCAGGCACGGGGGGAGGGAGAAAGGGCAGGCACGGGGGCCTGCCCCTACGCGCCCCATGATTGATGGTGATTGGTAGGGGCAACCCTCCGTGGTTGCCCTCTGTCTGTCATCTATATGCAATCGCCCTGGCCACCGGCTGTTCTTGCAGCATGGCCGTGCCCTCTGCCTGCCGACTATTCCAATTTGTTCGCTCTGCCCTGTGCGCGCGTGGTACGTCTACGGCCAGGATGATCGGACGAAGAAGCAGTAGCGTTTTGCCGAGAGGGAAACGGCCTTATGTCCTGCGCTGCTGTGCGACCCGCCTGTCTATTTCCTTGATGAACTCGTCCTTGCCGTCCATATACGCCTCGCTGTCATCCGGGTACTTCGCCGCCAGTTCCCGTTTCAAGTTGCTGTATTCCTGAGCCACGTCGGGATTGTCAATCATATAGTCGCGGAAGGCGAGATGGCGCTCGATTTGTGGAGAACCCTTCTCAAAGGCATGAACTTGATGTGTCCTGTCACCTCGCTCATTGTCCCGGCGGAAGTAGCGTCGCCCTGGGATGCCGAACTCGCCCAATGCTTCGTAGCCCATCGCCTCCATCAGCGGCTGCTTCTCGTCCAGAGCCGCGAGGTCTTGAACCACGAGCAGGAGATCAATAATAGGCTTGGCATAGATAGTGGGAATGGCTGTGCTGCCGACATGATGCACGGCCACGGCGTTGTTTTCGAGAGCGGCAGTGATCCGCTCCGTCTCGTGCTGGAACTGCTGCCGCCACTGGGGATCATGGGGAACCATGTAAATTTTCATTGTGCCTATTTCTCGCAGAGGAATGTCAAACAATCGCGCTCAACGTTTGATCTGGCTGACAATCGTGGGGTCCTTGATCTTGGTGTCGTCGGCGAGCAGGAACGCTTTGCTGAGGATGATCGCGAGCATCCGATCCCCCTCAAAGGGCAGGAACAGATCGCCGGAATCATCGCCGCGCCCCGGCACGATGCAGAGGTACTGGTCGTTCGGCTCCATCAGGATGTTGCCGCTGCCCAGGTGAATCTTGTACGTCCGCATCTCCCCCCGCACGACGAGAAACTTGCCGTCCAGGCGGCAGCGCGCCGCGATCTTCAGGCGCGGGAGCAGCCGGGCCAGCACCTCCGCGCGGGTTTTGGCCGTCTCGCCCAGGTCGCCGAAGGCGTACTCCTGCCAGTAGTTCCGGTAACGCCCCTGCGGGCCGCCGTCCGACCACGCCGGGTCATTGCCGACGCTGGCGACGCCGACAAACAGGTCCACATCGCGCATGACTTCGGAAAATGCCAGCGGCGGAACCTGGTCCAGCGGCAGCGGCTCGGCGGGCACACCGCCCCGGCCCCCCGCATAGCCGCCGCCCGAAGCATGGGCGTAGTTGACGGCCGCGTCCTCGCGGTAAAAGCGGACCTGATCCGTGGCGACCCGCAGGTAGGTCCCCGCGTCATTGGTGTCCGTGCCGTAATCGTCGCCGATCCCTTCCACCCAGAACTCGGCGCGCAGGCCATGCTGCGGCAGGGAGCGGGTCGCGGGCGGGTACGCATCATCCACCATGAGGCGCAGGGTGTTCTTCCAGCCGCGCAGGACGCACAGGCTGTTGAACTGGTGCTGCTTGAGGATGTGGGCCGCGAAGCGGTTGGAATAGGTGCGCGTGGCCCGCTCGGCGTCGGTGAGCAGGTACACCTCCCGGTGCGCCTGCTTGAACGGCTGGACGATGCCGTGCGCCTCCAGCCCATCGCGCCACTGCCTGACCACTTCGGGCGCGGCGTGGATCGGGTGCCAGAGGGCAACCGGCGCTTCGTCCGTCAGCCCCGCCAGCGCCTCGCCGGAGACATCCTGAACGGCCTCGCCGACGGGCAGGCCAGGCACACCGGCGAACGTCCAGACCAGCCGCCGCGCCAGATTGCCCAGCACGGGATGCGTGAGGTAACGCTCGCGCCAGACGGCCAGCGGCCAGGCGCGCTCGTCGAGCAGGAACCGGTCAAACCGCGCCGCCTGCGCGGACAGCGCCTGCTTGATCTCTTCTTCCGCGGCTTTGAGCGCCTTGACCTCAGCGGCGAACTCCCGTTTGACACCGGCGGGGACCGCCTTGCGCGGCTTGCCGTCCGCCCCGAACCACTCCAACCGTGTCCGCCCCGTCGCCGCGTCGAGGCTCAATAGCGCCGACCCTTCTGTCCCAAACGATTCGCGCCGCGTCCCGTCCGCTTCCAGGCCGCCGGTCGGAACCGCCAGGTCTTCGAGTTCGTCTACCGTCATGCCGGCGGCTTTGGCCGCCGACTCGATGGCGGATGCGATCAGTTTGAGTGCCCCCCGATCCCGCAGCCGCGTCCGCAGCCGCGCCAGCGGCCCGACTCCGACGCCCCTCGGCATCTGCCCCAGCGCCCAGATGCCCGCATTGCCCGCGCGTGAGGCCGTTGTTCCATACCCCGCGACGCTGGTAAACGCTGCCTGGGTCATGTGTCCCAGTCCTCGCGCAACCTCGGCGTGATCGGAAGCGGCGGCGTACCAGGCCAGCCCTTTCAGCAGTGAGATGTTCTTCTCGCTGATGTGGCTCATATACTCTTGATGGGCTGCATAGTATTCCGCCGAAGCGCGCCGATACTCGGCGTAGATGTGAGCGTTGTTCCCCAGATGTGCGCCCTCGTACTTCGGGGCCAGGCGATCAAATGCGGGCGGCGGGGCCACTTTGCTGAACCATGCCGCCAAGTGCCGGTTTAACTCCGCGTTACCGACTGTCTGCCGGTGATGCGTTGCCTCCGCCAGCCACTTCCCACTCGGTTTGCTGCCGTCAGCGGTAAGGGCATGAGCGAAAAGCGCCTTCCATGCTGATTGCTCTTCCAACATCATTGTCTTCAACTCAGATAACGCCATGTTCGCCCAAGCGTCGCCACCCTCCGGCTGACAGTTTGAAGCATTGCCTCGTAGCTCATCAATCTGCACGAGGAGTTTACAGTGCTCCGCACTGCTATAATGGGTTGCTCTTGTGCGAATAGAGTCAGCACCCAAAGGTTCGGTCGCTTTCGTGCGTAACGCTTCCAGACCTGCTGCGAGAGCGGGCGTGAGTTGTCCCTCCGCCTCAATATGCTGCCGCACCTTTTTGAGCGTTACCTCCCATTGACCATCCCATGAGTTCAAGGTGGCCGCTAAGTTCAGCAACGCTTCAATGTCGCTCGGTAGCAGCGGTAATTTTCGGCCCAAGAGCTGCGCTTTGAGCAGAGAGAAATGACAGCCCTGATAATCGCCGTTGTGCGTGATGATCTCTCGTAGAACCTCTGCCTGGATGTTCGGCTTGCTGTCTAGTAGGGTGCGGCCAGCGGGGAAGTCGGAAGGCTTCCCCTCATAAGACGAGTATGGCCATACTTGTTTGCCGGCTTGTGCCTCAATATGATATTGTTCAATTAAGCGCCGGGCCTCCATGGTCTCTGGGGAAACAGGTTTGAGGACATCCACAATGCGCCCGGCAATTTCTTTCAGTCCCATGTCAGCCTCCCACCAGCGGAACCAGCTTGACGAACGAGACGGTGGTGTCCACTTTCAGTTCCAGCACTTCATCCAGGCTTTCCACCTGCCGGTCGCCGACGAGGACGAAAAAGCCGTTGCGGGCGAAGGCTGACACCGCCCGCTCGTACTGCGCTTCCCAGTCCACGCGACGCTTGGCGGCGGGGTGGGCGGGCTTGGGGCCGTTCAGCGCGATCTCCGTGTCGGTCGGCGTGACCAGACCGCGAAAGACAGCAGAGGGTGGGGCGGCGTGGTACTCCTGCACTTCTTCGTAGACCCGGCGGCGGATCAATTCGCGCAGGGTGATCGTCGAGGACAGCAGATCGAGCCGGAGCGAGCCGGTCCGCTCGCCGGAAAGCGTCTCATCGGAAATCGTCACACAGATAGCCATTGCCAGGTTTCCTCCCAAAGCGTTTCGTACAGGCTGATTATACCAAGCCGGGCGGCTTTCCTCGCCGGTCTCGCCCCGGCGCCGGGTGCCAGTTTGGGAAATTCTCACCACATGAGACGGAAAACAGGAATTCAGGTCGGCAAAGGCTAACTCAGCGAGAGCAACACGCCCAAAGGACAACTCGCATGGCTTTGAGTGAACTCGCCGGCAAGCCGGCTCCGCACCGTTTATTGACCAACATCCCGCAGCTCATCGCCGCTTATTATACGCAGCAGCCGGACCCAGACGAGGCGGCGCATAAAGTCGCCTTCGGCACGTCAGGCCATCGCGGCTCGTCGCTGAAGAACACGTTCAACGAGAACCACATCCTCGCCATCTGCCAGGCCATCGCCGAGCAGCGGGCGGCGGAGGGCGTCACAGGGCCGCTCTACCTTGGGATGGACACGCACGCGCTGTCCGAGCCGGCCCACCAAACGGCGATTGAAGTCTTTGCGGGGAACGGCGTAGACGTGCGGATACAAGCGGGTGGGGGCTACACGCCCACGCCGGTCGTCTCGTTCGCCATCTTGACCCACAATGCGGGCCGGGCGGCGGGGCGGGCAGACGGCGTGGTCATCACGCCCTCCCACAACCCGCCGGAGGACGGCGGGTTCAAGTATAACCCGCCCTCCGGCGGCCCCGCCGATACGGGGACGACGAAGCGGATACAAGATCGGGCGAACGAACTTCTGCAAAGCGGCCTGGTAGGCGTCAAGCGGCTGCCGTATGCGCGGGCGATGAAGGCGGAGACGACGCAGGCGTTTGACTATGTGACGCCTTACGTTGACGCTCTGGCGACTGTCATTGACACCGAGGCGATTGCCGGGGCAGGGCTGAAGATCGGGGCGGACCCGATGGGCGGGGCGGGGCTGGCCTACTGGGAGCCGATTGCCGGCCGGTACGGGCTGGACATTGACGTCGTGAACACGAACGTGGACCCGACGTTTGCGTTTATGACCGTGGACAAAGACGGCAAGATTCGCATGGACTGCTCCTCGCCCTATGCGATGGCGTCCCTCATCGGCCTCAAAGACCGTTACGACATCGCCTTCGGCAACGACCCGGACACCGACCGGCACGGCATCGTCACCCGCAGCGTGGGCCTGCTGAACCCCAACCATTACCTTGCCGTCGCGATCTCGTATCTGTTCCAGAACCGGCCCGGCTGGCACGCGGACGCCGCCGTGGGCAAGACGCTGGTGTCCAGCGCCATGATTGACCGCGTGGCCGCGTCCCTAAACCGGCCGCTGGCCGAGGTGCCGGTTGGCTTCAAGTGGTTCGTGGATGGCCTCCTCAGCGGCGACTACGGCTTCGGCGGTGAGGAAAGCGCGGGGGCCTCGTTCCTGCGCCTGGGCGGCGGCGTCTGGACGACCGACAAGGACGGCATTATCCTGGACCTGCTGGCGGCGGAGATCACGGCGAAGACGGGCCGCGACCCCGGTGAGCAGTACGCCGCCCTGGAAGAACGCTTCGGCCATCCCGTCTACGAGCGCATGGACGCCCCCGCGACTGCCGCACAGCAAACCATCCTGGCAAGCCTGTCGCCGGAGCAGGTCGAGGCGGAGGAGCTGGCGGGCGAGAAAATCACGGCCCGTCTGACGCGCGCGCCGGGCAACGACGCGCCCATCGGCGGCCTCAAAGTGACAACGGAGAACGGCTGGTTCGCCGCCCGGCCATCGGGCACGGAGCACATCTACAAGATCTACGCCGAGAGCTTTTCGGGCGCGGCGCATCTGCGGCGCATCCAGGAGGAGGCGCAGGCCATTGTCGGCGCGGCCTTCCGCGCGGCGGGGCTGTAGGCGGGAACGGCTTGACTTCCATGCCGCGTTGAGGCGATAATAGAGGGCATGGACGCTCCGTTTCATTCCCTCTACGCACACGGCTTCGTGCGCGCCTGTGTCTGCATCCCCTTCCTGCGTGTGGCCGACCCGGACTACAACGCCGCGCAGACGCTGGGGCTGGCCCGGCGGGCGTCGGAGATGGGCGCGGCGGTCGCCCTGTTCCCGGAACTCGGCCTGTCCGCCTACTCCAACGAAGATTTATTTCATCAGGACGCCCTGCTGGAAGGGACGCTGGCCGCGCTGGGCCGTCTGGTGGCCGAAAGTCAGTACCTGACGCCGCTGCTGCTCGTGGGGGCGCCGTTGCGCTTCGACGGTCAGCTCTTCAACTGCGCCGTCGCCGTCTACCGGGGGCAAATTCTCGGCCTGACGCCCAAGACCTACCTGCCGAACTACCGGGAGTTCTACGAGAAGCGCCAATTCACGTCGGCCCGCGACGCCGTCTGCCGCGAGGTGACGGTCTTGGGCAACCGTGTCCCGATGGGCAATGACCTGATCTATTGTGCCGAAAACGTCCCCAATTTCGCCGTCCACGCCGAAATCTGCGAGGACGTCTGGACGCCCATCCCCCCCAGCACCTACGGCGCCCTGGCCGGGGCGACCGTGCTTGCCAACCTGTCCGCCTCCAACATCACCATCGGCAAGGCCGAGTACCGGCGCGACCTGTGCGCCTCGCAGTCGGGCCGCTGCGTCGCCGCTTACCTTTATTCGGCGGCGGGGCCGGGCGAGTCCACGACGGACCTGGCCTGGGACGGCCACGCGCTCATCTACGAGAACAACGAGCGGCTGGCCGAGACGGAGCGCTTCGCGGGCGAGGAGCAGATCATCGCCGCCGACATTGACCTGGAGCGGCTGGCCCAGGATCGGATGCGGCTGACCTCGTTCCACGACTCGATTGGCGACCACCTCGCCCGCGTCCGCGCCATGCGGCGTGTGGGATTTACGTTTCAGGTGCCGCAAATGGCCCCCCCCACCCCCAATAATGGGGGAGCAGGATTAGGAGCAGGCCCCGCAAACGCAATTGCCTTCCCTCTGGCTCCCCCCCCGTCAACGGTGGTAGGGGCGGGGGGGCCTCTCCTCCGCTCCGTCGAGCGCTTTCCCTACGTCCCCAACGACCCCGCCGTGCGCGACGAGCGCTGCTACGAGGCGTACAACATCCAGGTCCACGGCCTGATGAAGCGGCTCACGAGCACGCGCATTGAGAAGATCGTCATCGGCGTGTCCGGCGGCCTGGACTCCACCCACGCCCTCATCGTCGCCGCCCGCACGATGGACCGGCTGGGCCTGCCGCGCCAAAACATCCTCGGCTACACCATGCCGGGCTTTGCGACCAGCAGCGGCACCCGCTCCAATGCCCTGGGCCTGATGGACGCCCTGGGCGTCACGTCCCACGAGATAGACATTCGCCCGTCCTGTGGGCAAATGCTGCGCGACATCGGCCACCCGTTCATCGGCGGCGAGCCGATCTATGACATCACATTCGAGAACGTCCAGGCCGGCGAGCGCACCTCGCACCTGTTCCGCCTGGCGAACTTCCAAAATGGCCTTGTCCTCGGCACGGGCGACCTGAGCGAACTCGCGCTGGGGTGGGCGACCTATGGCGTCGGCGATCACATGTCCCACTACAACGTCAACGCCTCGGTCCCCAAGACGCTCATCCAGTACCTCCTGCGCTGGGTCATCGCCACCCGCCAGTTCAGCGACGCCGCCAGCGAGTTGATCCAAGCCATCGTGGACACCGAAATCTCGCCGGAACTCGTCCCGCATTCGGGGAATGACCCCGCCGCCTCGCCGTTCCAGTCCACCCAGGAGAAGATCGGCCCTTACGAGCTGCAGGACTTCCACCTGTACTACACCACGCGCTACGGCTTCCGCCCCTCCAAGGTCGCCTTCCTCGCCCACTGCGCCTGGGCCGACAGGGCGCGCGGCGCGTGGCCCGACCCGTTCCCCGACGACAAGAAGAACGAGTACGACCTGCCCACCATCAAGAAGTGGCTCGGCCTGTTCCTGTACCGCTTCTTCCAGACCAGCCAGTTCAAGCGCTCCGCCGTCCCCAACGGCCCCAAAGTCGGCTCCGGCGGCTCCCTCTCCCCGCGCGGCGACTGGCGCGCGCCCAGCGACTCCGAGGCAACCGTCTGGCTCAAAGAGTTGCAGGAAAACGTGCCGGATTAGGTATCATGCTGCTAAAGGAGAAGTCCTGAGATTGTTTACCGTTTCAAGACGTTTAGCGCTCAAGCATGGGGCTGACTATTACACAGAACGTCGTGAGTTCCCAATTTTTGTATCCCCTGTGTCCCTGACAGGGCACTCAAAAACTCGGGGTGGAGTGACATCGACGATCCCGGCCTGTGATGCTGATTTTGCCGAAGAACTACTGCGGCATCATAATCAAGTCCTTTCACGCAATCTTTCAGAAATAGCAGATGCTGCCTTACGGTTCTATCAAGATGGCGAGGAAAGTCCCTTTGCTGCTGTCGAGTACCGCCGTGCCCATTTCTTGCTCCTCCATGATTGGGACCATACATTTGGTAGGACGAACAGAAATTCGGTAGGGCATCTTAGCCGTGAAGCATCCGGCAGGCATAGAGAAGCTGTCATCAAAAGTACGGAGATGTTTGGGTATGGTTTAGCAATTCAAGCAGCCGCCGCCGTACTTCAACTGCCGCTATTGCGGTTCCGCTTCTTGGACGCAAGCGGGAAAAGGCCGGATTTCAGAGTTAACATCACTCCAGAGGATCTCATCGAAGACAGTTCGATGATAGAAATACTGTTGGCTGCTGGCGATAGAGCCTTCCTTGAAGTGAAAACGCAAAGCATTCCAACACAAAAAGAAACCCATACTTTTCCACTCAACTTGCTTTATGATCTTAATGAGAAAGCGACACAATGGGCAGCCAGCACCGGACAAACCGGGAGGCAACTTGGGGTATATATTGGCATTCCTAACCGCAGCCGAACCCTGCGTGGCCGCACCAAAATAGTGTTGTCCGATCCCGGCAGGAGCAAAACCATGAATGAAACACAACAAGCCGAATTCATTCTCAGAGAAGTGTTGGCATTGGCCCTCCGATACGGGTTGTGGCAAACTTCACAAAGCGCCCTGATGTGGATCAAGGAATTAGGCTTCGACCTTACTAAGAACGAGCAGGACTTGCTCCTACGGTCCCGTCCTGAGGACAAATATGTGACCACATCGCGGCCTTTATATGGAAAGACATTTCGTGGGCGTGTTTTTTCTGAAACACTGTATATGCTCAACCACACTGGCAAACGTGGCATGACTGAAGATGAGGCGCGTGAGAGGCTTCGACTACAGGAATACGGCCCGAACTACTTCTGTGGTATTGATGAGGCCATGCAAGACATTATCGAGCGAAGGGATATTGACGGTCTACTGAGATACGGTACAGCCCAATCAAAAGAAACATCCGCCGGAAGTAGTTCTTCTACAGAAAACTCCGCCTTTATTCAACTTGAAGAGGAACTAAGGCCGGGAGAAGTCGAAGAAATCAAGAACAGTCTGGAACGCGCATTGAGCCACTGGTAAAAGGCCGTCTGGCACTGGGCTACAGAAACAAACTTCGCTGCAAAGAGACACTGACCATGCCTGCAACAGTAGAATTGGAAACAGCCTCGTACCCGTCCCTGCGCGCGCTTCAGGTGGAGGCGGGCAGCGGGAAGAAGCCCAAGATCGTCGCGCAGATGGGGGACTGGCAGTATCTGGAGCGGTCGCTGCACCGGCTGGTGACGGCGTGGGCGCGGCACTTCTCGGACTGGGAGGACAAGCGGGCGGTCTGCCGGCACGTCTGGGAGCAGTCGGAGTGCGTCCGGCGGCTGCGGGAGCGGCTGACGGAGTTTCCCGGCACGACGGGCAATTTAGATGCGCCGGTCTCTGGGAAGTTGGAAGCGTTGGCGAATACGGTCCTGCTGGCCCCCACCCACGAGGACGCGGTGGACGGCGTGTACCAACTGCTGACGGGGGCGCTGGTGCGGTCGTACCTGCATTATGTGGAACACGCGCACCCGGTCCATGATGCGCCGACCGTGGCGATGCTGCAAGAGATCGTGCGGATCAAGGAGGGGCAGCGGCTGTGGCTGCGCGACTACCGGCGGCGGCACCCGCACACGACGGACGCGGCGTACCGGGCGGCGGTGGAGGCGCAGTTAGCCGCCTGCGGCGACCTGCGCGAGACACTGCCCGTAGAAGGCCCGGCGGCGCGGCCTGTGGGGGTGAACACCGATTTCCGGCTGCCGTCGCGGGCGGGGCGGCCCCCCGGCAGCGAACCCAAGCACGACTTCATGCCGTTCATCGAAGCCGACTTCACGGACAGCATCGAGGCGCGTCGGCTGTTCTGGTGCTACGGCTACCTGCTGGAACAGAACCTGGCCGACGACCAGATGCGCTGGCTGTGGGACGCGCCGGATCTGCCGTGGGAGTTCTTGCAGGACGTGTCCCGGCACCTGTGGGACGAGTCCCGGCATGGCGATTCGGGCCACTCGCGGCTGCTCGATTTCGGGATCACGGTCCAGGACATCGGCTTCGGCAGCTACGGGACCGCGCCCGAAGAAGCGCCGGGCTTCGCCAAACCGATGTCGGCGGAGGACTTGTACGAGGCCGTGTTCTTTATCGGCATGTGCGCCGAGACGGGGCATTTCCCGGTCAAGCACGAGGCGTATGCGGACTTTAAGGCGGGGGGTGATCTCGAATCGGCGGAAATGATGCTGTTCGACATCATTGACGAGACCACGCATGTCCAGTACGCCCACCGCTGGCTGCCCCTTCTGGCCGAGCGGGCGGGGCGCGACGCCGATGACTTCAAAGAGCACGGGCAGCGCGAGCGGCAGCGGTATCAAGAGGCGGCGGATACGCGGCTGGCCGAGCGGAGGACCCTGCCGCGTGACCCAAACGACCCGAACTACGCTTTCTACCAGCATCTGCTGGCGGTCATACGTCAGAAGCAGCCGCTGTCCAACGCCGAGACCTGCCCGCCGCGCTCGTTCAAGCCGATGTAGAAAAGAAAGGACCGGCACTGGAAGTGCCGGTCTACTCAAAGTGAAAGTCGCTCCGCGACTAAGGAACTGTTGGTGCGCGCCAGCCTTCAGTGCCGGAGGCACTTCCACTCAGAGTAGACCGGCACTTCTAGTGCCGGTTGTGCTTCTCCCGCCTCTTTCTCTTTACCCCCGCATCGCCTTCGGATCCACCCCCACGCTCCGGCAGAAATCGCGGTAGGCGGTGGGGGCGATCTCGGAGGGTTTGATCTCGCTGCGGCCGCCCCAGAAGACGTTGGTATAGCCGACGGGGATGCCGATGCTCTCCAAATGGGCGTCCATCGCGGCCTTGTGAGCGAGCAGGACGCCTTTGTCCAGGCCGTGCGCGACGCCCATGATGTTGACGTTGCGGAACTCCGGGCCGCCCTCGCGCCAGTAGGCGTGGGTCATAATGTGGAACCGGCCCACCTCGCGCCCCGCCTCGATCTCGCGCCCAGCGGGCACGGCCCAGTGGAACAGGGCGTTGTAGCGGGTCACGCGCTGGTCTCCCGCCGTGGGCTTGACGTGCTCCAAAAACGTCGAGAAGCGCCCGATGACGCCCCGGTCGTGGAGGGACTGAGCCACCGTTAGGAAGGTGTCCATGTCCACGCCTGCCTCGGCGGCGCGTGCCCGCCAGAGATCCTGCACGATTTCCTCCGGCTCGAATTCCCGCTTTAAGGCCGTCAGCACCTGCCAGTCCAACTCGCTCAACTCGACGATCTGCGTGTCCAGCACGTCGGCGGGCACGTCCGCCTTGCTGCCGATGGCGAGGCCCTTGCGGCGGATATGCCCGACGCCCAGCGCGAACAGGCGCTTGGCGGGCATCAGCCGGTAACTGTCCGCGCCGACTCGAGCGGCCAAAAAGTCCGCATGTTTAGTGAGCGAATAACCTTGCGGCACTTTCAGCGTGGTCCATAGCCGGAATTGCGAGCCGGGCGTCGCCGAGTCGGTCGAGCGGATGACGACATGGCCCGAAAAGGGGTCCTGCTCGAACATGTAAGCGAACGCGGCATCCAATTTGTCGGCGTGTACCTGCCAGGCGACGAGCGAGCCTTGCGCCAGGTTGGTCGCCATCAGGGTCTGCCGGACCCGGCGGATCGTCCCCGCCCGCAGCATGGCTTGTATCCGCTCGATCACGACCGGGAGCGCGACATGGGATCGGGCGGCGATCTCGCCCAGCGGGTCTGGCGTGAAGCCCTGGATGGTGTCTTCCGAAACGGACAGGATCGCCGCGTTGACGGCGTCGTCAATCTCAACGGGAACGCGCACTGGAGAGGGGGGAGCTAAAGTCGTCATGACCTTATTGTACCCGAAAATGCTTTCACGGGTATAATAGCTTTAGCCAGCCGACACTGGCCTGTGGAGGGTGTCATGGGTAGTTCTGAAATCGTGACCACTTGGGTTGCAGAAAACCGTGGGGTCTTTGATCAGTGGATCGGCGAAGCGATGCGACTGTTTTGGGAAGATGCTTCGGTGCGGCTGCCGCGAACGGAAGCCGAACGACGGAACGGAATGGAAGGATGGCTTGAGCAGCGGCGGCTGAAACTCGGTGCAGCCTTACAAGAAGAGTTTCCACATCAGTTCCCATCCCTAGCGCAGCATCTTTCATCTTCGTTCATCACAAGCGTGTTTGATGGACTTGTCTGGCCGGAGGTGAAGCCGGAGATACAGCGCTACGCGATCTCCGGCTTTGCCGCAGCGTGGGTCGGACGCCACATGGGTGATGCAACGACGCTCGGTACGCCGAAGCGTGACGGACAACAGTGGTGTGTCCCGATAGGCGTGAGGGGACATGGTGACGACTTGGGCCAGATCGTGCTAAACCTGGATGGCGAAGTGATCCCGGAAGTGACGACCACGCGCAGTGATCTGCTTGAGGCGATGCGTGAACCCTCCCTTTCATCCCTGGCGACAGCCGCCCGGTAGCCAGAGTTGTCTCCCAACTTGCGTCCGGGCTGTGTTGGCCTGGCATGGGCAAGAGGTCTCACAAGACCAGGTCTCGGAATGGTGCCGCGAAGAGGCCGACGGCTGTAATGTCTTTCTCGCGCTCCAAAGTCTCCAGGAGGAAGGCTTTGATGTCGTAGAAGTGCAAAACGAAGATGTATTGCTGGAACTGTTCGCCGGGGAAGACCCTGAACCAGTCATTGTAATGATTCGTACCCCTTCCATGCCGCCTGACTCAGATCATGCGGTCGTCATACACGCGATTGAGCAGCAGGGGACGGCACTGATTATTGACTACATGGACCCGCTGGACGGCTCCAACCACCGAGACGCGGCGGGATTGGTGTTGCGATGGTGGAATGTCAACGGAAGCAGAGGCTTTGTCCTTCGTCCTTAAACGTCGTCGGACGCCTGGAAAGCACTATGACCGCATGATTCAGGACACACTCACGCCCTCACAGTTCCGGGAGCATCAGGAAGCGCTTGAAGCGCAGACGCTGTCGTCGTTTGCGGTGCAGGCGGCCCGGACGCGCGGGCGGGCGAAGCCCGAAGAGCGGGACCCGATCCGCACCGAGTTCCAGCGGGACCGGGACCGGATTCTGCACTCCAAAGCCTTCCGGCGCTTGAAGCACAAGACGCAGGTCTTCATTGACCCGGAGGAGGACCACTACCGGACGCGCCTGACCCACACCCTGGAAGTCGCCCAGATCGCCCGGACCCTGGCCCGCGCCCTGCGCCTGAATGAAGACTTGACCGAGGCCATCACGCTGGCCCATGACCTGGGCCATACGCCGTTCGGGCATGGGGGCGAGGAGGCGCTGGACCAGGTCCTGCGCGAGTATGTTCCCGGCGCCGAGTTCCGGCACTACGACCAGAGCCTGCGGATCGTGGATGTGCTGGAAAAGCACGGCGAGGGCCTGAATCTGACCTGGGAGGTCCGCGACGGGATTTTAGGCCACTCCAAAGGCAGCAAAGATTTGGGCATCGTCGAGGGGACGAACCTGCCGACCTCGCTGGAAGGCATGTGCGTCCGCATCGCCGACCGCATTGCTTACATCAACCACGACATAGACGACAGCGTCCGGGCGGGCGTCCTGGCCCTGGACGATCTGCCCCAGGACACGCTGGACGTGCTGGGCCGCTCCCATTCGGGGCGCATCGGGACGATGGTGATGAACGTCCTCCAGAGCAGCGTCGGGCTGCCCGAAGTGAAGATGACCGGCGAGGTGCTGGCGGCGACCAACAAGCTCAAAGACTACATGTACGCGAACGTCTACACGATGGACACGCGCGGCAACGTCGAGCTGCACAAGGCGCAGTTCATGCTCAAAGAGCTATTCCGGCTCTACATGGGGTCGTCGCAGATGCTGCTGCCGATGGAGGACTTCGGCCCCGGCGCGTTCGAGGGCCTGACGACCGAAGACCGCGCCCGGCGCGTGACGGACTTCATCGCGGGCATGACCGACCGCTACGCCACCATGAAGTTCAAGCAGCACTTCTTCCCCGCCGCCTGGAACGTCGCCGAGTAGCCATTCCCATAGCTGTTAAATCTGCCCGGCAGGAAGTGCTGAGTGATGAACCTGATTAAAATACGTTTGCTTCTGCCCGTGGTAATTATGGCTGCCCTTGTCCTCAGTCTCAGCGCACCGAGCGGCGCGCAGGCCGGGGCGATGCTGTCTACAGAAGACTTTCTCAACCGCCTCGGTGTCAATACGCACCTCAACGGCCTCACCAAAGACGACCCCTGGAACACGAATGCGGCCCAGGTCGGGTCACAGCTCAAGTATATTGGCGTTCGGCTCGACCGCGATTGGGCCTGGTCTGTGGCCGATGGGAAGACGTGGAAAAACGTCCAGAAGACTTGGGGACCGTACGGACGCTTCTGGACCTCGATTGATGAAGCCAGCCCGGCGAACCAGCGCAAGGACCTGGGGTATGAGGAGACGATCCGGCAGAACTTTCCGGGCCTGATCTACGCGATGGGCGGCCCGAACGAGGAGGATAACCCCTATCCTCAGTCACAGGGGGCCACCCTGCCGGATTCTGCTCTGGTGCAGCAGTCGCTCTATACCTGGGCGCATTCGGACGGGCGAAACATCCCCGTCAGCCAGATGGAGTTCGGGTCCGGCTGGACGGCGGCGAACGCCTGGCAGGGGGACTACAACCCGAACAACACGGGCCTCCACCAAAATTACGCGCCGGCTTCGGCGGATTATGCGGGCGCGCATACTTACCTCAGCAACCCGGCGCAGCGGCCGGTGGATGTGCTCAAACAACTGCGTGCCGACGCCCATCTCACGACGCCCGGCAAGCCCGTCGCCCACACGGAATTTGGCGCCTACACGGCCACCGGCCTCTCAACCAAAGTCTTCGGACAGTATCTCGTCATGGGCGCCTTCGACAGTGTGGCGGCAGGCGACGCCGCGTTTATCGTCTACGGCTTTCAGGACAGCGGCCCTGAACACAACTATGGCTTCTTCACTTATCCCCGCGGGGTTGCACACGAGGCGGCCGATTACTTCCACACCATGACGGCTTTGCTGGAAAGTGCGCACGGCGGTTATGGGCCGGGAGCGGCGCGTACCTTCAGGCCACGACCACTCACAATGGCTTTCTCGAACCCATCGGTCAGTCACCTCCTGATGCAGAAGCCGACCGGCGAGTTCGTCCTTGCCGCTTGGTCCGAGCAGCGAATGAACGGCAAGCCGCACGACGACATGGAGACCATCGGCTTTGGCCAGTCATTCGCGACGGTGCGCGTCTACGACACCGAGGCTGGGTTGACGCCGATCTCTGTGCGGCACAACGTCAGCCGCTACGCGCTCGCCCTGAAGCCGAATGACACCTACCTGCTGGTTTTGAGTTCGAATAAATAGGGCGCCGTCGGATGGCACAAAAGAGCCGGAGCGCGAACGCCCCGGCTTGACAAGCGAACGAGACTGACTGAATTTTAGCGCCCGGCTGTTTTCGCCGTCCTGTTTGCCCTGACGGCCTTGCTCCACGCCGAGGCGGTCTGGTCGAGGCGACCAGGGAGAACGCAGAAGGCGTACACGAAACAGCGACCGTCCGGCGTTTGGTTGATCCCCTGGCTGTAGGTACGCCCGATAACGATGTTATCAGTATGCATGTTGTTCCATGCTGTCGCATCTCTCCCTGAATTCTCGGTGTATGCCACTTCGCCCGTTTGATGGAGCGTGAGCATGACCGGCGAGTTCTGTTCGAGGAACATATTCTCGCTGAGGGTGCATTGGTAAGCGTCATTCATCTGAGGCCCGGCATTGATGCCGGCGGCCTCGTGGCTGCCGTTGACGCAGGGGAAGCTTCCGCACAAAAGCACTTGGAACTTGTAGTCGGTCTGTGCCGCCCGCAACTCGCTGAGGAAGCCTTCGGGCGTTGTCACCATGCCGTGTTTGCTGCCGTGTTGGAGGTCATCCATGATGGGCGGGATGCGGGGGGCTTTGGCTGGAACGCTTCCGGGAGTGACAACCTCGGCCTTCTTTGCCACGAAGCAGACGTAACGCACGGTGAAGACCTGTGGCTGCGCCTGGCCTGTGGCGGCGGGGCGTAATGGCGCGGCTTTGTCGCCTGGTGCGGCGTGGCTCGGCATGGAACTCATGCCTGCGAGAGCGGCGACAGCGATCAGGCTGCCCATCCGAGAGTTGTTAGGGCGGTTCATAGCGTCTTCTCCTGCTTTGTTCCGAACAAGAAATCTGTGCCACCAGTCAAGCACCCGCGAAGAATAGTTCTGTGGGCGCAAATGTCGAACAGGCTGTACGCTTCGCACCAGGTCGTGACGCCAGGAATGAGAAAGCCGGAGCGCGAACGCCCCGGCCTGATAAGAGACGCCGAGGTGGTAAGTGTCAGCGTGCGGCGGTTTCGCGGTGTGTCGTCGCTTTGCGCGTCGCGATAGCCTTGACGGCGTTGCTCCAGGCCGAGGCGGTCTGGTCAAGGCGTCCGGGCAGAATGCAGTAAGCATAGACGAGGCGGCGACCGTCCAGCAGATTGATGATCCCTTGACTGTATGTACGGCCAATGACGATGTTGTCCGCATGAACATCGTTCCACTTCGGCCCGCCGACCGCCCCCTGAGCTGCATCTGTGTACACGATCTTGCCTGTTTGATGCTGCGTGAGCATGGCCGGCGAGTTGCGTGACACGAAGATATGGTCATTCAGCGTGGCTTGCAGCGGATCGCTTGGATTCGGACCGTCCTTGATGACCGCAGGGACATCGCTGTCATTGACACAAGGGACAGTCCCGGCGAGGAGCAACTGGAAGTTATGGTCGCCCTGTGACACTCGTAGTTGGTTTAGGAAGCTCTCCGGTGTCGTGTTCATGCTGCGCCTGCTCCCGTTTTGCAGATCCATCAACACGGGCGGAGGCGAGGCTTCCCGCGCCAATGCTGCCGACAAAGGGAGCGCCTCCGCCTTCTTTGGCGTCGCGACGAAGCAGACGTATCGGATGGTAAAGACTTCGGACGAAGTCTGTGAGGCGTTCGCTTGGCGGAGTGATGCGGCTTTGTGTCCACGAGAAGCGTTTGCCGAGGCGAACGCTGCCCATGACAGGACTGCCATGACACTGAGGATTGTTGCTGAGAGAAGGAAACTGCGTTTCATGATGGTTTCTCCTGGGGCCCCGCACAAAGGTGTGTGGGGCCTCGTTCCACTTTGGACGAGCCGCTTAATGCGGCGGTGCTGTCATCGTGAAGTTGCTGTTGCCAGAAGCAACTTGTGTGTTCATGTCCGGCGTGTAGCAGAAGGCATAAACAACGTAGGTGGCCGGGGTGCCTCCACCTGCTATGTAGGGTGACGCACCCAAAGTCTGCTGGACCTGAACGTCACCTATCTTTTTCGGCAGCGTGTAGGAACCGTTTACTACAACGTCGAAAGCGTTGGGGTAGCTGCAAGTGCGTCTGAACTCATAAGATTGATGGTAGTCGCCACAGTTGTCGTAGCGCGTCCATGTGATCTGGTGATCGGATGTGATGACAAAATTCTGACCGTTGGCGATGATTGACTGGCCATTGGTTGGCTGTGTGACTTTGGCATACGTTTTGGCGGCATCAGTGGAGAGCACAAAGCCATTTTGCACCGTGACGGTGATTACCGCAGAGTTTGCCATGTAATATGTGTAGCCTTCATGGTAAGGCACTGTGGCATAGATAGACACTGTGCCATTAGACATATGTGTCGTATCCCACTGGACGGGGTTGCCGGTCAGGCTAGTCTTATTCCCTAGGTTGTCGACGAAATAGAATTCGACCGCATCCCCCTGCTGATCCGGCGGCGTAAATGTCATACTGGCCGCGACAGTAACGACGCAGTTGACGGTCGCGCCTGATGCTGGAGACGAGACGGTTATGGTTGCGGTGGCGTGTGCGGTCGAGCAGAACACGCACAGGAAGAGGACAGAGAGAAGCGCACTCAGCTTCGGCACAAGGCGCAGGCGGAGGGATGGCATTACGAGGCCATCAAGAAGGGTGTTGAGAGGGCGCGGGCGATTGGGCGCGGGCGATTGGGCGCGGGCGATTGGGCAGAGGTGTTCATGGTACTTCCTCCCAGAAGCATGTTTGTCTGAGCCTTGAAGCGACGTCATAGAACGTGCTGCGATGTTCAACGAGAACCACAGTTCACAAGACCGACCGAAACGACCTCCCTTCTCTACCAGGATGTCTCACAATTAAATCTTAGCACACCAAACAAATCTTGTCAAGCGTTTGGGGAAAATAATTCTGTTGGCACAAATGCCGAACAGCAGCCTTCTACCGGTTGTGCTGCCCTTGACAATCGGCCCCAAGTCTTGTATACTGTAACGAATTGTTATGTATTGACCGGTGATCACCCTCCTACCCCTGCCCAACAGAATCACCGGCGACACGCGCCCCATGCAGGAGGACCCGCATTTGCAGAAGATACGAACCGTCGGCGGACGAAGCCTAGAGGGCGACGTGCGCCTGAGCGGCAGCAAGAACGCCACCGTCAACATTCTCGCCGCCGCGCTCCTGCCCTCGACCGGCAAAACGGTCCTCAAAAACGTCCCCCGCATCAGCGACGTCCTGACCCTGCTGGACATTCTGAAGTACCTCGGCGTCGGCGTAGATTTCACCGACAACGTCGTCACCCTCGACTCCACTTCGCTCGCCACCTCGGAAGCCCCATATGAGCTGATCCGCAAGATGCGCGCCTCGTTCCTCGTCCTGGGCCCGCTGCTCGCCCGCTTCGGCAAGGCGCGCGTCGCCCTGCCCGGCGGCTGCGACATCGGCGCGCGTCCGGTGGATTATCACATCGAAGGGTTGAAGCGACTCGGTGCGCGGACGGCGGTGGATCACGGGAACGTCGAGGCAACTATCCCGCAAGGCCTGCACGGGGCGAACATCTACCTGGACCGCAGCAGCGTTGGCGCGACCACACACTTGATGACGGCGGCAGCCCTCGCCCAAGGCGTTACGACGATCTCCAATGCGGCCCAGGAGCCGGACGTCACGGCGACGGCGGACATCATCAACCTGATGGGCGGCAAGGTGCGCGGGGCCGGGACAAAAGAGATCACCATCGAGGGCGTCCAGGCGCTGCATGGGGCCGAATACACGGTGCAAACGGACCGGATTGAGGCTGGCACCTTCGCCGTCGCCGCCGCCATCACGCACGGCGACCTGTTCATCCGGGGGGCGGTCGAAGAGCACGTCCAGCCGATCATGCGCAAGCTGGCCGAGGCGGGCGCGAATGTGAGCTTCAACGACGATGGGGTGCGCGTCCGGGCGTCTAAGGGCCAGCCCTTGAACGCGATCCGAATCACGTCCAGCCCCTATCCCGGCTTCCCGACCGACATGCAGCCGCAGTTCGCCGCCATGCTGACCCTCGCGAAAGGGACTTCAACCATCACGGAGACGCTGTTCGAGCGGCGCTTCAAGTACATTGACGAATTGGCGCGCATGGGGGCGAACATCAAGACGGAGGCAAACGCGGCCATCATTGACGGCGTTTCGCGGCTCACGAGCGCGCCGGTGGCCGGGTCGGACCTGCGGGCGACGGCGGCGCTGGTCTTGGCGGGGCTGGCCGCCGAGGGCACGACCGAGATCACGGGCATCCATTACCTGGACCGGGGCTATGAGGGCTTCGAGGCGAAACTGCGCGCGGTCGGGGCGCAGATCGAGCGCGTGGGGGCGGGGGAAAAGAGCCGGCAGAACAAAAACGCCCAGGGCAAAAGCGAAGACGACAGCCGGCGCGTGGCGACGGGAGCGGCCTCTTGATGCGTCTGAGCCAGGACATCGGCATTGACCTGGGAACGGCCAACGTCCTCGTTTACGTCCATGGCAAGGGAATCATCATGCGGGAGCCGTCCGTGGTGGCGATGGACGTCAACACCCGGAAGGTGCGCGCGGTCGGCGAGAAGGCCCGCGAGATGCTGGGGCGCACCCCGGTCAACATCGTCGCCGTGCGCCCCATGACCGAGGGGGTCATCGCCGACTACACGACCACGCAGCGGATGCTGGAGCACATCCTGCACAAAGTCTGCGGCGTCAAGCGTCTGTTCAAGCCGCGCGTCCTGCTCGCCGTGCCGTCCGGCGTCACCAGCGTCGAGCAGCGGGCGGTCAAGCAGGCGGCCCTGGCGGCGGGCGCGGGCGAGGCGCTGACTATCGAGGAGCCGATGGCGGCGGCCATCGGCGCGGGCCTGCCGATCTCGGCGCCCGGCGGCAACATGGTGGTGGACATCGGGGGGGGGACCACGGACATCGCCGTGCTGTCGCTGGACGGCATCGTGCTCTCGCGCAGCCTGCGCATCGGCGGCATGAAGCTGGACGACGTCATCATCCGGCACATCCGGCAGGCGTATAACCTGCTGATCGGTGACCGGACGGCGGAGGAGATCAAGATCGCTATCGGCAGCGCCGTCGCGCAGCGCGAGGAAAGTTCGCTGGAAGTGCGCGGGCGCGACCTCCTCAGCGGCCTGCCGCAGACGGTCACGGTCACGTCGCAGGAGATTCGGGAATGCATGGCCGAGCCGATCAGCCAGATCGTGAGCCGGGTCAAGAACGTCCTGGAAAAGACGCCCCCCGAACTGGCCTCGGACATCATCGAGCGCGGCATCGTCCTGACCGGCGGGACGGCCCTGCTGCGCGGCCTGGACGCCCTGATCGCCGAGACCGCCAACGTCCCGACGCGCGTCGCCGACGATCCGCTCTCCTGCGTCGCCCTCGGAACCGGCATGGCGCTGGAACAGCGGCGCGGAATTACCGAAGACCTGCTGGCCGCCGCCTAACGCCCAACGCTCTCATCTGATAAAGAGAATCGGGCAGTAGCCCAATGGTACGAGCGGGTCAAACTCGGCGTGGTCCGTCGTTACGACCGTACCGGAAAGCCGTCGCGCAAGTGCCAGGCAGAACGCATCCGGCAACGCTAGGGTGTGATTACCCTTGAAAGTCGCCGCGTCCTTCCAGAAGGCGGTATGGGCATCCTCACGCGGAATGATTCCTGCGTTCAGCAAAGTCTGAATCGCTGTTTCGGCACTGCTTGTTCCGCCCCGACGAAAAAGAGGTAATAAACTTCGGCCAGATTGAACACATGCGTGAAGCATTTGCCGGAGTTGGCAATGAGTGTCTGCGCGACGATCTGATCCCCCTGTTCCCCTTCCAGAAGGGCCATCATCGGCCCCGCATCGAGCACATGAATCATCGCATGTTTCCTGCGTTATCCCGCTCCTCCTCCTCCTTGTCCGCCTGCCGTTCGCGGTGCAGGTCGTCCACGGTCACTCCCACATATGCCATGCTTCCTCTGGCGGCATGGATGGCGGCGATACGCGCTTGCTCGCGGGAGTCCCCATCCGATGGCAGGTGTTCGGTCACAAGCTGTCTCGCGAGGGCTGCCGGCTCCAATCCTCTCTGCCGGGCGGCTTCCGTGAGACGCGCTTGCTCCGTAGGCGAAAGATCAATCGTCAGCGCCATGGGGAAACCTCCTCGTCACGAGTTCGCCGTCTTCTCCGTCAGATGCAGGACGATGGGCTGTTTGCGGAGGGTGACGATCTTCTCATGCTGGGCTTTGGCGGCGGCGTAGTCGCTGGGGGCGATCTGGCCGGGGTGGGAGGAGACGACCAGCTTGACGGTCAGCGTGTTGCCGTCGAGCGTGACCGTCTGGTCGAAGTCGCCCAGGGCGGTCTTTTCGTGAATCTCGTCAGGCTTGTCTTCCAGTGCATAGCCAACGGGCAGGGTGATCACCGTGTCGTCCTCGGCCTGGGCGGTGCGGCTCTCGTAGATCGGGAACCTGCGGTCCGTGCGGTCATACGGAGCGCTGGTCATGTCCTGGCCGTTAAGGATGAGCAGGTGGCCGGTCTTGACGGCCCACAGCGGGGCGTGGAATTTCAGGTCGAAGACGACGGGCTTGTCGCGGTCGGCCAGGGGACTGAGAGTGTAGTCGGACAGCGTCGCGTTGGGGCTGAAGTGGCTGACCATGTTCTGGAAGCCGGGCTTCACCTGCGCGTCCTGAAGGCCCCGGAACGAGACGCGCGCGCCCAGGCCGCTGTCGCCGTCCAGATGGATCGTGGTTCGGCAGTCCGCGCTGCCGTCGGGGTGCAGGTCCACCTGGGTGACGGTCGTTTGGCGGTTTTCAGCGGGCGTTCCGGTCGGGATGGTCTCGAACCGGCCGTTGCCGTCGCGAATGACGAAGGCGTCCACGCCCCGGTCGCCGCCGGGGATCTGGCCGAAGGGGCACATCTCCGCCGTCGAGTCGAACCAGTACGGCTTGCCGTCAATGTCGGCGCGGACAATGGCGTGGTTGAAGTACGAGGGCGCGGCGAGGTACTCATGCACCGGCTCGATGCGCCCCGCGCCCAGCAGGACGGGCCAGGCGGTCTTGATGCCCGCCTCGTGGAGCATGGTGACCAGCAGGGTCGCCATGTCCTTGCAGTCGCCGTAGCGGTTGCGGCAGACTTCGCCGGCGGGGTGGGGCTGGAAGGCGGACAGGCCGAGTTCCAGGGCGACATAGCGCGTGCGGCCCTCGACCCAATAGTAGATGGCTTTGGCCTTTTCCGTGTCGGTCGTTTTGCCCGCCGTCAGCGTCTTTACCGTGTCCTTGATTTCGGGCGAGACGGCCATCTGGCCCGCCGCCAGCCCCTGATACCAGTGGGCGATGGTCTGCCAGGAGGGGATGGTGGACAGCTCCAGGGTGGGGAGGAAGGTGGAGGCGGGCGGCATCATCGGCTCCGGCACGAGGGGGGCCAGGTTCTTCATTTCCCAGACATAAGTCCGGCGCGTCCCGTCGGGCGACAGCGTCTGCGTCGCCGTCATGCCGGACGTGTTGCGCGGCAGGGTCTGGATCTTCATGGCGGCGGGCGCGCTCAGGGTCATCTTGCTGAACTTGACGGGGTCCACGCCGTCCCGGAACGACCACTGCTCGCTGTACTGGCCGGGCAGGTAGGACTTGGTGATGGTGCGGGTGTAGACGTAGTCAATGATCGCGCCGTCCTCGACGCCGGGCATGGAGATGCCGATGTCCTTGGCGTCGTCGTACATGGCATACTCGGAGAACGGCGCAGTCTGGTGGATGTCCCCCGCGCCCGCCGTCAGGACCGTGCCGTCCGGCTTGATGGTGCGGGCATGGAGACCCGTGATCTTCTCGTTGGAGGCATTGAACGGGATGGACACTTCGCCCTTCTCGTGGCCGCGCTGGTTGAAGATTTTGAACGTCTCGTGCGTCACATCCACGCTGGTGCCGTCGGCATTCAGCTTGGTGACGCTCTCGTCGCGCAGGGTCATGGCGGACGCATCGGGAAATGCGGTGGCGGCAGGCGCGGACTTGAGCAGGGTGGCGGCGGAAACGTCAAAGACCGGCGCGGGGACGCCGGCCTGCGCGGCGAACGGCGCTAGGAGGCAGGCGAGTGAGACTGAGAAATAAAGAGCAGGCCGGTTAGGCATGGGGAGTCCTTTCACAGAAACCGAAGGCGTACCTAAGCATACGCGGGAACAGGCGGCGATGTTACCGGGAAGCGCCACAGGCTAATGCCCGCCGCCCCCGCCGGGCGGCGGCTTCTTGACCCGGCCCAGCAGCAGGAGGGCGGGGGTGGCGAGGACGAACGTCACGCCGAGCAGGAGGAAAGCGTCGTTGTAGGACATCGTGGCGGCGTTGATCATCACCCTGCCGTCGAGGGAGCGCAGGGCGTCCGCATGAGCGTCCGTCAGTCCCCGCCCGTGCTGCATAAAATTGGCCGCTGCGCCCGCAACGCTTTGACTATAGAAGGCGTTGCCGGAGTCCAGGTGGGACACGAGGTTGGCGCGGTGGTAGGCGGTCTGGTTGGAGATGTAGGTGTTCAGGTAGGCGATGCCGAACGAGCCGCCGAGCTGCCGGGCGAGGTTGATGAGGCCCGATGCCTGCTGAATTTCCGGGCCTTTCAGGGCGGCGAAGACGATAAAATTGATCGGGGCGAACAGGAAGCCCAGGCCCAGGCCGCGCACGATCAGCCCCAGCCGCGTGTCCGGCTCGCCGGATTGGGGGGTCAGGTGGCCGAGCATCCACATGGAGATGATGAAGATCGTCATGCCGATGAAGATCAGGATGCGGGGGTCTATCAGGGGCTTCGCGCCGTTGAGCGCCCGGCCGCAGAACATCGCCGCCGCGCCGGTCGCCAGGCCGCCGGGGAGCAGCACCAGCCCGGTCGCCGTCGGGCTGAAATGGAGCACGTTCTGGACGAACATGGGGAAGATGAAGACGCCGCCGTACAGGCCGAAGCCGAGCGCGAGGAACAGGATCAGGCCCGCCGTCAGGTCCTTGTTCGCGAGGATGCGGAAGTTGACGATGGGGAACTTGTTCCGGGGGGAAAGCTCCCAGGCGAGCATGGCGGCTAGGGTGACGGCGGCCAGAAGGGACAGGCGGACGATCAGGGCGCTGTCGAACCAGTCGTCCCGCTTGCCTTCCTCCAGGACGTATTGCAGCGACCCCAGTCCGACGGTTAGCAGGGCGATGCCGGGGATGTCAATGGCGCTGGCCTTCGCCTGATTGGGGGCGTCGTGCAAGAATGTGACGACCAGGAAGGCAGAGAGGAGGCCGATGGGGATGTTCACGAAGAAAATCCAGGGCCAGTTGTAGTTGTCCGTGATGTAGCCGCCGACGACCGGCCCCAGGGTGGGGGCCATGACGATGCCCAGGATGAACAGGGCCTGCACCACCCCCTGCTGCTCTTTGGGAAAGATCTGCCGCAGGGTGGCCTGGCCGGTCGAAAGCAGGGCTGCGCCGCCCGCGCCTTGCAGGACGCGCCAGAAGATGACCTCGTTGAGCGTGCGGGACGTGCCGCAGAAGAACGAGGCGACGATGAAAATCAGGATGGAAGTGGTCAGGTAGCGCTTGCGCCCGAAGCGCTGCGAGAGCCAGGCGGTCATCGGCAGGATGATGACGTTGGCGAGGATGTACGCGGTCGAAATCCAGGCGATCTCGTCCGTCGTGGCGTTCAGGTTGCCGGCCATCTGCGGCAGGGCGACGTTGATGATGGTGGTGTCCAGCACCTCCATGATGGCTGCCGTGATCAGCCCGATCAGGATGATCCAGCGGTATGGGTCGGCGGCGGCTGCCGCACCCGCCCCACCGTCTTGCGCGCCCCCACCGCCCCCACCGGCTTGTGCGCCCCCGCCGCCCGACTGCGGCTGGGGGCGGCGGCCCCGATGATCTAATGTTTGCGTCGCCAATCCACGCCTCTCGCTTTCTAGCCCTTGTGCTTGCCGGTGCTGACGTCAATCGTCACCGTCGTGGAACTGCCCTGCCGGAGATTGGCGATGTCCTGAGCGGTGGCGTACTTCTTGTCCTCGCCGGCCTTCGCCGGGCGCAGCTCGATGCGGACGGGGATGCGCTGGACGACTTTGGTGAAGTTGCCCGTGGCGTTGTCCGGCGGCAGCAGGGCCTGGGTCGCGCCCGTGGCCTCGTTGATGCTCTTGACATAGCCGTGGAAGATGCGTCCGGGGAACGAGTCCACCTCGACCTCCGCCGACTCGCCCGGCGCCACGTCGCGGAGCTGCGTTTCCTTGAAGTTGGCCGTCACATAAACGTAGTCGCCCTGCGTGATCGTGACGATGGTCTGGCCGGGCGAGAGCGATGCCCCGATGTTCACGGCCTTTTTGACGACGGTGCCGTTGTTGGGAGAGGGGATTAACGTGTCGTTCAGCGTCACCTGCGCGTTGGCGAGGGCGGCCTGGGCGGACTGCGCCTGGGCGCGGAAGGTGTTGATCTGTGCCCGGCGCAGGGCGATCTGCGTCCTGCCCGCCTGGGCGGTCGAAAGGTCGGCTTGGGCGCTGGAGTTCTGGCCGAGGTTGCCCACGACGTTGGCCTGCTGGATGCCGATCTGGGACAGGTTGGCGCGGGCAATTCCCAGTCCGGCACGGGCGACCTCGACGTTCTGGTGGAACGCATCGGCGGCGCGCTGGGCGGCCCGAAGCTGCGCCTGAGACTGGGCGACGTTGGCACGGGCGGCGTTGACCTGCGAATGCGCCTGGGCCGATTGGAACCGCGCGGCGTTGAACTGCGACTCAGAACTGTCTGTCGCCGCCAGCACGGAGTCATACTGCTGCTGGGTGACCGCCTGCTGAACGAGCAGCTTGGCGTAGCGGCCTTGATCAGTCCTGTTCTTGACAAAGGTGGCCTGTGCGCCCTGAATCTGTGCGTCGGCGGCGTCGGCGGCGCGCTGGGCGGTGCGGACGGTCTGCTGCTGGGCGTTGACCGCGGCGCGGGCGGTCTGCACCTGGGCGTCGTACTGCGCGGCCTGCTCCTGGGCCTGCTGGACCTGGCTCTGGGCCTGCTTGACCTGGTTCAGAACTTGGTTGCGGCTCAGGATCACCTGCTGCTGCGCCCCGGATGTTTTGGCCTGCTGGGCGGCCAGGCCGGCCTGGGCCTTGCGGATGGCGGCCTGCGTGGCCTGCTGCTCGTAGAGCAGGTTCTGCTCGGCCTGCGGCAACTGGCTCAGGGCGGCCTGATAGGAGGCCCGCGCCTGCTGGACGGCGGCGCGCGGGCCGCTGTCTTCCAAGCGGGCGATGACCTGCCCCTTTTTCACCACGTCGCCTTCGTCCACCAGGAGCTGGTTCAACGTGCCACTAATGATCGGGCTGACGTTGACCAGGTTGCCGGTGACGTAGGCATCGTCCGTGCTGACGTGGTCCTGGCTGTAATGGTAGTAGGACAGCCCGTAGATCAGGCCGGCGATCAGGGCGGCGGCGACGAGCCCCGCGATGATCAGCTTCCTGATGGGGCCGGCGGGCTTTTTGTCGTCCTTGCCGTCGCCCGGCTTGTCGCCGTCTTTCTTGTCTTCTTTGGCGGCGTACTTGGTCCCGTCATGGCCGTCTGGGGTGACGGCGGGGAACTTGCCCTGACCATGCCCATTGCCGTTCGGAGATTCCTTCCCGTCTTTGGCCGGCGCGGGATAGACCTGTGATTGTGTTTTCTGCTGCTCGTCTGCCATTTCTTTGCCTTCCTACTGCACTTGCGGTGCGCCGACCGCGTTCTGGAACTGGGCGCGCGCGACCAGATAATTGTAGACCGCGTCCACCTGATTGTTTTCCGCCTGCACGAGCGCGGCCTGGGCGTCGGTGACTTCCAGGTAAAGCCCGACCTGGCCCTGATACCGAAGCTGGGCGAGCTGCCGGGCGGCGATGGCCGACTGCAAGGCGGCGTTCGCGGCCCCGATCTGCTGGGCCGCCGTCGCCAGGTTGAGATAGGACTGCCGGACGTCCAGGGCCACGTCGGACTGCGTCGAGGCCAGCGACGTCTGAGCGTTCTGCGTCCGCAGCCGCGACTCCTGCACCCGGTCGCGCGTCGCGCCGCCGTCATACAGCGGGATGTTCAGCGTCGCCGTGAGCTGCGCGACCCGCTGGCGGGGGAACTGGAACGAGGGCGTCGGGTAGTAGTTCCCCGCCGCGCTCAGGCTGAAGGTCGGCTCCAGGCCGGCGCGGGACAGCTTGACGCCGGTTTCGGCCACGCGGACGTTGACCTGGGCCTGCAAGATTTCCGGCCGCTGGGCGTTCGCCGTTTGCAGCGCCCGGTCAACGTTAATCGCCCCGACTTCCCCCGGAGCGCCGGGCAGCGGCGGCTGCGCCTTCAGGTCGGGGGCGCCGACCCCCGAAAAGTCCGTGACCGGCTGCCGGATGATGACGCCGGGCGGGTCGAGGAGCCGCACCGGGGCGTTCAGCGGTCGCCCCACCAGATCGTTGAAGCTGGTCAGGGCGATGCCGAAGTTGTTCTGGGCAGCCTCCAGGTTCTGCTGGGCCGTCGCGACCTGCGTCTGCGCGCGCAGCACGTCTATCCTCTGCCCGACCCCGGCGGCGCTCAGGTTGGTCGCGTCCTGGAGCTGCCGCTCGGCGTTGCTTAAGGCGGCCTGGGCGACATCCACTTGATGCTGGGCGCGCAGGGTGTTGAAGTAGATGGTCTGCGCCCGCAGGATGCGCCCGTTGCGGACCTGCCCCAAGATGAACTCATCCGCCAGGCTTTGCAGCCGCGCCTGGTCCGACGCCGCCCGGATTTGGCCGGTGAGGTCGAACCGGTTGCTGACGTTGAGCGTCAAAATCTCCTGATGGGTGGGCGTCACCTGAATGGGCGGGCCGCCGGCGAGGGCGATCTTGGTCGCCTGGTCGTACCGGATGGCCGTCCCCGAAGCATCCACGTTGGGCCGCCCCTGCGCGGCGGCTTCGTCGGAGCGGCGGCGGTCAATCTCGACGTTGCGCGCTGCCGTTTGGATGTCCGCACTGCTTTGAGTGGCGGCGCGCACCGTCGCCGCTAGGTCAAACAACTGCGGCAGGCCGGATGCGCCGGGAACCGGCAGGCTTCCCTGACTGCCGCCGGCGCCGTTCGTTCCTGTGCCATTCGTTCCTGTGCCATTCGTTCCTGTGCCATTCGTCCCTGGCGTCCCATTCTGCGAGGAACCGACCCCATTTGTGCCAGCATTCCCATTTGTGCCGTTGTTGCCCGCCGTGCCCGTGCCGTTTCCATTATTTGCAGTGCCGTTGCCCCCCGCGCCGGTGCCGTTGGCGTTCCCAACGCCCGTCGCCGTTCCGGGAGCCGCGACGCCGCTGCCGGTTCCGCTGCCGGTCGCCCCAGCGTTTCCCGTCGCGCCCGCGCCCACGCCGGTTCCTCCAACACCGTTCCCCCCGACGCCGGTCGCGCCGGTTCCGTTCGTCCCTGTTCCCGCCGTGCCGTTGTTCCCGGCGGCGCTTCCTGCGCCGCTGCCGCCTGTGCCTCCGGCAGCCTGGCCGATCCAGATGAAACCGGGCGGGATCGGGCCGGCGGCCAGGGCCGGCGCTGCGGCGAGACTGAGGGCCGCGCCGAGCGCGGCGGCGCGGCGGGCGCGTGTTCGTTTTGTCATGGTTTGCGAAGTCCTCGGGTCGTTAGGTCTACGATTTGGGAGATTTCCGTCGCGATTTCATTCGGGGACGCGGCGCACGGGTACGGCGGCAGGAAACCCAGGCACATAGTTTTCAGGGTGCGAGCCGTTCGCAGAGGGTCCGGGACATCGAAAACGCCCAGTCGGTTGCCTTCCTCCAGAACCCCCGCCAGCAGCGCCCATTCCTTTTCCATGTACGGGCGAAGCCGTGCCTGCCAATGGGGCTTCATCGCGACCACCAGTTCCAGCGTTGCCGGAGATTCGTTGCAGCGCTGACAGGCATTGAGCATCGGCTCCTGAAGCATCTCTTTCAGCTTCTGGACCGGTGTTTTGCCCCCGTCCTGGGCGATGGCCTGGATCGTTTCCAGACTCGTCTCCTTATACTGGGCCATGATAGCCAGCCCGATGTCTTCTTTACCCTCGAAGTAAAGATACACCGTGCCCTTGCCAACGCCGGCATCGGACGCGATCTCGTCAATTGTCGTCTTCTTGAAGCCGTAGTGCCAGAGCCGCTGCTCCGCCGCGTCTAAGATTTTCTGCCGCACATCTCCGTGCCGTGTCATGATTCCCGTTCTCACTTGCTGAACAACTGACTGTTTTGTTATTCTGGTCAGAGTATACCACGCTAACATCGGTTTTCAACCCGCAGTTCCCAGTTATTTTCAGCACATTGATCCCTTGCAAAAAAGCGCGGAACCGGCTAAACTGGTATCGGAGAACCTGCCCATGCCTACCGTGCCGTTTTACATCGCCGACTCGTTCACGCCTACCCGCTATGTCGGCAACCCCGCCGGCGTCGTCTTCCCCGACGCGCCGCTTTCCGAGGCGCAGATGCTTGCCATCGCGGGCGAGCTGCACCTTGAGTCGGCGTTCGCCACGCCGAGCGCCGACCCCGAGGCGGATTACGTCGTCGCCTATTACACGGGGGTGCAGCGCATCCCCCTGTGCGGCCATGACACCATCGCCCTGGCGACCGTGCTGGCGCAGACGGGGCGGCTGACCGCCCCAGCGACGGTCCGGCTGGCGACGGACGTCGGCGTCCTTGTGGTGAGTATTGGGGAAGACGGCACCGTCGTCATGGGGCAGGCGCTGCCGGTCTATGGCGAGGTCGTGGACGCCTGCGACGCCGCCGAGGCGCTGGGCCTGCCGCTTTCCGAGATCGAGGAAACGCGCCTGCCCGTCCAGGTCGTCTCCACAGGAACGCCGTTCCTCATCGTCCCCGTGGCGCACCGCGCCGCCCTGGCCGCCCTTGTGCCGGACATGACGGGCCTCATCGCCTACGGCGACAGCCTGGCGGAAGTCGTGGCCGGCTTCTACGTTTGGACGTCCGACACCGAGAGCGCCGACGCCCAGGTCCACGCCCGCTGCTTCTGCCCCGCCGTCGGCCTGTCCGAAGACCCCGTGACGGGCACGGCCAGCGCCGCCGTCGGCGCGTATCTCGCCCGCCACGGCCGGCTTGCGCCGGACGCGGACGGCGTCCTGACCCTCCGCACCGAGCAGGGCTACGCGATGGGCCGCCCCGGCAATGCCCGCGTGCGGCTGAAGACGGACGGCAAGCAGGTGACGCGCGTCCAGATCAGCGGCGTGGCGGTTCTCGTGGGGGAGGGGAAGCTGTGGGTTTAACCCTGACGACGGAACTCGTCGCGCGCATGAATCGCTTCTTCAAGGACAGCGCCGTGTCGCGCGCCCGGCTCTGCGAAGGATTGGATGGGAATCCGCTGGGGGCGAGTGTCCAGTCGTTCGGCCGGGCCGTCGCCATCAAGTACCTCGCCGGAGGGCCGATACACACAAACCAGGTGCTCGGCCTGGAGGCGGACGATTTCAGCCACCTTGACGCCATTCTCCGCTTCTACCGCGAAGACGGTCTGCACTGCGATTTACAGCTCAATGCCCACTTCATCGATCCTGAAGCGGCCCGCCGCCTGGCGGAGAAGCAAGTGCTCGTCACCAGCGTCGCCAGCACCCAGTACGGCGCCCCGACCGCCGCGCCGCCTCCGCCACCGGGCGTTACGGTGCGCCAGGTATGGGGCGAGGCGCGGGAGGAATGCCTCGACCTATTTATGGACGTCTTTGAAGTTCCACGGGAAGAGCGCGAAGGACTGTTGCTGACGGAGCGCTTGGAAAGCAGCCAGCCCGGCTCCCGCCTTTATATCGCATCGGTAGACGGTATCGCGGCGGCAGCCGCCGCGCTTGACATCCGCGACGGCATCGGACATCTGACGGCGGGAGCCACGCTGCCACAGTTCCGCCGTCGCGGCTGCCAGAAGGCCCTCATCGAGCGGCGGCTGGCGGACGCGCAGGAGGAAGGGTGTGACCTGGCAGTAGGCAACGCCGTGCCCTACTCCGGCAGCCGGCACAACATGGAGCGAGCAGGAATGCGGACGGCAATGCTGGGCCTGCTGCTGACGGACTGCACACAAGATTGAGGCAAATATGCACCTTTACGATATTTTTATAAGCCATGCCAGTGAGGACAAGGACGACTTCGTGCGTCCATTGGCGAAGCGACTAGCTGAAGAACATATTGAGGTCTGGTATGACGAGTTCAGTATGAAACTTGGTGACAGCCTACGGGCTTCTATAGATCGTGGTCTAGCTCAATCACGATTTGGACTGATCGTGCTTAGTCCGTCATTCTTCCGTAAGAATTGGACTGAGCGCGAGCTAAACGGGCTGGTAGCAAGGGAGATGATCAAAGGGGAGAAGGTGATACTGCCAATCTGGCATGGTGTGTCAAAAGAAGCGATTTATGAATACTCTCCACCACTGGCTGATCTCGTAGCTGTGTCTACTGAAAAAGGACTGAATGAAGTAGTTCGTAGGATTGTTGAGGTTGTTCGACCACAAGGCAGTCCATTAGTCATTGCCAGGGATTTACTATTCGACTATGGAGTAGCAGTTCCTGTCGTTACAGACGAATGGTGGCTGGATGTGGTTGAAGCCTCGAATCGTGAACCACCTTGGGGCTTTATGTCTCATCAACAGCATTGGGGTAGGTGGACGTTTCCGTTACCACATAAGAATAACTCCAAAGAGAGAGGGGAGCGCTTAGCGTGGACCGCGATGCAGATGATATGGGAAGGCGAAGCCGAAGCCCAGAGGATCACCCAGATTACGGAGCCAGCCGAAGTCTTAGACTTTATCAATTCGCAAAACGGCTTGCTTGAGACATGTCTCAATTATCCTGACTTCTTAGCAACATACGCACCGCAGCTAACAATCAAAGGATTCGGGGGAGAATTCGAGGCAGTTTTCGACGAGGCCGCGAAGGCAACAAAAAATGAATGCTTTGTGTTGCGTCAACCGCTTCCTGAAGCGTCTGAAGCTGATAGACTTACTTGTCAGTATGTGCAAGGTGAACTCCACGGGCCGCCGTGCCGGTATTACTTACACACAGAGTATCTAGTATGGTTGCTGTCCGATAAAAGCGGCTGGCTGCCGCCAGCAATCAGAGCGTCTTTGATTGCTGGTTTTCGTAGTTGGGCAACTTGGCTCTGGCACGAGTTCTCGTCTGGATTGGAGGAAGAATTCGGAATAGATATGTACCCTGAGAAGGGCGCATTGTTCAACGAAATGGAAGAGGTGGAAAGTACCGACCAACTCGTAATTTCAGATGTTGGCTACACAGACATGTTGCGCCGTTTCGAGTTCTCATGCTCAATTTTAGAACTGGAAGACCTTCCCACGGATCTCGTACAAAGGTTTTTAGACCAGGGGCTAATCAGTGGTTACCTTGAACAACGTTTTAAGCGTAAACAGCGCAAAGCCAACAAACTTTTATGACAACTCGCGGGAGCGTTCCGCCGCCGCTTGGATGGCGTCAATGAGGGCGGTGCGGAGGCCGGCACGTTCGAGGACGTGGAGGGCGGCGATGGTGGTGCCGCCGGGCGTGGTGACGTTGTCTTTAAGCTGGGCGGGGTGCTCGTCGGACGAAAGGACCATCTGGGCGGCACCCAGCACGGTCTGGGCGGCGAGGAGGCGGGCGGTGTCGCGGGTGAGGCCCTCTTTGACGCCGCCGTCGGCGAGGGCTTCGATGATCAGGTAGACGTAGGCAGGGCCGGAGCCGGACAGGCCCGTCACGGTGTCGAGCAGGGTTTCGGGAACCACGACGGACAGCCCGACGGCGGCGAAGAGGGACTGGGCCAGCCGCAGGTGCTCTTCAGTGGCATGGGCGCCCCGGCTGAGGGCGGTCGCGCCTTTGCCGACGAGACAGGGGGTGTTCGGCATGGTGCGGACGACGGGAATGTCGCCCGGCAGCAGGGCCTCCATCTTGGCAAGGCGGATGCCGGCGGCGATGGAGATGAGGAGCTGAGACGAGGAGACGAAGGGCGCGATCTCGGTCAAGACGCCGGCGATCATGGGCGGCTTGACGGCGAGCAGGATCAAGTCGGCGTCGGCGATGGCGGCCTGGGCCGAGGGCGCGGCCAATGCGCCCGACCCCAGTTCGGCAGCCAAGCTTTCGGCTTTTGCGCCGTGCGTGTCGAACAGGCGGATGCCGGATGCGGGCATGGCGCCGCAGGCGACGAGGCCGCGGGCGAGGGCGCCGCCCATCATGCCGGCGCCCAGCACGGCGAGTGTCTTGTCGCGGAGCATGGTGATCCTAGCGCCCTAGCCCCGGTCGAAGATCGCGGCGCGGACGCCTGTCGTGGCGGGCTTGTCCTCGATGTCAATGATGATCGTGGACGGGGTGAACAGGTAGACCTGCTCGCCGATCTTCTCGACGCTGCCGTCGAGGGCCCAGGTCGCGCCGTTCAGGAAGTCGGTGATGCGCTCGGCCATCTCCACCGGAGTTTGCTCCAGGTTGACGATTTGCTGCTGGCCGTCTTTGAGGCCGTCGGCGGCGCGGCGGGCGTCGTCGAAGGTCTGGACGGAGCGGCGGACGGTGATTCGGGTCTGGCGGGCCTGGTCAATGCGCAACGTCGTGCCTCGCTTGAGCGGGTTGTAGGAACCGCCGCTGGCACGGGCGGATGCGGGGATCGGCTGGGTCTGGTTTTCGGCGGCCATGTCCTCTTCCTCCTCCTCCTCGTCGTCATGTCCCCCGAATCGCTTGAATGGATTCAATATCCGGGACATAAGCCCGCCGTCTCGGGCAGGGGTGTTGTTGTCATACTCTTCCGCTTCCGCATTATGGTTCATCGCGCTGCCTGGCCTCCTGTCGTGTCCTCTTGCTTAGTTATGATTTTGCTTGTCTAGGCTCGCGCCCCGAAGATCGCCGTGCCGACCCGCACCATCGTTGCGCCTTCTTCGATGGCGGCCTCGAAATCGCCGCTCATGCCCATCGAAAGGACGTGACGGTTTGGCTGGGGCAGCGCTTCGAAGAGGCGGCGCAAAGCCTGGAAGTGGGGCCGGGGGTCTACCCCAAAGGGGGCGATGCCCATCAGTCCGCGTAAGGTCACGCCCGGCACGGCGGCGATCTCTCCGGCCGCGTCCATCGCCTGCTCCGGCGGCAGCCCGGTCTTGGTCGCTTCGTCTCCGAGATGCACTTGCAGCAGGATGTCCTGCGTCGTATTCGCGGCTTGGGCGTGCCTGCCGAGCGCCTGGGCTAGCTTGACGCTGTCTACACTCTGGATCAGGTCGAAGAGCGAGACGGCCAGCTTTGCTTTATTGCTTTGCAGATGCCCCATCAGGTGCCAGCGCCCGCCAGTGACTTGTTCGCGCTTCTCCGCCGCTTCCTGCACATAATTTTCGCCCAGGTCAACTGCACCTGCCGCCAGGGCTTCGGCCACGGCGGAGGCGGGCTGCTTTTTGGTCACCGCGACCAGCGTGACGGCTTCGGGCTGCCGCTCGGATCGCCCGGCGGCAAGGGCGATCCGCTCATTTACCCATGCCAGGTTGTCGGCGAGGGCGCTCACGACGCTTCGGAGCGCGCGCCCCGGCGGCCCAGCGGACGGCGGTCGCCGGTCTCGATGTAATACACCCGCTCGGCGATGTTGGTGGCGTGGTCGGCGATGCGCTCCAGGTAGACGACGGCCAGCAGCAGGTACGAGGCGGGAAAGACAAGGGACGGCTGGTTCTGGGTCATCGCCAGCAGCTCTTCGCGCAGGGCCTTGAAGGCGTCGTCCGCCTGATCGTCGTTGTCGCAGACGCGGACGGCGAGGTCCAGGTCGTGCCGGACGAGGCTTTCCAGGCTCTGGCGCAGCATGGTCAGCGCCGTCTGCGCCAGGGGGCCGATGTCCAGCAGGGGGGCCTTCAGGTAAAACTCCTGGGTCAGCTTGCGGGCGATCTTGGCGATGTCTACGGCATGGTCACCGATCCGCTCCAGGTCGGTGATGACCTTCAGGGCGCTCTCGATCTGCCGCAGATCGCGGGCCATCGGCTGCTGCAAGGCGAGCAGGCGGATGCACTGGGCTTCGATCTTGCGGTCCATCTCGTCCACGGTGTCGTCCTGGCTGAGAACAGTCTCGGCCAGCGTGACATCGTTCTGCTGCACGGCTTCGACGGCCTGGTCGAGCATGGTCCCGGTCAGGGCGCCCATCTGAAGCAGCTCCTGTTCCAGAGCGGCCAGTTCGTCGTGAAAGCTTTGTCGTGTGTTCAACATCACTGCGTTTTATTCCGACCCGTTATGACCTTTGCCCATTATAGCACAGTTGTTGCCATTTGACAAGGCTGCGCCCAACTTTTTCGCTACATATACGCCTTTTTTTACGCCGAGGCTACTAAATGTAGGCAGGAGGAAGCGGAGGCCGCCGTGGGGAATGTAAAAGCCGAAGGAGAACACCATGCGATTCGGCATCTGTACCGGGCCGGAGAACCGGGACGCGCTGGCGCGGGCCGGCTACGACTACATTGAACTGGGGATTACGAGCGCCTTGCAGCCGGAGAAGCCCGACGAAGAGGTGATGCCGCGGCTGCGGGCGGCGTTTGACCTGTCGGCCTTGAAGCCGGAGGCATATAATGTGCTGCTGCCCGGCGACCTGAAGGTGGTCGGGCCGGACACGGACGCGGCGCGGCAGGAGCGGTATCTAGAGGCGGCATTCGCGCGGGCGGCGGCGCTGGGCGGCGAGGTCGCCGTCTTCGGCAGCGGCGGCGCGCGCCGCATTCCCCCGGAGTGGCCGGTGGAGGAAGCGCAGCGTCAGATCGTGGACTTCCTGCGGCGCGGTGGCCCCATCGCCGCGCGGCACGGCATCACGGTTGCCATCGAGCCGCTGAACGTCTCCGAGTGCAACTTCATCAACAGCGTCGCCGAAGGGGTCGCGCTGGCGCGGGAAGTCGCTCATCCCGCCGTCATGGTCCTGAGCGACCTGTACCACGTCGCCCACGACGGCCAGAACTACGGGGAGACGCGGGATGCCGCCCGGTTCCTGCGCCATGTCCATGTTGCCGGCGAGGGCCGGCGCGCCCCCCAGCCGGCGGACCATGCGTTCCTGCGCGACTACCTGGCCGTGCTGAAGGGGAGCGGGTACGCGGGCCGCGTCAGCATCGAAGGCTCCTGGGACGACCTGCCGGCGCAGGCGCCGGAGGCGCTGGCGACCCTGCGGCGGGCGTGGGAGGAGGCTTAGGCCGCCACGGGTGGGAAGGCCGATGTTGGATTGCTTGGCGGCTGCCGCCGAGGAGCGCAGCCGTTAGGCGTCGTCGGTAAGAGGGAAGAACGATTATGGAGCAGACACAGGCGCCAGGGCAAATCATCATTCTGAATGGCGTCCCGCGCTCAGGTAAGTCGAGCATTGTCGCTGAAATCCAGGCAGCTTTTGATGGTCTGTGGATGAACCTTGGCGTCGATAGGTTTATGCAAGCTACCCCAGCACGGTATCTGCCCGGCATCGGTCTGCGGCCAGGGGGAGAACGCCAGGACATCGAGCCTTTGGTCCCCATCCTTTACCGCGCCTTGTATGAGTCTATCGCCGCCCACAGCCGACTGGGTCTCAATGTCGTGGTTGATGTCGGACACCATGACGCCTACGCAGTACCGCGCGGGATTCTCTATGAAAGCGCCCAGTGTTTAGCGGGATTGCCCATCTTGTTCGTGGGCGTTCGTTGCCCCATCGAGATTATTATGGAACGGCGACGCGATACCGGGTGGGACGCGGGGAATTCAACCGAGTCACCGGCGCCACCTCCGGTGCGCTTGTGGCAGCGTGAAGTCCACATTCCCGGCATCTATGACCTTGAAGTAGACACCGCGGTACTGAGTCCGGGCGAGTGTGCCGAGATGATACGAAAGCGCCTCGCAGACGGTCCAGCACCGTCGGCATTCCAACGACTCGCGGCAATGCCTACCGAAAATACTTGATGCAGCTTGGCGTTAGCCCCACTCGCCGTGGAACCGGCCCCGCGCAATCAATTCCCGCTCCTCCGCTGAGGACAGCACTGGGGCGCCTGCCTCGCGCAATTGGCGCAGGCGGTCCGTGAGGGTCCAGAGGGATAGGCCCGTTTCACGGATCATCAGCTCGCGGCCTAGCGCGCGCCACTGCACCCAGGTCAGCCACAGGACATCGGCGCGGCTGGGGTGGGGGATGGCGGCGGCGACCTGCGCCTGGACGGTGTGTGCTTCGGGGCGGCGGCAGACGGCGGCGACGCGGCGGGCGGCTTCACATTCGGGGAGAACAGCAGCAGAGGACATGGAGTAGGCTCGCTTTCGGGAAAAGACTAAGCCTATTATCGCCGTTCCGCCCCGAAAAACCCACGGTGAATGTACGGGTTTCGGGGCAGGTGGGAATGCTGGTTTGTGCGTCTAGGTGTAATTCAGATGCTGGGCGAAGGTACGGTTCTCAATAAACTGTGTGGTTTTGCAAGTGATGGGATTGATATGAATGTAGCACTTTCCTTGACACCTCGCGTAATTGACTACATCTCCAGTGCCACCTAATCCAGCAGCAGGCTTTCCGTTCCAGACAGCCACAACTAAGTCTGAGACATCTACGACTCTTTTCCCTGCGGAGAAGTAGGACTCCTCATGCGAACCTATGGCGGGTAGCACTTCAATAATGGCAGCACTTGCTAGCAAACGCTCATACTCCTCGCGTCCATCAGCCTTGAAGCTGTCTACATACCCAGCGAATGGGACAATTACCTGCAAAGCCCCACCACATTCTAGCACTGCCTGTGCAAAGAGTTGATCCGCCCCCACAGCAAGGGATGTGACGCCAATCAACGGCCTGCTCTGCAAATGCAGAACACTAAGTATCTCCCGCTTCACCCAAGACGAGTCATTTAGCTCCTGATGTCCGGTAATACCTATCTTCATATACGGCCTTCCTTGGCGAGAAGCCAATAGAGTTTTCCGACTTCTGTAAGTTCAACGGCCCCAGCCTCCATTACTGTGTAATAAAGATGTCCGCCGCCAACGGTCCTGAGAAGGCGTGCGTCACGAAATTGAGTTAGGTTCTGGTAGATAGCGGTGTGATCGGGTTGAGCCGAGGGGTCGCTAGCTTCATACGACGGGTCAAGAAGATAGCGATCATCGGCTGTAGGAAAGTAATTAGGCAGTTCGCGCAATAAACTGTCTGGAACCGCAGGCTCACAAAGACGAACGGGTGACAAGCGATCCGCATGAGATTTATAGAGGGGCCGCTGATCCCAAGGCCCCAAAGCTTGCTCCACATAAGCATAGACCGCAGCAGCAGATACCCGCCCCCGTATGTCTGCCGCTCCGCCCCGAAGGGCATTTAAAACAAGCCATGTGAAAATCCCATGCCCACCAGTTTCTTCCATCGAAACCTCTGTTGAGCGCGAAGCAGAAAGAACCGTGACTCCTTCTCGAAGTTGGGCTTGATATTCAGGAAGATTTTTGGGATTACCGAGAGCGCCAGAGAAGCAACAATCGAGGATAAGCAACACCTCTCGTGCTTTAGAGTTATTAGCAAGGGAGAGAAGTTCGTCCATAGGCAACCCAGGCTCTTTCTCCGTGGCGTCTTGTGTGACGACATAGCCTCCTGTTTGAGTCGGTGTACCGTGGCCGGAGAAATAAAATAGGATGTCTTCAGTGTAGTTCTCGAAAAGTTGCTCCCATACTTCCCGCAGACGAGCGCGAGTGACATTTTCGCTAGGACTTGTTAAAAGGCGGCAAGCGTAGTTAGGGCTACCATCGTCATTGCGAGCAAGGAGACCTTCCATAGCAGTAGCGTCGAGCACGCATCCTGTTAGGTTTCCGAAATTGTCGTATCTGTTAATGCCGATGAGAAGCGCGCGCCCAGCCATAACTTTCCCCCCTTAGCGACCGCCGCCTATGAGCACTTTCAAATGAGGCCATGTCCAGTCGTATATTTTGTCGCTGGGCAGTGCGCTCTTTGGCTTCTTGCACACCTTGTTGGCCCTGCCCTTAAGCAGAAAGTATGGCTTTTCCTTCTCCTGAGCGATGGTAAGTTCAACAGATACGCCTGTAGCTGTGTCTGTGTATTCGCCGCAAATTACGCATACGACATCAACTGATCCGATCCTGGTACGGACCTTCTCCTTCCAGTCGCCGGTGATGTGTTCTTTCACAGACCAGTCCGCGATCTCGAAGGGTGAGTCGTCAAACGCCGCCTGATTGACCAGAAGAGTTTTCAAGTCGGAATCATTATCGTAGTCGAAGCTGATGAAGGTGCGCTTTTTTGCCATTGGGTTTCCTTATGCGACCTCAACACGCCCGTCTGCCAGAGTCAAGGCGCGCTGGCCCTCACTGCCTTTGTTGAGCAGCAGGGTGTTGACCCCGGCCTGGGAGGAAAGCTGGGCGATGACCGGGCCGGGCAGGACGACGGCACTGCGGCCCGTCGTGTCCCAGACGCGCATGGCGGCCTCGCTGGTGAAGCAAAGCAGGGCATCCTCCTCGGTCAGCAGTTCCAGCTCCTGCGGCGTTTCGGGCGTGTCTTGCGGGGCGCCGGTGCTGAGAACGACGCATTCGGCGTCCTCGTCCGAGTCGCCGGCCACGGGGATGCGGCTGAATTCCTCCAGGAAGGCTTGGATGACGGCGGCACGGTTTTCGCCCGTGTCCTCGCGACCCAGGGCGGCAAGGGCCGCTTCCAGACGCTCGTTGCTGCCGGCGGCCTGCTGCTGCATCTGGGCCATCATCTGCGAGGTCTGGGCCATCATCGCCAGCTCGTCCGGCCCGACTTCCGCGTGCAGGTCCGGGCCGTCCACGAACAGCAGGTGCTCGCTGCCGCCCAGGATGCCGCCGAGCTGCGCGCCGGACAGGAACATCCCATGCTCAAGCTGGGGCAGGGCGGCGCGGAGGATGCCAAGCTGCGTGAACGCGGGGACTCCGCTGACGCCTTCGGGGTTGGTGGCGATGATGAGCTGGATGTCCGCATTGGGCGCGATGGAGCCGTCGGGGGCGGTCGGCACGGCGCTCAAGGTCGGCACGGCCAGGATGCTGTCGCGCAGGATGTCCAGGAAGCGCCGCCGCGCCTCGTCCTCCTCCTCATCCGTCAGGGCCATCCGCAGGCCGAGGATGGCGGATTCGAGCGAGACGTTCTTCAGCGGCTCTTCCGTCGGGTCTTGTTGCATTGTGTCTGCTTTCTTCGGAGAATTCCTGGGTCATGCCAGCGGGTTTTTCGGCGGCGCGACTTTGTTCTGCTTGCCGAGCCGCTTCAGGCGGCCCAGGATGCCGTGCTGGGCTTCTTCCTGAATGACGGCCTCTAACTCGGCCCGTTCCTGCTGGTCGCGCTCCAGGCGGCTTTGCGCCGCGCGCGCCTGGTATTCGGGGCTGTCTATCTGCGCGCCGCACCAGTTGCAGAGCGGGCTGGTTTGTGTCAGCAGCTTCCGCTTGCAGGTGGGGCAGACCACGATGTCTGCGGCTTGAGCCGGCGAGACGGCTTCACTGGTTTGTGTCTCCGGCGCGGGGGGCAGGGTCTCTTTCTCGTTCATAGTCGTTTTCGTTCCCAAAGATGGACGGGCCGCGCTTCAGCCGATGCTCCCGGCCAGCGCGGGGGAGCGCGACACGGAAAGCCGCCGCAGGCGCGCGACGGCGTCCGGCAATCGGTCCAAGACGTAATCAATCTCCTCGTCGGTCGTGAAGCGCGAGACGCCGAACCGGAGCGAGGAATAAGCCCGCGCATCACCCATCCCTAACGCCCGCAGAACATAACTCGGTTCCAGCGATTCGGACGAGCAGGCGGAGCCGGTGGACAGGGCCACGTCCGGCAGGGCGGCGAGCAGGGCGTCGCCCTCGACGCCTTCAAAGGCCAGGTTGGCGTTGTGCGGCAGGCGCTCGGTCGGGTGGCCGTTCAGGGCCGTGCCGTCAATCGTTCCTAAGATACCCCCGATCAGCCGGTCCCGCCGCCGCGTGAGGTATGCCTGCTCCCCGGCCAGTTCGTTTTCGCAAAGTTGCGCCGCCTTGCCGAAGCCGACGATGCCGGGCACGTTCAGCGTCCCCGACCGCATCCCCTGCTCGTGGCCGCCGCCGTCCATCTGCGCGGACAGCCGGACGCGGGGCGAGCGCCGCCGGACATAGAGCGCGCCGACGCCCTTCGGCCCGTGCATCTTGTGGGCCGTGAAGGACATCAAATCTATAGGCAGGTCTTGAATGCTGACGGACATCTTGCCGACACATTGCGTGGCGTCGGTGTGGAACAGGACGCCGCGCGCCCGGCAGAGCGCGCCGATCTCGGCAATCGGCTGAAGCGTCCCGATCTCGTTGCTGCCCATCATCACGGACACCAAGACCGTCTGGTCGGTCAGCGCGTCTTCCAAAGCGTTCAGGTCCACGCGGCCCTCCTGGTTCACGCCAAGATAGGTGACGCGGCGGCCGGTCACTTCGAGGTGTTTGGCGGCGTCCAGTATAGCCTTGTGCTCAGTCGTGACGGTGACTAAGTGATCGCCTTTGTCGGCGTAACGCTCCATCACGCCTTTGAGCGCCAGATTGTCCGCCTCGGTCGCCCCCGAAGTCCAGACGATCTCGCGCGGGTCGGCCCCGATCAGACTCGCCACCTGGGCGCGCGCCTGGGCAACGGCCTCTTCGGCAGCCCAGCCGAAGGAGTGCCCGCGCGAGGCGGCGTTTCCGTAAACCTCGGCGAAGAATGGCAGCATCGCCTCCACCACGCGCGGGTCGGTCCGCGTCGTCGCATTGTTGTCCAGATAGATCGGGAGGCGGACCACAGTGTTTAACCTATGTTTAACCTACGGGCAGGCCGGCGGCGAACCGGCGGCCCGAAAAGTCCTGAAAGGGCGGCCAGTCCGTCGGGACCGGGGCCGACCCGGACCCGCTGACGTCTTCCAGCGTGATTTCTTGCAGCAGGGCCTTGACGCGCCGCTCGATCTCGGCCAGCGGGTCCCGGATGGTGCAGTGGCTGAACTGCTTGCAGGTGTGCCCCAGGCCGTTTGAGCAGGGCAGAATGGAGAGGGGGCCGTCAATGACCGTCAGCACCTCGGCCACGGTGATGGCGCTGGGCGCGCGCAGCAGCTTGTAGCCGCCGGTGGGGCCGGGGTGAGAGGCGACGATGCCGTTTTTGGCGAGCGATTGCAGCAGCTTCGCCAGCAGCTCGACCGGAATCTCGTACTGCTCGGCGATCTCTTTGGTGTTGACCAGCCGCTCCGGGGCGGCGGCTTGGGTCACGGCCAGGTGCGACAGCGCGAGGAGGGCATAATCGGCGCGTTTGGACAGGCTTAACATGGTCTCGCACCGCCCCTTTCTCCGACCGTTGGGGTCGTAAATTCTGTCTTAGTATACCGAATCCGGCGGGCGAGTGTCAAGAACCCACCCCGGCGCTTCCAGTGCCGGGAAAAAGGCTCAGAACGAAAAAGGCTCAGAACGAAAAAGGCTCAGAACGAAAAAGGCTCAGAACGGGTCCACGGACAGCGTCGTCACTTTGACCGCGCCCGGCGGGGGGGTGAACGTGAAGGTGTTCTTTGGGGCCGTCGTCAGCGGGACGAGCTGGGTGATCTGCTCCCGGAAGCCGATCTGGACGCCCTTCTGCGCGCCCGAAAGCTCCACCTGCCGGAGCGCATTGCCCGCCGCGTTGACGACAAAGCCGTAGGTCAGGCCCTGCTTGGTCAGCGTCATGCGGTAGGCGAGATCGTCCTCGTTGTTGCCCGCCTGCACCTGGCGGGACAGCGTCACGCCCATCCCGGCCAGTGCGTCCAGGACTTCGGCGCTGTTGTCCCTGGTCAGGCCCTGGAAACCCTGGGCCAGTTGGTGCCCGTCGCCCAGGAAGAAGCCGCCGACGGCGAGGCCCAGGGCGGTGACGTCGTTGTTGGCCGCCTTGAAGGCTTTGAGGGAGGTTACGGAGTACTGATGCGTGCCGGGCCGATAGGTCCAGACTGTGGCTCCGTTCGAGATCACGACGAGACGCTGCTGCGGGGCGTTGTCGGCGGAGAATTGGGTCAATTCCGCCCGAAACCGTCCGGGGCGCTTGGCGACGATGCGAGCCTCCTCGCGAAACGTAAACGAAAGGCCCTGCTTGCTGCCCGTCATCTGGAAGTTGGAGCGGGAGCGGAGCATGCCATCCGCCGCCAGCGGCCTCAGCGCCTTTTTGAGCGGCAGCAGGTCGAGAGGGGAGGCAGCGGCCGTAGGAGGAGCGGCCGTGGAAGGCGCCGCAGTGGAAGGTGCAACGGGAGCGGGCGTCTGTGCCTGTCCGGGAGCGGTGAGTGTCGTCAGCCCGGTTAGGGCGAGAAGCGCGGCGAGAGGGTGGAAAGAATGCAACGGAGTTGCCCTCCTTGGAGTGGTTGGCAACCATTGTACCATAAGCAGAGGAGCATTGCGACTGTCGCACTGCGATTTTTGAGCCGAGTCGGGCGACTGAAGTCGCCCGCTCTGTGATGCCCGCTTACGAAAGCCCCGCCAAGCGGGTGAGGGTGCGGCTGAGGGCGCCGGAGAAGAAGCCGACGGCGGGGACGGCCCGGTCGTAGTTCATGCGGGTTGGGCCGACGACGCCGATGGTGCCGCGCTTGCGGGTGCCGACGTAGTAGGAAGCCGTCACCACGCTGCACTCGGTCATGGCGGGGACATGGTTTTCCGCGCCGATGACCACGGTGACGTCCGGCCCCAGCAGGGCACGCGACAGCGTCTGGAACAGCAGCGTCCCGCGCTGCAAGGTGCCCAGGACGCTCTCGATCTTGGCGACATCGCGGAATTCGGGCTGGCGCAGGATTTCGCTCGCGCCTTCCATGTAGATGCTGTCCTCGTCCACGGCGGCCTGCGCCATCTGCCGGGCGGCGACCGTGAGCATCGCGTACAGCGAGCGCAGGGCTGGCGCGAATTCAGGTGGCGCTTCGGTCGGCAGGACCGGCAGCACGTCCAGCGTCTGGCCGGCGAACGCGGCGTTCAGGGCATTGCCCAGGGCCACGATGTCGGCGGTGGAGACAGCGGGGGCGTCGGACTGCGAGGGGCACAGCAGCCGGTTTTCCACCTGGCCGGTGCTGAGGAGCATCACGACCAGCAGGCGGTCGTCCCCGGCGGGCGTCAGGAAGATCTGCCGGACCTGGGTGTCGGCGGGGCGCGGCGGGGTGGCGACGGAGGTGTACGAGGTAGTCTGGGTCAGCAGCGCGCAAGTCTTCCGCAGCAGGCGCTCCATTTCCAGCGCCTGGTCTTCCTCGTCCCAGATGGGCCGGACGCCCTCTTCCAATTCCTGCGCCACCATCAGGTGGTCCACATAAAACCGGTAGCCCTGGTCCGAAGGGATGCGCCCCGCGCTGGTGTGCGGCTGGCGCAGGAAGCCGAGTTCGGCCAGTTCCGCCATCTCATTGCGGATCGTCGCGCTCTTGATGCCCCACTGGTGCCGCGCCGCCAAATCCTCGCTGCCCAGCGGCTTGATGGTTTCGACGTAGTCGCGCACCACCGCGCCTAAAATCTTCTGTTTTCTGTTATCGAGATACATTGTGCCGACAATAGTATACCATTTGCCGAGGGAGATGTCAACGCGCGAATACCTGTTTCCTCCAAGAACCAAGACTGACAGCAGAGCACGGCAGCCGTTGGCAGAGGATGGGGCCATGTCATCCGTCCGATGAAGAAGCTGGCTCCTGATACTGCGGCTCCAACTGATGCTCCGGCCAATCATCGCCGGTCAGGCGAGCCAACCAGTCAAAATACATCTCAGTGCCGTATGGCTCAACCGCTAATTCAACACCATTGCGCCACAAGCGATGTCCCTCAAGGTTGATTGCGTCCGTCAGGTAAGCAAGTGCATCGTGGATGCCACCGTCGCGCCCCTGCTGGATCAGTTGTGCTACGACTTCCTTCTGCTCGGATGACAGTTGCGCCAGGAGGCGATTGACTTCCTCGTTTCGATCCGACGGGTGCAGTCGCCCCTGGTGTTTGATGGCACGCGCTGTAACACTGGGCCGCCTTTGCACCAAATCATCTATCAACTTTTTGTATTCGGATAGAGGCGTTGCCATAGTGGTTCTGATGCAGGGTTGTAATGAAGGCAGGTGGTTATGTCTCGCCCTGACCGCCGCCGAATGTCTACAGATAGTGTCCTACGAGCGGCAGAAGGTTCTGTCGGGACCAAGACTTTTGACCCTCGTCGCGGGCGAACAGCACGGCGACCCCGGCGTCTTGCAGGGATTTCTTGCCCAGGTCGCGCGGCGGCGACAGTTCAAAGCCCAGCCCGACGGCAACAATCCCCGGCAGCGTTTTGGCGGCCTGAACATAGGGCAGGAAAAGCTGCTCGAACGAGAGGACGGTGGCGCGGGCGAGGTGAACCACGGCCTCCTCGTCGAACTCAAGGTGGAGGAACACTTCCTCCCCCTTTTCTTGGGCGAAGACGATCATTTCCTGCATCGTGCCGCCGAGGGACGCCCAGGCGGAGAACGGTTCCGTCTCGGAGCAATGAAGCTCTTGGATGGGAATGGAAGATCGGAGCGTCTGGATGACCTGCTCCACACTCGTAAAATATGCCTTGTCCAGCAGCACAAGGCAGCCGATGGTCGGGTTAAGGCCAGTCATTTGAGTTGTACCCCTGTCCGGTAGTGCGAGAGTTGGTCCGCGTTCGCCGACCACGCGGACTCAAAGGTGCCGCCTAACTGCGTGACGACAACGTTGCTGCCGATGATGTGAAAGAGGCGGTCATTGCCGCGATAGGGCGCTCGCCAGACCTCATCGGAGTTTGCCACATGGTCGGCGATCACCTGAGCGAACGCGCGGGCGAGATCATCGGTCACGTTGCCGGTGAAGCCCCAGGCGGCCCCGCGCCTTGCGAGTATGCTTTTCAGCTTGTCCAGATGATCGGCAATCAGATCAGCGACATCACAGGTATTCGGCATCCCAGCTCCCCATGGGCCTCTCCTTCGGCGCAGGACACCTTCAGTATACCAGAAAAAGCAGGCCGCTCACGGCAGCAGGCCCCAGCGTTTCAGGAGCAGGGGCATGGCGATCCCCTGGACGATGATCGAGAAGGCCACGACGCTGAAGGTGGCGATGACGATCTGGTTCCGGTAGGCCAGGCCGGGCGGCAGGCTCAGGGCCAGGGCGAGCGCCAGCGCGCCGCGCATCCCGCCCCAGAACAGGACGTGCTGGTGATGCCACGCGACCCGCAGGCGCGAACGGGCGAACAGGGCGCAGAGCGGGTAGACCGTCAGCGCCCGTCCGGCCCAGACCAGCCCGACGGCGACGGCGAGGACGCCCGGCCCCAGCGCGGCAAAGGCGATGCCGGCGTTGCCCTGGCCGATCAAGAGGAAGATCAAGGAGTTGGCGACGAAGGCGGCGAATTCCCAGAACGCCAGCACGACCTCGCGGCCCCGCACGGTGAAAAAGGGTGAGTCGCTCTCGTGCAAGGCCCCGACATTGCCCATGACCAGTCCCGCCGTCACCGTTGCCAGAACGCCGGAAACATGGCAGCCGTCCGCCAGCAGGAACGAGCCGTAGGCCGCCGCCGCCGTCAGAGCCGTCTCGACCAGATGGTCCGCCGTGGAGCGCCCCGCCAGCGCGACCGCAACGCCGCCGCAGAGCGCTCCAATGCCAATGCCACCGAGCGTCGCCGTCGCCAGGGGGGGCCAGCCGGAGTGTCCCGCCGCGCTATGGCTTCCTTGGGCATAAGTGACGGCCAGAGCGAACAGCACGGCGGCCACGCCGTCGTTGAACAGGCTTTCGGCTTCCACCAGCAGCCGCAGCCGCCCGACGACCCCGCTCTCCTTGAACGTCGCCAGGACGGAAACCGGGTCCGTCGCGGCGAGGAGGACGCCGAACGCGAGCGCGGCGGGCCAGGGCCAGTGAACCAGCAGCGTCATCCCCGCCGCGACCACGAGAGCCGAGATGACCACGCCCGCCGTCGCCAGCGTCAGGATCGGAAGCGCGTCCCGCCGCAGCTCGGCCCAGGACAGGCTCAGGGCCGCCTCGAACAAGAGCGGCGGCAGCAGGGCGCTAAACAGCAAGTGCCCAGTCAGCGCCACCCCCGTATGGACGTGGGCCAGCGCCAGCCCCGCCCCGGCCGCCACCAGCCCGACGGTGTACGGCACATGGAGACGCCGCGCCGCCAGCGCCACCAGGGCGGACACGATCAGCAGAAGCGTGATGCTGTAGACTGTCAACGCGCCGCGCGCCCCCCGGCCAGTCCCAGGGCAAGGACCCTGATAGTCGGGTAGACCAGGAAGCCGCCGCGCCCGTTGTCCATGACGCGGTGGAAGATAAAGGGGAGGCGTTTCATCAAGGCGTCACGGGTGCGCTCAGTGTCCTCAACACCTGGTTAGACCTGGTTAGGTGAGTGGTGGATCGGGCTTGTTTGCTTCCGCCGGTTATGGCGTCGGCGCAGACGGCTTCGGTGTGGCAAAGACTGTGACACAAGTGTTGATGCCCAAAAATATCACGCACAACGAGGCGACGCCAAGAGAAACCGGCAAATCCGCCAGCTTAGGGAAAATCTCCGGGTGAAAGCCGCAGAAGAACAAAAAGAGGGCTTTGACGATGCCTCCGCCGGCCAGCGTGACCTGAATCAGAGGCCCTAGCAGCGCGGGACTTAGCTCCGTCTTTTGCCGCAACCTGACGATCAGGCAAATCAAAAAGTCAATCAGACCACAGAGGGCTGCGGTCTGATTCTGGGCCACTATGAGTTTGTCTATCTCTGCGGGCGCGAAGGCGCCGGCTTTGAACAGCAGTCTGATGGCTTCCATCTTCAAGGGCCTCCCTGCCCGCCGTTCTTACCGCCGCCCGCTTTTTATGCCATGATAAGAGGCGGCGCTGACTAAGCCCGCGATCAGCCCGACGGCCCCGCCGACAAACGCGCCGGCAACACCTGCCGCCGCTCCGCCCAACAAGGCGCCGCCTGCCGTGCTTCCCGCTGTGCTTGCAGCCTCTGAAAACCAGGCATTGCCTGCTGGCGATGCTGGGGAGAAGTCGCGCTCCCGAAGAGGCCAGCTGGCCTTTTGCAGTTTGCTTTCCGTTGCCATTGTTCCACTCCTCGTTTCGCTTCTGCGCTCCCACACCAGCCCAAAGACTTCGCCGCATCTTACCTTGAAACCTGCCGCTTTGTCAACGATTACCCCTTACTTAATCAGGGCGAGAGCATCTTAATTTCGTACGAACATTTGTCCTTTTTTCGTAGCAGAGTACGGCAAAAGGCATCGAATAATAGCGTCGAATCTGGCTCGCTGCTTTTGAGTTCTCTGGTTTTGACCGACATTTTTGACCAAAATGCTGCTGTTGTTGCTGTTGATAATTTAAGATGCTCTCGCCCTGCTTACTTAATAGGGTTCTTTATGCTATGAGCGAGATTGGTGCGTTGCGATGTGATTTATGGCATCTACAGCTGCTTGGCGGACTCGGGGGTCAGCATCTTTGGTTAATGGCTCAATATAAGGAATAGCCTGAAAATTTAGGTCGTCTAGGACAAGAAGCGCAACATGTTTATCAGTATAAGTAGAACTTGCCAAAAGAGGAGCGACTGATGCAAGTACTTTGTTTTGTTGAAGTGGAGTAAAATGTTTTACTTCAACAAGTGGCGACAACGCTAACAGATGCACACCCGCCCGATTTTCAGCAGCACCATTTAAGGGTTCGGATTGTGACGTTTTCAGCAGAAAGTCTAAATCACCATCCGAAACTGTTCTGTTTTTCTCGATACCCGCAGAAATGCTCTCAATTCTGCGGGAAACATCAACTGGAAATATCCCTCTTACCTGATTCTGTTGAGCATAGTCTTGCGGCAAGTCATTGTGCCCCTTGTTCTGTAAGCTGTGCCATATAAAGGCTATCAGCAAAGCCGAGAGGATTGCGATTAACACCGCGACCAGATTCTTGCGTCTCATATAAATTACTTCTCCATCAGCACGGCGGGGTCCGCACCGAGGAAGCCGCGCAGGGTTTCGACGTATTCGGGGCGCTCGGCCTGCTCGCAGTGCGCCTGCGCCCGGCCCAGCCGGGTGGTCACGTCCTGGCGCAGCGCGGGGGACAGCGGGTTGGGCTTGTTCAGAAAGTCGCGCAGGGTGTGGATGTGGCGCTTCCAAAGGCGGACCTCGACGGCCTGCTGGGTGCGGAGGCGGTCGCGATACCAGTCGCTTTCCCATAGAGCGTCGCAGGTGAAAAGGGCGCGGAGGGCGGGGTCGTTCAGGTCCTTGCCCTCGTAGACGCCGTCGCGCATGAGGTGGAGCAAGGCTTTGAGCGGCGGACAGGCGAGGGCGACCGAGCCGTCGCCGAAGTAGTTCTCGGCGATCTGCTTTTGGGTCGAGACGACGTTGTCTATGCCGTCCACGAACGAGGCCAAGTCCTGCGTCTCAGGCCGCAGCATTTCGGGCGTGAACACGTCGTTTGGGTTGTCGAAGACGATGCCGAAGAAGGTGCGGACGAAATCGGCCGTGATGCGGTAGCCCAGGCGGCTGGCGAGGACGAGTTTGCCGTTGTGCTCGAAGTCTTCCAGTTTTTCCAGGTAATTGTTCTCGATGAGGTAGCGCGGGGCGCGCTCGGAAACCTCCATGCGGGACCAGATTTCGGGGATGAGCAGGCTGATGTCGTGGTCCACGCGGAAGTTCGGGCCGACGAAGCCCGCTGCCGTGGCGAAGGTCTCGGACCCGGTTAGGAGGTGCGAGACGAGCGCGTTGTTGAGGTCAATGATCGGCGGGAGGGCGTTGAACGGGCCTTTGGTCAGCGCGCCCTCCGAACCGGCGCCCGTGGTGGAGGGGGATTTCCCGGTCAGGCTGCTGATCAGCTCCATGAACAGCTCGGGCGTTTCCTGGTAATGGACCGGGTTGTTGACGGCCAGCGACCGGATGCCCGGCTCGGGCGGGTTCAGGCGGCGGCCCGACAGGACGGCGTTGACGGGCGTGGGCAGGGGCTGGTCGAGCGGCGTCTGCCGGTACAGCCGCCTGCCGATCTCGGAAAGATAAGACGGCTTCCGGTCCAGGAGGTCCGCGCGGATCTGGAGGTAGCGCGGGTTCTTGGTCGGCTTGCCGTCCACGATGCGGGGGTGTGCCGAAGAGACGAAGTAGCCGGGCGCTTGGGCCGCGCGCCGGATGACGTCCTGCATCGGGGCGGTGAACTCGCTCAGGGTGATGGACGCATCCAGCAGCCTTTGGGCGTCGGCCTGGGTCAAGGGGGCGTAATTGGAAAAGAAGTTGTCGGGCAGGGCGAAATGCGCCTCGGTCAGCTTGTCGTAGCCGCGATGGATCGCCTCGTCGGGCCGCTGGAACAGGCGGCTCTCGGCGTTCTCGACGATCTTAAAGCCGGCGGGGCCGTCGTATTTAGCGTTGAGGTTGTGCAGGCGCGCGGCGGGGACGACGACCGAGGCCGAAATGTCGTCCTCCAGTTGCAGCTTCTCGGCGGGGACGAAATCGGAGCGCAGGGTGAAGATGCGCCAGTTGCTGCCTTTCGTGAACCCGACGCGGGCGTAGTGCGCGACCAGTTTTTCGCCCCGGAAGCGGATCTCGTTGCCCGGACGGCCGTTGACGACGTCCACGCTGAAGTGCTCACGCCAGTTTTCGCCCATTTCGGGCTGATAAAACCGCTTGACGAGGTAGACCAGCTCGCGGATGGTGTGGGGGATGGACTCCAGCCAGTCGTTGTACTGGTCCGAGTAGAGCGTCCCCGACGGCGTCAGCAGCTTGATGACCGAGCCGAGCGAGCGTTCGGGGCTGAGGATGGGGCGGCTGTCCCCGGCGGGCCGCGACCGGAAACGGTTGGAATAGTCGTGCGTCAGCAAGGCGGCCACGGCGTCCATGTCCTGGTGGAAGTCGGCAATGAAGAACGGCGCGTGCATGATCGAGTCCGAAATGGACTTGGAAATCTCGGACTTGCCGCCGCCCGACACGGTGCTGGGCTTGTGGCACAACGTCCCTTCCGCCGTGGTGCCGATGAGCCGCCACTGGCCCGAATCGGCCTCTTTTTCCAGGCGGACCTTGTACCCGGCGGGGACGACATAGGTGATCTTCGGGTCGAGCGGCAGCGTGTGCCGCCCGCTCAGGTTCTGCCAGCGGACGGTCTGCGTGTTCAGGTTGATTTCGACGCTTTCGGGGACGTAGTAGATGTCCGGGTAGCGCCTGTCAATCCCGTAGCCCTCTTTTTGGATCTCCATCCGCTCGCCGAAGAGCCGCCGGACCTTTTCAAATGTGTGGTCGCTCTTCCGCAGGTGGGTGGCGGGGCTGAACAGCTTGCCCAGGTCATACTGCGGGTGGACCAGGGCGCCGCCGGCGTGTTCCTCCTCGACCATGCCCAATAGATTGGCGGCGAAGCTGATCTGGGTCTTGACCTCTTTCTTGCAGTAGCCGTAGTAGTTGTCGGCGATGATCGTGACCATGACGCCCTGCTCGTCGCGGGCCGTCACTTTGAAGGCGTCGCCGTTGTTATAGCGCTCGTCGGGGGAAGCCCAGCACATCCGGTCCCGCTTCTGGCGGTCGGTGGCGGCGTCGAAGTGCGGCAGGCCGAGTTCTTTTTTGGTGAGCGTCGGGAGGTGCGGGGCGAGGATGACGTAGCCCGTGTGGCCGGTCCAATGGTCAATGTCCAGGCCGGCATCGCTTTCGGGCAGGTGCGGGTCGCCCGCGTTGCCGAAGATGCGCTCGATGAAGTCCACGTTGCTGACCAGGTTGCCGGGGACCAGGAAGCGCACCTCCATCGTCTTGCGGGGCGTGACGCCGGGGACGTCGGGGACGACGAGGGGGCGTGTCATCAGCGAAACGAACGTCTCGATGGGATGCTCTCCCGCCGCCGTGAAGGGCAGCCGCAGGAGGGAGCGCGGGGCGTTCAGGGCCGCGCGCAGCAGGCCCGCGAAGGCGATCTTGGGGACGGCGACCTTGTCGAAGGGAATGGGGGCGCCGCCTTCGGCGACATGGAAGACGCCCTGCGTCGTCCTCCGGTCGCTTTTCGGGTTGTGCAGCACGCCCTGGTCATTGCCCAGGCGGTAGGAGCTGACGATGTCGGACTCAAAGTGGTCGCCGTTTTCCGGCAGGGACAGCTCACGGGCCATGCCGGGCCGGTCCAGAATAAAGCTCTGGCCCAGGCCGGGCAGCCTGATGGCCGGTTCGGGTGCAATCTCGGCCAGGTAGCGGTCTAAAAACACCTGCGCGCGGGCGTCTATCGGACTCGGCTCGCCGTAAGAGAGCCGGATGCGCTCCTTGAGATGGGCCACGACCTCATGGGGGATGGTGAGGCGGGAAACGAAGTCGTCCTGGCCCAGCTCGCCCCCGGAGACCATCAGCTTCAGCTTGATGTAGTCAATGAGTTCTTGCTGCTCGTTTGTCATGTGTCTTTCTCAAAAAGAAAAGCCCCCGCCCTCATCCTGGGTAGGGCGAGATTTATCGCGCCCTCTTTCGGATCGCGCCCTCTTTCGGGCGATGCCGAAAGAAGGGCGTGGTGAACCACGCCCCTACACCGGAACAAGGATCAGGGGCCTCATTGCCTCCGCAGTGAAATCAGAACAGCAGACGTCAGGGCAGGTCTGTCTCGCCCATCAGGTAGCGGTCGCACTCGCGGGCCGCTTCCCGGCCCTCGTTGAAGGCCCAGACGACCAGGCTCTGGCCGCGCCGGGCGTCGCCCGCCGCAAAGACGCCGGGGATGCTGGTGGCGTACTTGCCGTACTCCGCCCTGACGTTGGAGCGGGCGTCGCGCGCGACGCCAAGCTGTTCCAGCAGAGCGTCTTCGGGGCCGAGGAAGCCCATCGCCAGCAGGACGAGGTGGGCGGGCGAGACGCGCTCCGAGCCGGGGATCTCGACGGGAACGAACTGGCCCTTCTCGTTCTTTTGCCAGTCAAGCCCAACCGTGTGGACTTCCTTGACCTGGCCGTGTTCGTCGCCGACGAACTTTTTGGCCGTGGTGCAGTAAACGCGCGGGTCGCTGCCGAGGACGGCCAGCGCCTCTTCCTGGCCGTAATCCAGTCGGTATACTTTGGGCCACTGCGGCCAGGGGTTGTCCGGCGCGCGGCTTAGGGGCGGCTTGGGCAGGATTTCGAGCTGGACGAGGCTGTGGCACCCGTGGCGCATGGAAGTCCCGACGCAGTCGGTGCCCGTGTCGCCGCCGCCGATGACGACGACGTCCTTGCCTTCGGCGGAAACGAAAGCTCCGTTCGGCTGGCCGGTCAGGACGTTCTGCGTGTTGGCCGTCAGGAAGTCCATCGCGAAGTGGATGCCCCCCAGGTCGCTGCCCTCGATGCCGGACAGGCCGCGCGGCTTGGTCGCGCCGGTCGCCAGGATCACGGCGTCGAACTCCTTCAAGAGCCGGTCGGCGGCGTACTCCTTGCCGACTTCCGTGTTGAGGAGGAAGGCGATGCCCTCCTGCTCCATCTGGTGGACGCGGCGGTCTACCAGTTCCTTGCCGAGCTTCATGTTCGGGATGCCGTAGGTCAGCAGGCCGCCCACGCGGTCGCCGCGCTCGAAGACCGTTACCAGATGGCCCGCTTTGTTGAGCTGGGCGGCGGCGCACAGGCCGGCGGGGCCGGAGCCGACGACGGCGACGCGCTTGCCCGTGCGGACATCCGGCGGTTCGGGGACGATCCAGCCTTCCTCCCAGCCCTTGTCCACGATGGCGCACTCGATGTTCTTAATCGTGACCGGCGGCGCGTTGATGCCGAGGACGCACGCCCCCTCGCAGGGCGCGGGGCAGACGCGACCGGTAAATTCGGGGAAGTTGTTGGTCTTGTGCAGCCGGTCCAGCGCCTCGCGCCACAGGCCCCGGTAGACCAGGTCGTTCCATTCGGGAATGAGGTTGTTGATGGGGCAGCCCGACGCCATGTTGTTCAGCAGCGTCCCCGTGTGGCAGAAGGGGATGCCGCAGTCCATACAGCGCGCGCCCTGCTCCCGGAGCTTTTTCTCATCCAGGTGCAGGTGGAACTCTTTCCAGTCCCGGATGCGCTCGACCGCCGTCCGGTCGAGCGGGAGTTCGCGCAGATATTCCATAAATCCCGTGGGTTTTCCCATGTGTGATCTCGTGTGTCCCGTCAATCGTAGGGGCGCGATTCATCGCGCCCTCTTCTTCTGCCGCGCCCTCTTCTTCTGCCGCGCCCTAATTGCAGAGGGCGTGATGAATCACGCCCCTACTAGCTGCCGCCCGCGCGCGCCGTGTCGTGCGCGTTGTCCTCGAAGGCGGCGAGCAGGGCTTCCTCGCCGCTCAGGCCGGATGCCTCGACGCGCGCGATGGCCTCCAGCATCCGCTTGTAGTCGTGCGGGATCACCTTGACGAAGCGCGGCACGGTCTCCCCCCAGCAGTCCAGGAGAGCCGCCGCCTGGTCGGCCCCGGTGTCCTCGACGTAGCGGCGGATCATCTGGCGGACTTCCTCGATCTCGGCGAGGTCTTCCAGCTTCTCCAGCCCGACCATCTGCTTGTTGCAGCGGCTGGCGAAGTCGCCGTCTTTGTCCAGGACATAGGCGATGCCGCCGGACATGCCCGCCGCGAAGTTGCGGCCCGTGGGGCCGAGGATGATTACCCGGCCTCCCGTCATGTACTCGCAGCCGTGGTCGCCGACCGCCTCCACCACGGCGTTCGCGCCGGAATTGCGGACGGCGAAGCGCTCGCCCGCGCCGCCCCGGATGTAGACCTCGCCGGACGTTGCCCCGTACAGGGCCGTGTTGCCGATGATGATGTTCTCGCGCGGCACGAAGGTCGAGCCGGGCGGGGGCGTGATGACGATCTTGCCGCCGGACAGCCCTTTGCCCAGGTAGTCGTTGGCATCGCCGCTCAACAGAAGCGTCATGCCGGCGGGGATGAACGCGCCGAACGACTGGCCCGCCGAGCCGTGAAACGTCAGCTTGATGGTGTCCTCGGGAAGACCCTGCGCGCCCCAGTGCCGCGTCACTTCGCTGCCGACGATGGTGCCGACCACGCGGTTGACGTTTTTGATCGGCAGCGCCGCTTCCACGCGCTCACCCCGCTCCAGGGCTGGCGCACAAAGCGCGAGCAGCGTGGTGTTGTCCAGCGCGCCGTCCAGCCCATGGTCCTGCGCCATTTGCTTGTAAAGGCCGACTTCCGGCCCGACTTCGGGCTGGTAGAACAGGTGCGAGAAGTCCAGCCCGCGCGTCTTCCAGTGGTCCACCGCTTTTTCCGCTTCCAGCCGCTCGGTGTGGCCGATCATCTCGGGGAGCGTGCGGAAGCCCATCTGTGCCATGATCTCGCGGACTTCCTCGGCGATGAAGCGCATGAAGTTGACGGCGTGGGCCGGGTCGCCGGTGAAGTTCTTACGCAGTTCCGGGTCCTGCGTGGCGACGCCGACCGGGCAGGTATTCAGGTGGCAGACGCGCATCATGATGCAGCCCAGCGAGACCAGCGGCGCGGTCGCGAAGCCGAACTCCTCGGCCCCCAGCAGTGCGGCGATGACGACATCGCGCCCCGTTTTGAGCTGGCCGTCCGTCTCGACGGCGATGCGCGAGCGTAAGTTGTTCAGAACGAGCGTCTGATGAGTCTCCGCCAGCCCCAATTCCCATGGGATGCCGGCGTGCTTGATGGACGTCTGCGGGGACGCGCCCGTGCCGCCGTCATGGCCGCTGATCAGGACAACGTCTGCTTTGGCCTTGGCGACGCCCGCCGCGATGGTGCCGACGCCCACCTCGGCGACCAGCTTGACGCTGATGCGGGCCTGCGTGTTGGCATTTTTCAGGTCGTGGATCAGCTCGGCCAGGTCTTCAATCGAGTAGATGTCATGGTGCGGCGGCGGCGAGATCAGGCCGACGCCAGGCGTCGAGAAGCGGACCTTGGCGATCCAGGGGTAGACCTTCGGGCCGGGGAGCTGCCCGCCCTCGCCGGGCTTGGCCCCCTGCGCCATCTTGATCTGAAGCTCCTGGGCGTTTACCAAATAGTGCGAGGTGACGCCGAAGCGGCCTGACGCCACCTGCTTGATGGCCGAGTTGCGCGAGTCGCCGTTGGCGTCCGGGATGTAGCGGGCGGGGTCTTCGCCGCCCTCGCCGGTATTGGACTTGCCGCCGATGCGGTTCATGGCGATTGCCAGGGACTCATGCGCCTCCCGGCTGATCGAGCCGTAGGACATGGCCCCAGTCTTGAAGCGCTTGACGATCTCCGTCCACGGTTCCACCTCGTCCAGCGGGATCGGCTCGTTCGCAAGCTTTAAACCCAGCAGGCCGCGCAGGGTTGCGCGCTTTTCCAATTGCTCATTGACCAGGCTGGAATATTCTTTGAAGACGGCGTAATTGCCCGTGCGGACGGCCTGCTGAAGCTTATGCACCGTCTGCGGACTGAACAGGTGGTACTCGCCGTCCGCGCGCCACTGGTACTGGCCGCCGACATCGAGCGTGTGCGGGTAGGTGCCGCGATCCGGGAAGGCATGGGCGTGGCGGATCGTCGCCTCGCGGGTGAGGACGTCCATGCCGACGCCGCCGATGCGCGAGGCCGTCCGGGTGAAGTAGCGGCCGATGACGGATTCGTGAAGCCCGATAGCCTCGAAGATTTGCGCGCCGCAGTAGCTTTCCACCGTCGAGATGCCCATTTTCGAGATGACCTTGACGATGCCCTTGACGACGGCCTTGACGTAATTTTTCTTGGCGTCGTAGGGGGTGATGTCCCGCAGCAGGTCCTCGCGGATGGCGTCGTCAATGGTCTCGAACGCGAGATAGGGGTTGATGGCGGCGACGCCGTAGCCCACCAAGAGCGAGAAGTGATGCACCTCGCGCGGTTCGCCCGACTCCAGAACCAGCCCGATGCGGGTCCGCGTCCCCTGACGGATCAGGTGGTGATGCAGGCCCGCCGAGGCCAGCAGGGCCGGGATGGGGGCGTGGTCGTGGTCAATAGTGCGGTCCGACAGGATCAGGATGTTCTTGCCCCCGGCGATGGCCGCGTCCGCCTGGGCGAACAACGCCTCCATCGCCCGTTCCAGGCCCTCGGCGCCCTCCGATGCCTTGAACACGATGGGAAGATCAATCGAGTTGAAGCCGGGCCGGTCAATCTGGCGCAGTTTGGCGAGGTCGTCGTTGGTCAGGATCGGCGAGTCGAGCGCGATCAGGTGGCAGTTCTCGGGTTTGGGGTCGAGCAGGTTCCGTTCGGTCCCGATGGTCATGGCCGACGACGTGACGATCTCCTCGCGGATGCAGTCAATCGGTGGGTTGGTGACCTGGGCGAAGAGCTGCTGGAAGTAGTTAAACAAGGACTGCGGCTTGTCCGAAAGCACGGCCAGCGGCGTGTCGGTTCCCATCGAGCCGATGGCCTCGATGCCGTTCCGGGCCATCGGCGCCATGAGGATACGCAGATCCTCGAACGTGTAGCCGAACGCCTGCTGGCGCTGCAAGACGGTCTCATGCGTGGTCGTCGGCACGTCCGTCGGGGCCGGCAGGTCGGACAGCTTGATTAAATTGTCGTTGAGCCACGCGCGGTACGGGTTCTCGCGAGCGATGCCTTCTTTGATCTCCTCGTCGGCGACGATGCGGCCCTGGGCGGTGTCCACGAGGAACATGCGGCCCGGCTGCAAGCGCCCTTTGGACAGGATGCGCTCGGGGGCGATGTCCAGCACGCCCACTTCCGAGGCCATGATGACCAGGTCGTCCTTAGTGACGTAGTAGCGGGAGGGGCGCAGGCCGTTCCGGTCCAGCACCGCCCCGATCTGGATGCCGTCGGTGAAGCCGATGGAGGCGGGGCCGTCCCAGGGTTCCATCAGGCAGGAATGGTACTGGTAGAACGCCTTCTTTTCCGCGCTCATGCTTTCGTGGTTCGCCCACGGCTCCGGGATCATCATCATCACGGCATGGGGCAGCGAGCGCCCGGCCAGCGTCAGGAACTCCAGGCAGTTGTCGAAGATGGCCGAGTCGCTCTGCTGATCGTTGAGGATCGGCAGCATCTTGGGTAGGTCGTCCCCGAACAGGGCCGAGGCGAACTGCGCCTGCCGGGCGCGCAGCCAGTTGACATTGCCCCGCAGCGTGTTGATCTCGCCGTTGTGGGCGATCATGCGGTACGGGTGGGCGCGCTCCCAGGAGGGGAACGTGTTGGTGCTGAAGCGCGAATGGACCAGGGCCAGCGCGCTTTCCATGTCGGGGTCGGCAAGGTCCGGGTAGAACTCCGCGACCTGTTCCGGCATCAGCATCCCCTTGTAGACGAGGGTGCGGGCCGAGAGGCTGGGGATGTAAAACTTGTCGCTGCCCCCCAGCCCTTCCTGGCGGACGGTGTGGGCGGCCCGCTTGCGGATGACGCACAGCTTGCGCTCGAAGTGCTGGGCATCCGTGATGGCTTCGCCTCGCCCAACGAAGAACTGGCGGATGACCGGCTGGGCGGCGATGGCCGTCTCGCCCAGCGTCGCGTGGTCCGTCGGCACGTCGCGCCAGCCAAAGAACCGCTGCCCCTCCTCGGCGACCACCGACTCCAGTATCTCCTCACAGGCCGCGCGCGCGGCGGGATTGGCCGGCAGGAACGCTGTTCCCACCGCGTACTGACCCGCTTCCGGCAAGGTGACGCCCGTCTTCGCCATCTCGCGCGCCAGGAACGTGTGCGGGACCTGGAGCAGAATGCCCGCGCCATCGCCCGAATTGGCCTCGCTGCCGCAGGCGCCCCGATGAGCCAGGTTGCGCAGGATGGTCAGGGCCTGGCTGATGATCTCGTGGGACTTCTTGCCTTTGATGTTGACGACGAATCCTGCGCCGCAGGAGTCATGCTCGAAATCCGGGTCATACAGCCCCTGCTTGGGGGGCAGGCCAGTCGGTGTCATGGCGGAAACGGTTCCTCTTCTAAGTCGAATATCAAGAGCAAGGCGGGTGAAGTCGGCGGGCGCCGGGCAGGTCTGCGAAGCAAGGCGAACAGTCGGGCCGGCCGCGTCGGAGCGGCAGGGCTTGCCTCGCGAGAAAGTCTCGCATTGGGACGGAGATTATAGCACAATTGCCGTGTCGGCGTCAACGCCCCGGTTCGGCGATTCAGGGCGATTGCCTATAAAGGGCAACCACGGGGGGTTGCCCCTACGTGCCTCGTGATCCGTAGGGGCAGGCCCCCGTGCCTGCCCTCCTTGCCCGTGCCTGCCCTGCCTTGACGGCTATGTGCGATTACCCTGTTCGGCGATTTCCTTGCCGAAAACCGCGCGGCAGCCACGCGGCAACGGGCAGAAACGGGTAGAATAGGGGATATGTTCGCCCCGATCCCACTTCCCGTGCTGGACTCGCGCCACAGGCCGCTGCGCGACCTCAGAATCTCGGTCACGGACCGCTGCAACTTCCGTTGCACCTACTGTATGCCGAAGGAAATCTTTAGCCGCGACTTCGCCTTCCTGCCGCCCGCCCAGCTCCTGAGCTTCGAGGAGATCACGCGGCTGGCACGGGTCTTTGTGCAATTGGGCGTCGAAAAGATACGCCTCACCGGCGGCGAGCCTTTGGTGCGTCGTGACGTGGAGAAACTTGTCGCCATGCTGGCGCCCTTGCCGGGTCTGCGCGACCTGACCTTGACGACCAACGGCGCGCTCCTCGCCAAAAAGGCGCAGGCATTAAAAGACGCCGGGCTGAACCGCGTCACCGTCAGCCTCGACTCGCTGGATGACGCCGTGTTCCGGGCAATGAACGACGTGGCCTTCCCCGTCGCGTGCGTTCTGGAAGGCGTTGGCGCGGCGCAGGCGGCGGGGCTGGGGCCAATCAAGGTCAACATGGTGGTCCAGCGCGGCGTCAACGAGGACAGCATTGTCCCCATGGCCCGGCATTTCCACAACACGGGCTGCATCCTGCGCTTCATCGAGTTCATGGACGTGGGCGCGACGAACGGCTGGCGATTGGGCGATGTCATCCCTGCGTCCGAGATCGTCCGCCGCGTCGGCTTGGAACTGCCGCTGGAACCCGTTGCCCCGAACTACCCCGGCGAGGTCGCCTCCCGCTATCGCTATAGGGACGGCGGCGGCGAGATCGGCGTGATCTCCTCCGTCACCCAGCCCTTCTGCGGCGACTGCTCCCGCGCCCGCCTGTCCGCCGAAGGGCGGCTTTACACCTGCCTGTTCTCCGCCGAGGGCTTTGACCTGCGCGCCCTCCTGCGCGGCGAAGCGTCGGACGCCGAGATCGCCGAAAAGGTGCGCGGCATCTGGAACGCCCGCGCCGACCGCTACTCTGAGGTGCGGACGGAGGAGACGGCCCGGCGGCCCAAAGTGGAGATGTCGCACATCGGGGGGTGAGGTTTAGCGATGCTTGATATACCGCGCATGTTCGGTTATACCCGGCGGCAGCTTCCTGGTCGTTTTGAGGTCCATCGCTCCCGCTCTGATTGGCCGGAGGGGTTCACCATTCAAGGCATTAACCCGCGCGAGCAAATGAAACTCGCCCCGGAGCGGCGGCCCCACCCGGCGTACCATTACTGGCATGATGTTCACCCGTGCTACTACTGTCGCAGATGGGAGCGCGGCAGCGTCCGCATCCTGAAAGAAGCCTGGATCGTTAAGATCGAGCGTAACAGCCCGCGCGCGATGAAGCCTGTAGATGTGACACAGGGGAAATGATTGTTGCCACGCAGCGTCGCGCCACGGAATGAATTCCGAGGCTTGGAAGTGCCCAGCGTCCAGGGGACGCATACTGCGATGTCTGGCTCTGCTTCTCCCGTCCCCTGGACGGTGGGATTGTGTCAGCCTCGGAATTCATTCCGTGGCCCAAACTGGACAAAGCCGACAAATAACTTAATCCTCACCATAGGAAACACCGCCCATGATGCTGTCAATGACCCGACTGCGCCCCTTTACCTTCCCGCTGCGGCTCATCGCCGTCCTTGTCTTTCTGCTGGCCGTCTGCCCGGCCCGCGCGGTGGAGACGGACTGCCTGGTGCGCGACCCGTCCACGATGATCAAGCGCGGCGACACCTACTGGATTTATGGGACGGGACACGGAACCCAGCAGTTCTCCTCGAAAGACAAGGTCCACTGGACCAACCGGGGGCCGGCCCTGCCGACAGCGCCCAACTGGCTGGCGAAGACGGTCCCCGCCAACAAAAACGAGGTCTGGGCGCCGGACGTTCACCTCTACCACGGCAAGTATTACCTGTACTCGGCGTACTCGCAGTGGGGCACGAACAACTCCGGCATCGGGCTGGCGACCAGCACGACGCTGGAGCCGAACTCGTGGGCGGAGCAGGGGCTGGTCGTCCACTCCGCCAACGGCGGCGATGTCAACGACATTGACCCCTGCGTCTTCGAGGACGCGGCGGGCGCGCTCTGGCTGTCTTACGGTTCCTTTGTGTCGGGGATCAAGCTGATCAAGCTGGACCCCAACACGGGGATGGCGGACGCGGGCAGACCCACCGTCTACAGCATCTCGTCGAACGGCGAGGCGTCTTACGTCTACTTCCGCGACGGCTTCTACTACCTGTTTATTAACTGGGATAGCTGCTGTGCGGGCAGCAAGAGCAAGTACAACATCCGCATGGGCCGCTCCCGCACCGTCACCGGTCCCTACCTGGACAAGAGCGGCAAGGACATGGCTCAGGGCGGCGGCACGCTGTTTCTAGGGGCCGTGACCGACAACGGCTCCGGGCGTCCCCCGGATGATGAGGTCGGGCCGGGCCACGTCGGCATCCTGCATGAAGGCGGCGACTACTGGCTCACCACCCACTACGAGTGGGCGCGGGACAAGAAGGGCGCGACGACGGTGAACCTGAACAAGCTGGCCTGGGACAGCGACGGCTGGCCGCGCGCGGTGCTGGACCCCGGCCCCTTTAAGATGGTGTCATTCCTAGCGACGCACGAGGTTCTGAGCGTCGTCGGCGCGTCCCTCCAGATGGAGCCGGACAAGAACGCCGCCGCCCAGAACTGGACGCTCGGCTTCCAGGGCGACGGCTACTACAGCCTCCTCAGCGGCGGCAAGGCGCTGACCGTGGCGGGCGACTCGAAGGAGGCAGGGGCGAAACTCACGCTGACGCCGTTCGCGAAGCGCGACTCGCAAATGTGGTACTTAGGGCAGAACGACGACGGGACGTACACGGTGCTGTCGAAAAACAGCGGCAAGGCGCTGGCCCTGGACATCGCCGACTGCGGCCTGGCCGATGGAACGCCGGTCGGGGAGTGGACGGCGCTGGGCAATGACTGCCAAAAGTGGTCGTTCCGCCGCTACTGAAGCCCCGAACATGGCGACCCTGGAAACATCCCTCGGCCCGCTCCTCCTGGAACCGGCCCGCCCGGAGGAGTTAGCCCTCGTCATGGGCATCCTCGACGAGTGCGCCGGCCGGCTGCACGGGCGCGGCATCGCCCAGTGGGCCTTGCCCCAGCCCCCGCACGAGTGGGAAAAGATGCGGGTCCAGATCGCGCTGGGGCACGTCACTCTGGCCCGCCTGGAAGTGGATCGGAGCATCGTCGGCACCCTGCGAGTTGAGTGGGAAGATGCCCACTTGTGGCCCGACGACCCTACTGGGGGCGGCTACGTCCATGCGCTCGCCATCCGCAGCAGCGTCCGAGGGCATGGCGTTGGAGCGCGGCTTTTGGATTGGGCGCAGGCGCACATCGCCGCGCAGGGCAGGGAATACATCCGGCTGGACTGCTGGGACAAGAACGCGCGGCTGTGCCGCTACTATGAAAGCCTCGGCTTTCGGCCCTGCGGCCACTTCACGGCGGGGGACTGGACCGGTGCGCTGTATGAGAAGGAAGCCGCCCCCTAACCCCCAATTCTGGGGGAATCGGAAAAGCCTGGGCAGCTTCCTCTCCTACTCCCCCGGAATTGGGGGCCGGGGGGCGATCCGGCGAACCCTTTTCACGCCCCGCACCGTTCTATCAGCATCTACCGTCACTATCGGAGGTGTCTGATGCGAAACAAACTTGACCGAAGGACGAACCGCGTCGGGTTCACGCTGATTGAACTGCTCGTGGTGATCGCCATCATAGCGGTCATCGCCGCCATCCTGTTCCCCGTCTTCGCGACGGTGCGGGAGCGAGGCCGGCGAACCGCATGTCAGAGCAACTTGAATCAGATCGCGCTGGCGATGCAGCAGTACGTCCAGGACAACAACGGGACTTATCCGCTGTCTCTCAAGTGGGAAAATGCGGCTTACGCATACGCCAAGAACGTCCAAGTGTTCCGCTGCCCAGACCATCCTAATGATAGTCCCGACATGTTGCTTCTTGACCCACTTACCGAATGAGCCGTAAGGCCCCTGAATTTAGGATTTATTCTTTATTCATGGGGATATAAGGCTCCATGCCTTTCTCTAAGTCTGTTTGAAGGCATGATATTGTCTTAATCCTTGCACCTTTCGGGTATAATAAATCTATCACTGAGCCAGTTCAGAGCAAGAGACTTAACGGGTTGTTAGGCTGAAATCTTGTTAGGCTGAAATCGTTCATCCTGCCTAGCGTAACCCCAATAAAACCCTAAATCTTGCGGGTCGCTCCGTAAATAAACACTGCCGTGAACACGTTGCTTGAAACACAGCAGCCTGAGTGCAGAACCACATTGGGATAACAATGTGTGGGTTGAAAGACCCTAGAAGCCCTCGGCTTTAGGATTTATTCTTTAGCCGTAGGGAGTTGTCACTGTTTCCGGCGTTTATCCTGTAGACTATACCTATGATATGATGCGGCTGAACACCTTCCTGCCGCCGTACCCAACGAAGAACATCCAGGGCACTCGCGAATCCATGTTGGCGACTCCGTCTAGCATCTGGCTCAACGTGGATGCGAGTTGGATCACTCCTGATGATGTTTATCATTACGGGCGGTTAGTCCCCAAGACTTCCTGTGGACGGTCATCCAGCGGAAGTACCATCCATTCCGGGGCCGGTAACTACTCGTTCGTAGACGGTCATGTGAAGTGGCTGACGCCGGAAGAGGCCGGGGAATTCGAATGCCTCAACGGCCCCTTGCCCCCTCCGTTCAAGAATTAGCCGTTGATGTGGGGCAGCATTTCGCCACGGATTGAAATCCGAGGCTGCCAAGCGCCCACCGTCGAAGCGACGGAAGACTCCGAGCAGGACGCCTTTGCGTCCTCTGGACGGTGGGAACTTTGTAGCTTCGGATTTCAAGTCGCCTTGGGCGCGGTAATCCCTGGCCTTTAGCCGGGAAGGAAGCGACCCGCCCGGAACGAGCGCCGCTAACACGAGGCTAGATGCCCACGTCCAGAGACATGGTGCGCTCATGCTATAATCTATAATGGTGTGCTCATGCTATAATCAGGCTTAGAATCTATTTCAAAACAGCAAATCAGAGCAGTTTTGCTTCTGATAAAAGTGCCGAAAATGGCCTTTTGAAATAGATTCTTAGGCCAGGGTGTTTTACTTCGTGGAATTTATCCCGTGGCTGTCCCCGCCGCCAGCGGCGGGGAGAGGTCTTCTCCGAGGCCGACGACGAATGACGCCATCCGCCCACAATCAGACGGCCATGCCTCAGCCCGACAGCGCCGCCGTTCGCCGCAAGCGCGACGCCTCGCGCTGGTCGCTGGTTTCCAACGCCACCTTGCTGGCGATGAAGATCATCGTCGGCGCGCTCACCGGCAGCGCGGGCATCCTGGCCGAAGCCGTCAACTCCGCCGCCGACCTCTTCGGGTCCGTCGTCGCCTTCCTCTCCGTGCGGGCCTCGGACGAGCCGCCGGACCGCGTCCACGCCTACGGCCACGGCAAGATCGAAAACCTCTCCGGCGCGGCCACCGCCGCCCTGATCCTCGTCGGCGGCGTCTTCGCCATCGGCGAGGCCGTCCGCCACCTGCTGCACGGCGGCTCGCTCCCCGACCTGGGGTGGGGCATCGCCGTCATGGCCGCGTCCGCCGTCATCAACTTCCTTGTCTCAAGCCATCTACTGCGCGTGGGGCGCGAAACCGACTCGCCCGCCCTCGTCGCCGACGGCCACCACCTGCAAACGGACGTCATCACCTCGCTGGGCGTGTTGATCGGCCTGGTCCTGGTGCTCCTGACGGGAATGCCCTGGTGGGACTCGCTCGCCGCCCTGGCCGTCTCGGTCCTGATCCTGCGCGTCGGCGTCGGCCTGGCCGGGGACGCCGTGCGGACGCTGTCCGACACTGCCCTGCCCGACGAGGAAGAGCAGGCCCTGACACGGGTGCTGGAAGCCCACCCGGAAGTCCTCAGTTTCCACAAGCTGCGCACCCGCAAGTCCGGCTCGCACCGCCATGTGGACGTCCACGTCCAGATCGCCGACACCCACACCTTCGTCGAGGCCCACCGGCTGACCGAGGATTTAGAAGATGAGCTGCGCGCCGCCCTGCCGAACCTGCACCCCATCATCCACATCGAGCCGTATGAGGACGAGGCCCAGCACCAGCGCGAACAGCACGGGGCGGAGTAATCTCTAGCGGCTTCTCTGCATAATTGGTTTTGCCGTGGAGACCATGCGCTGAAGCGCACGGCTATTCGGCGCAGACGCCGATAACTCCCACTTCGTGGGACTGAGAGGCTATCTCAAAACCATGCGGCGAATCTGCCGGGAATGTTACCTTGGTATATTCTTATACCAGCCACTCCATACTCTCTTGCGACGGCGAAAGAGGGTGATCAGCGCGGGATTCGTCCAGAGCAGAACCTTCCACACCGGCCACTGGTTGAAGCGGCGAGGTGACGGGACAACCTGCACATCCAAAATATAGCACACTTTTCGGCGGCTACGCCGTGCGGTGCGGGCCAGACGCCAATAAAAATCGACATCCTCACCCATGTATAGTGATTCGTCGTAGCCACCCAGCGCAACAAACACGTCGCGCCGACAGAATTGGGCAGCCCCTTGCGCCATCCCGGTGAGCCGTCCGAGAAGGCGCCAGACACACAGATACAACCGGATTATGGTACGCGAAGGACAGTGGTCGACATCTACGGCCCCGCCGTCGCACAAAGGGTCAGCCAGGACAGTATGTATCCTCGCTAACAGACAAGGGGGAACCAGAGTGTCGGCATCAAGGAAGAGGAGTACGTCGCCCTCAGCGACGCGGGCACCCGTATTGCGCGCTCGTGCGATGTTCCGTATCGGTTCCTGGACGACAGTGGCCCCGAGGCCCTGGGCAACGTCTGCCGTATGGTCCTGACTGTCATTGTCTACGACGATGACTCGCACCAGGCACTCTTGACTGGCGTGCAGCCGTTGAATCGCCTCGGTGAGTGCGCCGAGCGTCTCGCCGAGGAAGGCTTCTTCGTTCAGTGCTGGGATGATTACCGAAAGAGAGTTCACCGGGTCAGCCTCCAGCCCTAAAACCGACATGATAATCGGTGAATGTGTGCGGCTACTCCGCCGTCACCCCCCATGTCCCCGATAGCGCTTCGCCAGGCTTTAAGGCCGCCAGGCCCCATTCCGGGTGGTTGAAGGCGTCCGAGCCGCCCGTCATCGGCTCGATGGCGAGGGCGCGGCGGCGGTGATCTTCGGGCAGCGGGTCGCCGGAGTAGAGGACGACGTAGTCGAAGGCCGAGTCCAGCCAGACGGCCAGCGACTTGCCTGTGGCGGGGTCGGACAGGCGGATGCGGACATGCCCGTCGGGGTCGCGCCGGGGGTGGAGGTAGCAGGTGTTGAACGATGTGCCGCCGATGGGGTGGGGCGAACGGAAGTCCAGCGGCGTGCCGTCCACGGGCAGGACGTTCCCCGTCGGCAGCAGGTCTTTGTATTCCAGGGTCGCGCCGAACGGGACCTGGAGCGTGTCCGCGTCAATCAGGGCGGAGCCGACGGTGAAGTAGGGGTGGAAGCCTGCCGCCACGGGCGCGGGCGCGGCGCCGGTGTTCTCGACCACGAAGGCGACGGCCAGGCCGCCGTCCGACAGGCGGTAGGTGACGCGGACGCCCAGCGTGAAGGGGTAGCCGGGGTGCGCGTCCGCGTGCAGGTTGGTCGTGAACGTCACTTCGTCGGGCGCGGGCTGCTCGGACTCCCAGATCACGGACCGCAGGAAGCCGTGGATGGCGCTCGGCGTCTCCTTGTCGTTCTTCTCCATCTGGTAGGTTTGGCCGCCGAACGTGTAGCGGCCCCCGGCGACGCGGCCGGGGAAGGGGATCAGGACATCGCCCTGGCCCCCGATCTTGCCCTGCGCGCCGGAGTAGCCGGTGATGACTTCCTCGCGCGCCCCGTCCGCGCCCAGGCGGGACAGGCCGCGCAGGGACGCGCCGTAGGGCGCGACGACAAGCTGCCAGTCGCCGTGGGTCAGGGTGATCTCGGTATCGGACGTCACAGGGGTATCGGGTGTGGGTTGCATGGGCTGCCTCAAAAAAGGGGCCGTCAACAGCCCCAGCGTTGACGGTCCCATTCACCTTGGCGACCCCGATTTCCTCCCGGAGCGCTCAGTTTCAATTCCACTCTGGTTCTATTAAAAGAGGGTCTATCGTGTTTTGTGTGGGTTCATGTCCAGTTTGCCCAGAAAGAACAGAATGGCGATCCTGAACTGAGCGAACTGGCGGAACCCGCGCGCCCTGGCCTTGATCAACTGGATCTGCCCGTTCAACCCTTCGGCCACGGCATTGCTGGTGCGATGACACAAATAAGCCAGAAGTCCCGGCAGGTGATCTTGGAGCCTCTGAGCCACTTTGGTCAGGTGCTTGTTGCCCAAAGCCAGCGCCTGCTCAGACCAGTTCCCGAAGAACGCTTCGCCTTCTTCCACGCTCCCGGCTTCCACGCTCCCGGCTTCCACGCTCCCGGCTTCCACGCTCCCGGCGCAGAAGAAGTCCCGGAACGCTTCCTTGAACGACCAGACCTTGCTCGTCTCCAGAGCGTGCGACTGCAAGGCTGTGAACAGTGCCCGCTGCTTGTCGGTCAGCTTCTCCGGGGAGCGCAGCCACTTGCTCTTGACCAGAGGCGAAGCGCCCGCTTTGGCCAGTGCCCGGTTCTCATCTGCCCGGTTCTCGTCCCGGCGCGTCTTGTCCACCGCATCCGCCAGGTACTGCGCGATGGGAAAGCGGTCATGCACCGTCTGGGCCTTTGGCAGCACCTGCACCTGGGTCGGACTGAGGCGCAGCAGGCGGGCGGCTTTGGCCTGGACGCCGGTGGCACTCAGTACCGCAATGGCAAAGCACTCGAAGGCCAGCGTGAAGCGCGAGTGCGGCTCACACCACGGCGCGGCAATGGTCTTGACGCCATGCGTGGGGCACTGGATGCGCGGCAGGTGGGCCCCCAAGAAGGTCTGGAACTGGCAGCTATCGAGATGGCGCCAGGTGCGTTCCTCGCGCAGATCGTAGTAAGGCCCGGCCTGCCCGCATTCAGGACACAGCAGAGGGGCCTGATAGAAGTCGTAGGTGACATGGACGCGCACCTGCTGCTGGGTGATGTTGAGTTCGATGTGGCTGACCTGCCATGGAGCCGCCAGGCCGAGCAACTGGCGGTACAATTCGGTGTCTGTCATGGCTCTAGATTAGACATACACCCACACAAAACCTTATAGACCCAGAAATATCAGTCCTGAACACGCGGCGCTATTGCGACAAGCCCATTGACTTTAGGCGGTGAACAGGAAGAACATTATGCGATGTTTGGTTTATTATGAACCGTCCGGCTGGACACGCCAGGAGCAACGGCAGGGGAGCCGGATATGCGGACTAAGATACTTGCTGGGTGATGGATTTGCATACACCAGCATCTACTTCGCGAAGTCTCAAATGCGGGATTTCGCGAAACACCTACGGCGTGAGGGCTGGCGGATTAAGGGCAGTATGCGACAGGGCTACTATGAGGCGTTACGCGGAAAGAAGCATCGCTTTTTGTACGTTCGCCTGGTAGACTGAGAAGCTGTAATGGGTAGCCTACGCCCGTAGCCTCAGTAATGGCATCCTCCAAGCGACCCTCACGGGCCAAAGACAGGAATATCTCTCGGATTGGGCATCAGAGAACTTTGTGCGTTGGGCGCACGCACTTGGATTTATTACCTATGACAGCGGTAGCGATACCTTTTTCCTGTCACCGCTGGGCCAGCAATACATAAACACCCCAGCGTCAGCGGGTATTAACTCGGTTCTGGAAGATGCCTTGCTCTCTTATCCGCCCGCCGTGCGCGTCCTCCGGCTGCTGGCGGCGCACACGCATCTGACAAAGTTCGAGATCGGGAGGCAATTTGGGTTTGTGGGGGAAAACGGCTTCACCTCACTGCCGCAGGATTTGTTGGTGCGGGACTTGCAGCGGGAGCCGAGTGCGGCGATCCGTAGCCAGATGTTGAGCAATTCCGATGGCACTTCAGACAAGTACGCCCGCATGATCTCCGGCTGGCTGGAACAGGTCGGGTGGGTAGAGATCGTCGCGAAAGTTGTAAGCGTCACTGTGGCGGGCCAGCCCTACTCTTATGAAATCCCGCACGTACTGACGAGCATTGTACGGCGGGTCCAGATACAGCACTTCGCATTCGATCCGTTTTACCAGGGCGCTCGCGTTCTGCCTGTAAGCCTTGTGTGACAAGTTGCTGGTTATCACGGGCGGGACAGTGAGAGTTAAAGGCTTCTGGGATCGTGACTCCCAAAACTTGAGGAATGCCGCGTAGGTGCACAAAGTGGGACCCGGAGCAGCGGTACAGCCCCCGAGGGACGAAAACGCGGGCCGACGCCGACGACATGATTGCGGCGACGCAGAGCGTGCTGAAGGTGATCCTAGGAAGTTGAGCATAGGAAGCTAAATGCCATGACCCATCCCATGAACCTATTCGAGCAGTTCCGCCGGGCGGAGGAGACGATCTCCGAGACTGGACAGGAGTTCACGCTGTTCGGCCTTTGTGAGCGGGACGACGTTCCGGGCAAATTCGATGTGATCGTTTCCGCCCGATGGCTAACCGGCAGCCGCCTCTCGCTCAACTTGATCGCCGAACTTGTCCGTCAGGCCATCGGCAATGATAACTGGTGGCCCAGGATCGGGAAGTTCGTCGTGCTGCCCGAGAATGACCCTCTCGTGAAAGCCGTCCTCAGCAGGATGCCTAGCGACCCTGTGATGCACGATCTGCGGGTGTTGAATGATCTGCCTTATGAGGGCGAGATCATCCGAAACGCGGTCATCATCACGGCGGACAGGCAGCCGGACGAGAGGCGGCGGCTCGATCCGGTCGCAGCATAGCATGGGGGCCTATTTCCGCCGCCGGAACTCGCGGGGGGTGGTGCCTGTCGCGGCGCGGAAGACGCGGGTGAAGTAGGCGGCCTCGCCGAAGCCCGCCGCCAACCCCACTTCAGACACGGACAGGCCCGTGGTCGCCAGCAGCAGGCGGGCGCGCTCAACGCGCAGGTGGCGGATGTAGTCGCGCGGCGTCCGCCCCATCGTCCGGGCGAAGACTTCGGTGAAGCGGTCGGGGGACAAGAACACGGACGCGGCCACCTGCTCCACCCGCAAAGGCTCCGCAAAATGGGCGTCCAGAAAGCGCACGGCGGCAGCCACGGTCGCTTCCTGGGTGGAACTCGGCTCACGCACGGCGGGCGGCGCAGTGTCCGCGCCGGGGGCATGGTCTTCGGCGTAGCGGCGCGCGAGGTGGACCAGCAGGCGCGGGAACAGGCCGCGCGCCAGCAGCGTCCCGTCGGGCGTCCCCGCCGCCCACTCGCGCCGTAATTCCCCCAGCATCTCGGCGACGGGCGCGTAGGCGTCCGGCGTCAGGTGCAGCCAGCGCCCGCCCCCGCCATGAGAAAATGAGCCATGCGACGCCGCCCGGCGCAGCGGCTCCTCCACGAACAAGGACTGGAAGCCCGGCGTCTCGGCCAGCGCGTCCCGCGTCCCGGCGTCGAAGATGTCCGGCGCGAAGTGCAGCGTGTCCGTCGCCAGCCGGTCGCAGTCCGCAAACCAGTGCGTCATCCCCAGCCCCATCGCGTACACGTCGCCCCGCGCCACGCCGTAAGGGACGCCGTCGATCCAGTGCGTCCCGCGCCCCTGCCGGACGAAGTACAGCGAGAAGAAGTCCCCGTGCCGGTTCGCGATCGGCTCATCGCCCGCCGCGATCTCGTCATGGTAGATGACCAGCGGCAGGGACGCGGCGGCCGTGCGGGGCCAGCGGGCGGCAAGGTCGGCGAACCGATGGGTGCGGACGGGCGGCTGTGCGTGTTGCGTTTCCATTCGGGGGAGGGGTTCGACGCGGCGGGGCCGGATTCATGCCGGACGCCGGAAAAGTGCAAGAAGTCGCCGCAAACTTCCTAGACAGGCGCCTCTTGAATGGGCTACACTCACTCGTACAACCACAAGGAGAACGATCTCATGCTGACGGATGAACAGATTCAGTCATTCCGCGAGAACGGCTTTTTGAATTACGGGCGCGTCCTCACCGACGAGCAGCTGGCGGCCCTGCGCGAGTCGCTGGCCCGCGTCCTGTCGGGCCAAAGCGCCGCCTCGCCGGAAGCGATGCGGAACATCGGCAGTGGGGAGAACTCCGTGGTCACGCAGGTCGTGAACATGTGGGAGGCGGAGCCGGCCTTTCGGGAGCATCTTTACAACGAAACGATTGTTCCAATGGCCGCGCAGCTCATGGGGACGGACACGGTGCGCGTCTGGCATGACCAGATGCAGCTGAAACCCGCCCGTGTCGGCGGGCCGACGATCTGGCACCAGGACCACCCGTACTGGCCGGTCATTCAGCCCGCCGACCTGGTCAGCGCCTGGGTCGCGCTGGAAGACGCCACCGCCGAGAACGGCGCGATGAGCATGGTTCGCCGCAGCCACACATGGGGGCAGTATGACGGCGGCACGGTCGGCATCAACGCCGACTACTCGCCCGCCTACGACCCGGCCTTTATCCCCGAGGGCGAGACGGTGGAAGTCGTTCCCTGCGAGGTCCCCGCCGGCGGCGTCGTCTTCCACCACTGCCGGACGTGGCACGGCGCCCCCGCCAACCACTCCGACAAGCCCCGCCCGGCCATCGCCGTCCACTACATGCCCGGCTGGACCCGCTATGAGCCGACCGAGAAGGGCCATCTGGTAGAGCGTCACATCCACGTCCTGCCCGGCGAGACGTTGACCGGCGATCATTTCCCGACGGTGATGGCGGACGGGAAGATGGTGTAGGGACCCCTCCCGGCTCGCCTGTGGCTCGCCATAGGCGAGCCGGGAGGGGTTTCTCGCAAAGAACAAACCTTATGAACAACACCCTTCAGCCCATCTCGCTCCGCTGCGAGTACCGCGCCGACCCGCTCGGCATTGATGTTTCCGCCCCGCGCCTGTTCTGGGAGCTAGTGTCCGACCGGCGCGGGGCGCGGCAGACGGCTTATCAGATTTTAGCCGCAAGCGCCCCCGACGCGCCGGCGAGGGAAGGGGGCAACCTGTGGGACAGCGGCAAAGTCGCCTCGGCGCAGTCCGTTCATGTCCCCTACGCGGGCGCGGCGCTGACGGCGGGGCAGCGCGTCTTTTGGAAAGTCCGCGTCTGGGACGAAGGCGATCAGGCTTCCGAATGGAGCGAGCCGGCCTTCTGGCAAATGGGGCTGCTGTCGCCCCAAGATTGGACGGCGCAGTGGATCAGCCTGCCGCCCGCGCGGCCCCACATTGACCTGTCGCCCGCGCCATTCCTGCGCCGCGAGTTTGCGGTCGGCAAGGCCGTCGCGCGGGTGACCGTCCACGCGACCGCCCTGGGCGTCTACTGCCTGCGCCTGAACGGGCAGGCCGTGAGCGATGACCACTTCGCGCCCGGCTGGACCGACTACCGTCGGCGCGTCCCGTACCAGACTTATGATGTGACGGGCCTAGTCCAGCAGGGAACGAACGCGCTGGGCGCGACGCTCGGCGACGGCTGGTACGCGGGCTACATCGGCTTCGAGAACAAGCGCGCCAACTACGGCCCGTTCCCCCGCTTCCTGGCGCAGATGACGATCGAGTACGCCGACGGGACGACCCAAACGGTCGGCACGGACGGCGACTGGCGCGGCGCGACCGGCCCGATCCTCTATTCGGACATGCTGATGGGCGAGGCGTATGACGCGCGCCTGGAGATGCCCGGCTGGGATGCGCCCGATTTCGACGACGCGCGTTGGCGCCCCGTCCATGTCCTGCCCGCGCCCCAGGGCGCGGCCCTGGTCGCACAAATAGACCCGCCTGTGCTGTTGACCGAAGAACTGCCGGCGCGGTCGGTGACGCAGCCGATTCCCGGCTCGTACCTGTTCGATTTGGGCCAGAACATGGTCGGCTGGGCCAGGCTAAAAGTGCAGGGGCCGGCGGGAACCGTCGTCCAACTGCGCTTCGGCGAGGTCCTCCAGCCCGACGGGTCGCTCTACGTCGCCAACCTGCGCGCGGCCAAAGCGACGGATACCTACATCCTCAAGGGCGGCGGCCCAGAGACGTTCGAGCCGCACTTCACCTTCCACGGGTTCCGCTACGTCGAGGTCACCGGCTACCCCGGTGAACCTGCCCTGGACGCCGTGACGGGCTGCGTCCTGCACTCGGACATCCCCCGGACGGGCACGTTCGAGTGCGACAGCCCGCTGGTCAATCGGTTGGTCCAGAACATTGACTGGGGCCAGCGCGGCAACTTCCTGTCCATCCCCACGGACTGCCCGCAGCGCGACGAGCGGTTGGGCTGGATGGGGGACGCCCAGATATTCGTCCGCACGGCGGCGGGCAGCCGGGACGTGGCCGCGTTCTTCACCAAGTGGATGGACGACGTGACCGACGCCCAATCGCCCGAAGGCGGCTTTCCCGATGTCGCGCCGCGCCTGGTGGACCTGTCCGACGGCGCCCCCGCCTGGGGCGACGCGGGCGTGATCGTCCCGTGGACCATCTACCAGGTCTACGGCGACACCCGCCTTTTGGAGACGAACTACGCCGCCATGGCGCGCTGGATCGAGTACCTAAGCAGCGTCAACCCGGACGGGCTATGGACCAAGCGGCGCAACAACGACTTCGGCGACTGGCTTTCCATCGCTGCCGATACCGACAAAGAGGTGCTGGCGACCGCCTACTTCGCCTACGACACGTCGCTCATGGCCCGCATCGCGTCCGTCTTGGGGCAGGTCGAAGACGCTACGCGCTACGAAGCTCTGTTCGGCCAAATCAAGGCTGCCTTCCAAGCCGCGTATGTCAGCGACGACGGGCGACTCAAAGGCGACACGCAGACGGCCTACGTCCTGGCCCTGCGCTTCGGGCTGCTGCCGGCCGCCGTGCGTCCGCTGGCCGCCAAGCATCTGGTCGCCGACATCGAGGCCAAAGGCGGGCATCTGTCTACAGGCTTTGTCGGCGTCGGCTACCTGTGCCCCGTCCTCACCGACGCCGGCTATGCCGATGTCGCCTACCGCCTGCTCCTGAACAAGACGTTCCCCTCCTGGGGCTACTCCATCAAGCAGGGCGCGACGACCATCTGGGAGCGCTGGGACGGCTGGACCGAGGAAAAGGGCTTCCAGGACGTCGGCATGAACTCGTTCAACCACTACTCGCTCGGCTCGGTCGGCGAGTGGCTGCAGCGCTGCGTCGCCGGCATAGACACCGACCCGGACGCCCCCGGCTTCGCCCACATCCGTCTGCGCCCGCACCCCAGCCGCCGCCTCGGTTCCGTCCGCGCCTCGTTCGACTCCCTCCATGGCCGCATCGCCAGCGCCTGGGAGTGGGAGGGCGACACGCTGCGCTGGAACGTGGTCGTGCCCGCCAACACGACCGCCACCGTGTCCGTCCCGACCGACGACCCCGCCTCGGTCCAGGAGGGCGGGCAGCCCGCCGACGGGGCCGAGGGCCTGCAACGGCTCCGCGCGGAAGACGGCCTCGCCGTCTACGCCGCTGGGGCGGGCGCGTATCGGTTTACGGCGTCGCTGACGGGGGGTTGAAGCAGTCGCCACGGGTTGAAACCCGAGGCTGGGAAGTGCCCACCGTCCAGGGGACGGAAGATGGGAAAGCACAAGCCCCTCTGTCTCCCCCTCTTGTGTCCCCTGGACACTGGGCCTTTGGCAGCCTCGGGTTTCAACCCGTGGCGATCACGGCTCACCATCATCGAAAAGGAAACCACTTATGATCACCCAAGAACGATCCACGCAAGAAACACCCGCCACCGAGGAGCCTTTTACCTACCGGCAAAAGACGTTCACCATTGACCAGGTGGACGAAATGACCGAGGCCATGCACGAGGACGGCTTCGCGCTCGTCCCCGGCGTCCTGTCCCCCGACGAGGTGGCCGCGCTGCGCGACGCCACCGACCGGCTCAAGCCCTTCGGCTTTGACCACAGCACGCCGGTCGGCGACCACTACAAGTGCGTCTTCAACCGCGAGCGCGTCTTCCTGGACCAGATTGACCGGCCCGGCATCGTGGACCTGGCCGAGAAGACGATGGGGGCAGAGTGCCACATCATCGGCGAGACGGCCTGGCGGTCGCGCCCCGGCCACGACGGCTGGGGGCCGCACACCGATCAGATTTGGATCACTGTTCCCGAATCGAACTTCGACGATCCGGGCTTCCGGCTGCCCATCTACGTCTGCACCGCCCACTACTACCTCAGCGACATCCCCGACGAGACGTACAGCCCCACCTATGTCATCCCCGGCAGCCACAAGTCCGGGCGCGGTCTCGGCGGGGCGAAGGACAGAAACGCCGCCTGGCATGGGCGTGAACAGGAGCCGGTGCTGGTCCGAGCGGGCGACGTGCTGTTCTTCCGCAGCGAGATCTGGCACACGGGCAGCAAGAACAGCTCGGACACGACGCGCTACCTGCTGCAAGTGCATTACTCCCACCGCTTCATCAGCCAGAAGTTCTCGCCGTGGCCCTGGCAGTTCAACCCGGAGATCCTGGCCGTCGCCAACGAGCGGCAATTGCGCCTGCTGGGCAAGCACCCGGAGTCCAACTATGGGTAAGCCATGAGAACCCCTCCCGGCTCACAAGTTCGCCACCCTCCCCTGTTAGGGGAGGGCGCAGGAGAAGGTCAAAACCCAAGCCGCTGGAAAGAGGCAGAGGTGCCCGCCCTCTTTGATGCCCTCCCCTAACAGGGGAGGGTGGCGAACTTGTGAGCCGGGAGGGGTTTGGGAGATTAACGACATGACCTTTCGCAGCAAGCCGGCAGGCATCACGGCTCTCGTGCTTGCGGCACTTTGGCTCTGTCTCGGTGTCAGGCCGGCCTCGGCGGCGGACCCGTTCCTGGCGGGCGCCTATCTATGGACCCAGGCCTATGACCCGGACCTCAAAGGGTCGGCGGGCGGCGGGAACGGGGACTGGAGCGCCTACAAGGCGTGGCTTGGCGTCCCCCGCCTGGCCGTCGAGTCTGACACGGGCTGGGGGCCGGGCGACTGGTACGACTGCTGCCAGCACGTCAATTGGAACGCCCCCTGGGGGACCCAGCAGGGGCGGGCCAGGGCCGCCCTCCCCGTCGTGGTGCTCGGCATCGGCCAGATGCCGTGGGACCCCAACGGCAACGATAGCCGGGAGCAAAAATTTGCCTGGGAAAACAAGACCTGGCAGCGCGAGGCCGACGGCGACCCCGAGCTCATGGCCTATTTCGCCACTTATGCCCAGGAACTCGACAGGGGATCAGGCGGGTTCGGGGCCTTCCACAGCGTCATCATCCGTCTGGGCTATGAGTTTGACGGCGGCTGGAACCCGTTCGGCAACCTCAACGTGATGTCCCACATGCCGGGCAACTACATCGCCGCCTGGCGCAACATCGTCAAGACCATGCGGGCCAACGACCCCAAGCACGTCATCAAGGGCTTCCTGTGGAACCCCACGGACGGCAACGTCCAGATTGACCAGTTCGCCTACTACCCCGGCGATGACTCTGTGGACTACATTGGCTTCGACGAGTACGATTTCGGATACAACGGCGACTACAAGGTGAGCGCGACACAGCCCACCCAAGCACAGCAGGATGCCGCCTGGAAGACCATGGAACTGCCCCGGATCAACCGCTTCGCGGACCTGTCCCGGGCGCACGGGGATAAGCCGATCATCGTCGGCGAGTGGGGCCTGTGGCAGCTTAGTGACAAGAGCCACCCGAGCGGGGGCGACAACCCTTCGTACATCCGGCGGATGCACGACTGGATGGCGGACCCGCGCAACCACGTCTATCTAGAAGTCTATTTCGAGACCCCCTCGGACGGCGTTTCTCAGCTTTGGCCGGGGGGAAAGAACGCGGCCTGGCGGCATGGGACCACGTTTCCGAAGTCCGCTGCGCTATACCGGACCCTGTTCGGCGGCGCCGGCCGTGGCGCGGCAGCGCGGCCCGCAGCGAAGAAGCCCGCAGCGAAGAAGCATTGAATCCGGCCTAACGGCTAGGTCTATTCGAAGGGAATGATACCCCCACCCCCAGCCCGATGGAGACCCCCACCCCCAGCCCCTCCCCCGCAAGCGGGAGAGGGGAGCCGGAGAGGAAAAAGCTACGGACACCGGCCCGTCCTTATCCTAATCTTGCTCCCCTCTCCCGCTTGCGGGGGAGGGGCTGGGGGGTGGGGGCTGCCTGATCCCCCAAGGACACACCATGATTGACCTGACCGGAAAGCACATCTTCATCGCCGGCGGCAGCCGGGGCATCGGGGCGGCCGCCGCCCGCATGGCCGCGTCGGCGGGCGCGTCCGTCTCGGTGGGCTACCAGCGCAGCCACGAGGCGGCGGACCGGCTGGTCGGGGAGATCGCGGCGGCGGGTGGACGTGGATGCGCCGTTCCCGCCGATGTTGCCGAGGACGGCGCGCTGGACCGGGCCGTGGACGCCGCCGTGGAACGACTGGGGCCGCTGACGGGCCTGGTCGTCTCGGCGGGCATCTTCGAGGGGGCCTACCTTCAGGACATGACGGTCGAGTTCTGGGACCGGACGATGGCGATCAACCTGCGCGGCACGTTTCTCGCCGTCCGCGCCGCCGCCCGGCACCTGCGGGCTGGGGGGAACGGCGGCTCGGTCGTCATTTACACCAGCACGGCGGGCCAGCGCGGCAGCGCGGAATACTCGGCCTATGCGACCTCCAAAGGCGCGCAGATCCTGTTCATGCGCTCGATGGCGAAGGAACTGGCCGGGGACAAAATCCGCGTCAACTGCGTCGCGCCGGCCTGGACCGAGACGGACATGGCCGCGCCCAGCCTGGACGCCCTGGGGCGGGACGAGGTGGCGGCGAATTTCCCCCTGGGCCGCATCGGCCTGCCCGGAGACGTAGCCGGCGCGACCTGCTTCCTGCTCAGTGACCTGGCGGCGTTTATTACGGGGACGACGCTAACGGTAGATGGGGGAATGGACATGCGGGGGTGAACTTTAACCCGGCCCTGAAGGGCCGGGCTACTCGCGAGTGAAAGCCCTGCCGGGGCTGAGAGACGCCCTCTGCGGCAGGCTCCTCAGTGCCGGAGGCGCTTCCATTCCACAGTAGCCGGCCTTTCTTTGTCTGTAGGTCATTTCGCCCGCAAGATGGCCTTGCAGTCATGGGCCGCCGGCTGGGCGTGGGCGGCGCAGTAGTAGCCGCCGCACGCGGGGCAGGGGTGCCGCTCTTCCGGCTCCTCGACCAGCGCGTCGCAGCTCGGACGCCGGGAGGTGGGGGCGGCGGCATAGCCCAGGGTGGGCAGGGCGCCATAAGAGCAGCGGAGCGCGAAGACGATCTCTCCCGGCCCGTACTCCGGGGGCCGGGGCGCGGCGACGGGGGCCGTGACCGCCGCCTCTGTTTGGTTCTGAAGCTGGTTCTGAGCGTCGCTTAGGGGAGAAAGCAAGCGGGAGAGGGGTGTTTCGAGGCCGCCGAGGAGCGCCCCGTTGTTGTCAGTCAGCCGTGCCATTGCCGTGTCCATTTCTGCCGCCTGTCCTACGGGCGGCGCGGAAACGTGAGAACAAGTTGCGTTGCGGTTTGTATCATAAGACTCTGTATTTTAACACACAACGGCGCCGGAGTCAAGAGCGGACTTCGCCGGCCCAGGGCGATTGCATATAAAGGGCAACCACGGGGGGTTGCCCCTACGTGCCTCGTGATCCGTTGTCACCCGTAGGGGCAGGCCCCCGTGCCTGCCCTCTGTCCCCCGTGCCTGCCCTGCCTTGACGGCTATAGGCGATTACCCTGTTCGCCGGCCCGTGGCCTGAAGATTGGTACGCGAATTGGCATGAGAATCTAGGGCGGAGTGGAACGCCCCGCACAGGACGCCCGCATTCTGTCGCCTCGACGCTGGGCGCTGGGTTGCCTCGGGCCTCAACCCGTGGTATTTCTCCGTAGCGGGGGACTGGCCTCCGAAACCCAGGGCCGGGGGCGCTCTGGAGACCCGGCAAGAGTACTTGGCATGGTTTGTGCAGTAGCCTAGCTATGGGCTTCTCTCCGTTCTCCCTGTTCAGCGAAAGGATTGGCTTCATGTACCGCTCCCACACCTCTTTGTCCCGCTCGTTTTCCGCCGCTCTCGGGGCCGCCGCTCTGGCGCTCCTTACTCTTGCCGCCCCGCCCCCAGCGACGGCCCAGGCGAAAACCTATGTGGCGGTCGGCGACAGCCTCGCCTACGGCTTCATGAACTTCACGTCCACCCCCGTCGGCACGGCGGGATTTGCCGGCTACGCCCAGCCTTACGACGTCTTCCTGAGCGCCCAAGCCGGGGCGCCGGTCGCCCTCGTCAACCTGGGCATCGTTGGGGAGACAACGGACTCGCTCCTGCACAATGGGGGCGAGAACGACGACCTCAACAGCCACTACAGCGAGACGACTTCGCAGTACGATCTGCTCTCGACCTATCTGAACACCAATGTCCAAAACATCACCGTCCAGGTCGGCGCCAATGACCTCCTGGGCCTCGCCACAACCGCTGCGTTCAAGTCCGCCGTCGCGACCGGGAACACGTCCGCCGAGCAGGCCCTTCTAAATGGGACCCTGGCGAACGTCACGGCTAACTATGACACGCTGCTGGCGAGGATCAACGCGCTGGCGCCCGGCGCCGACGTGCAGGTCGTGGGCGACTACAGCCCCTACGCGGGCCTGCCCGTGACCGACCTTGCCAGCGGCTACCTGCACGCCATCTCCGACCCCTTGACGCAGAGCCTCAACGCCGTCCTCCAGGCGGAGGCCGCCAAGCACGGCGCGCAGTATGTGGACCTGTACGCGCCCTTCCACGGCCGCGAGTCCACGCTGCTCCTGAACGGCGACTTGCTGGACACCCCGTTCGGGCCGCTCCCGAACGACCACCCGACGGACGCAGGCTACGCCGTCATCACCCGGCAGCTCGAAGCCGCCCCCGTCCCCGAAGCCTCCCCCGCCGTCTCCCTCGGCCTCCTGCTCGCCCTGGGCCTGGGCGTCGTCGCTGCGGCCCGCCGGAAGAAGGCAAGGACAGCCTCGGCTTCCTCCCAACGCTAGGTGGCAAGCGACGGGCCGGGCGCAATAGCATTGCGCCCGGCCCTTTTTTGTTCTCCTGCGTGTCTCATGCCGCCATTGTGTCTCATGCCGCCATTTTTATGTTCTTCACGGCCTGCGCCTCGTACTTGGGCTTGTAGTCGGGGCACTTGTAGCTTTTGGAGTATTCCTTGGGGCTCTTGGCCTCGGCGACGTAGATCTGGGCGGAGTTGACGCCGCACTTCTCATGCACCCGCAAGCGACAGCATCAGGGAGTGAAACGCGCCGGGGGCTTGGGCTGATTTTCGGGGCATAACTGAGCATAAGTTCCACTAGCTCATGCACCGTCGTCGCCGGCAGGCATTGATGGGATTGATGGGAAGGGGTTCCGATAGGATGAAACGCCTGCAAGCGGCGGGCGTAACCCATCGCCGTCTGGAGACGCTGCGGCCCCAGCAGGACGTACAGGGTTGGGTCGTTCTTCTCATACTTGGTGCGGCCCAGCGGTCGAAGCAGCTTCGTCAGACGCGCTTTGTAATAGGCGCGCGCCGGGCCGGCGGCGTAACCAGGGGCCGCATCCAGGTATTGGAAGTGCAAGACATACCACAACTCGAAGGCTTCGTTGGACCAAGCGGCACGCAGGAACGGATGACCTTTGGCCCGGTTGATGGCGTTGTCAAAGTCGTCCGCATTGAAGTCATCCTTATCAAAGACGCACCATATCTGGGTATAGCGATCTGCTCCCCTCTTTTGCAGGGACTGGGCATACTCCATTAGGGACCGGGTACTGCGTCCCGCTCCCTGTACGTCAACTTGGAGAAGAACTGTGTTCAGGCGATGGGTATCAATAATGGCCCGGAAGTAGTTAGGCTCAGTTTGTTCCCCCTCGCATACGATGAGGATATTCTGTCGTAGAGGTGGACCAGTATCGACCGGGCGGTCACGGCTTGTAACCGCCTTGCCCGGCTGTTTATGCCGGAACATAGGCTTCTCCAGCGGTTTGGCTTACGGCAGACTCAGCATCAGGTGTGTCGGTAAACAGGCGTCGCAGGCCACCCAAAAATGGGATTGCACCGTAGCGGCCCTGAATATATTGTTCTCCAAACAGGTCGCCCTTGCGTACCCCCTTGAAGTCGGATAGGGCGTACAGATGAGACGCCCCATAGCGATCCTTTTCCACGAACCAGATTTGGTCCCGCCGCATCCGTCGGCTATCCAATAGGTTCGTGTCATGCGTGATGAAAACCATCTGGGCGTTCTTGGGGTTGGTTTCCGGGGACTGGAACAGGCGCACGAGAGCCTGAGTCAGCAGAGGATGAAACCGAGCGTCCATCTCATCCACAATCAAGGTGCTGCCGCGCTCTAAGGTGTCGAGGATGGGGCCGGAGTAGGCAAACAGCTTCTGCGTTCCTTGCGACTCCTCAGCCGTGAGCGGAAAATCTGCGACTCCCACCTGCACCCCTTGTGCGTCGAAGATCGGATGCTCGGCCACCACGCGCATTTGTTCACGAGCAGCTTGGGCCACTTGTTCCTGAAGTTCCGCCGATATTGACAGGCCTTTCGGAAACTTAATTTCTACATCTTCCGTGTCTTCGGCTAACTTCACACGGGGTATACCGGTGTCGGCCTCACGCAGCAAGCTCTGAATATGGTCGCAGTGTTTGTCCCCTTCCAAATATTGCACCGTGAATTTGTGCAGGCGCTCGTCGCTGATGCCCAATACAACATTCAGGTTGCTGCGTAGATAAGCAACCAGGGCAGAAGCGACCGGGCTGCCGATCTGCGCCATGAGCGACAGAAACAGCGCGTCGGCCCTGCCTAGCCGCTGATCCGTCAGTAGGGCTTTTCCTTCCCCAAAATGCCGCCCGTGTTTGATGGCGAGACCTTCCCGCTCAAACAAAAGCGCCTCAGTCGTCGTCCGCGCTTCGTAAAGCCACTCCGCCGTAATCTCAACCTGCTCCGTCTTCTTCTGAATCTCAAAGCCGTAGCGGTACTGGACTGCGGGATGCCTTTCCGTGTCGCGCAGGAAAGTGATCTCGAAAGATGTAGTCTGCTCCTGAGAAGTCGTGTCTAGGCGAAAGAAAGGCGGCGCGTACTGGAACCCGACATTAGCCGACTCTAAGACGCACCGCTTGAACGCGCCGATGGCACGCGCTATGTTTGACTTTCCGCTCGCGTTGGCGCCGTAAATCGCGCCGACCCGCAGGAGATTGAGTGAGGGCCGCTCACGGGCCGGAAAAACATTGCCTCGGTCCAATTCGGGATCGCCCTGAAGCTTAGAGGCAGCCACTAGGCTTAACGTCACCCCTTCTTTAAAGGAGCGGAAGTTTCCGAAACTGAACTGTACGAGTGCCATGGTATTATAATACCATATTACAGAAAGGTTTGCAATTTTTTTGCAAAAGAGCCAGAAATTTGCAAATTTCTGGCTCTTTCATGTCTTTCCTCTTAGTTATGCCGCCATTCTGAGTAACCGTCACTTTTTCTAGATGGCTGTATCAGATGGGGGCAGCGGGGCCAAGTGTGACCGGCCGGGCCAAAATCCAGGTTTTCGGCAGTTGGCTTCTCAACGCGGGGCACGGCAACACTCTGAACCAAGCAGGCACGGATGCCAATTCTTGCGTTCCCCATCTAAAAAAACTGACGGTTACTCAGACCTCACTCTGAGGCTCCCGACGCGCGCTAGGCCAGACGGTGCAGCCCAACGGCCAATCTCACCTGCGACAGCAGCCAATCGGTCCCTGCGACTACTCACCTGACAAGGCACGAGTGGCTTCAGATATAGGGAGTGCCTAACTTCAGTCGGCAGCCTTCAAGCCTCGGACGGGGCAAGGGTTGAACTACCATCGTCAGTAGTTCTGCCGGTCTCGGTCCCGAAAATCAAAGCCGACTGAAGTTAGGCACTCCCCAAATATAGATGCCAGCAAGTGCCAAACCAGACCCAATTTTTTAGAGGACCACAAGCCCTCCGTCAGTGGGCGCAAGCGCCTTCTCATAGCACAGACTCACTCCGTCGTCCGCGTACTCTCCAAACGGCTCGCATCTTGAAAAACCGGCACGCTCATAGAGCCGAACTGCCTCCGGCTGATAAATCCCCATTTCTAAACGCAAGCCTCGGAACCCACTCTGATGCGAAAGCCACTCCAATTGCTTGAGCAGAGCTTGGGCCACCCCCCGGCCACGCCATTGTGGCGCAACATACATCCGCTTGACTTCGGCATAATCCTCATTGACAAACTTGACGGCCCCACAGCCGACAGCGACGCCGTCCCAGCGCGCCACTAGGAAAGTCACCGACTCATCCCGCAACGACGCTTCAGAAAGCCCGTGACGGTTCTCCGGGGCATACAAATGGTTCAGATGCGCGTCGAGCGCTTCGATGAGCGCCTTTGCGTCTGCGGCGTCCGGCGGCTCCGGTTGAACGACTAAAGCCGGGGTCATAATCTCCCTTTCGCTGTTGCCGAGGGGCTTTATTAAATCTTCTGGCCGAAGGTCTCGAAGTCTATTTCGGGCAGCTCGCCGACGCCCCGGCGCAGGGCGCGCTCCCATTGGACGTGAATGCCGTGCAGGTCCGGGTCGGTCGCGGTCAGGCGGCGACGCCTGGTGATTTCGAGTTCGTCTTTGGCGTACACCACCAGATCAATCGGCGGGCCGACGGTGACGTTGGAGCGCATGGTGGAGTCCATCGAGATCAGGGCGTACTTGGCCGCCTCTTCCAAGGGCGTCTCGGCGTACTGGATGCCGCGCACCAGGATGGGCCGGCCATACTTGTGCTCGCCGACCTGCAAAAAAGGCGAGTCCTCCGTGGCGCGCAGCGGGTTCCCCTGCGGGTAGACGAGGTACAGGTCGTGCGGCTGGTCCTTGATCTGCCCGCCCAGGATAAAGTGGACGTTGAACCGGAAATCGTCTCGCTCCAAGGCGGCCCGGTCCAGGTCCGAAACCTGGCGCACCTGGTCGCCGACGACGCGCGCGGCATCATACAGCGACGGCGCGGCGGCCAGGCCCACGCCCCGATCAAAATCGCGCCCGAGCAGGGTGATGATGCTCTGGGTGAGCGACAAGCTGCCGCTCGCCAGCAGCACGAAGACGCGCTCGCCGGGCAGGACGAACGTGTACATCTTGCGGCAGACGTTGACCTGATCGTAGCCGGAGTTGGTGCGCGAGTCGGACATCATCACCAGCCCCTCGCCGGTCATGATGCCTAAACAATACGTCATAACTTTTCGTCCTGCTCTCTTCCAGGAAATGCTATTCCCTGGATATTCCCAAATCTCCTGCGTCAAGGGAGGCGTAATCACCTGCCAGACGCCGCCCGCCACACCCGCGCCCCCGTAACCGACACGGCCCCACCCGGCTTTCCTTAGCCCTTCCCTCACAGGGGAGGGTGGCGAGCCAAAGCGAGCCGGGAGGGGTTCCTACTCCGCTGGGAGGGGACCTCACTCCGCCGTCACCTGCGCCAGTATCTCCTCGCGCGTGGCCGTCGCCACGCCCAGCTTCCGCACCACGACCGCCCCCGCCGCGTTTGCCAGCGTCACCGCTTCCAGGGGAGTCGCCTCCGCCGCCAGGGCCAGGGTCAGCGTCGTGATCGTGGTATCGCCCGCGCCGGTCCCGTCAAAGACCTCGACCGGGTGGGCAGGCATACTCACGACCAGACCGTCCGCCCCAAACAACGTCAGGCCGTGCGCGCCGCGCGTGACCAGGACGTTGTCTGCGCCCGATTTGCGCAGCAGCATCCGGCCCGCCTCGCGCAGCGTCCCCTCGTCCCCGCCATCGTCCCCCAGGATCAGGCCCGACGCCTCGCTGGCCTCGAACACGTTGAGCGTGATCATCGTCAGGCGGCAGTGACCGGCGATGCCCTTCGGCTTGAGGTTGCCCGTCACCACCTTGCCGTGCCGGCGTCCGGCGTCCACCGTCTCGCTCACCACGTCCCGCACCAGCAGCCCCTTCTGATAGTCCGACAGCAGCAGCGCGTCGCAGTTCGGAATGGCCGCGCGCAGATACGCCAGGACGCGCGCCTGGACGTCCGCCCCGATGCTGTCCCGCCGCTCGTGGTCCACGCGCACCACCTGCTGCGACCCCTGCTGCGTGTGGGCGATGACGCGCGTCTTCAGCGTCGTAGGCCGCTCCGCCACGGCCACCAGGCCCGCCACGTCCGCCCCTTCCTCGGCCAGCTTCTCCCGCAGTGTGGTGGCCGCGCCGTCTTCCCCGATGATCCCCGAAATCAGCGCCTTCGCGCCCAGGGCGCAGACGTTGTTGACGACATTGGCCGCGCCGCCCGGCACGAACGTGTGGCTGTCGGCGTCCACGACCATGACCGGCGCTTCCGGCGAAACCCGGCTGACGCGGCCCCAGATGTATTCGTCGAGCATGACATCGCCGACGACCAGGATTTTCTTGCCGATGAAGTTATCCAAAATCTCTTGCGCGCGCTGTGTGTTCATGGTGTCACGGCTTTCGGTGATAGATCAAAATGTACGGGTTGGTGTAAAGCATGTCATGGGGCAGCCCGTGCGGTGGGAACATGCCGTTGCTCGACGGGAGGGTGAAAAGCGTCACCGGATCAAACGGAAAGATGTTAACGTACTGTGCCCCGTAATCCCGGTGCAGGGCCGCCAGGTAGCGCAGCGCGTCCGGGTCTTTCAAGCGCAGCGCGTCGGCATAGTCGTACTCGCTGAGGACCACCAGGTCGGGCTTCTTCGCTTCCAATAAAGTCACGTCCCAGTCCTTGCCCGCATAGACGATGCGGGCCGCCTGCTGCGGCGTGACCGCCCTCCGCCAGCCGCCCGGCCGAGGCATCGGAAAGTACGGGCTGATCGGGACCGTGCCGAACCAGGGCATCGTCGGGAAGGCAACGGGGGTCGCCGGCGCTCTGTTCTGGATGTCGGCGTAGGCTTTATCGCGCGGGTCCTGTTCGGCCATCGGCTCGATCACCGCCGCCAAATATATCAGGGTCAGCAGCAGGACGGGAACGCCCACCCAAGCCGCAAGGCCGCGCACGGCGGGAGATGCTGCCCGCGACCAGTCCGCCGCCATCCGGCCAACCCACAACGCCAAAACGGGTAGCAGCGGGATCGTGTAGCGCGCATAGCGCACGGCGGCCAGGCTGATCAAGACGTAATAGGGCAGGGCGAAGGCGGCCAGCAGCCCGTCCCCGCGCTCCCTGCGATATAACGCATAGCCGACCGAAACCAGCGCCAGTAGCAGCAGCGGCAGGCCCAGCCCGGCATCCAGGTTGCGCGCGACATGGTAGACGAACCCGCTGCCCGTGTCCCGAAAGGTCGGATCGTCCCTGTTTTGGACATGGACGGCCTCAAACCGCAGATCGCGCAAAAACTGCGCGTTCTCCAAAATCGCGCCGGGGCAGGCGAGAAAAAAAGCCAAAACAAACGCCGCCAGGCCTACGAAAATCACCCCCCGGCCCCCAATTCTGGAGGGGGCAGAGTGGGCTGACGATACCTCTCCGGCTCTCCCCCCGTTAATAGTGGTGGGGGCGGGGGGGGCCAATGCCGCCACAACCAGCGGCAGAACCGCCAGCGCCAGGTTGTACTTGGTCGCCGCCGCCAGACCCGCGAAGACGCCCGCCCACACGGCGGCCCGCCACGGCTTCGGGTCGCCCGTCGCCAGCCGCACCGCCCACAGCAGCGACAGCATCGCCCAGAACGTCGCCGGCACGTCCACCGTCAGGAAGTGCGAATGCTGCGCGTGCAGCGGCATCACGGCCAGCGTCAGTGCCGCCGGCAGCCCTGCCCGACGCCCCCACAGCCGCTCCCCGATACGGTACACCGCAAAAACCGTGCCAACTCCCATGCCCACGGTTAAACAGCGCCCAATCAGGTACATTTTTGCCCACTGCGGATACCAGATGGCGAAGTCTTTGGGAACAATGTCTACCGCCCCGGCCAGCGCGGCCAGCGTGTTGGCGAAGCAGACCAAGTACAACTGGAGCGAGCCATAGCGGTAGAAATGCGGCAGCAGTTGTCCCGTGAAGACGTTCATCGTCGGGAGGGAAGAGGCTTCCAGCACGACGCTCTCATCCGGGTGGTAAGAGAAGTAGTGCGTGTGAGACGGCAGCCCCCACGTCAGCCCCCAGGCCCGCAGGGCGAAGGCCAGGAGCAGCACGCCCGCGAGAAGGAGGCGGGCGCGGGGCAGGGGAGCAGCGGCGGGTTTGAGCATCGGGAGGTATTGTACCCGAAGCAATGCGCCCGCGCTGTTCCCAGCACTGGAAGTGCCGGTCGCGTTTACCGGGCGCACTGCCGACAGCCTCTCCGCTTACCCCGCCAGCAGCCCCCGCCGCGCTTCCAGCTTCGCCCGCCGCTGCGCCAACTCCGCCGCGTCCTGACGCGCCTTCTCCACCGCCTCCGGCGCGGCCTTCTGCACGAAGCCGGGGTTGTTCAGCCGCCCCTGCACCCCGGCCAGCTCCTTGTCCAGCTTGGCGATCTCTCCCGCCAGACGCGCCGCCTCGCGAACGGGGTCCACGCCTTCCAGCAGCTCGCCCGCTGGGAGGTAGAACGCCGCGCCGGGGACGCCCGCCGAGACGTACCTGCCATCCGTGGGCACGGACGGGGCCAGCGTCACCTCACCCAGACGCGCCAGCGACGCCAGCGCGGGCAACTGGTCGCGCAATGTTGCGGCGGCTGTTGCGCCTTCGGGAACGGCTGTCACCGTGAAGCGCCGCGCAATCATTGCGGCTCTTGCGGCCTCATTTTCGGGGCCTCCTGGAGTGAACTCCGCCCGCAGGGCGCGCAGAGCGGTGATGCTCCCGACCACGAGCGCCATCCCCGCCTCGGCTTCGGGGTCGAGAAGGGACTCGTCGGCGATGGGGTAGGGGGCTTGGCAGATGCTTCCCTCCGTGCCGGGCAGGCTTTGCCAGACTTCTTCCGTCACGAACGGCATGATCGGGTGCAGCAGCCGCAGCGTTGTTTCTAAAATGGTGAAGAGCGTCGTCCGCGCCGCGTCTTTGGCCGGGCCGTCGCCGCCCTGCAAGGCGGGCTTGCACAGCTCCACGAACCAGTCGCAGTATTCGTTCCACAGGAACTCGTACAGGGCGCCGCAGGCGTTGTCCATGTCGTAGCTCGCCAGCGAGTCGTTCACGGTCTGGATCGTCCGCTGGAGGCGGGAGAGAATCCAGCGGTTGGGCAGACTGACCGGCACTGGAAGTGCCGGTCTACTCGCGAGTGAAAGTGCCTCCGGCACTGAGGATGAGCCTGCGGGCGGTGGTTCTTTAGTCGCGGAGCGACTTTCACTCCCGAGTAGACCGGCACTTCCAGTGCCGGGATCATCCCCCAAGTTCAGCAGCACGAACCGGGCCGCGTTCCAAAGCTTGTTGCCGAAGTTGCGCGCTTCAGGGACGCGCTCCTCGCTGAACTTGATGTCCTGGCCCTTCGAGGCCAGCCGCAGCAGCGAAAAGCGCAGGGCGTCCGCGCCGTACTTCTCGATCATGTCCACGGGGTCAATGCCGTTGCCCCTGCTTTTGGACATGCGGCGGCCCTTTTTGTCCAGCACGGTCGCGTGGATGTAGACGTCCGAGAACGGCTTTTCGCCCATGAACTCCAGGCCCGTCATCAGCATCCGGGCCACCCAGAGGCGCAGGATTTCGCCCGCCGTGGTCAGCATGTCCGTCGGATAGAAGTAGGCCAAATCCGGCGTCTCCTGGGGCCAGCCCATCGTCGCGAACGGCCACAGGGCGGCCGAGAACCAGGTGTCCAGCACGTCCTCATCCTGCGTCAACTCGTCCGTACCCGCCCGCCGCACGGCCTCGTCCCAGGAGCGGGCGGCGACATGGGAGCCGTCAGGACGATAGTAGATCGGGATGCGATGCCCCCACCACAGTTGCCGGGACAAGGCCCAGTCCCGGATGCCCTCCATCCAGTCCAAGTAGGCTTTCTTGTAACGGGCGGGGACAAACGTCGTCTCGTCATCCGCCACCACGTCCACGGCCCGCTGCACTAACTCGGTCCCGGCCATCTTCATGAACCACTGGTCGGACAGCAGGGGTTCAATCGTGGTGTGGCACCGCTCGCAGGTCGGGACGTTGTGCCTGTAGTCCTCGGCCTTTTCCAGCAGGCCGAGTTCTTCCAGGTCGGCCACGACGAGGTTCCGGGCGTCGTAGCGGTCCAGTCCCGCGTACCGCTCCCCGGCTTCGGGCGTCATCGCCCCGTCAAAGCCGATCACGGTGATCTGCGGCAGGCCGTGACGCAGGCCCGCCTCGTAGTCGTTTGGGTCGTGCGCGGGCGTCACCTTGACCGCGCCGGTCCCGAACTCAGCCTGGGCGTAGTCGTCAGCGATCAGCGGGATTTGGCGGTCACTCAGGGGCAGCCGGAACATCTTGCCGATCAGGCCCGCGTAGCGCGCGTCTTTGGGGTTCACGGCCACGGCCGCGTCGCCCAGCATCGTTTCGGGCCGCGTCGTCGCCACCGTCACGAACCCCGACCCGTCGGCGAAGGGGTAGCGGATGTGCCACAGATGCCCGTCCTGCGCCTCCTCCTCCACCTCAATGTCGGAGATCACCGTGCGGTGGAAGCAGCACCAGTTGACCAGCCGCTTGCCCCGGTAGATCAGGCCCGCGTCATAAAACCGCACGAACGCCTCCACGACCGCCTCCGCATAGGCCGGGTCCATCGTGAACCGCTCGCGCGCCCAGTCGTAGGAGCAGCCCAGCCGCTTGAGCTGGGAGATGATGCGCGCCCCGTACTGCTCCTTCCATTGCCAGACGCGCGCGACAAACGCCTCACGCCCCAGGTCGTAGCGGGTCAGGCCCTCCTTCGCGATCTCCTTCTCAACCACGGTCTGCGTCGCGATGCTCGCATGGTCCACGCCGGGCAGGATCAGGGTGGTGAACCCGCGCATCCGGTGCCAGCGCCCCAGGGCGTCCTGGACCGAGTGGTTGAGCGCGTGCCCCATGTGCAGGCTGCCGGTGACGTTGGGCGGCGGGATGGTGATGCTGTATTTGGGCTTTCCCGGCGTCGGCGCGGCGTGAAAGTAGCCGCCCATCTCCCACTCCGTATACAGCCGCGATTCCACATCTTTGGGTTCGTAAGCTTTTTCCATGTTCGTGCTGCCTTTCGGAAAACGCGAAAGCCCCCGCGCCCAGTGCGACACGAGCCTCCGCAGAGACCAGTCGCAAGGACGCGAGGGCTTCACAAACCGTGAAACGGTACGCGCGATACCACCTTGCTTCCCGCCCGAAACGCCGGAAAAGACGCGGGCGGACACTCATTTTCAGGTTGCGGCTCCGGGGCGACTTTCAGCGGCGCTTTGCCTGGGAACGCTTGCAGCCGGTGGCGTTCCCTCTCTGGCGCAAAGCGCGCCGCCTACTCCTCCCCATCATGGCCGGGATAACATGGCAGTATAGCCGGAAACGGGCGGACGAGTCAAGGGCTGCTTTGTTGCCTTGCGGCGGTCACGGCTGATATTCGACCGTCAGCGCCAATGCTCTGGTGATCCGCGCGAGGGTTTCCTCCGAGAGAATGCCCAGCCTGTCTCCGAAACGCTCCAAAGATGCTCCGCGTGTCTGAAACGCATCCGCAGCGGAGAGCTTCGTCAAGCCGTTCGCGGCGGAGAGCTTCGTCAAGCCGTTCGCGGCGGTGGGGTCCACGCGCGCCATCCAGGCGAGGTGAGCATAACCCTCGTTCCAGCCCGTCAGTGGCACGATCAGACGCAGCGGCAGACGGCCCAGGCGATCCGAACTGAGGACGACGGCGGGGCGAGTCTTTTGCATCTCCGCCCCGCGCGTCGGTTCCAGGTCTACCCGCCAGACTTCCCCACGTCTGGGATCAATCGGCATGGTAATTCTCCAGGATAGGGTCACCGTCCAGCGCGGTGAAGGCGGTCAGTTCCCGCTCCGCGACGGGCAAGGCCAGGTCAGCTTCATAAAGCGGTGCGGCGAGCGTGGCCTGCGCCTCCATGATGCGGTCTCGTTCCGCTTTCGGCAGGGACAGCAGGTAAGCGGGGTCGGACTCGCGCGGTCGGTCGGCGTTTCCCGCCAGTTCGCGGCTGTCGCCTCGGCTCCTCTGCTCACCTATGATCTGCCGCAAATAGTCGGTCACGTCCTGACCGCTACGGGCTGCTTTCTCCCGTAGATGGTTCTCCAAATCCGGCGGTAGTTCCAACATCTGCTTCTCCTTTCGCGTTCTATGCTTTTTCCAGCTTCGCGAAGCCTAAATCCAGCTTCTTCATACTGACCTCGCCCATGAATTGCACCTTGATGATGGAGCCTTCGTAGCCGACGACGAAGTCGTTGCCGGAGGCCATTTACCCTGTAATCCAGTGTTCTGGAACGGCGGGAGCGTGGCCGAGTTCTCCCAGAAGGCGGCCAACCTCCTTGACCAGCTTGCGGAAAGAAGACGCGCCGCGATAGGCCTGACCAAGATCGAACACGGCGGAGAGCGCGGCTTGATCCGCCGTCTCGCTGTAAGGCTTGTTCTGCGGCATGAAGCGGCTGACCACTCCTTTCGCCCCGCGCACAACTTCCGGGTTCCGGTCGTACTGGGCGCTGTCTCTGATTCTGCGGTGGCCGCGCAGCGACTCAAGCGCCGCAAGAAACCAAGCCTCATACTCGCGCCGCGCCAAGATGACGGCACAGGGCAAGGACGGAACCGCTTCCTGCGCCCATTTTGTCATCTGCGGAACAAGGTCGCGGGCACAATCATCGTCGGCGTCAAACAGAACGATGATGGCGCGTGTCGCAGACTTATCGCTGACAACCTGGACCGCCCTCTTGAACTTCTCCTCTTTCACAATCCCGGTCCGCTTTTCTAAAAACGGGCTGTACCCGATGGCTTCGTAACACCCCAACTCGGCCACAAGGCGTTCCAAAAGGAGCGGAAAAGCGGCGACCTACCCGTCACCTTCGACGATGGACTGGATCATGCCGACACCGGATCGAACAGGGCCGGTTCAGGATCATAGGGGCTTGGGAGTGCCGTGTCAAGCGCATTGGCGCGCATCAGTTCGCCCGCCCCCATCAAGTGCTGCCGGATTGCTTTTTGCGGAGCAACATCCAAGCCCACCACCTGTGTTGCTCCCTCCCGTTTCTGGACCACCCGAAGATTTTCTGGGGTGATCCACTTACTGTCTATCAGTTCCGGGCTGTGGGTAGTCACAATGACCTGGCTTCGGCCGGCGGCCATCTGAATGATGTCGGAAACCGCCCCGACCGCTCCTGGGTGTAGATACAGTTCGGGTTCATCGAAAGCGATGACCGTTGGGGGCGGTTCCTGCATCGCCGCCGTCAGCAACCCAAGAACGCGCAGTGTTCCATCCGCCATACGGGAAGCGCTGAAAAGAAAATCCTCGTTCTGGGCCGCCTTCTGGGTAAACATCAACTCCGGCCGCTTGCCTTGTTCCGACACCAAATAAAGATCGGTTAGGGTTGGGACGATGGCGCCGAGCAGTTCACGGATGCGTTCCAAAACGTCCGGGTCACGGCCGCTCATCTTTTGCAGAATGCTGACCACGTTCCCCCCGTCGCGCTGAAGGTAGCGGCTGCCCGATGAAGTTTTCTCCGCACGAATCCGGTTTGGCTCGATGGCGTAAACGCGCATGGTCTCCAATGCCCGCCGAACCGGCGCAAACGCCTTCATGCCTGCGGCGAGCGGCAGCGCCAGCGCCTGGGAGTCTAGCTGTAGGCTGAAGCCGGTGACGCTCGTGCGGAACTGATCCGCCTCCCGGTCAAACCAGAGGGTGTCACCGCCCCCGTCTGTGAGGGAACACTGTTCGTGAAGCACGTCAAAGTCGTTGGCGCTGCCGCCGACGAATCCAAGCGAGAACGCATAATGTCCCGTTTGCTTGGAGGGCTTCAGGAAAAAATCCGCACGAACGTGGATCGGGGCCTCGTAGGGTTCCCCCATTTCATGCAGGTAAGAGAGGTCGCTAAACCCTCCCCGGCTGTCCACCGCCGTTTGTAGTGGGAGGCTCATGCAGTCAGAGAGAAACGACAGCGCTTCCAGGAGGTTTGTTTTGCCCGTGTCATTCCTGCCGACCAAGAACAGAGGATTGGGGAAAACGATGACCTCGTTCTTGATCGAGCGGAAATTGCGGAGGGTAAGTTTTTGCAGAAACGGCTGACGGCTCATGTTTATACCTTGTCCAGTTTCGCGAAGCCTAAATCCAGTTTCTTCATGCCGACCGCGCCCATGAACTGCACTTTGACGATGCTCGCGCCCTCGAAGCCGACGACGAAGCCGGTCCCAAAGGTGTCGTGCTTGACCTTCTGGCCCAGCTCGAATGGCAGGGCGCTCGGCGCGGGCGCGGCGGGGGCCTTGCGGGCGCTGTCTTTCGCCAGGTCGTCCCACTTGGGCGCGTATTGCGCTTCGGGGCGGCGGCTGCCGGACCCGCCCACGCTCAGGTCAATGCTCGGCGTGTAGGTCTCGGCCGTGCCCCGGCGGGAGGACTTGGCGAGGAACAGGGACATGGGGATCTCGCCGACAAAGCGCGAGACGGGGTTGCGCTGGACGTTGCCGAAGAGCATCCGTGAGCCGGCGTAGGACATGAACAGCTCTTCCTGGGCGCGCGTGATGCCGACGTAGCACAGGCGCCGCTCTTCTTCCAACTCGGTCTGGTTGCCCATCGCGCGGAAGTGGGGGAAGATGCCTTCCTCCAGGCCCGTCAGGAAGACCACGGGGAATTCCAGGCCCTTGGCGGCGTGCAGGGTCATCATCGTGACCGAGTTGGCGGTGTCTTCCAGGCTGTCCACGTCCGAGACGAGCGAAACGTTTTCCAGGAACTTGCCCAGCGACTTGTCGCCCTCCTCGCCCTCTCCTGCACTCGCCTGCTGCTCGAACTCCTTGGCGACCGAGAGCAGTTCACCGACGTTCTCGACGCGCGACTCGGCTTCGGGCGTCTTGTCCTTTTTCAAGTCTTCCAAATACCCTGTCGTGTCCAGGACGTTCTGGATGAGCGCCGACACGGATTGCGCGTCGCGCTTGGCGGTCAGGTACTCAATCACTTTGACGAACGACTGGACGCTGTTTTTGGCCCGCGCGGGCAGGTCTATCTCGTTCACCCGGCGGCAGGCGTCCCAAAAGGCGATCTCGGAGCGCGCGGCGAAGCTGTTGATCTTCTCCACGGTCGCCGCCCCGATGGCCCGCGCCGGGACGTTGATGATGCGGCGCATGGATAGCCCATCATAGGGGTTCAGCAGGACGCGCAGGTAGGCGATCAGGTCCTTGATCTCGCGCCGCTCGTAGAACCGAACGCCGCCGACGATCTTGTACGGGATTCGATAATTGATGAACTGCTCTTCCAGGGCGCGGGATTGACTATTGGCCCGGTACAGCACGGCGAAGTCGGAGTAGCGCCGGTCGCCGGTCACGCTCTCATCGCGGATGACGCCGACAATCGCCGCCGCCTCCTCCACCTCGTTGGGCGCTTCGACCAGGGTGATGCTTTCCCCCTCGTGCTTGTCCGTCCACAGCCGCTTGTCCGCCCGCCCCCGGTTGTTGCGGACGACGTGGTAGGCGGCGTCCAGGATGTTGCGCGTGGAGCGGTAGTTCTGCTCCAACTTGATGATCGTCGCGTCGGGGAAGTCGCGCTCGAAGTTCAGGATGATCTGGACGTTGGCGCCCCGGAAGGCGTAGATGGAGTTGTGGACGACGATGCCCCCGGCGACGTAGTTGCGGAGGTTCGCGACGGACAGGTCATAAACCTTGCCGGTATAGTGCTCATCGGTGATGGCGCAGATTTGGCTGCCGGTGACGGCCCCCCCCGCCCCCAATTCTGGGGGAGCCGGAGGAGAAGCGTGGGAGTGAACTCCTGCGCTGTGGGGCGCGGACGCCCATTCTCGGCCTTCGCCGAGAGAAGGACGGCCCGTGCGGTCATCCTGTTCCTTGTCCGCGCAGGCGGACACTGGGCGCTTCGCCCCACAGCGCAGGAGTTCACTCCCACGTGCCTCTTGGCCCACGCCGACGACGGGGACGCTGTGCCATTCAGTTATCTGTTCCGCGTGATTTGCTTCATACTGCTGGCCGACTTCCAGAGCGACCGCAATAGAGTCCAAATCACCCCGCTTTTGTAATTGCTTCGCGTAATTCCAAGCGTCATCGTAGGTGCTGAATGTGGCCTCGTGATAATCCTGTTCAATGGCTGCGCCAACATGAAAGATAGCGGAACGGTTTTTGTCGGGCAGTATCTGAAAATGCACTGGGTTCAGGTCGTTATACCACTCGTTGCCACTGGTTTGCCAAACGTCGTCAGGCGCAACATCGCTGAGTGAGCCAAACATCACATGATTCGGCGTCACGCGCACCGCCGCGCCCTGCTCCGTCTGGATACAGCGCACCGGCCCGGCGTAGTCGTTCACCATCACCTTCTCGACCGCCGCCGGGGCCAGATGCGGGCCGCCGCAGGCGGCGAGAACCGTATCACCCTCCCGTATCTGCTCCACCGGCACATAGCCGGCCGGTGTCAGGATGGGCGTTCCCGCGACGACGCACTGGTCGTCGTCGCCGACGACGCAGATGTTCTTGTACTTGCCGGCGAACAGCGTCAGCAGTTGGTACTGGCTGTCGTTCACGTCCTGGAACTCATCGCAGTGGACGAAACGAAAGCGGTTCTGGTAGTGCTCCCGCGCCTTTTCGGACTCGCGCAGAAGCTGCACCGTCTTCATAATCAGGTCGTCGAAGTCCAGGGCGTTGGAGAGCGTCAATTTGCTCTGGTAGAGCTGGTACGCCTTTCCGACGGCCCGCTCAAACGGCGAAGCCGAAAAGTCGTTCAGGATGTCGTCCGGCGTCTGCAACGTCTCTTTGGCCTTGGAGATCAGGGACAGCACGGCGCGCGGGGCGTACTGCTTGTCGTCCAGGTTCAGCTCGCGCACGGCCTCTTTGACCAGGGCCAGTTGGTCGCCGTCGTCGTAGATGACGAAGTTCTTGTCTAACCCAATCAACTGGCCGCGCTCCCGCAGGCAGCGGGCGCAGAGCGAGTGGAACGTGCCCGCCCACAGGTCGCGCATGGCAAGGTCGCCCACAAGGTTCGCGATCCGCTCCTTCATCCCCGCCGCCGCCTTGTTGGTGAAGGTCACGGCCAGGATGTTATACGGGCGGACGTACCGCTCGCGGATGAGATACGCGATACGCTTGGTCAGGGCGTTGGTCTTGCCCGACCCGGCCCCGGCGAAGATGAGGACGGGACCGGACTCGTGCAGGACGGCCTGCCGCTGCGGCTCGTTCAGCCCGGCCAGCAGGGGGGAGTGGAGGTTGGGCGAATGGTCGCGCGGGTCGGATTCGGAGCGCGGGTCGGGTTCAAAGGAAGGCATGGGGAGATTATACCTGGAAGATACCCATCCCCGGCACTGGAAGTGCCGGTCTACTCTCTGTGGAAGTCGCTCCGCGACTGAGGAACATCCCCGTAGGGGCAGGGCTTGTCCCTGCCCTCCCTCTGAGGCCCCTCGTAGGGGCGCGATTCATCGCGCCCTGTGCTTCATCGCGCCCTGGTATTAGTCGCGCCCTGGTATTAGTCGCGGAGCGACTTCCACAGAGAGTAGACCGGCACTTCCAGTGCCGGGGCCTTGCCGGCGCCGGGAAGCGTTGCGAAATCCCCCTTGCACTTTTCGCGCGCATGTGCTAAAATGATGGTGTAGGCATCAAGCGGGTTGGGGGAAGGTGGCTGAGTGGTCGAAAGCGGCTCACTGCTAATGAGTTATACGGGGTAAACCCGTATCGCAGGTTCGAATCCTGTCCTTCCCGTTTGTCCTGATGCCCGAAAAGGAGGCGGCCCGGATTTCAGTAATCCGGGCCGCCTTCGTCTGTCGTGAGGGAAAAAGATGATGCAAGACGAACTGCCCGACTTGGGGCCGGTCCCCTGGCGGACCCTGCTCTATTTTGACGCGAAAGCCGTCGCGGCCATCGCAGGCTGCGCGCTTCTTCTCATCGGCCTGCTCGTCGTCCTGCCCGTCTGGCTGCGGGGGCAGGAGCGGGCGGACTTTGCGGGGACGACCGCGCGGACCGCGCCGGGCGTCGTGACGATTTGCCAGATTTCGCCCGTGAGCCAGGGTGGGGGCGGGCTGTTCAACGCCGTCACGGTCGCCTTCGACAAGCGGCAATCCTACTACGCCCTGCCGCCGGAAAGCAAGTGGCAGCCCAAGTTCCACCAGAACGTGCGCGTGACCTACCGCGTCGGGCGCAACAGCGGCGCGGTGCATGTGGACGCGGTGACGCCGGAGTAGGAACCCACCCCGCCGCCAGGGGCGTCGGCCCTCCCGTTTCGGGAGGGCGCGGAGGTTCGGCCCCCGTGTCATCGGCGCTTTTACTCCCCTCTCCGCTTCGGGGAGGGTGGCGAACTTGTGAGCCGGGAGGGGTTCCTACGCCGTCCTTGTCTCGACGCAGCGGGAGCAGTCCAGCCAGTTTTCCTGGGGAATCTCGCGCAGGGCGTCGGGCGCATTGCCCCGCCCGAAAACGGGCCGGTACAGCACGTCGCCTTCCGGGTAGGTGATGCCGCACGAGTGGCAGTTCTCGGGGTGGTCCAGCAGAGCGGGCGCGTAGCCCGTGATGACCCAGCCCGCGTGGCCGAGATGAGTCGCCAGCGACTCCAGCGCCGCCCGCACGGTCAGGGACTTGTTGCCGTGGTAGTACAAGTCCGAGATCTGGTCCAGGAGTTCCGTGGTTTCTTCATCAAAGGTAAAGTTCAGACGCTTCATGGTTTGTCTTTCGCGCGGGGCAGGAACAGGGTGTTAAGACTTGGGTTATTATACCCCGCCCCGCGCCTGATCGCTATTTCGCCTCCCGCTCCTTCACCCGACAGACGCGGCAGGCGCGGCAAAGCCGCCGGTTGACGAAATGGGCGGCGGCCACGGTGCAGCCGCCCAGGACGACCCCGATCACCCCCGCCGCCTCGAAATGCCTTTCTTCCAGCACCCGCCCCCCACCAGCGCCGTCAGGCCTAGCGATAGGATCAGCAATGCCCGGCGCTGCCGGTGCTCCCGGTAGCCCAGGCACAGGCTGCTCGACCCCAGCAGGGCGGACAAGCCCAGCAGCGCCCACTCCGTCCGCTCATCGGCCAGAAAGCCCAGCCCCAGCAGCGGCAGCAGGGTCACGACCAGGGGCATAAGCGCGCAGTGGACGGCGCAGGCGAGCGAGGCGGTCGCGCCGGCCTTGTCCAAATCAATCTGCGTCCGCGGCGTCGCTTGCTTTGTCAATGTCATGGTTTTTCCTCAGTGCAGGTCCCACAGGTTGTCATCCGGGCTGTGGTAGGTGTCGGCAAAGCGCAGCGCCTTCACATGGCCGTCCACGAAGGCGTAGGGCGCGCGCCCCGCATAGCGATGCGTGTCCAGAGAAGACTCCCAATCCGCGCAGTCGGAGTCGGCGGGGAACAGGGAGCAGGGCGGGAAAATCTTGCCGTGGCTCCACCAGTAGGGGCTGGCCGGATCGCTCTTCTCGTAAGGGTCCACGCCGAAGTCGAAATACTCCGAGGTCCAGAACGGGTCGTTCGGCGGCGGCGTGGGGCTGGGCAGCGGCGCGGCGCCGGTCACGACGTCCCAATCCTTCGCGCGGAGGGCGCTGTAGACCGTCTCGGCGGGCTTGTCAACACTCGACATATTGGTGTTGTTGCAGGTCAGCAGGCCGTTGTCAATAAAAGAACCCCACATGTACGGCATGTTCTTGGACGGGTCGGAGGGGCCCCACCAGACATTGGCCTGGTCCCGCGTCCCGCGCCCCATCTTGATGTACGAATCGAGCGCCTGCTGATAGAAGTAAACGGCCTGCCAACTGTTGACGTCCCAATTGCCCTGACCGTCGCTGGACTGGATGCGCGGGAAGTAGCCGTCATAGTCGTCGGTGTACATCTGCACCGCCAGCCCGATCTGCTTCATGTTCGACTCGCACACCGTCCGGCGCGCGTTCTCACGGACTTTGGAGAAGACCGGGAACAGAATCGCGGCAAGAATCGAGATGATGGCGATCACGACGAGCAGCTCGATCAGCGTGAACGCCCTTGGCTTGTGTCTCAAGGGTCACACCTCCTCGGCTCCGTCGGTTCCGGCTCATCGGCAAAGCAGGCCCAGCCCGTCGCTTCGCCCTGCGCCATCTCTTCTTCGGTCAGCAGAAGGGCATCCAGGTTTCTGGTGATCCTGTCCCGGCTCATCTCCGCGCCGATGAAGACGACCTCCTGCCGCCGGTCCCCGTAGGCCGCGTGCCACCCGCGCCGGATTTCCGCCCGCACGGTGAGCGACGCGGGCCAGTCGCGCTCGGGCCGGGCCGCCCACCAGCGCCCCGCCGGGGACACGGTGCAGATGCCGTCGGCCCATGTCCACATCCCCACCGTGTCCATGCACGAGGCGATCCACACGAAGCCTTTGATGCGCGAGATGCCGGGCCACTCGGCCCCCAGCAGCCGGGAAAAGCGGCGCGGGTGGGAACGGGCGATGGGCGCAGTAGACGAACCCCTCGATGCCTTCCGGCTCGCGGCAGGGGTCATACAGGAGGCTCATGCCGCGCCTCCCGTGCGCCGGCGCGCGCGCCGCGTCGGGCCAGGGCAATAAGCCCCAAGCCCAGCAGGCCGAACGAGACCAGCGTGGACGCTTCCGGCACGGGCGCGGCGGGCGAGCTGCCGAAGCCGAAGAAGATGAGACCGGGGTTGGCCCCCGCCAGGGAGAACGTCCCCGTCGTCAGGTCGAAGCGGGCGACGCCGCCGATCCGGTTCTGCGGGTTGGGCGAGAGCGCGTCAAAGTTAACGCTGCCGTACAGCGCGTCAAACCGGCCGCTCCCGGTCGTGTCCACCCCGGTCAGGGCCGAGAAGCCGGAATACCGCCCGCCGCCGAAATCGCCCAGCGCGTTGCGCGCGCCGATGGGGCGGGCCGCCCCGGTCGTGGGGTCAATGGCGACCAGGTTGGTCATGCCCGTCTCCAGGTCCACGCCGTAGAGCGTGCCGCCGACCGATCCCAGCCCGATGATGAACGGCTTGGACGTGCCTGGCGTCAGTCCGAAGGCCGCATCAATGCCGGCCCCGAGCGCGCCGGGGGCGCCCACTGCTGAGGCGGCCCCGGTCATTATGTTGACGCCGTAGAGCTGCGGGACGCCCGACAGCCCCACCAGGAAGCCGCGCCCGTCCGCCGTGATGTCGAAGCCGGTGGAGTTGATGTTGGAGGGTGGGCCGATGGGGCTGAACGCGCCGCGGCCGGGGTCGAGCTGGCCGAGCTGCCCGCCGGAGTAGCCCAGCAGCCGCCCGTCCGGCGTGCCCGCCAGGCCGGGCGGATCGTTGGGAAGCAGCGGCGAGGTCGGCGTCGCCGCCCCCGTGGCGGGGTTAACGGCGTAGATGCGGTTTTCCCGCGTCCCGCTCGCCGTGAGAAACTGCCCGGAGGCATAGATCGTCTGCGCCGCCACGGGGAGCGGCAGCGCGCCGGCGGCCAGAACGGCGAGGGCGGCGGTCAGGAAGGTGCGGGAGTTCCTGGGCATGGCATTCATAGGGGCTCTCCTTGGGGCGTTGGTGTATATACTTATACACACTATAACACACAAATGGAGGAAGTGTCAAGCCCAGGGGAAGGACAGCGGAAAACAATCAGGGCAGGAAGCGGCGCAGGCCCCAGATAAGGCAGGACGTAACGCTGAAAGCGAGGCCGCCGCTGGCGATAAAAGATGCGGTAGGAGATGACGCGCGCGCCTCCCGCTGCTGCGTGAAGATGCCCAGCGTGCTGAGGACGAGGTAGACGAAGCCGCCGCCGACGTGGGCGAACAGCAGGCCCAGGGGGAAGAGGGAGACATGGCGCAGGCCCAGGACGCCGACGAGCGCGCCCACTTCCGTCGTGGACTCGATGCCGAGGGTCCAGAGCAGGGCGGCCCGGCGCGAGTAGCCCGCCCCGAGCAGGAGCAGGGCCAGCGCCAGCCCTTCCGGCAGCTTGTGGAACGAGACGGCGAACAGCAGGGCCAGGTTCGGGCGGCCCGCGATCCGGTCGCCGACGACTACCGCCAGGCCGTCCATCGCGCTGTGGAGGCTCAGGGCGACCATCAGCAGCACGACGCTCTGCCCCAGCCGCTCCGTGGTCGCCTGGTCGAAGGCCCCGATCGAGCAGGAGGGACAGATGTGGTAGACGTACTTGCCCAGTGCCCAAAACAGGGCGTAGCCGCTTGCGCCCGCCAGCAGAAAGGCGGACCAGGGCAGCAGTGATTTGGCATCCGGCAGGACATCGAACACAGTCACGGCCAGCAGGGCGCCCATGGCGGCGTACACCAGCAGGTTCAGACGGCGCGGCGCCACCTCCCCCAGCCAGACCCCGAGCGCGCCGCCGCCGAAGGCGATCAGCATGGCGATTGTCGAGCGCAGCAGAAGAAACATCATAATGCGTACTAGTGCGTATTATGACGCTTGCGAACGGCGCTGTCAAGCGGGGAAGCAGGCTGCCGCCCCGCTCACAGCTCCCGCCGCGCGAACGAGTAGGCCGCCAGGCCGAGCACGGCCTAGATGTAGCAGACGGCGTACATCGCCGTCTGCGCCAGCAAACCGCCCGAGAGGGTCAGGTGATGCACCAGCGCGTCTTTGAGGTCGAAGGAGGCCAGATCGGGCAGCAGGCCGTACAGGGCGGAGATCGCCGCCTTGTTGAACAAGCTCTGGAGCTGCGCCGTCAGGTGGTCGTAGAGAGGCGTGCGGACGTTCCCCAGCAGGCAGACCAGCAGCGACAGGAACCAGGCCAGCGGCCAGGACGTGAAGGTGGACAGCCACAGCGCAATCGCGCCCAGCACGGCGGCCTCGAGGAACAGGAACGGCACGACGACGAACAGGGCGACGTCCACATGGCCGACGTAGCAGGCTTCCAGACCGGCGAAGGCCCCCGTCATGGCGGCCATGCCGACGGCGACCGTCGCCATCGCGCCGGCGTACTTGCCGAACAGGAACTGCCAGCGCAGAACGGGCTTGGCGATGACCGGGGTGATCGTCCGCTGCTCCACCTCGCCCGGCAGGCTGCCGACCGAGACGGTGACGGCGATGAGCGAGCTGACTAGAAAAATGGCGCACATGCCCAGGTCCGTCAGCATCTTGCGCTGGACCTGGCCGTCGAAGCGCGCCAGAGCGACCGCGCCGAGGATGAGCGCGAGGGCGAAAAAGAGCAGGACGTGGAAGACCTGCCGGTGCGCCCCCTCGATCAGCGTGATGCGGCCGATGATGCCGATGTTGCGGAGTGTCTGCATGGCCTTATCATTGGCGTCACCTGGCATTTTCTTCAGGGCAAGTGCGTACTGATGCGTATTATTTTGAAACCGCTGTTGCATTTCCCCGGAAGCTATGGTACAATGGCCGCGTGAACCGAATGCGGACAAGCTGGCTTCCACGATCACTCCGGGCGATGGCGCTGATTTTGGCGCTGATTTTCCTGGGGATCAGCGGCGGCACGACCCTGGTCCACACGGACGACCTGGGCGCTCTGCGGACGTTCCATGCGGGCCGCAGCGCCCTGGCGCACACGAATACGGACGGCGCCGACGGCTCCTGCCTGGCCTGCCAGTGGGAAGCCTCCGCGTATAACCCGCACGCCCCCGCCGTCCATGTCGTCTGTCGGCCCGTCGTCCTGATGCCGCTCCCGGCGTCACGCTTTGAGGCCGTCGCCCCGCGTCCCTTCGTTCACACGTCCCCCCGCGCGCCCCCGAGCGCCTCCTGATTCGCCCTGCGAATCCCATCTCAGTCCATCACACAACTCTGTTTGGGGCCGAAAAAAAGGCGCGGAGGTGCTGGTAACACCTCCACGCCCGGCGAGCGCGATTCCGTCACGAGTGACTTTGTCATCAACAAATGACAGAGGCACGCCCAGTGCCAACGGTGATTGTATCACGTCTTCGTCCTTTCGTCTACCCCAACACACCACCCTAGGGGCATTCCGTTTCCTTTCGGGCGGTTGAAACCGCTGCAACCAAAGCACAAAGTCACCCCAATGAAGCCTCCGCCTGCGCGGACTGGGATTCTTCCTAACCTGCGAAGGCAGGTTTTGTGAACTCGTTGCCGCGACTTCAGTCGCCCGAAAGGAGACGGGACGCTCCAGGGCACACCCAGACACTGGAGAAGACCTGCAATGACCGACCGACTGCGCCCCTGGCGGCGTTCCACGGCCTGCCTTTTGGCGGCTGCCCTCTTCTGCCTGCTCACCGCAGGCATCGCCCGCGCCGATGCCTTCGGACGCCTGCGCTTCGTTGTCCGCGACCAGGCGGGGAAGCCCATCCAGTCCGCCAACATCATCTTCCACGACACGGCGGGCGTGTCGCCCGACTTCAACGTCCTCACCGATGCCAACGGCGTGGCCCTCAGCCCGCCGCTCGAGATCCGCCCGTGGCGGATCACGACCCAGGTCGCCAGCTTCGTCACGGACACCCGCCTAGTTTCCGTCCTCGCCGACACCAGCACCGATGTGGAGATCGTCCTCGTCAAGCGCATCCTCACTGGGACAAGCCGGATTGTCGGGACGAACGCCCCGAACCGGAACCAGACCGCCGTCGTCAACCGCATTGATCAGAGCCGCATCAAGTTCGGCTCCACCGCCGGGAACCCGCAGAGCCTGCGGAACCTGCTGATCACCAACCCCGGATTCGTCCAGGACTCGGTCAACCAGGCCCACCCGCGCGGCGAGCACTCCGCGACTTCCCTCTACCTGAACGGCTTCAAGCTGCCCAGCGCCTTCCAGGGCCGGGCCGGGCAGGTGCTGGTGCCCGAGACGATCCAAAGCGTGGACGTGCAGACCGGCGGCTACGCCCCCGAGTACGGCGGCGAAACGGCGGCGGCCCTGAACGTCAACCTGCGGGCGGGCACGATCACCCCGTTCCAGTCCCTGTCGCTCGACAGCGGCTCGTTCTCCACCTACGACCAGTCGCTCTCCTTCGGCGGGCAGGCGGGGGCGCCCATCGGCAACTCGGCGGCGAGGAAGTTCGGGTACTTCGTCAACGTCAGCGGGCGCAGCACCACGAACGCCCTGGAGCCGCCCCAGCCGGACAACCAGGACGTCCACAACGGCGGCAAGTCCCAGAGCTTCTTTGGTAACTTCGGCTACGCCCTGGGGGACAACGACCAGCTCTCCCTCAGCCTCGAAGACGCGCCCGCCCAGACCCAGATCGCCAACCGGACGGGCCTGCCCGACAAATACGCCCCGGTCGGCCAGGGCTACGGCTTCGGCGGCGCGCGCAACCCCGACGGCAGCATCGGCGCGGGCATCACGCTCAACGCCGACGGCTCCACGCCGCTGGGCGGCGACCCGCTCGTCCTCGCCAACCAGCAGGATTCGGGCCAGGACATCTACCAGAACGACGAGAACCAGTTCAGCGTCCTGAACTACCGCCACTCCTTCAGCGGCGGGCTGACGGGCCTGGTCTCCTACGGGGCGACCCGCTCGCGCCTGGACATCCGCAACAAGAACGCCTTCACGCCCGGCCTGGCGAACCTACCCATAGACAGCTCGGTCGAGTTCAGCCCGACCATCCTGAAGCGGTCCAGCGACTCGCAGATCGCCGCCAGCCTGACGCAGTCCTCGGGCGTACACACCTACAAGGGCGGCTTCCTCGTGGACACGCAGAGCGGCGATGAGTCCTACCTGCTCCAGCCCGGCAGCCAGTTCGCGCTCGACGCCCTGTACGCCAACGACCCGGACCTCGCCCCCGCCGGCACGGCGCAGGTGGACGCGAGCGGCAATCCGGTCGTGGACGCCCTAGGCCAGCAGGTCTACACGGCCAATGCGGGCGCAACGACGCCGAACGCCCCCGTCCACCGCTCCGGCTATTATGATGCCCTCTATGCTCAAGACACCTGGCGCGCGACCTCGCGGCTGACCGTGAACTACGGCCTGCGCTACGACCTGTACAAGCAGGAGGAAAGGATATTCGACAACGCGCAGACGGTGAAAAGGAACTTCCTGTCGCCCCGCCTCAACGCCTCCTTCGCCGTCACGCCAATCACCATCTTCCGGGCCTCCTATAACAAGCTGTTCCTCCAGCCGCCATTGGCGCAGGGGTCGGTCGTCGGCGCCCCCATCCTGCCCGAGACCTACGACGACTATAACGCCAGCCTCGAGCGTCAGGTCGCGCCGGGCCAGATCGTCAAGCTCGCCTACTACTACAAGAACATGACCAACCAGATTGACACCAACCTGCTGATTCCCGGCACCCAGATCGGCGTTTTCACCTCGGTCAACTTCGAGAAGGGCAGCGCACACGGCACGGAGCTATCCTACAACCTGTCGCCGCGCGGCGGGGTGGGCCTGGGCGGCTATCTCGCCTACGCCAACAGCGTGGACAAGTCCGAGGGCTTGCAGAACACGGGAGCGCCCGTGCCGCCCTACAACGACCACGACACGCTGAACTCACTCAGCGTGGGCTTCGATTACACGCTCAAGGGGGGCGCGTTCGCCGGCCTGAACGTCTACCACAGCAGCGGCACCCAGTCCAGCATCCTCGGCAACTACTACCCGCTGACGTCGGCGGCTGTGCTGGACGGCGGGCACCGGCAGGCCCACACCGAAGTCAACCTGCGCCTGGGCGGCCCGCGCCTGGCGGGCGCGGGCGGCCTGGAGCTGGACGTGCAGAACCTGTTCAACAGCCGCAGCCCGTTCAACTTCAATTCGGGCTTCAGCGGCACCCGTTTCCAGCAGGGGCGCCGCGTCCTGCTGACGCTGACCGGGGGCTTCTAAAGCCTCCCAAGACGGCTGGCCGCAGACAGGGCGGCCAGCCGGCGTCTGGAACCCTACGTTCCGCCTTCCGACCCCTTTCACGGCGGGCGGGGCGGGGTTCCAGGCGGTTAGAAAATGGACCAGGAGGGGAGCGCGATGCTTTCTTTGTCTCGGCTCGGACAGGCGGCTCATAAGCTCCTCCGTCTCTTCGGGGCCTGGCTTGGCTTTTCCGGCCTGTACCTACTGACGGGCGGCTCGTGCCCTTGCTGCGGCAGGCCGGACTGCCTTGTCGGCATGGCCGGCGCGGGCGTCGTCGGCGGCCTTGTGACTGCGGGCCTGCATTTTTGGCGCAAACTCGCGCGGTAATCTCGCGCGTTGATCCCGACCTCGATCACAGAACAGGACACCTTATGACAAACATAACTCGCTTCCATTTGCTGACGGTCCCGACCGTCATAATCGCCCTCCTGGGGGCGGCGGTCGCCGCCCAGGCCCGCCATTCCGGCGCCGCCGCGCGGCGGGACGCCCAGTTCCACCGCTCGGACCGCGCCTTCCACGCCGCCGACCGCCGGTTTCACGCCGCCGACCGCGCCTTCCACCGGGCGGGGCATCACACGAGCACGGGTCTCCGGCTGGACCGCGCGGCCCACGCCCTGGACCGGGCGGCGCATTCTTCCGACCGCGCGGAGCACGCCTCGGATCGGGCGTACCATCACAGCCGCTGAGGCAAGGGCGGCCCGCCGGCGTCATGCACGCCGACGGGCCGCTCAGAAAGGAACCGCTCCATGTTTACGCGACCCCGCTCCCTGCTCGCGCTGGCGCTGTCCCTCGCCGCCGATCTGGTCGCGCTCGCCGCGCCCCGGCCCGCTCAGGCCCACCCGCTCCAGGTCGAGCCGGTCATCGTCACGATCTACCCGCAGCAGACGTTTCTTTCGGCCATCATTACCGGCAACATCCAGGACATCACCGTCGGCTGCAACATCACGCCCGCCGAGCATGTCGGCGACGCCTTCACCAAGCCCGCCGAGGCGCGGGTCGAGAAATACATCAACGACCACTTCCAGATGAAGCTGGACGGCGTCCCGCTGACCGGCAGGCTGACCGAGTTCAGCTATCAGGCGCAGATGGACCCGACCAAGTCCCGCTACCACCTGTCCCTGCGCTACGACAAGGCCGCTAAAGCGGCGGGCAAGGGCGTCCTGACGCTCACCTCTACCCTGTTCGATTACCTGCCCAACTCCAAGACGGTCATCTCGATCAACGGCGTCCAGAAGACCCTCATGCACGGCGAGGCGACGACCATTGACCCGTCGCAGCTTGCCGTCAACCTGCTGCACAACCTTTACGACTTTTGCTTGCTGGGCATCAACCACATCTTCACCGGCCCCGACCATATGCTGTTCATCGTCGGCCTGCTGCTGGTGTCCGCCAATCTGCACGGGCTGATCAAGACGCTGACCGGCTTCACCATCGCGCACTCGATCACGCTGGCCCTGTCGGGCCTGTCCATCGTGGTCATCCCGAACCGCATCTGCGACATCTTCATCGCCCTGTCCATTATCTACGTCGGCGTCGAGAACCTGTTCTACGGCACCCCGCGCGGCGTCAACATCGCCAGGCACCGCTTCTGGATCGTGTCCTCGTTCGGCCTGGTGCATGGCTTCGGCTTCTCGGACACCTTGCGCGAGGTCGGCCTGCCGCAGCAGGGGCTGGCGTGGTGCCTGCTGTCGTTCAACGCCGGGGTCGAGATCGCCCAGGTGACGATCTGCTGCCTCGTCTTCCCGCTCCTGATGCTGTGGCGGCGGGACGTGGACAAGCGCGCGCAGTACGGCGGTATAAGCTGGCCGACGGTGATCCGTGTCTGCTCGATGTGGGTGGTCTTGATGGGTGGCTACTGGCTGATCCAGCGGACGGTTGGGTGACGGCAATGGCGGAGCGACCGAAGACGCCATCAGAGAAGACGTTCTGGAAAAACTACGGGGCGCTGCTGCCTGTTCTGCTCCTCTTGATCGCCTTCGCCGGCGCCTCTTGGGTCTCCAAAGTCCGGGCCAGGCAGGCCGGCATCTCCGTATATTTGATTGCGGCCATCGAGCGCAATGATGCCCAGGAAGCGGCGCAGGTTTTAGACCAGGGGGCCAGCCCCGACACGGCGGAGGCCGGGGGCTATACCTGCCTGATGCACGAGACGGAACACGGCAGCATCGCCATCGTGAAACTTCTTCTTGCCCACGGTGCGGATGTCTCGCGGCGGGACAAAAATGGTATTAGAGTTGTGGTGCAATTATTCAGTCTCTTGACTCAGGAATGGCTTTTCTTGCCGCTTGGAGCGGCTGTGAGGCCCCTGGTGACGATAAATTGACAAGATTTTCATTCAGGAAGCTATAATGCGCTCAGGGAGCCTTACAGAGCCAAAAGGCTTATTTGCACCACAACTCTATTATGTGGGCCGGGTGGACGCCGCCCTGGGCTATGTGGTCCCGTTCTACTTTCTGGAAGCCGCCATCCTCGGCGCGGTCGCGCTGTGGCTGTCTACGTTCCTGTCCGTGCCGCTGGCCTGGTTCCTGTCGCTGCTGGTCTGCCTGCTGGGGAATGTCAAAGTCTCCCTCTATGGGAGCCTCATGGGCCAGCCGCAGCCCCCGTGGAATAAGGCGGCGATCTCCGTCTTGTACGCCCTGCTGCCCGATCTCGCCTCGTTCAACTTCGGCGACGCGCTGGTTCATCATCTGGTCATTCCCAACGGCACTCTGGCGCAGACGGCGGCTTATGCGGCCTGCTACGTCTGGGGCGCTCTGTTTTTGGCCTGCTACTCGTTTGCCCGCCGTGAACTTTAGGCTGCCATCCTGCCGCCGGAGAGGGAAAGTTGCCCGAAAGCGACCAACAAACGGGGGAAATCCACATGGAAACGTTCGGAGGTCGCCTGCGCGCGATGCGCCTCGCGGCGGGGCTGGGGTTGCAGGAATTGTGCCGGCAGACCGGGCTGGATGCGGGCAACTACAGCCGCATCGAGCGCGGCCTGACCCTGCCGCCGAGGGACCACCGGAAACTGGAGCCGCTCCGCCTCGCGTTCGGCCTGGAAGCGGAGAGCGAGGAATGGACCGACTTGTTGACGCTGGCCGACCTCGCGTGGGGCGTGCTCCCGCGCCGGATTCTGACCAATGAGAGGGTGAGGCCGCTCCTGCCCGCCCTGCTGCAAAGGCTCGGCGGCCAGCGCCTGACGGAGCAGCAGATCGAGGCGCTGGTGCGCCTGATTCGGAGTGAGCGCTGACCCGCTTGCGTTCTCCCGCCCTTTTTTGGTATCATAAGGGGGCGCAACGGCGCGAAAAGGAACCCTGTCATCTTCTATGCATACTACCTGGCTAATCGCAAGCGGCACGTTCGGCGAGGCGATCCGCCGCCGCACGCTGCTCATCTTTCTCTTGGTCGCCGCGTTCGTCATCGTCGCCGGGGCCGCGAACGCCTCGTTCCAGCCCGGCCACGACACACTGATCGTCAAGACCCTGGGGCTGGGCGTCATCCTCCTGACCGGCGTCTTCATCAGCGTCATCCTGGGCATCAACCTGCTGCCGACCGAGATCGAGCGGCGCACGGTCTACACGATCCTGTCCAAGCCCGTCCACCGCTACCAATTCGTGTGCGGCAAATTTTTAGGCGGCCTGCTGACGGTGCTGGCAAGCGTCGCCGTCATGTCCGCCGTCTTCCTGCTGCTGCTCGTCATTAAAGAGCGCGGCTTCAACCATGAGGTACTCGACGTCTGCAAGGGGCTGCTGCTGATTGCCTTCGCGATCACCCTGGTCAACGCGGTCGCCATGTTCTTTTCGGTTTTCCTGTCGCCGTTCGTCAATTTCTTCCTGACCTTCGCCATCTATCTTCTCGGCAGCGCGTCGTCCGTCACCGAGGCCCTGGCCGACCCCAGCAGCGATCCCGGCCATCCCAAGAACCCGATCGTCCTCTTTGTCTTCAAGGTCATCCACGCGGTCATCCCGAACTTCGCCAACTACAATGTCCAGAACCCGATCCTGGACCCGCGCCTGCGGATCACGAACGAGCCGTATTTCATCGCCTCGAACATCGGCATCGCCGTCGTCTACACGCTGATTCTTCTGACTGTCGCGGCCCTGATCTTCGACCGGCGCGAGGTGTAGGGAAGCTCGGCGCTGGAAGTGCCGGTCTACCCTGAGTGAAAGTCGCTCCGCGACTGAGGAGAGTAGCGTAGGGGCGCGATTCATCGCGCCCTTCCTAGTCATCGCGCCCTTATCCCAGTGCCGGAGGCGCTTCCACTCCGGGTAGACCGGCACTTCCAGTGCCGGGGCTTCTCTTGGTGAATCTGCCAAGCGTTTGTCGTGTCCTACCGGCTAAGAAAGTTTGATCAAGGAAGTTTAACACGTGGCTGAATCTGACCCCGGCGGACTGCGCCTGATGCGGCCGATCCACCGCTTCCCGTTCGAGGAAGAGGTGCTGCCCCTGTTGGACGAGGCGGTGTCACACCTGCCCCATGCGGCGCCGCCGGCGGCGGGCGCGGCGCCGAGCCGCGTCGTTCTCCCGCAAGACCCGATCAAGCCCTGCGCGGGGTTCGGCCTGAACGCGGCGGCGAACGCGACCGAGTTCGCGCAAGGCTTCAAGCGGCTGGAGCAGCAGTGGCGGCATATGTCCCGGGACCAGCGCCTCAACGGCTTGGAAGCACTGGCCATGCAGCAATACCGGAAGTTCCAGCCGGCCATGCCGATCGTCAACGCCGTCGTCGGCGACGACACGGGCGGTGAAGGGGGAGCCTACTTTGATCCTGCTTCCTGGACGATGACGTTTTGGCGAGCCACCCTGGACAACAATCATCCCAGCGCCAGCGAGCTGTCGAACCTGGCCGACGCCGTCTACCATGAGAGCCGGCACGCCGAGCAGTGGTTCCTGATGGCGCGTTGGTACGCCGCGAACACCCCCGGCCTCGGCCCGGACGCGCAGAACCCGACCACAGCGTTTTTTGCGATAGCGAACCACTTGAATATTCCACCGGAGGCGGCGAAGATGGCGTGGATGCTGCCCCTCACCAAAGGGGCGCCGCAAGAGCAATGCGCCTCGCTCCTTTACGATCAGGTTTACGGGAAAGGAAAAGACCAAAATGTTGCGACGGAGAACGGACTCGTCCAGGCTGAGACAGATGACCAGGCGGCGCAAAACTATTACGATACGGTCAGCAATGAGCACCCCACCAATGTGAAGAAGATCAACGCCGCCGGGGCCGCGCTACAACAGGCGAACAGCCGCTATAATGCCGCCTACGCAGCATATGCCAAGCTGACCGAGGAGGCCGACGCGCTGGCGACGGGCGACATGATCCCGCCGCTGTTGAATTCCATAAAGTAGGATGCTATGCGAACTGAAACGAGGAACGAACAGGAAGGCGACAAAACGGCGGGGGCGTCGCTGGCGCGGCTGCTGCGGGGGTACGCGGATGCGCTGCTCCCCAGCCCGCTGACGGCGGAGGGCCTGGCCCATTCCCTGGGCCTGGCCGCGACGCCCGACCCATCGGCGGGCGGTCTCCGGGCGTTCCCCGCCGACCACCGGGTGCGTGACGCCCTGATCATGGTCCGGGGCGAGCCGGGCCGTCCCGTCCTGCTGGGGATCACGGTCCGGCTGCGGCCCGACGCGGGGTTGTCCCCCCAGTCTCTGGAAGCGGTCTTCGGGCCAGGGCGGCGGGCGCCGTCCCGCGTCACCGGCCGCCCGCCGCGCCTCCATGTCCACCCTCGGATCGCCTACACCTACAACCCGTCCGGGGCGCCGGCAGGCGGGCCGGTCGCGGTCGCCGTGTTCGCCACCCTTTCAGGCCCAGCTGGGGCGGCGGCAACGCAGGTCACGGAAGTGTTCCTGCGGCGCGACGACCTTTCAAGCCTTGGGTTGACGGCGGAACAGCCCTCATCAGGCGGGAAGCATCTCCCGGAAGGCTTTGGCCGCGCGGCTCTCGTGGGCGCCGCGCCGGGTGAGGCGGTGCAGGGGGCGGCGCAGGGCGAGGTCGGACAGGGGCAGGAGGGCGAGGCGGCCGGTTTCGAGTTCCAGACCCAGGGCCAGCCGGGAGACCACGGCCAGGCCCGCTCCGGCGGCAACGGCGCGCTTGATGGCTTCCGTACTGCCCAGCGACATGAAGGGCTGTACGGCGATCCCGTGTTCGGCCAGGGCGCGCTCCAAGACGGCGCGGGTGCCTGATCCGAGTTCGCGCAGGATCAGCGGCTCTTGGATAAGCCGGGCCGCCGTGACGGGGGAGGCGGTGAGGAGCGGGTGGCCGGGCGGGGCGATGGCGACCAGCTCGTCGTGGGCGAACACGGCGGCGTCCAGATCGGGATCATCGGCGAACCCTTCGGTCAGGGCCAGCTCCAGCCGTCCCTCCCGCAGCATCCGCTGGATGACCTCGGTGTTGGCGATCTCCAGCGTCAAGGCGATGCGGGGGTAGCGGCGGCTGTAGTCTGCCAGCAGTTCCGGCATCAGATAGGCTCCCACCGTCAGGCTGGCCCCGACCGTCAGCGTCCCCCGTTCCAGCCCCTGAAGCTCCCCCATCGCCTGATCGACCTCACGTTCCAGGGCGGCCAGGCGGCGGGCGTAGCCCAGCAAGAGTTCCCCTGCCTCGGTCAGCCGGACGCCTTTGGGCCGGCGCTCGAAGAGCTTCGCTTTGAGGGAGGCTTCCAGCAGGCCGAGCTGTTTGGAGACGGCGGGCTGGCTGATGCAGAGCCGGTCTGCGCCCCGGCTGACGCTGCCTTCTTCGGCAACGGCAAGAAAGATCATCAGATGGTTGTAGTTCATCTGGTTGTAGTTCATCAGACCTCTCCCCGGCTCACCCCTCTCCAAAAAACCCCTCCCGGCTCGCTGAGGCTCGCCACCCTCCCCTGTTAGGGAAGGGTTTTGGATGAGCAACGGCCACGGCGTCTCGACAGGAGACAGAGGCTCCCGGCCTCGTCTTGAGTGCCCTTCCCTAACAGGGGAGAGTGGCGAGCCTCAGCGAGCCGGGAGGGGTTATCACTAACAGTTATGCCGCGCATAGAAATCTTGTCTTTGTATTATACCTCTCTATCGCGCATAATGGAGGCATGAACAGAAACGCATGGCCGCGCACGACCTTTTTTCTCCTCCTGGCCTTCTGCCTGACGCCCTGGGCTTCGCCGCCGGTCGCGCTTGCCCTGGGGCTGGCGCTGGCCCTGACGCTGGGGAACCCGTACCCCGGCCCGAGCAGGCACGCGGCCAAGTGGCTGCTGCAAGGGTGCGTCGTGCTGCTGGGCTTCGGCATGAACCTGGCCGTGGCGCTGAAGGCGGGGGCGCACGGCGCGGCCTTTGCGGCGGGCAGCATCGGCTTCACCTTCGCGCTGGGGTACTGGCTGCGGGGGCGGCTGGGGATCAATGCCAAGACATCTGCCCTGATCTCGGCGGGGACGGCCATCTGCGGCGGGTCGGCCATCGCCGCTGTCGGGTCGGTCGTCGGCGCGCTGGAGGGCGAAATGACGGTGGCGATGGGGACGGTCTTCGTGCTGAACGCCGTCGCGCTGTTCGTGTTCCCGCCCCTCGGCCACGCGCTCGGCTTGACCCCCGCGCAGTTCGGGACGTGGGCGGGCGTCGCCATCCACGACGTTTCTTCGGTGGTGGGCGCGGCCTCGCGGTACGGCGCGGGTGCATTGGAAACGGCGACGGCCGTGAAGCTGTCGCGCGCCCTGTGGATCATCCCGGTCGCGCTGGCCGCCGCCTTTGCCTTCCGGCGGAACGCGGGCCAGGCGGCGGGCAAGGTGCAGGCGCCGTGGTTCATCGGCCTGTTCCTGCTGGCGTCGGTGGCTCGGACGCTGCTGCCCGGCGTGGCCGCGCTGGCGCCTGCGGTGACGCGCGCGGCGACGGCGGGGCTGACGGTGACGCTGCTTTTGATCGGGGCGGGCCTGTCGCGGGAGATGCTGCGCGCGGTGGGCTGGAAGCCGCTGGCGCAGGGCGTCCTGCTGTGGCTGTGCATCAGCATAGGGTCGCTGTGGGTGGTGCTGCGGGTGATAAAATAGGGGATAGATGAAATAGGGGATAGAAAGGGAACCGGCACTGAAGTGCCGGTCTACTCGTGAGTGGAAACGCCTCCGACACTCAGGAGGAGCGATTGGAGGCGTTTCCTCAGTCGCGAAGCGGCTTTCACGGAGAGTAGCCCGGCATTTCAATGCCGGGTTCCTGAGCATGTGCGCCCTCTGCTTTCCGTTACTTCTTCTGCATCACCGTTACTTCTTCTGCATCAGCAGGACGCTGACAAATAGGCCCAGCGCGCCGGCCACGCGCCAGGGGTTCAGGGGGACGCGCGGGACGCCGAACCAGCCGAAGTGGTCAATGATGACGGCGGCGATGAGCTGGCCGAAGACGGTGGCGGCGATGACGATGCCCGCGCTGACTTTGGGGATGCCGATCAGGCCGATGGTCACGGCGAACGCCCCCAGCAGGCCGCCGCCGAGCCATACCCACCAGTGGGTCTTGCCCAGGTCCGCGAGCTTCCCCTGCCCCAGCACGCCGGAAAATGTCAGGGCGGCGAGGATGACCGCCCCCACGACAAAAGAGATCAGCGCCCCGAGCATGGGCGACTTGATAGCGGAGCGCAGTTGCGCGTTCAGCGCGTCCTGAACGGGCAGGCCCACGCCCGAAAGGGCGATGAGGGCGATGAGCAGATACTGCAAGCGGAACACCTCCGGCCTAACCTGCACCGGCCGGCCAGAATACTATACGCAGATGCGAACCGCCGCGTTACTTTTTTGTCACTTCTTATGCTGGACGAGCAGGACGCCCGCGAAGACCAGAATGACGCCGAGGACGCGCCACAGGTTGAGCGGGGCGCGCGGGACGCCCAGCCAGCCGAACGAGTCCAGCACGAGCGCGGCGGCGAGCTGGCCGCCCACGGCGCAGGCGACGACCACGGCGGCGCCCACGCGGGGCACGCCGATGATCGTCAGGGTCACATAGAACGCCCCGAACAGGCCGCCGATCCACATCCACCACGGCGAGCCGCCCAGACCCGAGAGCCGCCCGCGTCCCAGCAGCCCCGCCGAGGCGGCCACGGCCAGCGGAACCGCCCCGACCAGAAACGAGATCAAAGCCCCTAAGATCGGCGAGCCGACCGCTTCGCGCAGCCGCGTGTTCACGGCGGCCTGCAATGTCAGCCCAACCCCGCCCAGCACCAGGAGCAGCGCGATGAGAATCTGCATGGGGCCATTGTGGCGGCCCAATGGGGTAAAGTCAAGCAGGGGAGCGACGGGAATGGCGGCAACAGAAGAGCAGGGCAAAGAGCAGGGCAAGGGGCCGCGCAAGACGCCTGGCCCTGATGCCTCTTTCTTCTCTCAGCGGCCTCTTTCTCGCCCTGGTCAGCCCGCCCCTGAGCATCGCGGTGTTCGTCCTGACGCCCCTGGTCTACATCAGGACCGGCAACCCGCGCGGCGTCGCCCGCAAGAAGCCGCCCCGCTAAGGAACGTGTCATAAGTCCTTATAAGTTCTTGCGGGCGACTGAAGTCGCGGCAACAAGGGCACGAAACCTGCCTTCGCAGGTTAGGAACAGAGTGTCTGTATTAAGTCCTTGGTAATAGTCCGCGCAGGCGGAGGCTTTATTGGGGTGACTTCGTGAACTTGTTGCCGTGGTTTCAACCGCCTACGCCGTTAGGCGGGCAGAGATTCGGGCCATCGCCGCCGAACCTAGCGCCGCCGCAAGTGGAAGGCGCCTGCCGGGAACAAAGCGAAGCCGAAAGCCGCCCCATCCCGATCTGCATCGTGCCGACCCTGTGGGGGTTCTGGCTTTACGGCGGCGATCAGGATGGACAACCGGCCTCCCAGGTTTCTGATGAAAGTTCAGCGCGAGCTGGTTGCTGGACTGATGCGGGTGAACGTTTGACACTGTTGTGGCTCCTTTTGTTTAAGTATCGCTATCTTAAACATATCGAAACTAACTTCAACTGAGTTCAACGAGATTATACCGAACACTCACGACGATTACGGCTCTTTTTCAGGTTAGGGATCTGAGTAACCGTCAGTTTTTTAGATGGGGAACGCAAGAATTGGCATCCGTGCCTGCTTGGTTCAGAGTGTTGCCGTGTTCAGAGTGTTGCCGTGCCCCGCGTTGAGAAGCCCACTGCCGAAAACCTGGATTTTGGCCCGGCCGGTCACACTTGGCCCCGCTGCCCCCATCTGATACAGCCATCTAGAAAAAGTGACGGTTACTCAGCTGCGCCATATAAAGAGGCATAAGGGCAACAGATTCAACTTCCAGAGAACCGACAGTAGAAGAGGCGATCCCGGTGTGAGAAGACGCATATTCAGCAGGCGCTGGTTTGGATTTACCTCGCTGGACTACCGCGTGTTGGCTTCGTGACCTCAAAGTGGTACTATAGTTGGAAATGAACTATATTGCCATGAAGTCAGGAAGAGGGGTGAAATAATGGCAGCGTTTCCAGTCCTAATGTCAACCGAGCCAAATCAAATCCTGACTTGGATCGAAAGCTTAACGGGAATACTTGGCTTCGGTGCTGTCGCGGCACGGTACGAATGGAAGTTTGTTGAGAAACTTTCTTTAACGGAAGTTTACAAGACTCCCATGTATGGTGTCGAGGTTTGGGGGCGTAGTCGGTGGTCGCAATTCAGAGATGAAGAGCATAATCGGTTTCTAGAGGATTGTGACGATCATTCGGAGCGTCTTGAGACAATAGAGGCAATAAAGAAGTGGAGTTCGGAATACCTCGCCGCCCCAGCGACGTATCCAATAATCGTCGTGCGTTCGGCGGGAGAGTCGCAAGAGATTTTGGTCAAGGATGGAAACCACAGGATCGCTGAGGCTTCATATCTCGGTTGGGAACATATCCCTGCTGTAGTTGGAATGCCAATAGAGTTGTGGTGCAATTATTCAGTCTCTTGACTCAGGAATGGCTTTTCTTGCCGCTTGGAGCGGCTGTGAGGCCCCTGGTGACGATAAATTGACAAGATTTTCATTCAGGAAGCTATAATGCGCTCAGGGAGCCTTACAGAGCCAAAAGGCTTATTTGCACCACAACTCTAATGTAGATGCTTGAGAGAAAACAGAAATTGAATATGACTTTTCGGTTTTGTGTGAGATGAAGTCTCCCAACGTTTTCAAGAGAATAAATGACGTGGAGTGATCTTGTCGAGGCATAGATTTTGCCGCAAGCATATGAGATTACTCCACAAACTGTTTAACATCCAATTTTATTGGGATCGGAGGGTTTCCATGTCTTGCGCGAGATGGGTGATACCTCAAAATCAGGAAATTGGATGGGAGGATAGTTCACAACAACGAGACGACCCGCTGGGGGCGTTTATGTGAACTGGCATTGGCCTCGGAGAATCCTTACCGTCGTCAACCAGAGCGGCGGGCCGGTAGATGAGGTGGAGGTTTCGCTGGTAAGGGGATCGGGGCGCTACGACTTGGGCCGCCTACGAGACGGCGAGGCGAAGTCGGTCCAAGTCTTTCCGGGCGGAGAAGACAACATGACGCTGCGGTTCCTTGACCGCCAGCGCGCGGTGGCGTGGCAAGGCGGCTATGTTGAGGGCACGGGCGGCTATCACCCCAAACTGATTATCGGCAAGAACGACGCCGTGCGAGACGAAACAGGATTGTATTCCCCATGAGTGCAGCACAAACGAAGGTACAGATACTAGACGAGAACACCGCCAACCAGATCGCGGCGGGCGAGGTGGTGGAGCGGCCTGCCGCCGCTGTCAAGGAACTGGTGGAAAACGCGCTGGACGCCGGGGCGCGGCGCATTTTGGTGGAACTCGAAGAGGGCGGCAAGTACCTCCTCCGCGTCACCGATGACGGCTGCGGCATGAGCCGCGAGGACGCCGTGCTGTCGCTCCAACGCCACGCGACCTCCAAGATTCGCAGTGCCGATGACCTGTTCCAGATCACCACGATGGGATTCCGGGGGGAGGCGCTGCCGTCCATTGCGTCCGTCTCGCAGATGACCCTCGTAACCAAAGCCGCCGGGGACGACGAGGGCGCGGGGGTGCAGATCCAGTGCGCGGGCGGAACATTGGAGGAAGTCTCCGAGGTCGGCGCGCGGGCTGGGACCAGCATCACGGTCGAGAACCTGTTTTACAACGTCCCCGCCCGGCTCAAGTTCCTCAAATCGTCCTCGACGGAACTCAGCCACATCGTCGAGCTGATGCAGCGGTTCGCGCTGGCCCGGCCCGACGTCGCCTTTCGCCTGCTGCACGTCGGGAGCGAAGTCTTCGCGTCAGGCGGCGGCGGTTCGCCGATGGACGCCTGCGTCCACGTCTTCGGGCGCGAGACGGCCCGGCACCTGGTCCCGCTGAACCACGATGCGGCGGGCCTGCGCGTGACCGGCTTCATCGGGACGCCTGCCGCCCTCAAAACCTCCCGGTCCGCCCAGCACACGTTCGTCAACACGCGCTTCGTCCGCAACAAGGCCGTCACGCGCGCCCTGGACGAAGCCTACAAGAGCGTCCAGACCCTGCACGGGACCCGCTACCCCGCCGCCGTCGTGATGATTGACGTGGACCCGTCGCAGGTGGATGTCAACGTCTCGCCGACCAAGACCGAAGTGCGCTTCACTCGCGAAGGCGACATCTACGCCGCCGTCTACAAGGCCGTCGGGGAGGCGCTGATGGCGGGCGGGCTTGTCCCCACCATCGTGCAGAAGATGAACACGCGCGAGGCGCCCGCCGGGCCGTCCCTCCCTCCCGGCCCTTCGCCCCGCGAGTCCTCCCGCGAGCGGATCGAGCGCGAACACCCGACTCTGCTGTCCGTGGCTCCCCGCCCCGCCGGGAACACGCGCCAGGAGCCGCGCGACATGGCCGCCTTTCACGAGGCGTACCAGGAGCGCGCTCGGCAGGCGATGGACGAAGACCCCTTCGAGGGCGGATTTAGCCCCCCGGCCCCCAATCCTGGGGGGGTAGGAGCAGAGGCAGGGACGAACGGCATTCTTGGTTCTTCCCCGGCTCCCCCAGAATTGGGGGCGGGGGGGGCGACCACCGGCGCGGACTACCGCGTCCACAACCTAGATACCCTGCGCGTTCTGGCCCAGACCCGCAACATGTATATCCTGGCCCAGACCGACGACGCCCTGGTTCTGATTGACCAGCACATCGCCCACGAGCGCGTTTTGTACGAGAAGCTGCTGGCCGGGGCCGAAGGCGCGGGCGGAGGCGTCCCGACCCAGCGGCTGATGATGCCCTTCACCCTGGAACTCTCCCGACGCGAGGCGCTGGTCGTCGAGAAGCGGCTGGAAGACCTGCGGCGAGCCGGCTTCGACCTGGAGCCGTTCGGCGGCGACTCGTTCGTCGTCCGCTCCGTCCCCGCCTCGGTCGCCCAGAAGCACCTCAAAGCCCAGGGCGGCCCGGAAGAGGTGCTGCGCGAGATCGTGGACGAGCTGGTCGAGAAGACCGTCTCGCGCCGCCTGCTGCTGCCCGCCGAAGAAGTGCTGATCACCGCCTCCTGCAAGATGGCCGTCAAAGCCGGCGACCCGCTCTCCTTCGACGAGATGAACGCCCTCGTGGCCGACCTCCTGCGGTCGGAAAACCCCTACACCTGCCCCCACGGGCGGCCCATCATCGTCGAATTGCCCAACGGCGACCTCGACCGGAAGTTTGGACGGTAAGAGGTGCCCAGCGGCAAGACACACGACAAACTGACGGTCATCACGGCTGTCGCCGCCGTCCCCGTCTGGTGGCTCGAAGCCCCGGTCAAGGACTGGGCGGGGCTGGTCGTCGGCCTGACGGCCTACCTGTTCTCCGGCTTCTGGCTGTCCGACGACCTGGACACGAACTCCCTTGCCTACAAGCGCTGGGGCGCGTTCCGCTTCCTCTGGTGGCCCTACCAGAAGCTGGTCCCGCACCGGTCGTGGATTTCGCACGGCATCGGCTTCGGCCCGCTCTTCCGCGTCGCCTATTTCCTCGTCATGCTCTGGGCCTTGATGCGCGCCGTCCTATGGGCCTTGATCGAGGCGGGCATCCCCGTCAACCGCGACGCCGTCCTGGGCGGCTTCTGGGGTCTCACGACCGACTGGACTCAGGCCCACCCCTCCTGGGCCATGTGCGCCCTCCTCGGCCTCGTCCTCGGCGGCGTCACCCACTCCGTCGCCGACGCCGTGGTGAGCTGGGCCAAGCGCGTCTGGTGACACTTCCCCCGCGATATGCTATAATAACCGCGTTGAGGGCCTATAGCTCAACGGTTAGAGCTGCCGGCTTAACGGATGCGGCGCTACGTCCTGCGGGATATGTACTGCGTCCAACGGGCGACCGGCGGAGTAATCCGCCGGCAAATGACCTGTCAAATTCGGGGAAGCCTTCGCCCTCTGCGGCATGGTAATCCCGAGCCAAGCGCCTGATTGAGTTTGTCAGGCGAAGGTGTAGAGACTCGACGGCAGGCGCTCCGAGGCTTAGTTTCGGGGTGAAGAGAGAGTCCAGCCCACGAACCCGAAAGGGGCGGCGAAAGCCGTGGTGGGACGCATAACTGGTAGGTTGGGGGTTCGAATCCCTCTGGGCCCATTTTTCTGCCTCAGCGCCTCTTGGTGGTCGCCGGCTTCCGGTCAAGCGGTTTTATTCTTAGGCCAGTCGCGCAAGTAAACAAGTAAAAAGCGATGGCCGGCGGGTAGTTTTGCGGCTGCGAATACTGATGGTTTCAAGTCAAGATCGGCTGCGACGGCAAGGGCGATGGTCGGAAGCCGACAACCACGTCTACATGACGGGCGCGGCGGCGGAAGTGTTTGAGGGGGAGATTTAGGAGAGGCGGGTGAGCCGTGGGGTTAGACCGATGCGAGCGTCACCGGCTCACGTCCTCATCCAGCAATGTCTCTGATTGCGCGGCGATTTTTACGATCTGACTCGGCACGACAGAAGGCAAAGCCGCTAAGACTTGCGGCATCAGCGGGAGCAATGTTTCAATAGTATTGTCCCACGCAGACAGCACAACCAGGGCAAAGGATCGCCCGCTCATATTCTGCTGATAACGCATGTTGCCGTCAATCGTGATGAACGCCTCAAACTTGGACTCGATCAACGGCAGCAACTCACCATTTTCAACGCCTGCCCAGCCCATCTCTGGTACGGTTCTGACGTAGTGGCCGGGCAGAGCGCGCTTGAGTTTGCGCGGCAAGCACTCGTCAAGCAGCAAGTTCATAAGCCGCCTCGCCGCTGGGTTCCTGTAACTGCTGCTGAACGGCCTCTAGAACCTGCTGCGCCTGCTCCCGCGCCACCGTCGGGAAATCGTCCAGAAAATCGTCGAGCGGGTGATTGGCTTTCAAGTAGTCAAACAGGGTCTTCACAGGAACGCGCGTCCCCGTGAAGACCGGAATGCCGCCCAGGATGTTCTCATTCCGTGTGATGAGGCTCTGTGCCATAGTTTCTATCTCCACGCCTTTGTACCCGAAATAGAGGAGAAACGAGGTCGGAAGCCGACAACCACGTCTACATGACGGCCTGCGACGCAGGAACTATCGCCCCGCCATGCGATGAGCATCGGCAACCTGTCCCGCATGATACGAAAAATGCGCCGCTACTTGGCGAAAGCATTGACCGAACGTACCAACAAACGGCTGGTACTCTGGCGGACAGTTCTTGCTGGGTTGGTCCAGTTCCGCCTCAGTCAGAGTATCTAACACGGTCAGAGTATGGGAGCGAACCCCTTGAAACCGCTTCATCACTTCATCATACGAAGGATAGGCATCCATGTTCCCGACTGCTTCTGTCCCAGGACCGAAGATCGTCAACCAATGAGCGAGTGGGTTGTGACCTCCTAACATGATCTCGTTCACGATCTTCGCCTCGGCGACTGTCTGGTGTCCCAATATCCACAAAGGGTGGTTCCCGCCCTTGGAGGTAGGAAAGGTGAGCGGAATGTCCTTCATCCCCTCAATTAGTGCCAGTGCCTCGTCCGCTGACATCTCCAGACTCATGCGGATGTATTCCGTTGCTTTCATCGTGTGATCCTTTGAGTTGTATGTGTTCGCCAAAGACTCAGTTGCCGACGGTCGCTTGCCTAGCGTCTATTATGACAGACACATTGAGAAAATACAAGAACACGCGAGAAAATCGCGTAATTCACTCCCCTGTTCCAGATCATAGCCCCAGCAGCCGCTTGGCGTTCTCCCCCGTCACCATGTCGAACTCCACGACCGACAGCGCCGCCTCCACGTTCCGCAGGGCGCGGCGCTGGGAGAACAGGGGGTAGTCGGAGCCGAACAGCAGCGCGTCGGGCCGAGCTTGTCACACGGAAGGAGCAAAGCCGATTACAGGAAAGTGTGGCACGCCATCATGGGGAGGGCTTCTTGACGTCCCTCCGTCGAGCGGGCAAAATCGTCTCGTTTGCTCTACTATGCCTTTATCGTGTCGCAAACTCGCCCGCTTCGCGCAGGTCTGAGGGATAAAAGCCGAGGACGATTTGATTTTTGGCGATCCCTTCGGCGACAAGTTCGGGGGCGACGCCGTCTTCGGTATTGTCCGTCAGTATCCAAATCTTGCCGTCACGGATCTCCAGGTAAGCCAGCAGGTGCGATTTGTAGCGATCTCCGTCGAAGTCCAGATGTGTCAGGGTATAGCGGTCGTGGGAGGTGTCCATCACACCGACGATTCTGAACATGGACAGAACAGGATTCGGGTACTCCTCCCAGGAGTGAAACACCCGTGCGATTGCCTCGCGCAAAGTCTCTACGGCAGCCATTGAACAATCTCCTCTCTGGTTGGGCTGAAGACGAACGCGCGCTTGATGCGGTTCTTGAGCGCGAGCTGCCCGATCCGTTCCGAGAATATTTGGGTGAATGCCTCTTCCGGGATCGCCAGATATAGCGTCCGTTCAGAGTCCAAAAGCTGTAGAATGTCTTCATACAGACTGTACTGCCCGATCGCCTGTTCCAGATCGGCGACGGGGGAGGGGCTGCGAAAAGTCTTAACCTCCACGGCGATCTTTTCCGTTCCACGTTCCGCCGCCAGCAGGCGTTCCGCGCCAAAATCCGCGTACAACGTCCGCTCGTCCAGTTCCAGTGTCAGCGGGTCGTCCGTGATCGTCCACCCGTCCTTGTTCAAGGCGTGACGGACGGTTTCATGGTAGCGATCTAAAGCAGGCATGTCAACGATTATACCCGCTCACAGTGAGGCCGCGACCGCCGACGTGCGCTCGGCGAGTTCGGTCAGAAGATTCCGCAGGTCGTTCCGCTGGCCTGAAGACGTGTCCGTGTCTTGTCCGGCGTTCGCTTCCAAACGCTCCAAGACCGAGGAATACCGACCGATGAGATCTTCCAGTTCTGCGGCCTGTGCTTCCAGCGTCAGGCGTTTCTGACGCACCTGTTCCGTAGACTGCGCGAGCCGCGCGTCGAACTCTTCACGGGTGATTGTCTTCGGGGCCATTATGTATCCTCTTGAAGCAGTTACCTAATCGCAGGCGCTTTGGCTTAGAGCCGCAGCAGCCGCCGCGCGTTCTCCGCCGTCACCAGGTCGAACTCCACGACCGACAGCGCCGCTTCCACGTTCCGCAGGGCGCGGCGCTGGGAGAACAGCGGGTAGTCGGAGCCGAAGAGAAGGCGCGTGGGGCCGAGTTTGTCGCACAGGCGGCGGATCAGGCGGGGCGGCTGCCAGCTTGTTTCCAGGTACAGGTTGGGGTGGGTCAGGGCCGCTTTGAGGGCGGCGCCGGGGGCGTCCCAGCCGGAATGGCCGCAGACGAAGGTGAGGGTGGGGAACTCGGCCAGCAGGCGCGGCAGGGCGTGGTGCCAGGGCGTTTCCAGCGGCTGGTAGATGGGGAAGCTGCCGGTGTGCAGGTACACGGGCAGGTGCGCGCGGCCTGACTCGGCCAGCAGGCGCAGCATGACGCGCAGGCGCGGCGAGTCCAGCGGGAGCCGCTGCAAGTCGCTGTGGAACTTGATGCCCAAAATTGGCTCCGTCAGCAGGTGCGCGAAGTGGTCCGCGTAGTCGTCGGCCTGGGGGTCGCAGGAGCCGAACGGCAGCAGCAGGCCGGGCAGGTGGCGGCAGGCGTCCAGCACTTCGGGCGTCGACACATAGGGGTCCAGGGCGACGACGACGGCCTGGGTCACACCCGTCTGCGCCATCTCGGCCAGCAGCGTGGAGGCGTCGGCCTCGACCATGCGGCGGGACATTTCGGTGTAGATCAGCGGCCCAAACCGGCGGTAGGTTTGGAGGGCCGTGGGCGTCCGCAGCCGCTCGGCCACGGCGTCTACAGCGTCCTGCGTCCACTGGCCCAGCAGCCGTCCCGCCAGCCCGGCAGGGGCCAGCGTCCGGTAGTAGTTGCCCTCGGCGGCGGGGAGGCGGGAGCCGGGCGTCGTGATGTGGCAGTGGAAGTCTAGGATCACAGCGTTATGATACCCGGTTGACCCCCCGCGCGGTGATATGCTACAATCTTTGGAAGAAACCCCCTAGCCCCCAATTCTGGGGGGACAGGAAATAAGATGGCGTAGGCCCGCCGGGTTCTTCTCTGACTCCCCCAGAATTGGGGGCCGGGGGGCGATCCATATTATCCCCATGCGCGTTGTAGATATCATCCACAAGAAACGGCAGGGCCGGACGCATACGGACGAGGAGATACAGTTCCTCGTCGGGAGCTACGCCCAGGGCGCGACGCCGGACTACCAGATGAGCGCCTGGCTGATGGCCGTCCTGTGGCGCGGGTTGTCCGAGGGCGAGACCTTTGCCTTGACCGCCGCAATGGTCGCTTCGGGGGACACGCTGGACCTGTCGGGGCTGCCCGGCCTGTTCCTGGACAAGCACAGCACGGGGGGCGTGGGCGACAAGACCACGCTGGCCGTCGTCCCGATCCTGGCCTCGGCGGGGGTGCAGATGCCCAAGATGTCCGGGCGCGGGCTGGGGCACACGGGCGGCACGCTGGACAAGCTGGAATCGGTGGGTGCGCGGATCGGCATGGAGCCGGAGGAGATACGGGAGCAGGTTCGCGTGGTCGGGGCGTGCCTGTGCGCCCAGACGGACCGGCTGGTCCCCGCCGACCGCAAGATGTACGCCCTGCGCGACGCGACCGACACCGTCGAGTCCCTGCCGCTGATTGCCGCCAGCATCATGAGCAAGAAGATCGCCGGCGGCTGCCCGTCTATCTTGTTAGATGTGAAAGTCGGCGGCGGCGCGTTTATGAAGAGCTTAGAGGACGCGCGCGCCCTGGCGCAGTGGATGATCGGGATCGGCGCGGCGGCCGGGCGAAAAGTGGCCGCCGTGCTGTCCGACATGAACGTGCCATTGGGGTACGCCGTCGGCAACCGCGTCGAAGTGCGCGAAGTCGTCCGACTGCTGCAAGACGATCCCCAGACCGAAACGCGGCTGAGAAGCCTGGTTCTCTCCCTGGCGGGGGCGGGTTTTCTCCTGGCCGGGCGCGTGAGCGCTTTAGCCGACGGCGAGGCGCTGGCGTCGGCGCAGATCGCTTCGGGCGCGGCCTTTGAGAAACTCCGCGAGATCATCGCCTATCAAGGAGGCGATACGGACTACCTGACGGACGATGATAAGCCGCCCGTCGCCCGCATCCAGTGGGATGTGACTGCCTCCAGCGGCGGCTTCGTGCGCCGCTTGGACGCCGAGGCCATCGGCCTGGCCGCCATGCGTCTCGGCGCGGGCCGGGCGACCAAAGAAGACCCCATCGTCCCGACGGCGGGCGTGATCCTCCGCCGGACCGTCGGCCAACCCGTGACGCCCGGCGGCGTCATTGCAACGCTTTATACCGACGACGAAGCCGCCGCGCGGGCGGTTGTCCCGCTCGTTTCCGAAGCCTTCGAGATCGGCCCCACCGCACTCGATGCCCATCCCGTGATTTATGAAACCATCGGACTCCACCCCTGAACAAGCCGCCCTGCACGGCCTCCTGTGCGCCGAGTGGGAGCGGCTGAACCAGACGCACTTCGGCGGACGCTTGACGATGCCCGAAATCGTCGTATCCACGCGCAAGACCTACGGCGGCTATTACCAGCCGTCCCGCCACCGGATCGTCGTGAGCTGGCAGGCGTACCAGGAGCACGGCCTGCCCGAAATGCTCAACACGTTCCGCCATGAGGTCGCCCACGTCGTTCACCCCAACCACAGCGCCGCCTTCTGGAATCTGGCTCATACCCTGGGCGTGACCGAACGGTATGCCTCGACGCCTGTCGCGCGCCGCAGCCGCCGGTACATCTATGCCTGTCCCGTCTGCGACCGGCGGATCGAGCGCCGCCGCCGGCTGCGTCTCGCCTCCTGCGCCCATTGTGATGCGCGTTACAACCCGCACTATGCCCTGAGACTTGTGGCGACCGAAACGACCTAAATGCGCGTTTCCCTGCTTGGCAGTCGGGGAATAACAAAGGCAATCTTGCCGCCGAACGGCGTCCACTGATCCATTGTTCAAGGAGAAACCACCATGCCGACCTTCTTCCCACGCCCAGGCCGCATCGCGGCGGTCACCGCCGGCGCTTTGTTTGCCGCTCTGCTGACGGCGGGCTGCCACGACAACCCGCCCGCAAACACGGTCGTGACCACGCCCCCGCCCGCCCCCGCCGGCGTTTCGCCGGGCGGAACGGCCACAACGACCGCCGGAAGTGCGGCCACGGCCACTACGCCGGACACCAAGATCAACACCAACGCCGGAGTCGGTACGTCCAACGGTACGGACACGGCCACGGCGGACAAGATCAACACGGCCATCGTCCACAACAAGCAGATGACCGGCTCGCGCGTCGAGCCGGTCGTGACGGCAGGGGTCGCCACCCTGAACGGCCAAGTCCAGAACCAGCAGCAGAAAGCCCTGGCGGAGACCACGGCCCGGCAGGTCGCGGGCGTCTCCAGCGTCAAGAACAAGCTGATCATCGTCACGACCGGCGGCGCGAAGCCCAAGCCGATGGTCGTCACCAAGACGAAAACGGTCTATGTGCATGACAAGGCCGCGCCCGCCCAGTCCAGCGGCGGCACGAGCGACACGCAGGCGCCCCCGCCGCCCGCCGCCCCAGAGGCGCCTGCCGCCCCCGCACCGCCCGCCGCGCCCGACAACAACGGCGCGGACAACGGGACCAGCAACCCGTAAAGCTGCCATCAGACGCCCTCCGGCTTCCAGAGTTTTGGGAAGCGGAGGGCTTTTTCGTTGACAGCCCCGCGCGCCCGTGCCATAATTGTAACCGTGCCATAATATTGTAACCGTGCCATACTAAGGGGGCGCGAAGGGCAAAACGATGAAGTTCAAGACCATCCTATTATTCGGCGCCCCCGGCAGCGGCAAGGGGACGCAGGGCCACATTCTCGGCGGCATCCCCGGCCTGGTCCATGTCGCCTGCGGCGAGATTTTCCGCGACCTGCGGGTCGGGACGCCGCTGGGCCGCGTCTTCCTCGACTACAGCAGCCGGGGCGCACTGGTCCCCGACGATTTCACCGTGCAGCTTTGGAAGGAGCACGTTGATGGCCTGGTCCGTCGTGGGCGCTATGATCCCGACACCGATATTCTGATCCTCGACGGCATCCCGCGCAACGTCGCCCAGGCTCGGCTGATGGACAACTACATTGAGGTCAAGCGGCTTTATTACCTGGACTGCGAGGACAAAGAAAAGATGGTCCTGCGTCTGAAGCGCCGCGCCCTGCACGAGAACCGGCTGGACGACGCCTCGGACGCGACCATTCAGACCCGGCTGTATGTCTACGAGGCCGAGACCGCGCCCGTTTTAGACTACTACCCGCCCGACAAGGTCTACCGGATAGACACGGGCCGGACCCCGATTGAAGTGCTGGCCGACATCCTGACCGACGCGCGCAAGCTGCTGGTGGACGTGGAAAAAGAATCAGACGAGGCGTAAGGGGGAACAAATTCGCCTCGAAATGGGTTATAATAGGAACGAACATGGGGGCGATTGGTTTCGATCGGGAGATTGATCACTCAGGTTGCAAGCCGAGGCGCCGTTGGCCTCGTTAAAAAACGGCAAAAACAATAAACGCGAAGAACACTTCTTTCGCCACAGCGCGGACCTCGTTCGCGCTGGCTGCCTAACTTTTCCTTCGGGACTAGCTAGTCGGTTCTAGCGCCGCCTTCGGGCGGCCCGTCCCGTCCCTTCCCGCCCGCCGAGGGGAGCCGGGGCGTCACCCATGCGGGCTACCGCGCGCGGACTGCCGTCCGACGCGCGCGGGAAACAAAGGACAGCTAGCGCTCCCGTCAGCCTGCCGACCGGGGGACGGAGCGCGAAACTCAAATGACCGGCTATGCTTGTAGAAGCCTGAGCTATCGCTGCTCGACACGACGGTTCGAATCCGTCCGCCTCCACCATGTTGCACCAAAGGCGCTTCCATTTGGAAGCGCCTTTGGCGTTTTTCAGCCTTTTTTCGCCAAATTCCTTGACCTGTGACTCTTACCTGTGTTAGAATGCCTACTAAGATTGTACTGATCCATGCGCTATTCGCCCAGGAGAATAAATAAATGAGGACATCGCTCACCGGCGCGAGCGGCTTTGCTTGTCGCCCGCGCGCCCTCTGCGGCCTGTTTCTTTTCGGCTTTCTTGCCCTTTCCCTCGTCCCCGCTCAAGCCGACCCGACGCCCGCCACGATCCTCATCGGGGGCCGCATCGTGCCGTTCCAAGTGAAACCGTTCGTCGGGCCGGACGGGCAGGTGCTGGCGCCCGTAGACGCGGTTCAGCTTTTGGGGGCCAAATTCGCCCCGAACGTGGACGGCACGGTTTCCATCACGGCGGCCACTGGGCGCCGGATCAGCGTCCCGTTCACGCGCGTGCAGGGGCGTTACTGCGTCCCGTTCCAGAAGGTCGCGCAGGCGCTCGGCGGCACGGCGGACTGGCAGCCGACGACGGCGACGCTGACGGTCCGGGCGAAGCTTCAGATGGTGCGGCAGGACAACAACGCCCTGACCGTCTACACTTCCTATCCCGTCTATTACAGCGTCAAGCGCATTGACAACCCCGAGCGGCTCTATGTGGACCTGTTCGGGCTGGATCTCGCGACGACGCCCGCCAACATCCCCAATCAGGGCGGCAGCGTCACGCACATTCGCAGCGGGCAGATCAACCCGCAGACGGTGCGGATCACGATTGACCTCAAGCAAGGCATGCCGTTCCGGGTCGTGAGCGGCATCCAGACCAGTCAGGTGCGCGTCGCCCTGGGCGAATCCGGGCCGCCCTCGCCGCTTCCGGCGCCGCCGGTTCCCGTAGTCGTCGTCCCGCCGACGCCGCAGCTTCCGACGAATCCGGCTCAGGTGACGATCACCGGCGTCAATTACAAAGTCGTCAGCCCCGCGCTGACGCAGATCATGGTCTCGACGACCGGGCCGGCCAAGTACCGCACCGAGACGCTGAACGATCCGAACCGTTTGGCCTTCGACCTGGCGGGGGCTGTCCTGGATCGCGGCGTCAAGACCGCGCAGTCCGTGGACAATCCTATCGTCAAGGCCATCCGCATCGGCAAGGTGTTCACCGAGCACACCGCCTTCGGCCGCGTCGTGCTGGACCTGTCCAAGATGGTCGGCTTTTCCGTAGACAGCCGCTCCAGCGGCGGCGGCATGACGTATTTGATCAACGTCATCACGTCCGGCGGAGGCACGGCTCCCGTGCCCCCGGTCGTCAGCGTGTCCCCTCCGGACGGCGGTCTCCTTCCCGCCCCCGTGACGGCAAGCCTTGCCGGCAAGCTGGTCGTGGTTGACCCCGGACACGGCGGGCGCGATACAGGAGCAATCGACAAATTCCGCAGCAACAGCGTCTATGAGAAAGACATCGCGCTTGCTATCGGCCGCCGTGTCCGCAACGTGCTCACCCAGAATGGCGCGACGGTTCTGATGACGCGCGCGGACGATAGCTTTCCATCGCTCGAGTCTCGCCCACAGCTCGCCAACGCCCGCCATGCAGACTACTTCGTCAGCATCCACTGCGACGCGGCTGAGGTCCAGAACGCGCGGTCGGGGACCGCCATATACATCCATGGGGCAAACGGCATCTGCCGTCTCATGGCCGCCGACATCGGGCGTCGGGTTAGTCAGGTCTCCGGCATCCCCTACATCGGTGTCAAGTCCGACATGAGACAGTATGGCGGCCGCTTCGGCACCGGCTACGCCGTCCTGCGCGGCAGCGAGATGCCCGCTGTCCTCATCGAAACCGGCTTTATGACCAGCGACAGTGATCTCGCCAAGCTGCGGGACGACGCGACGCAGCAGCGCATTGCGGAGGGCGTCGTCGCCGGCCTGCGGGACTTCATCGCCGATCAGGTCGCGATGGCGCGCTCGGCGCGAGGCGGGCGCGGGACTTCTCGGAGAGCGTACTAACTGATGTTCCGCAGCATTCGCCACGGGTTGAAACCCGAGGCTGCCAATAGCCCAGTGTCCCAGGGACACAAGACGGAGCCGCGCTTCTGCGTCTTCCGTCCCCTGGACGGTGGGCGCTTCCCAGCCTCGGGTTTCAACCCGTGGCAGATGCCTCTTTGGGCCGCCGTCTGTGCCGCTGCGCTGGCCGTTTCCGGGTGTCATCATGACACCCTGCCGCCTAATCCCCCCCCGCCGCCCGTCGCCGTGACGCCGGCCCCGCGTGACAAGGCCGTTGTCTACGTCGTCAACCCCAAGGCGACCGGGGATCAAGACCCGCTGATGCCGCGGGTCGTCGCGCTGCACCACTCCCAATCACCGGCCCGCGACGCCGTGAACGCGCTGCTCCAGTCCGAGGGCAGCCCCCTGCCGGCGGGAACGGCCCTGCGCGGCATCACAGTTGACAACGGCGTGGCGACTCTGGACTTCTCGCGCAGCCCGATCAACGAGACCGGCGGCGAGGGCGGCCAGGGCGATGCCTTAACGGCGCTGGCCCGCACGCTCGGCCAGTTTCCCGAAATCCGCCAATATCAGATCGAGGTAAAAGGGCAGCCCGTAAAGTCGCTCGGCGAGGAGGGCGCCCTTGACGGCCCGATAGACGTCATCCGGCCTGACGCCGTGCAGCAGGCAAAGGGGAACGCCCCATGAGCCTGCCGTACGCAGACATCGGCGTCTTCGATTCGGGCCTGGGCGGCCTCTCCGTGCTGCGCGAAATCCGGCGGCAGATGCCCGGCGCGTCCGTGCTGTACCTGGCGGATACCGCCAATGTCCCCTACGGCGACAAGCCGATCGCAGTCGTGCGTGACCTCGCCCTGCGGCTGACGGACCATTTGGTGGAAGCCGGCGCGAAGATCGTTCTTATGGCAAGCGGCACATCCACGGTCGCCGGTTTGGAAGCGGCGCACGAGCGCTACCCTGATCTGCCCCTCGTCGGCACCATCGCGCCGGGCGCGAAGGCCGCTGTGGAGGCATCAAGCGGCGTAATTGGAGTCCTTGCGACCAACGCGACCGCCCACAGCCTCGCCTTCACGCAGGCGATCCATGCGCTCGATCCCGCCCGGCGCGTCATTGAACAGGGCTGCCCCCGCTTCGTGCCGCTCGTCGAGGCAGGCCGGGCCGAAACGGACGAGGCCGAAGACGCCGCCTGCGAGTACCTGTCGCCGCTGCGGGCGGCGGGCGCCCAGAGCATCATCCTCGGCTGCACGCACTTCCCCTTTCTGCTGCCCGCCCTGCACCGCGCGATCCGCCGGATGGGGAACCCGAATTTCCGCCCCACGTTCGTGGACCCTTCGGAAGAAGCCGTCCGCGTGGCCGCCTCGCTGTATTCCGCCCCGGAGCCGTCGGACGCGCCCATCCACTTTGCCGCCTCCGGCGACCCCGAAGCCTTCCGCCGCTACGCCTCCGCCCTGCTCGGCGAGCCGGTCCCGCCCGTCTTTCCCCTCGTTCTGTAGGCTTGAACGCCTCCCCGCTTCGGGTATAGTACCGAAATCTTCTTTCTGAGGTACTCCTATGCCCCGCGACGACGGCCGCGCGCTCGACGCCTACCGGCCCATTACCCTGACCCGCAGCTTTGCCCGCTATGCCGAAGGCTCCTGCCTTGTCGAAGTCGGTCAAACGAAAGTGCTTTGCACGGCCAGCGTCGAAGACAAGGTGCCGCCCTTCTTGAAGGGCCAGGGGCAGGGCTGGCTGACGGCGGAATACTCCATGCTGCCTCGATCCACCCACACCCGGTCCCAGCGCGATACGGGCAAGCCCAACGGGCGGACAGTCGAGATTCAGCGTCTCGTCGGGCGCTCATTGCGATCCGTGGTCGAGCTGAACGCGCTGGGCGAGCGGACGATCACGCTGGACTGCGACGTTCTCCAGGCGGATGGCGGCACGCGCACGGCGGCGATCTCCGGCGCGTTCGTCGCGCTGGTCGAGGCGCTGGCCTGGATGCGCGGCAAGGGGCAGATCAAGACCCTGCCGTTCACCGAATGGGTCGCCGCCGTCTCGGTCGGCGTCGTCAAAGGCGAGGAGCGGCTGGATCTGGCCTATGAGGAGGACTCGCAGGCAGCCGTAGACATGAACATCGTGATGACCGACACAGGCCGATACATCGAGGTGCAGGGTACGGCGGAAGGAGCGCCGTTTGACCGGGAACGCATGAACCGGCTGCTGGACCTCGCGCATGTCGGCATCCGGCAGATGCTCGCCAAGCAGCGCGAGGCCCTGGCGGGGGTCGTCTAGCGAATGGCAGCGCTGATGCTGGCGACGAGCAATCCCGGCAAGGTGAAGGAACTGCGCGATCTCCTGGCGCCTCACTTCGACCTGAGTGGCGTGTCGCTGCTGACGCCGCGCGATTGGCCCACCCCCCTGCCGGATGTCGCCGAAACGGGAGCGACCTTTGCCGAGAACGCGCGGCTGAAGGCCGACGCCCTAGCGTCGGCGACCAGTCTTCCGGCTCTGGCCGACGACTCTGGGCTGTGCGTGGACGCGCTCGGCGGCGGTCCTGGCCTTTATTCCGCGCGCTGGGCGGGAGCCGCCGCGTCCGACGCTGACCGGAACGCGAAGCTGCTCCAGGCGCTGGCGGACGTGCCGCCGGAGCGGCGGACGGCGCGCTTCGTCTGCGCGGCGGCCCTGGCGCTGCCCGGCGCCGAGACCTGGGCGGCGGAAGGCATTTGCGAGGGCATTATCCTGACCGCGCCGCGCGGCGCGAACGGCTTCGGGTATGACCCGCTTTTCCTGCTCCCACACCAGGATCGGACGATGGCGGAGCTGACGGCTGAGGAAAAAAATCGCCTGAGCCACCGCGCGCTGGCCGTGGCGCGTCTTTCTGTCCCTCTGGCGACTCTTTTACATCGTTCATGAGGCGCGATTTTTCTCCATGCCCGGAGGCCGGTTTGAGCGGGGGAAGCACCGGGTATACCTAAGCAGCCTTGCTTGACGACCTGGAGTGACCGATGCATTTACAGACGTGGGCTGATTTCGCCCTAGTTTTTTTTGGAGGGTTTTTCTCCATCATCGCCGTGGGGCTTCTCGGCGGGATAGCCTTTGCCCTGAACAAGCTGGTCAAGGTGCTGGATAACCTCGTCGGCAAAATAGACCCTGTGATCGGCAAAGCCACCGACACCATTGAAACGGTTCAGCGGGTGACCACGAACGTGGGGGAAAAAGCCGACCAGATATTGACGAAGGGGGAAGCCTTGACGGACAACGTCACGGATAGGGTCGAAAAGACCGCAGATGTCGTCCAGAAGTCCGTGACAGGCCCGCTCATCAACCTGAGCAGCTTAATCACCGGCGTTTCCAAAGGGTTCTCCGTCTATACGCATTCCTCCAGTGCTTCCTCCAAAGAGCGGGCCAAAGTTTACCCGGAGAACGGAACGAAAAAGTAAGAACATTTCAAGAATCTAAGGAGCAGTGGGACCTATGGCAAGTGTTGATAAAGAACCAAAATCGGGCGCGGCGACATCGGCCAAAGTCACGGGCGTAGACGAGGTTCTCGTCGTCGGTGTCAGTGACGAAAAACAGCCCAGGGGGGGCGGGTTCTTTACGGGCCTGCTTCTCGGCGGGGCGATCGGCGCGATCGCTGCGCTTCTGTACGCGCCGCAGGGCGGCGATCAGACGCGGGGCTTGATCAAGCAGAAGACCGACGAGTACTCCGACCTCGCGAAGAACAAGGCTTCGGATTTATCGGATACCGCTAAACTGAAGGCCCTTGAGATATCCGACAAAGCGGGCGATACGGCGGACAGCGCGAAATCCAAAGCGGCGGAGCTGGCAGACACGGTGAAAGCCAAAGCCGCCGATGTCACCGACACCGTCAAGGC
>JAABUX010000088.1_pt1 | contig 154792 bp, 143 predicted proteins | sample 5561851 | NCBI WGS metagenome assembly JAABUX01 (sample SAMN10711883, study PRJNA513361) | rock metagenome | isolation source: Antarctica rocks | place: Antarctica: Victoria Land, Richard Nunatak red sandstone | collected 2016-01-03
CTCCGGCAACCAGTCTTGCATGTTCGGCGATAACAGCATCGGCGCGTCGGGATCAGAGATCTTAAAGCGAACATTCACACTCGCATTGTACTACAAATCAAGCGCAAAAGCCCGACAGACTCCTAGACGGAAAGCTGGAGTCGCTTGACACGTTGTTGCCGCTCGACGCGGTGGCGTACGACGGTCGCGTACCGAGTGACCTCGGACGGAGCGATCTCCGGTGTCGGAAGGCACGCCGGGACGAGCGAGCCGTTCGTCATGCGGTGTCGGATCGAACCGGTAGCAATCTCGCGCTTGGACACCGCGACCGTCAAAACTAAAACAGGCGCATCGACTCCCATCGACGCGCCTGCGTGTTGGTTGCGGGGACAGGATTTGAACCTGTGACCTTCGGGTTATGAGCCCGACGAGCTACCGGACTGCTCCACCCCGCGACAGAACGAAGGTCAGCATACCGCGCGCGGCAAGCGAAGTCAACCATGCGGGCGAAACTCTCGGTCGATGCCGACCCCAAACACCGCGTTCATCCAAGCGCTCCCGAAGACGCAACTGCACTGCCACCTCGAAGGGACGCTCGCCGCGACCACCTTTCGCGAGCTCGCACGAACGCACGACGTCGCGAGCGAGCGCGCGCGCGGACCGCACGAAGCGACGTACGCGTTTGCGACGTTTCGTGAATTCCTGCTGCTCTTCGCCGAAGTCTGCAAGACGCTGCAGACGCCGGACGACTTCGCGCTGCTCGCGCGCGATTACGTCGCCGAGGCCCGCGCCGGCCGCGTACGCTACGCCGAACTCTTCATCTCGCCCTCGGTCTGGACGTTTTTCCACGAAGCGATCGACCCGGTCGCGGTCGTGCGCGCCATGCGCGAGGTTTTCGACGACGCCGCGCGCGCGGACGGCCTCGACGTCGCGCTCATCTGCGATCTGACGCGCAACTTCGGCGTCGAGCGGGCGCTCGCGACCGCGCGGCTCGCCGAGCGCCTGATGCCGTACGGCGTGATCGGCGTCGGCCTCGGCGGCGACGAAGCCAACCACCCGCCCGAGCTTTTTGCGGACGCCTTTGCGTCGGCGCGCGCCGCCGGGCTGCACGGCGTCGCGCATGCGGGCGAGGCGGCGGGCGCGGCGAGCATTCGCGGGGCGATCGACGCGCTGGGTGCGGAGCGCATCGGCCACGGCGTGCGGTCGCTGGAAGACGACGCGCTCGTCGAGGAACTCGCCGCCCGCGGCATCGCGCTGGAAATCTGCCCGACCTCGAACCGGCTGACCGGCGCGGTCCCCGCCGGCGAACCGCACCCGATCGGCGAGCTCGACCGGCGCGGCGTCCGCTGCGTCATCGACGCCGACGATCCGGCGCTCTTCTCGACCACGCTCGCACGCGAGTACGCGATCGTCGCAGCCGAACTCGGCGAAGCGAGCCTCGTGCGCTTCGCACGCCAGGCGATCGACGCGAGCTTCGCCAACGCCGAAACGAAAGCGCGCCTGCACGCCGAGCTCGCTACCGCCGTGGAACCCTTCGTCGCGACCGGAGCCTTTTAAGACCATGCCGGGCCACACGCATTTCGACGAATCGACCGAAGAGTATCTCGAAGCCGTGTACCGTCTCGAGCGCGAAGGTCCGGGCGTCTCGACCTCCGGCCTCGCAAGCGAACTCGGCGTCGCGCCCGCTTCGGTCTCGGGCATGTTGAAAAAACTCACGAGCGACGGGTATCTCGATCACCGGGCCCGCGGTGAGGCGAAGCTGACGCCGAAAGGACTCGCGGTCGCCGTCCGCGTCATCCGGCGCCACCGCCTCGCCGAGCGGCTGCTGACCGACGTCCTCGGCATGAAGTGGGACGAAGTCCACGCCGAGGCGTGCCGGCTCGAACACGCGATCTCCGACAACGTCGAGGCGCACCTCGTCAAGTTGCTCGGCGACCCCGCCGTCTGCCCGCACGGCCACCCGATTCCGCCCGCCGACGGCAGCGACCCCGTCTACTTCGGCATGCCGCTCGCGCAAGTCGAAGCCGGCGTCCCCTTCCAAATCCACGGCGTGACGGACGAGATCTCCGAGATCCTGCGCTATCTCTCGGAGATCGGGCTCGTGCCGGGCCGTGAAGTCGTTGTCGTCGAGCGCGCACCGCTCGGCGGCCCCGTGACGGTCGAGACGGAGGGCCGTCGGCACGCGATCTCACTCGAACTCGCACGGATGGTGCTCGTCGTCTCGGGCGAAGCCTCGAAGGTCCGCACGAACGTCGCGCCGCTCGCCCGGACGGCGGCCGCCTCGTAGGTGACGCCCGGCAGGGGTCCGATCGCGTCGATCGACGACGTCTTCGGGCCGGGCGGCCAGATCGCGCGCGCCTTGCCGGGCTTCGAGAGCCGCGCCGGTCAGGTGCAGATGTCGAAGCTGATCGAACGCGGCATTCTCGAGAGCGCGCACACGATCGTCGAGGCCGGAACGGGCGTCGGCAAGTCGCTCGCGTATCTCGTGCCGGCGCTGCGCAGCGGCAAGAAAGTCGTGATCTCGACCGCGACGATCGCCCTGCAAGAACAGCTCATCAACAAGGACTTGCCACTCGTCGTGAAAGCGCTCGGCGTGCCGGCGCGGATCGAGCTGCTCAAAGGACGTAGTCACTATCTGTGTCGCGAGAAGCTCGACACGATGCGTGCCGAGCGGCTGATCGCGCAGAGCGTCTCGATGGAGCGCGTCTGGGACTGGGCGGACGCGACGACGACCGGCGACCGCGCCGAGCTCGACTTCTCGCCGCCGCCGCACGAGTGGGAGTCGCTCGACGCCGACGCCGACGATTGCACGGGCGAGCACTGTCCGCAGTTTCGCAACTGCTATTACTTCGCGCGCCGCGACGCCGCGCGCTACGCGGACGTCGTCGTCGTCAATCACGCGCTCTTCTTTCTCGATCTCGCGGTCGGCGGCTCGCTGATCCCGCCGTACGACGTCGCGATTCTCGACGAAGCCCATCAATGCGAACGCTGGGCCTCCGCCGCCCTGACGGCGACGCTCTCCCACGGCTCCGTCGGCCGCGTGATGCGCCGGCTGCACAAACACTACCGCGTGCCCTCGAGCTACGACGCGGAGCTCGACGAGTCGATGCGCTCGCTTGCGTGGACCCTCGCGCGCGTGCCGGGCGAACGCTATCGCCTCGCCGCAAACGACGCCGCGCCCGAGGCCCTCCGCGCGGTCCGCACCGCCTTTTACCGGCTCGAAAATTGGCTCTACGCGAACTGGCAGGCGGCGCTCAAACGGCCCTGCGAGAACGTCATGGAGGCGGAGCGCCGGCGCGATAACGCGATGCGCGGCGTCCTCGCGCACATCCAGTCCGTCGATCGCACGGAGCTGCCGGACGACGAGGCCGTGACGTGGGTCGAACGCGGCGACGCCGACGGCCGCTTCGAAGTCAACTCGGCCCCCTTCGACGTGGCGGAGTACCTGCGCGCCGCGCTCTTCCGCCGCACGCCGAGCGTCGTGCTCACCTCCGCGACGATCGCGACCGGCACGACGCCGTCGCCGAGTCCTGCCAAAAGCGATGCGGTCTCACCATTCGCGTTCCTCAAACGCGCGCTCGGCGTCGACGATGCACAAGAATATGTCGCCCCCTCGCCGTTCGATTATCGCGCGCAAGCCCGGCTCTATCTCGCGCCGCCGGCCTTCAACCCGAAAGACGTTCGCTTCGCGAAGCGCGCCGCGCCGCTGATCGAAGAGATCCTCGAGATCACGCGGGGCCGCGCGTTCGTCCTTTTCACGTCCTACGCGCGGCTGCACGAAATCTACGCCGTGCTCCGCGAGCGCATCGCCTTTCCGATAAAGCTGCAAGGCGAGCTCCCGCGCGTTCGCCTGCTCGAGTGGTTTCGTGCGACGCCGAACGCGGTGCTCTTCGCGACGTCGACGTTTTGGGAGGGCATCGACATCGTCGGCGACCGGCTCTCCTGCGTCATCATCGACCGGTTGCCGTTTCCCACGCCGAGCGATCCCGTCGTCGCCGCGCGGTGCGCCGCGATCGACGGCGCGGGCGGCTCGTCGTTCGAAGAGTTCATGATTCCCTCGGCGATCGTCCGTCTGAAGCAAGGCTTCGGACGGCTGATCCGCTCCAAGTCGGACCGCGGCGTCGTCGTGTTGCTCGACGGACGCGCCGCGGGCATGCGGTACGGCGAGACGATCGTGCGCGCGCTGCCGCCCGCGACGAGAATCGACGACACGGACGCGCTCCGTCGCTTCTTCGGGTAAGGTTTGCGTCGTGAAACGGCTACGCTCGGCGATCCTCGGCGGACTCGTCGCCTCGCTCGCGATGGATCTCGTCCAGGGCGGCTTCGCGCAGGTCTTCGAGCGCGACCGCGCGCCGGGTGAGAAAGACGAAGAAGTCGAGGCGATCGCGGGCGTCGTGCGTCTCCTGCGCGGCTTCGCGCCGAGCCTCTTCCCACAGGCGCGATCGGAGACGGCGGGACACGTGCTGCACTATCTCTTCGGCGGCGCCTTTGGCCTCGCGTACGCATTCGTACGCGAGCGCGACGCCCGCGTTTCTTCGGCGTACGGACTCGTCTTCGGAACGGGACTCTGGCTGCTCAGCGACCGCATCCTCATCCCGAGCACGAAGCTCGGGCGCCCGTGGGGCCGCTACTCGCTCGCCGAACGCACGAACGCCCTGGCCTCGCATCTCGCATTCGGCGCGGCGCTGGAAGCGGTGCTCCGCCGCACGGCCGCGTGAGCCGGCCGTACGGCAAGAACCGGTCAGGATCAGAGCGGTACCTCGAGGCGGAAGTTCGCGCGAAAGCCCTCGCCGTATTGCGTCGTGTTGAAGCCGTTCGCGATCTTCAGGACGTACGTCGTGTTGGTGAAATTCTCGAAATCGGCGCGGTAACCGAATCGCCGCGACGGGCCCCGAACGGCCTCCTGCCCGATCGACGCGTTCGCCGTCAGATGCGGCGGGAGACGGGTCGCGCCGGTCTGGAAATTGACGGGATAGCCCGTTCCGTACTCCGGCTCGACGGTAGCAAAGAAGCGGTGGCCGGGGCCGAATCGCTTCGTATAGCCGAACGTGGCTGCGAACGTTTGGTCGTGATCCTCGGGGTTGAGCGTCACGTCGGTCGCGTCGACGCTCGCCGGTGAGAACAGAAACGTGCCACCGGATATGCCGCCGGCCTTGGAGCTCGAGAGCGTCGTCGAAAAGAACAGCGAATCGCCGTTGCTCCAGCGCGCATCGACGCGGCCCTCGACGCCTTTCGCGACGCCGATCGTGTTATTGTAGACGGCGAAGATCGGCGTGTTCGCGAGCTGCGTCGTGTCCAGCACGTTCTGCACGTCGCGCTTCCACAGATTGACCGTCGCACGGGCGCTTGCGGCGAAACGGTGCGCGAGGCCGAACTCGTAGTACTGGTCGCGTTCCGGCCGGAGGTCGTACGCGAGATTCGTCGTTCCGAGACCGCCGACGACGGAGGCCGCGGCCCGTGTGTCCTCGAGAAACGGGGCAGCGTACAGCCGGCCGTAATAGGCGTGCAGGATGTCGTCGGGATCGACCTGGGCGTTCGCCTCGAAGCGGGGACTCAGCTGCGCGCCCCGGGTGTAGCCCGTCGAATGGTCGTAGCGGAGTCCGCCTTGGAACGAGAAGTACGGCGTCGGCGTCCATTTGTCTTCGACGTACGCCCCGACATTCGAGCCGCGCTGCGCCCGATCGTCGCCGAACGCGGCCGGCGTCGCACTCGTCGTTCCATCGGCGAGTATGGGGAAATACGCGATCCGCTCGTTGCCGTTGAAGTTCTCGACGCTCGCATCGACGCCGGCTTTTACGGAGTTCTTGCCAAGCGACTCGAACTGCGTGAGCCGCAGCCCGACAAACGTGGAGCGACGATCCTGGGCGAGCGCCGCGTTCGTGTTCGGCGCACCGCCCGTCGTCGCGAGGAGATCGGAGGCGGTATCGCCGGCGTAGACGATGCGATCGTATTTGTAGAACGGCGCGATCTGGGTGTAGGCGTTGCCGTTTGCCGCGTTGTGCGTGTACGAGAGCGAGAACGCGCTCGCATATTCTCGCTGCACGTCGTCCGTGCCCGGGACCGACGTGACCGGATCGGTCGTCGCGCTGGGATTCGTGTTGATCGGGATCTGGAACGCCGAGTCGTTGTTCGAGGCATCGAAGGCGAGCACGTCGCTCTGGCCGAGATTCGTGGTCGTCCGCAGGAATTGGTTACTCTGATTGGCATTATCGTGCTGGGGCAGATAGGTCGGAGAATCGATGCCGCGATTCGAGCGCTCTTCGTTCGCATTGAGGAAGATGCGCGTGTTGCCGGCAGAGAGCGATTCGCCGAGCGAGCTCTCCAGCTCGCCGTAACTCCCGAAGCCCGTGGTGAACGAACCGCTCCGAGATTGGCCGAGGTCGCCTGCGCGGTGACTGATGATGTTGACGACGGCGCCTTGCCGCGACCCGCCGAACTCGGCCGGGAAGGCACCGGTGAAGACCTCGAGCGAGTCGATCGAGCGTGGATCGATCACCTCGCTGAAATTCGCCGCCGTGCTCTGGGAGAGCGGAACGCCGTCCAACTCGTACGTCAGGCCGTGGAAGCCGTGTGCCACCGGCTCGTTGTACGAGAAGCGGACGATGCCCGGAACCGTCTCGATGAGGCGGTCGAGCGACTGGTTCTCCGGCGACGCTGCGATTTGGGCGCGGTCGATGACGTTTACCGAGAGCGGCAGACCGCCCGGGCCCCGCGAGCCTCGGGCGTTCGACCGCGCGATCGCGGTAAGCGAGAGGTCGACCGGGACGTCGACATCGGCGTCACTCGCGATGTCGAGGGGCTGCCGATACGTAGCACCTGAGGCGTCGCTCGCTGCGAGCACGTAGCGGCCGAAGGGCACGCGCGGGAAGGCGAAGCGTCCGGCGGCCGACGACGTCGCGCGGAGGACCGTGCCTTCCCCCGAGAGCGTCACGGCGACGCCGGCGGCGGACTTCCCGGCCTCGGCGACGGTGCCGTGAACGAAGCCGGTCGTATCGGCGAAGACGGGCGCCGGCCGCGCGAGCGTGCCGAGCGCGACGAGCGTGGTGATCGTAAGCGAGCGGATGACTGGCAAAGGAATGCCAGGAATCCGGGCGCGCGTCGAACGCGAGCTCAGAGATCGAAACATGTCATGCTCCAGAAGACGCAGGCGCGCGGAGGCGTCGTCGTCGGTTCGTCGAGTGGCGTAAGCGGCGCCGCGCAACCACGGAGGTGGTCGGGCGCGAGGCTTCAGGCGACTGGACGAAGCGCCGGAGGGGGACGGCCGGCGCGCGTAAAGAGGATCGCCCACCGCCGGCGCGCGGTCCGCACGGGAGGCCGCGCCGGCGCGAATGGCCGGACGGCCGAGCGGCGCGCGACGAACCACGTGCGGCAGATGCGCAGCGCGAGGCCGAACAGCTCGCGCTCGAGCCTTGCGACGACGATCGACGAGAGCACCGACGTGACGGCCGCGACGGCGAAACCATAGACGGCATCACCCGCGCTGATCGGCGAGCCTTCGATGACTTGCGTCATTTCGAAGAAGAGCACTTGGACGGCGACGCAGAGGGCGACGAAGCCCGGACCTTCGCCGCGCATCGGCAAGCGCGCGATCAGGTTCGCGACCGCCCGCGATCCGCTGCGCGTCCCTTCGTCGCGCACCAAGACGCCGGTCACGAACGCGGCCAGCAGGACGAGCACGAGATAGAGATGGTGCGGGCTGAAGACGACCGGAAGATCCCGCTCGATACCGAGCGCGCCGAGTTCGCCGATGAAATGCGTCGCAATGGCAAACGGCAGCAGGACCGCAAGGAGCAAGAGCGTCGAGCGCAGGGAGGGGTGCGGCGAACCGTCGCAGGCTCTCACACGCGGCGCTTTCGCAGCCCGCGCGCCCCCGACCTACCTACAAAGGTCTGCCAGCCGTACCGGCGAGCCATCCGCGGATCAGCCGCATCGCCATCGTGTCGATCTTGATGAAGCGGCCCTGCCGCGTTTCCAGTGCGCCCAGTTCGTCGCGCGAGAACCAGCGCGCGTCTTCCAACTCGTCGTCGAGCGCGATTGCGGTCGTGCGCGCGCGGGCGTAGACGCCGAGCATGAGCGACTGCGGAAACGGCCACGGCTGCGAGCCGGCGTAGCGCACGTCGCTCACCTCGATCCCGCTCTCTTCACGGACCTCGCGCACGACGGCGGCTTCGAGCGATTCGCCCGCTTCGACGAAACCCGCGAGCGTCGAGTACATACCCTTCGGCCACGACGGCTGTCGCCCGAGCAGCACGCGACCCGTGGCTTCGTCGACGACGAGGACGATCATCGCGGCGTCGGTGCGTGGAAAGTGGTGCGTCTCGCAGCGCGTGCAGACCGCGACGTGCCCCGCCTCCCCAATCGCCGTCTCGGCGCCGCACCGGCTGCAGAAGCGCTGGGCCCGGCGCCACTGCTCGAGCGCCCGCGCATAGAGCAGCGTCTCGAGTTCGGCACCCGCGATCGGTAGCGGGGCGACGCGCAGGTCGACGAACTGCGCGCCCGCCGGCGCGCCGAGCACCGCGAGCGCTGCCGCTTCGTCCGGTTCGCCGCCGAGGTCGATCGCGAAATACGCGGGCGAACGTTCGTCGCGGGCATGCTCGACACCGAGAAAGACCGGAGCGCGCAGGGGGTCCGAGAGCGTCGCGTGCAGGGCGCGCTCGATGCTCGCAAGTTCGACGAAACGCGCCCGCCCTTCGTCATCGAGGAGGCTCTTGCCCCGGTAGGTCGGGACGAGCCGGCCGTGGCTCGCGAGGGCGCTCGCGAGCCAGGCCGGATCTCTGCGACGCACGGTCGCGCGGTCGAGTTCGTTCACGCCCCTTCGGACAAGCGCCCTCCGCGGCCGGTTTCGGATCCGCCGGCGGCTAGTGTCCGAAACGAATGCCGACGTCGAAGGTTCGCGGCGGCGCGTAGTGATTTCCCTGCGCATTCAGCAGCGTGACGAAGTAGCGGTCGTTGAGGAGATTCGCGACGCGAACCGTGAGCGCCAGGTCGCGTCCGAGGCCGATGCCTTTCTCGAAGCCGAAGATCGTGTGCGGCGTCGCCTTACAGTTCGGTGTCGTGGACGGGCAGCTCGCCGAAGAGAGTCCGCTGCCGTACTCGCCGTCGAAGGCGACCCAGCCGTTGTGTTGGTCGTTCAGCAGTGCGCCGCCGGTCACACTGTAGCGCTGGTCGTGGTCGGCCGATGTGAAGTCGGTCGACGAACCGAAGCATGGGGCGAGCAGCTGTGTCTCGCAGCCCTTGTTATACGAGACCGTGTGTGCGACGGAGACGTACGCGCGGCCGTTACGTGCGAGCGGCTGCTCGTAGTAGGCGGCCTGCTGCGATAGCCGGCCGAGGGTGTAGTTGATGTCTTGATGCAGCAGCGTGACGCCGACCTGGGTGTCGTCGATCAGGTCGTTCGCGTTTTTCTGCCAGACGCGCAGACCGAGGGAGCCCGGTCCAAGCGGCAGATGGCCGCCGAGTTCGAGGAACGTGTCGCGCTCGGGTTTGAGGTCGAACTGCGCGAGCTTCGGCTGATTCGGAAGATTCAACGACTGCGCCGCCTGCGGGTCGACGTTCTCGAAGGAGAACGGCTCGAAGAGACGACCCACGTAACCATAGATGTTGGCGCGCGAGCCGAAGGAGCGCGTCAGCTTGATGCGCGGGCTGAACGAGCCGAAGCCCTGACCGAAGGCGGTCGAGGCGATCGTGAAAAAGTCGTAACGCAGCCCGTAGTCGAGCTGGTAATTCGCGCCCAGCTTCCAGCTATCTTGAATGTACGATTCGTAGGTGTTGCCGGAGTTCGAGGCGTTGTCGACGACGGTCGTCGGGGCGTTCGGGGTCGCGGGCGTGAACATCGGGGCGAGGAAGTTGTTCGGCTGCAGCGTGACGGCGTAGAGCTTACCGACATCCGAATATTGATAGGCGCCGCCGGCGCGAATCTCGTGATGTCCCGTTCTCCGAACGTAGTCGGCCTGCAGCCGGTAATCGGTCGCCGTTTTGTCGTCCCGGAGTGAGAACGCGCAGGTCCCGTTAGTGTACGTCTGCGTCGTGAGCGCCGACGCGCAGTCCGCCGGCGTGCCGCCGGTCGCGGCGAACAGGCTCTGGCCGTACGCGAAGTCGTTCGCTTGATCGCCGTAGTCCCGGATGCGCGAGATCTTGATCGAGGGCCCGAAGCTGAAGGAGCCCGAATCGCCGAGGGCCTGGCGTAACTGCAGATTCACGAACGTGTCTTCTTGCCGCTCGTTGTCGTCGGTCGTCGCGGGCTGACCGTTCGTGACGTCGTTCGGAATCTGATAGGTGCGCTCGGCGTGGATCACCGTGAGATCCGTGAAGTTGTTCGAACCGCGTGGAACGACGAGCCGCAAGAACTGATTCGTATTGCTGAAGTTGTTGTGCGGCGAATCGAAGTTCGGCGGATCCAGCCCACGCGTCGACCGCTGGTCGCGCACGGCGACCGAGAGGCCGCCGCCGCCGGCGAGCGGTGCGTGGTAGCCGATCGATTGATCGATGTTGGAGTACGAGCCGCCGCGGATCTCCCCGTTGAAGCCGGCGGGGCCGGTGCCCGCTTTCGTCGAGATGTTGAGCGTCGAGCCGAACCGGATGCCGTACTGCGCGGGCCACGCACCCTCGATCACGTCGACGAAGGCGATATCGTTTGGATCGATCTCGCTGCCGATCTGGCGATTCAATGCCTGCGGGATCGGGACGCCGTCCACGAAGTAGTTGATGACGCCGTGGTCGCCGTTGAGGTGGACGACGCCGTTGGCACCGCGGACGGCACCCGGCAACTGGACGAGGAACTCGGGGAAGCTGCCGCTCGCGGGCGAGCGTTGCAACTGCTCCGCATCGATCGTGACGTCGGTGCCGCTGCCGTGGATCGTCGCCGAACCGCTCGCTCGCGTCTCACCGATCGTCTTGAGTCCGAGCGTCAGGCTGAGGTTTGCGCCGTCGCCGCTCAGGTCGACGCGTTGCTCGGCGTCGCCGGCCGTTCCCGAGGCGCGAACGAGGTACGTGCCCTCCGGAAGCGACGGGAATGAGAAATGACCAGCTGCGTCCGTCGTCGCGGTGCTGACGGAGTTGTTGCCGCTCGCCGTCACCTTGATGCCGGCGAGGGCGGCGCCGCCGGAGCGGACCGTGCCGGTCAGGAAGGCGCCTGCAGCGGCGGAGGCGGGCGTGTGGGACGGAACGAGCAGAGCGAGGACGAGCGCGACGGACGCGCACGCGCGCATCATCACTGCGCGGAGGGGCGAAAACATTGTCATACTCCAAGAAGCCGGCGATTCGGTTCGGGCGAAGGAACGCGACGGCGCGAGGCCGTCGCTCGTTCAGGCGGCCGTACGAAAACGCGGCGGAGGACGACTCGATCGGGTGGGCAGGACCGCACGGCGGCGGCGCGGCGCGAGGCCGGAATGGAAGGCGAGCGTGAGAATTTCGGGCAGCGCGCGCCGCGCGACGAACCACGAACGGCAGAGCCGGACGGCGAAGCGCAGGATGCGCTCACGCAGACGAGTGATTGCGAACGACGAGAGGAGCGCCGTCACGGCGGCCGCGAGCAGTCCCGTCACGACGTCGCCGCCGCCGATCGGAAGACCCTCGAAACGCTGCGTCGCGATGAAGAAGGCCGCTTGCAACGCGAAGCACAGAGAGAAGAAGCCGGCGCCTCGGCCCGCGAACGGCAGGGCGTCGAGGAGCCGGAGAGCGGCTGTTCGGCCCCGGAGGGCGCCCTCGGACCGGACGATCGCGCTCGCGCCGAACGTCGAGGCGACGAGCAGCAGAGCGAGGTACGCGTGCTGCGCCCCGAACGCTACCGGGAGGTCGTGCGCGAAGCCGAGCGCCCCGAGTTCGCCGAAGAGATGCGTCAGGACCGCGAACGGGAGTAAGATTGCAGCGAAGAGCGCCGACGAATGTCTTCCATCCGCAGGCGAACCGATCGCCGTCCGGGACGGCACCATCGGGCCGCTCATTGGCGAAACATCGAGGCGGCTCCGCTTCGGAAAGCGCGCCCGGCTCCCAGGTTCATAATGAGAACCATATATCAAAAACGGCCGATTGTCCAGATCGGCACGCATCCGTGCGTCCGCGCGCCCGTGGATGACGGCGACGGGGCGACCCGGCTCGCGGCGGCGTGGAGCGCCGGCGTGGCTCGCCGCGCTCGGTTGGTCGATCGGCTCCGTCACGACCGGTTGCGCCTGCGATGTGCTCGTCGTGTGGGGCCGCGTCGCCCATCAGCGCCAACTCGAGGCGGCTCGCCATCCGAATTTCAATACAAGCTGTCAGACCTTGAAGCTCGCGGTTGCTCTGCATCTGACATGCAGGGAAGGTCGGTGTACTTCGGCGTGAATCAGCAAGGGGAAGCAAGCGTAATGACGACTCAAGAGGTTAAAGCCGGTCGCGGACATGGTCAGTCCTGTCAGCTAGGCCGCTGATGCTTGGATTTGCTTTTCTTCTCGCGGTGCTCGCGGATCCGTTGGTTGTGGGCCCCCTGCGCCTCCGTGAAAGCGTCGCTGCGACCAGTCATGTCTTAGGAAGAGCCGACGGGGACAGTTCATGTAAGCCGGGGTACGCGTGCTATAAGACCTTGCTATACCGGGAAGGTGTTCGGCTTCTTACACTTTCCTTTGCAGGCAACCGACTAAATGGAGTTCGTTTTGATGCGAGTCCTTCGCGAAGAAGTGTCGCAGTCAAGCTCCGAGTAGGGGTGGCTTCTATTGAGTCCTGGCGCTGGATGGGGCAGCGATTATTAGCAGCCCCCTCGTCTAGCTTGCCGGGATTTCGCTCCACCGTGTCAACCGACCACACGCGCATCTTTCGCAAGCCGTCGATGGGATTGGAGGCCTCGTTCGACCCAAATTCTGGCGGTGGGTTCATCCTCGGACAGGAATGAGCTATGCCTCTGGATAGCCGCGTGCGTCGAGACGGCGGCATCGCTATTCGTCCTTTGCGGCTTCGCTCTTCGCGCGTTCCTGCAGCTCGAGGACGACGCTCGAGTCCGCGAGCGTCGTCGTGTCGCCGAGCATGCGGCCCTCGGCGATATCGCGCAGCAGGCGGCGCATGATCTTGCCGCTGCGCGTCTTCGGCAGTTCCTGCGTGAACGTCAGGTACTTCGGGATCGTGAACTTGCCGAGCTTGGTCGCGACGTGGTCGCGCAGCACGTTTGCCAGGGCGTCGTCGCCCTCGACTCCGGAGCGGAGCGAGACGAAGGCGCAGATCGCCTGACCCGTGACTTCGTCGTTCTTACCGACGACGGCGGCCTCCGCGACCTTGTGATGATCGACGAGCGCGCTCTCCACCTCCGTCGTCGAGATCCGGTGCCCGCTGACGTTCATGACGTCGTCGATGCGGCCTTGGAACCAGAAATCGCCATCATCGTCCCGCTTGCAGCCGTCGCCCGCGAGATAGAGATGCGGGAACTTCGACCAGTACGTCTCGGCGTAGCGTTCGTCGTTGCCCCAGATGCCGCGGAGCATCGAGGGCCACGGCCTGCGTAGCACGATATAGCCACTGCCCCCGAGGGGCACGCTGGCGCCCGCCTCGTCGACGATATCGGCTTCGACGCCGGGCAGCGCCTTCGTCGCGCTGCCGGGCTTGAGCGTCGTGATGCCGGGCAGCGGCGAGATCATGATCGCGCCCGTCTCGGTCTGCCACCAGGTGTCGACGACGGGACAGCGTCCACCGCCGATGTGTTCGTGATACCAGAGCCAGGCCTCGGGATTGATCGGTTCGCCGACGCTGCCGAGCAGCCGCAGCGACGAGAGGTCGTGCTTGCGGACGAACTCCGGACCCCACTTCATGAACGTCCGGATCGCGGTCGGCGCCGTGTAGAGGATCGTCGCCTTGTAGCGCTCGGCGATCTCCCACAGCCGGTCCTTGTCGGGAAAGTCGGGCGTGCCTTCGTAGATGATGCCGGTCGCGCCGTTGCAGAGCGGTCCGTAGACGATGTACGAGTGACCCGTCACCCAGCCGATGTCGGCCGCGCACCAGAAAATGTCATCGTCTTTCAAGTCGAAGACGACTTTGTGTGTCGCCGTGACGCCGGTCAGATAGCCGCCGGTCGTGTGCTTGATGCCTTTGGGTTTCGCGGTCGTCCCGCTCGTGTACAGCAGATAGAGCAGGTCTTCTGCGTCCATGACCTCTGGTTCGCAGGTCTCGGGCCGCCCCGCGCAGAGGTCGTCGAACCAGACGTCGCGTCCCGCGCGCATGTCGACGGGGTCGCCGACGCGCTTCACGACGATGCAATGTTCGATCGACGGCGTCTGCTCGAGCGCGGCGTCGCAGGTCGCTTTGAGTGGCACCTTCTTGCCGCGCCGCCAGCCTTGATCGCACGTGACGATCGCGACGCACGCGGCGTCGTTGACGCGGTCCACGATCGCATCGGAGCTGAAGCCGCCAAAAATGACGGAGTGCGCCGCGCCGATCCGCGCGCAGGCGAGCATGGCGATCGGCAACTCGAGGACCATCGGCAGGTAGATCGCGACGCGGTCGCCCTTCGCGACGCCGAGCTGGCGCAGCCCGTTCGCCAATTGGCAGACGCGTGCCAGCAACTGCGCGTAGGTGATCGTCCGGCGATCGCCCGGTTCGCCTTCGTAATAATAGGCGATCTTGTCGCCGCGCCCGGCGCGCACGTGACGGTCGAGGGCGTTCACGGATGCGTTGAGTTTGCCATCCGCAAACCAGCGTGCGAACGGTTCCTTCCACTCGAGCACGCGCTCGAACGGTACCATCCATTCGAGTTTCCGCGCCCAGCCGGCCCAGTAGCCTTCGAAGTCGGCGTCCGCCTCCGCGTAGAGACCGGCGTTCGCGGTTGCTGCGAAGGCGGCCGGCGGCGCGAACGTCTGACCGTCCGGCGAGTACGGATCGAGGGCGTCGCTTGGCGCATGCGTCGACATGCACCCTGCTTTACGCGCGTGCGGTAGCGAACCTGCGATCGGTGCCGAGCCCTGACAAGAACGAAGGTCCGCACGTGACGGGCGCCTGCCTTGGGGTGGTTCGGTCGCCCGTTCGTCGAAACGCACTCGCGTGCCGCGCCTCCGCTCGTTTGCCCTCACGATCGTCTCCGCCGCAACGCTCGTCACGCTGCCGCTCGCCTCCGCCGCGAGAGGCCACGGCGCGGGCGTGCCCTCGACCGGCCTCGCCGGCGTCGCGTACGACCGCGCGCCGCCGGACGTGACGTTCGATGCGGGTGACGGGCCGCGCGCGCTGCACCAGCGATTCGGAAAGCCGCTCGTGCTGAACTTCTGGGCGAGTTGGTGCGAGCCGTGCGTCCTCGAGCTCGGTCAGCTGACGGCCGCGGAGCGCCACTTCGGCGATCGCATCGGGATCGTGACGATCTCGACGGAGCCGAGCGGCATCGGGCGCGCGTTCTTGCGCGACCGGGGCGTCGGCCTCTCCGTCGTCTCGGACCCCGAGAAGCACCTCGCAAAGGCGTTCGGGGTCGGAGCGATCCCCGTGACGCTCGTGCTGCGGGCCGATGGGACGCTCGCCCACGTCTCCGTCGGCCAGCTCGACCCGGGAGAGCTCGACGCCGCCCTCGCTCGGCTCCTGAACCCACCGGGCGTCCTCCCGGCTCCGGAGACGCCGGAAGGAGTCCCGATAGGCGCGCCGCATCCTTGAGTTAGGTTTGCCTAATAACAGTGCGAGCCTAACCTACGGAAAGCTCTCGCGTGCGGAATCGCCTTTTCGGCCCTCGGTGGCCGGCCATCGTTCTCACGGCTCTCTTCGGACTCGGAATCATCGCCGCCGCGCGCCCGGCCGAGGCGTTGCCGCAGTTTGCCGGCCGGTACGGGTTCTCGTGTCAGAAGTGTCATACGGTCGTCCCGGCTCTGAACGCCTTCGGCGCGGCGTTCTACGATAATGGCTATAAGGTGTCGTCGAACATTCCGCCCGGCCCCGCCTTTCCGGTCTCGACCAAAATCAATCTCGTCTACACGAGCGATCCCGCTCCCGAGACGTTCCCGAAGCCGATCGTCGACGAAGTCGAACTGCTCTTCGCCGGCAGCGACAACCACCGGCTCAGCTACTTCTTCGAACAGTATCTCGTCGACGGCGGAGCGCCCGGCGCGAGGCGCGAGGCCTGGGCGAGTCTGCGGCTCGATCCCGACGCCGCGCGGATCCCGCTCGCCCTGCGCGCCGGCTCGTTCACGCTGCCGCTGCCGCTCGATCCGGAGACCTTTCGCGAGTCGTACCAGCATTACGCCGTCTGGGACCAGGTCGTCGGCGTCAATCCGTTCACGTTCTTCGCTCCGAAGATCGGCGTCTCGGCGCTCGCCGGCAATCGCGGCCGCGGCACGAGCCTGATCGCGGCGGCGCTGCAGGGCCACGACGAGCAGAGCGGCTTGCCGGCGCGTGGCATCGACACGATGTTCTCGGTCCAGCACGTCATGGGACCCGTCACGCTCAGCGCCTACCACTACGCCGGAACGCGCCCGGGCCTCGTCGCGGACGCGTTCGCTCGGCAAGGCGCCGGCGCCGTGCTCGTCTCGGGCCGGTTCGAAGTCGATAGCGTCTTCCAGACGGGTCACGACTCGAGCGCCGACGGCGCGGGCATCGCCGCGCGATCCGCCGGCGGCTTCTCACAGATCCGCTACCAATTTTCGCCATACGTCTTCGGACTCGCACGCTACGAGGGAACGGCGGACGGCACGGGCGCGTTCTCGAGAGACTTCGTCGGATTACTCGGGAGGCGCATCGGGCATCGCGAACGGCTGACGATCGAAGACGTGGTGCAGCACGTCCCGCAGACGAAACACACCCTGAACGCGCAGATCACGATTGCGTTCTAGTAGAGGAGCCCACCCGTGTTCGCATCACTCACCCGAGCCCTCGCCGCCGGAGTCGCACTAGCGCTCACCGCGCCCGCTCCGGCCGCGACGTCCGCTGCCGCTCCGGCGACCTCGGCCCCGCCGGGCGGCATCGCCGCCGTCGACCTCGCCCGCTCGAAGGCGACCTTCAGCGTCTCGCATCTGCTGATCGCGAACGTCACGGGCTCCGTGCCGCTGACCGAAGTCACGATCGAGCGCGCGTCCGCGGACGCCGTGCCGACCTCCGTGCGCGCGACGATGGACCCGCGCCGGATCCGAACCGGCGACGGCGACCGGGACCGCGATCTCCAGGGCCCGGACTGGTTCGACTCGGCGGCATTCCCCGTCTGGACCTTCGCCGGCGACCGCGTGACGCCGGGCGCCGGCGGCGCGTTCACGGTCGCGGGCACGCTCACCGTCCACGGCGTCGCGCAGCCGCTCGTGCTCGCCGTCACGACCGAGAAGAAGGCGGCCGGCCTCGTCTACCGCGCGACGACGCACGCCGACCGGCATGGCTTCGGGATGACGAAGACGCGCGCCGACGCCCTCGTCGGCGGCGATATCCGGATCGATCTCGACGTCGAGCCGTCCGCGCGACCTTGACCCCTCGCCGTCGCTCTGATACTTTGAGACGGATGCCTGGCACTCCGTCCTCATGACTGCTAAGAACCCCGGTGAGAGTCCCAAGCTCTCGCCGGCGCTCGACAAACGCAAGGCGTTCATCCTCGCGACGGTCGTCTACGAATACGTCGCGACGGCGGAGCCGGTCGGCTCGCAGACGCTGACGCAGAAGTACAACCTGGGCGTCAGCTCCGCGACGATTCGCAACGAGATGGCCGAGCTCGAGGCCGCGGGCTACCTCGTCCAGCCGCACACCTCGGCCGGCCGCGTCCCCTCGGACGCCGGGTACCGCACGTACGTCGACCACTTGATGCGTCCCGAGACGCTCGCATCCGACGAGCAGGCGCGCATCAGCGAACGCTTTCGGGCGGCGAGCCGCGAGCTCGACGACGTGATCGAGCAGACGACACGGCTGCTCGGCGAGCTCACTCGCAACGTCGCCTTCGCGATCGCCCCGACCCGCGAACAGCAGGCCTTCCGGCACGTCCAACTGATCTGGCTCTCCGACGAGGTCGGTCTCGCGATCGTCGTGACGTCGCTCGGGTCGCCCGTGCAGATGCGCTTCGATCACGGCGGCGCCGCGCCCGACGATCTCACCGCGTTCTCGAACCGGCTCAACCTGCGGCTCGGTGGCAAATCGCTGCGCGAGGTCGCACGCGTCGATCTCGTCGCGATCGCGGTCGAAGCCGGGCTCTCCGAGCAGATCGGCCGCGCCGTGGAAGGCGCGCTTCAGGCCGTGACGCGGGCCGAGGAGCCGGTGATCGCCTCGAGCGGTGCGCAGCATTTGCTCGACCAGCCCGAATTCCAAGACCTGCGCAAGCTGCGGTCGATCCTGCGGATCATCGAGGAGCAGAGACGGTTGTACGAGATGGTCGCAGACCAAGTGACGAGCGAGTCGCCGACGGTAAAAATCGGTCACGAACTCGGGCACGACGAGATGGTCGAGTGCAGCGTCGTGACCGTGCCGTACCGGTTCGGTGAGGACGGGACGGGCGTGCTCGCCATCCTCGGGCCGCGTCGCATGCCGTACGCGCGTCTGCTCGCGATCGCGACCGGCACGGCGAGTTCGCTCAACCGGCACCTGACCGACACCGAGATTCGTTGATGGCAACGGATTACTACGGCACGCTCGGGCTCGCCCGCGGCGCGAACGACGATGAAATCAAACGCGCGTACCGGTCGCTCGCGCGCGTCCATCATCCGGACGTCGCGAAAGACAAGACGACGGCCGAGGCCAAATTCAAGGAGATCAACGAGGCCTACGAAGTGCTGAGCGATCCCGAGAAGCGGCAGAACTATGACCGCTTCGGCACGGCGACGCCCGGCGGGGCGGGCTTCGCGCCCGAGGGCTTCGGCGATATCTTCGACATGTTCTTCGGTCAGGGCGGCCGCGCAGGCGCGCAGCAACAGCAGCGGCCCGCCGGTCCCGTGCGCGGCTCGGATCTGCGCTACGATCTGCAGATCTCGCTCGAAGACGCCTTCGCCGGCGCGGAGCGCCCGATCGCGTTCCATCACCTGGCAACTTGTGATACTTGCACGGGCACGGGCGCGCAGCCCGGCACGCTCGTCAATCGCTGCGACCGCTGCCAGGGCAGCGGCGTCATGCGCGCGGCGCGCCAGACGCCGCTCGGGCAGTTCGTCACGCAGACCACGTGCACGAAATGCGGCGGCGAGGGCGTGACGATTCCGACGCCGTGCACGGCGTGTCGCGGTCGCGGCCGGCTCGAACGCGAACGCACGCTGACGGTCAAGATTCCGGCCGGCGTCGACGACGGCAGCCGTATCCGCATCGGCGGGAGCGGCGAGGGCGGCTCGCGCGGCGGTCCCGCGGGCGACCTGTACGTGTATCTCGGCGTCGCCGCGCATCCACGCTTCGCGCGTGACGGCGCCGACCTCGCGATCGAAGTGCCGATCGGCTTCACGACGGCGGCGCTCGGCGGCGATCTGACGATCGAGACGCTCGACGGCGAGGCGGAGGTCGCCGTGACGGCCGGGACGCAGAGCGGCACGACGTTTCGCATGCGCGGCCGCGGCATGCCGCACGTGCGCGGCTCCGCGCGCGGCGACCTGCTCGTCCGCGTCCACGTCGTCGTGCCGCCGAAGCTCACGCGCAAGCAGCGCGACGTCCTCGAAGAGTTCGCGGCGCTCGGCGGCGACACGTTCGAGGAGCGCTCGTTCTTCGAGAAGTTCAAAGACGCGTTTCGCGCGGAGTGAGCGCCGAGCGCTTCTTCGTGGAAGGCGTCGCGCGGCCGGGTGAGGAGCGGGAGCTCGCGCCGGACGACGCGCGTAAGGCCGCGGTCGTGCTGCGGAAGCGCGCGGGCGACGGCCTCGAGATCGTCGACTCGGGCGGGACGCTTTTCGCGGCGCGCATCGTGCGTGTCACGGCGTACGCGGTCGTCGTCCGGCTCGAAGCCGAGCGCGCGGCTGCGCGCGAACCGCGCGTCGAGCTGACGCTGCTGCAAGGCGTGCCGAAAGGGGCGAAGATGGACTTCGTCGTCGAGAAGGCGACGGAGCTCGGCGTCGCGCGGATCGTGCCGCTCGTGACGCAGCGCGTTCAGGGTGACGCCGCGAGCGCCGCCAAAGTCGAGCGCTGGCGGCGGCTCGCGAAGGCCGCCTCGCAGCAGTGCGGCCGGCGGACGATTGCCGCGATCGACGAGCCGCGGCGACTCGCGGACGCCCTCTCGGCGACGGACGTGCCCGGTTACGATGCGGTGCTGGTCGCGTGGGAGGTCGCGGAGCGCGTGCCGCTGCGGGATCGTCTGCCGGCGCTCCTCGAAGGCCGGTCGCGCGTCGCGGTCGCCGTCGGCCCGGAGGGCGGCTTCGCGCGCGACGAGGTGACGGCGGCGCTCGCCGCGGGGGCGACGGCGATCTCGCTCGGCGAGCGCATCCTGCGGACCGAGACGGCCGGGCTCGTGCTCTGCGCCGCAATCCGCTACGCGACGGGCGAACTTTAGAGGAAAGACACTCGCCGCCATTTGTCGTAGAGAAGAAGCGTATGTCCTCGCCTTCGCATTTCGTCGCTCGGTGAAGTTTTCGATCGTCGTTCCGACCTATAACGAAGCCGGCGGAATCGAACGGCTGATCGAGACGCTGACCGCCACGTTCGCAGTCGAGGATCTGGACGGCGAGATCGTCGTCGTTGACGATAATTCACCAGACGGCACCGGCGCGATCGTCGACCGTCTCGCCGGCCGCTTTCCCGTCCGATGCCTGCACCGGCCCGGCAAGATGGGCCTCTCGAGCGGCGTGATCGACGGCTGGAATTTCGCGCGCCCGGAGTCCGAGGCGCTCGGAGCGATGGACGCCGACTTCAGCCACGACGTCGCCGCGCTGCCGCGAATGGTCCGGGCGCTTGCGAGGGGGGGCTACGGGCTCGCGATCGGGAGCCGGTACGTGCCCGGCGGAGGCATCTCCAATTGGCCGCGCCGCCGCCGCATCACCTCACTCGTCGCCGTCGCCCTGGCAAAGCCGCTCACGCCGGTCAACGACATCACGAGCGGCTATCTGCTCGTGAAACGCGAGGCGCTGGAAGGGATCGATCTCGATCCGATCGGTTTCAAGATCGGCCTCGAAGTGATCGCGCGCGCCAAGTACGGCCGCGCGATCGAGGTCCCGTACGTGTTCACCGACCGCATCGTCGGCGAGTCGAAGCTCAACGAACGTGAGATCGCAAACTACCTGCGGCAGCTGCGCCACGTGTATTCGTACAAGCTGCTCGGCACGCAGCTCAACGGCAATGGCAAACGCGTCGAGGTGCGGGCCTGATGCAAGACTGGATTCGCGGAGTCTTCCAGCCGCAGCCCGCGCCCGAAGACGCGGCGCTCTGGGCGAAGTGCCCGAGCTGCGGCGAGATGCTCTACCGCAAGGACCTCGAGACCAGTCACGAGGTCTGCACGCGCTGTCACTATCACTTCCGCATGCACGCCTACGCGCGGATCGCGATGCTCGTCGACGGCGATTTCACCGAGATCGCATCCGAGGTGCAGCCGGGCGATCCTCTCGAGTGGGTCGACAGGCGGCCGTATCCCGCGAAGCTCGAAGCCGACCGCGAGAAATCGCATCTCTCGGAGGCGGTCGTCGTCGGCTTCGGGACGATCGCCGGGACGCCGGTCGGGCTCGGCGTGATGGATTTTCACTTCCGCGGCGGCACGATGGGCACGGTCGTCGGCGAGCGGATCGCGATGCTGCTCGAAGAATCGCTCCGGCGTCGCGTTCCCGCGATCATCTTCACGGCGAGCGGCGGCGCGAGGATGGAAGAGGGCATGCTCGCGCTGATGCAGATGGCGAAGACGACCCAAGCGGTCGAGCGTTTCATGAGCGACGGTAACCCGTTCATCACGGTGCTGACGGATCCGACGACCGGCGGCGTCTCGGCGTCCTTCGCCTTCCAATCCGACGTCATCATCGCCGAGGCGCGGGCGTCGATCGGTTTCGCCGGCCGCCGGGTGATCGAACAGACGCTTCGTCAGAAATTGCCTGACAACTTCCAGACCGCCGAGTTCTTGCTCGAGAAGGGACACGTCGATATGGTCGTGCCGCGTGGCGAGCTGCGCGACACGATCGCCCGCGTGCTCGATTACATCGTCGATCGGCGCCCGCACGCGCTGCGTCGACTCGGCGCGCCGGTTCCGATCGCCGCCGATCGGATGCCGTCGTGAACGTGATCGTCGAGCGCGAGAAGCGCACGCAGGAGCTCGAGACGCGCCTGCACGTGCTCCGCGGTCGCAGTCCCGATGGCGACGAGGTACGCGCGCTCGAGGAGCGTTACCGCGCGTTGCTGCAAGACCTCTTTGGCAGTCTCTCGCCATGGGAGCGCGTCAACATGGCGCGCCATCCGAAGCGGCCGATCTCCTCGGACTACCTGCTCGCCCTCGACGCCTTCGATGAGTTGCACGGCGACCGTCACGCCCGCGACGACCTCGCGCTCGTCGGCGGCTTCGCAAAGCTGCGCGGCCGGCGCGTCATGCTGCTCGCGCAGATGAAGGGCCGCGACACGAAGGAGAATATCCGGCGCAACTTCGGGATGGCGTCGCCCGAGGGCTACCGCAAGGCGAAGCGCCTGATGGAACTCGCGTCGCGCATGCGGTTGCCGATCGTGACGTTCGTCGACACCGCCGGTGCCGATCCCGGCATCGCCTCCGAAGAGCACGCGCAGAGCGAAGCGCTCGCGTCCTGTCTCGTGACGCTCTCGAAGGCGACCGTGCCGGTCGTATCGGCGATCGTCGGCGAAGGCGGCAGCGGCGGCGCGCTCGCCCTCGCGCTCGCCGATTACGTCATCATGCCGGAGAACTCGGTCTACTCGGTTGCCTCCCCGGAAGGTTGCGCGGCGATCCTCTGGGGCGATGCCTCGCGTGCGGAAGATGCGGCCGATCGTCTCAAATTGACGAGCGGCGATCTGTTCCGCTTCGGCATCGCAGATGAGATCTTGCCAGAGCCGCTCGGCGGCGCGCACCGCGACGCGGGCGCCTTCGTCGAGCGCGTGATCGACGCGGTCGATGCGGCGCTGCGCCGCTTCGAGACGTACGACGCCGACGCTCTGCGGGCGCACCGGTATGACAAGTACCGGTGCATCGGTGCATGGCAAGACTCCGCGCGCGAGCGGTTTTCGGCCGTTCCGTGAGATACGCGCGCGCGGGCGGCCGGATCGTCGTGCTCGCGATCTTCGCGGGCGGGCTCGGTATCGTCGGCGTGCAGTTCGAACATGCGATCGCGAGCAACATCGCGGTCGGTCGGGAACTCGATCAGACGCGGCGCGACGTCGCGGATCTCCAAATGCGTGGCGCGCGCGATCGCCGCGAGATCGTGCGGCTCAGCGATCCAGAAGGCTCCGTGCCGGAGATCCACGCGCGCCTGCGCCTGGTCGGCCCGCACGAAGAGCTCATCTATCTGCGGCACGTGCCGGCGCATCCGGCGACCGCTCCGTGACGACGATGCGCGGCGTCGTCATCAACGTCCACGGCCAGGGCGCGACGGTCCGGCTCGACGATGGAACGCTCGCCTCGGTTCCGTTCGCCGAACTCGCCGCGCACCGGCCGGTCTACGTCGCGAGTCTGCGGGAACGGACGGCACTCGATCTCGCGCTCGAGCGGGCGGGACGTCACAGCGTCGTGTTTCTCGCTGCGAGCGCGCTGCGCGGTTCGGTTGGCGACGGCAGCGTGGCTGCGGCAACACAAGCGGATGACGGGGCGGACGACGACGGCGAAGACGGCGCCATCGTGCGCACCCTGCGGCTCGTCGGCGAGGCTCCGTCGGCCGATGCGCTCTTCGAGCATCGCATGACCGCGTACTTGAAGTCGACGGAGGCGTGGGCGCCGCGGGACCAGCCGGCACCGGACGAACGGCATCAGGTCCGCAAGAAGCGGCGTGCGGCGTTCTTCGAATCGCGCCCACCGAAGCGACCGACCTCCTGACAGAGGCCGAACGACGGCATCTTGCCTGGTCGGCCGCTTCCGCCGAGGCTCGCGACGTAGAGACGTAGAACGCCGACGCCCATGGGCACGCCGACCGACGTCCGTATCGAACCGGTTAACGTTCCGGGTTGTTTCATCCGGATCCAGGGGACGTACGCGTCGTTACGGACGGCGGAGCAGCGCGTCGCCGACTTCATCCTGAAGCACGCAGAAGAGTTGATCTATCTAACGGTGACGGAGCTCGCGGAGCGGACGCAGACGAGCGAATCGACCGTGGTCCGTCTCTGTCAAAAGATCGGCTACAAAGGCTACCAAGAGTTCAAGATAATGCTCGCGCGCGATCTCGTCGGTCCGACGGAGCACGTCTACGAGACGATCGAGCCGACGGATTCGCTCGTCGCGTTGAAGACGAAGGTCTTCCAAGCGAACGCGCAGGCGCTCAAAGACACGATCGAAGTGCTCGACGACGCCGAGCTCGAGCGAGCCGTCGGTGCCCTCGCGAAGGCCCGCCGCGTCGAGATCTACGGCATCGGCGGCAGCGCCCCGCTCGCCCTCGACGCGTACCACAAATTCATGAAGCTCGGCATCCACGCCGTCTGGCTGAACGACAGCGATTTGATGGCGATGTCCTCGAAGCTGCTCGCCGCGGACGACGTCGCGCTCGGGATCTCGCACACGGGAGCGAGCCGCGACGTCATCGATGCGATGGAGAACGCGCACAACGCGGGGGCGACGACGATCTGCATCACGCACCGTGCGACCTCGCCGATCACGAAGCTCTCCCATATCAAGCTCTTCACCGCCGCGAAGGAGACGGCGTTCGGCAGCGACGCGATGTCGAGCCGGATCGCGCAGCTCACCATCATCGACACGCTCTACGCCGGCATTGCCAACCGCGACTACGACACGGCGCTCAACCGCATCCAGAAGACGCGCGAAGCCTCCGCCAGCAAACGCTACTGAGAGAAGGACGACGATGACGACGACGATGACGCCCGAATCGCAGATGACGAGTTCGGAGGCAACGCAGCGTCGCCTCATGCTCGGCTTTTTCAAGCTGCCCGACGCGGCGATCAAATTCGCGCTCGGCAAGAAGCCGGCGCTCGCGGAAGACGGCTTCTCGCTCGATGCGCGCACGGAGCTCCTGATGCGCCTGCTCGAGAAAGGCGGCCAAAACTTCACGCCCGAGATCGACGTCCCGACGTTCCGTGCGGGGTACGTGCGGATGAACCACATCTTCGGTGCCGAGACGGATGCGAAGTCGCTCGGCGTCGAGATCGACGAGCGCGACCTCACGATTCCGGTCGATGGCGGCACGGTCGGTGCGCGGCTCTACGTGCCGAAGCACCCGTCGCTCGATGGTAAAAAGAAGCCACCGCTGCTCGCGTACTACCACGGCGGCGGTTGGGTCATCGGTGACGTCGAGAGCTACGATCACGTCGCCCGCTACATCGCCGGCACGGCGCTCGTGCCCGTCCTGTCGATCGACTATCGCATGGGTCCCGAGCACCGCTTTCCGACCGCGACCTACGACGGCGCGGCAGCCTTTCGCTGGGCGCGCGACCACGCGAGCGAGCTCGGCGTCGATCCCGAGCGTATCGCCGTCGGCGGTGATAGCGCCGGCGGAAATCTGTCGGCCGGTATCTGTCACGTCCAGCTCGAACGCGGCGAGGCGCCGCCGGCCTTTCAGTACTTGATCTATCCGGCGGTCGACGGCGCCGGAACGTATCGCTCGAGGTCGCTCTTCACGCGCGGCCTGCCGCTCACGACGGCCCACATGGACTGGTTCGGTGCGAAGTATTTCTCGAGCGAGGCCGATAACGAGCGGATCGAAGTCTCGCCGATGCGCTCGCCGCACCTCGCGAAGTTTCCGCCGGCGTACCTGCTCGCCGCCGGCTTCGATCCGCTGCGCGACGAAGGCGTCGCCTACGTCGATGCCTTGAAGTCGCGCGGCATTGCCGCGACGCACAACCTCAAACCGACGCTCTCGCACGCCTTCGTGAATCTGCTCGGCATTCTGCCGGCGGCGCGGGCCGCCATGACCGAAAGTTGTCTCGTCCTGCGCCGCGCACTGGGAGCGTGAGGTGCGTCTGAAGCACGCGGTCGTCGCGATCACGGGCGCCGGTCAAGGCATCGGACGTCATCTCGCACTCGAGTTTGCGAAGGAAGGTGCGGAGATCGCGATCTCGGACGTGACGGCGGAGCGTGTCGCTGACACGGCGACGCTCGTTCGCGCGCTCGGCGTCGAGCCGCTCGTGATGGGCTGCGACGTCGCAAAGTTCGACGAGATGGAAGGGTTCGCCGCCGGCGTCGCCGACCGGTTCGGACACGCCGACGTCATGGTCAATAACGCCGGCGTGGCGATGCTCGGAACGTTCGACGAGATCGAGATCGACGAGTTCGCATGGCTGATGAATATCAACTTCTGGGGCTCGGTCCACGCGGCGAAAGCGTTTCTGCCGCTGCTTCGGGTGACCGGCCATGAAGCCCGCCTCGCGCTGATCTCGAGCGTCTTCGGCTTCTTCGCGCCGGCCGGCAACGGTCCGTACGCCGCGAGCAAGTTCGCCGTCCGGGGCTTCGGCGAGTCGCTCTACAACGAATTGCTAGCCGGTCCGGTCGGTGTGACGCTCGTGCATCCGGGCGGAATCTCGACCGGCATCGCTCGCTCGGCACGCGTGCCGCGCAACCTTTCGACGACGAGCGCCACGGCGCAGCACGACCGCTTCGATACGCTCGCTGAGACGACGCCGCAACAGGCGGCGCGCACGATCGTCGACGGCATCAAAGCGAATCGCCGGCGCATCTTGATCGGCAACGATGCGAAGATCATCGATATCGTCTCGCGGCTGCTACCGATGCGCGTGTACGAGCTGTTCGTCAGCCGCATCTCGCCCGAGCCGACGCCGCTGATCGCGCCCGCTCCGGTCAGCGTGGCGCCGGGCGTCGTGGAGACGCGGACGCCTTCGGCGGTCGGGATCTAGCGGCGACTCCGGCGATGCGCCGGGCGATCATCTCGCTCGGTACGAACAGCACGCGGCTGCTGATCGTCGAGGTTGCGTCCGACGGTCGGTTGATCGAACGGTACCACGAGGCGGTCCTGACGCGGCTCGGCGAGGGTCTGGGCGATCGTGGAAAGTTGGCACCGGCCGCGATCGCGCGAACGCTGGCGGTCGTCGAGCGCTACGCGCGGCGCGTACGCGATGATGGCGCCGCGTCCGTAGCGATTGCGACCAGCGCCGTCCGCCGCGCCGACGACGGCGAGACGTTCCGCGCGCGCTTTCGCACGATCGCCGGCGTGGAGCTCGAGGTGATCGGCGGTGAAGAAGAAGCGCGCTACTCGTTCCTCGGAGCGACGTACGGCCGTCTGCCGATCGAGCGCGTCGCCGTGCTCGACATCGGTGGAGGCAGCACGGAACTCGCCGTCGGCAAGGCGGAAGTCGAGGCCGCGATCTCGATCGAGATCGGCGCCGTCCGCCTCACCGAGCTCTTTCCCGGCCTCGCCGGCCACGATGGCCCGGGTGCAGCCGCCTCAGCGTCGCGCCTTGCGGAGCGCTACGTGCGCCCCCTGCTCGCTGCGTACGAGCGGCTGCCGGCGCCGGAATCCGTCATGGCCGTCGCGGGGACGCCGCTGACGATCGCCGCGATGGCAGACGTCTCGGCCCTAGCGGACGGTCAGACGCTGACGGCCTCGCAAGCCCAGGAAGTCCTAGATCTGCTGCTTCGCACACCGTACGAAGCGCGGCGCCGCCTCGAAGGCATGACCCCCGATCGAGCGGACATCCTCGCAGCCGGCGCAATCATCTACATTGCGGCGCTACGAGCGCTAAAACGACCTGACGCACGGGTAACGCAAAATGATTTGCTGCTCGGCTATCTCTCTCTCGAGCTGTTGGCACGAGCCGCAGTGAGGATGCGCTACCAGCGCGACTCGTAGGTCTCGTGACGACGGGTCCAACGCCCCATCGCTCGATTTGGGCTATTGGTTGTTGTTACGCGATCCGTCGAAAAGGCGCGCTTCATGAGACAGCCGCTCGAACTGTCTCGCGAACGGGCCGTGCGGAAAGGCGCCGCCGCCGCATCGTTGTCGAAAACGCCGGGAATGTTGATGCTGCGACTACGCGCCTAGCGGCCTCAGGTCACGTGGTCGACGTCCAGACCGACGAAACGTGCTGCTATGCGGTTCAAAATAGGTGTGGGCGACCGATCCGGATGGACGTCGTTGGGAGACGTATTTTGTACCGCGGAAACCGAAGAATGCGACGATAACATGTCGTGTTAAGGAACCGAAACGTCGGAAGCCGATGCGACGCCGGAGCGAGTGCTAGCATGAACCTCGCACGCCGTGCGACCGCTGAGGCGGCCGGCACCGCGCGTTGCTCCTGGCCGCAATCGTCGGCTCCGGCATCATGGCTCAACGTCTCGACGGCGGCAACGTTGCGATCGCGCTCCTCGCGAACGCGATCGTAGCCAGCGGCGTCCTTGTCGCGATTATTTGGCCTTCGGGCCCATTTCCGGTGCGCATCCGGTATCGAAGAAGATTTGTATTCACGACGATCATGAGGCGTTCGAGCGCTCGTTTTGGAACGGGACCGCCGCGGCCGATCGAGGTGTTGGCAGGATGAGCGTTGCCGCACGAAAAACCTGTGGCTGCAAAATCACGAGAGGTGCCGGTCATGAGGTGCCGGTCATGGCTGACCACCGTGGATCCCAAGAGGTAGCACTACAGCCCCGAGCGATGGCACTTCGATCGGCGGTTCGCCGATCGGCCTGGGCCAAACCATCGTCGAGCAGAATCGGCAGTTGACCGTCGCTACCGATATCAAGAGCGTGTGGAAGGATGGAGCCGAGGTCGGCTGGGTCTACCACGGCTCCGATAACAAGAATTACTCCAGCCAAATCTGTCAGTCGATCCGCAACTATCATACGGAGCGGACGTCGCGAAATTTATTCCCGGCGCTGGCCAGATTCTCAATAAGCTGCACATCGAGGCCGGCGGAGGAGTGAACATGCCGACGGGAGGGGCTCCCATCGTGGAGCTCCCGCCGGGACCAGTAGGGTCGCACCTCCCAGCCGGTTCAATTGTGATCGACGCAATCGATCACGCGAATACGCATCCGTCGCCCCTCGCGGGACGAGGCTTCCAAAGCTCGCCGGAAACGATTGGCGATCAGATTCCGATTGGTGATGGAACGAAGAGCACGTCCATCGTTGGTATCAATGCAATCATGAGTGGCTCGAAGGACCATGAAATCTGCACGGGTTGGGTTTACAAGGGTGCGGACGGCATGGATTATATGCAGCGACGTACGGATTCAACCCCACAACCGACCGTTCAAGGTAATGGCCTAATTGTGTCAGGTTCGCCGCCACTACTCGGTCCTGTCCATCGATACCGAATGGGAGATTTGACGGCTGGCGAGAGCCTCACGCCGATGGATGGCCGTTCGCGCGTCTTCGACGATAAGTTGGGGGTGCCGAGCAGCGGCGCCTCGCCATTGCCGATAATTCACGCCTCCAACGAGCGTCCTGAGGGAGTCGAAAATCGCGCGCTCGCAGCAATGGGCGTTTCGCATGGCGACTTCGCAACGGTTCAACTTCAGGGTCAATCCGTCATCGCGCAAATCGCGCCGCAAAGTTTGCACCTCGAGCACGGTTTGGGTCGGAACGGGTGACGTACTCTCGTAGTGCGAGCGCCGTCGCCATGGTGTTCGTCGCCGGCTGCTCCGCGACGGCATCGACAGCGTCTGTCAGACTGAGCGCGTATACGACGCGGGGGCCGAATTTTGCGGCCGCAGGTTCTTCTACGCAGCTCGCAGATGGTGATGGATGTTCGTATTCACCGTTGTACGTAGGACAGAACGGAGCCTCCGGACCGCCATTCGCTAATATCACGACTATTCGTGAACTGCTTGGCAAGACCGGGCTGACGATCGGATACGTGTATACGCTCGATAATGGCGCATCGACGATTCAGGGTAACGCGCTCATGCCAAATGCGGTCTTGCGCGAATATGAACTCATACCGAGGGGTATCGGGCCATACTGGACAAGCCTTCATTCGATCGACACGTCCAAGATTCACGAGCGAGTGATCGCGTGTCGCCCAGGCCGGATCCAACACGCACCAGTGAGGTCGGCGCGAATTGAGAGAGATGCGCATCAAGCCTATAAAACGGGACGCGATTACATACCCGACCCGCTTGTTCACTGAGGCCCTGTCGACTCCATGGCCGAGAAGGAACGCAACTCGGCACGTTTCGAGATAAGTTATGATCGCGGAAAGACGTGGCGGCCGATGCCATCGGGATGGCAACAAAGTGGGCGCATCTATGCGGGTCCACGTAATACGGTCATACAATCAGTTGGGCGCGGAGACGAAATCTGGTACCGCGTTGTCGAGCTCGAAGATGGGCTGGATTGATGTGAGAGCTCTACGTTTTGTTGAGCTTTCCGCCGCGAGTCAATCGTCTCGAATCAACAACATGGTTGCGGTACAGGGTGCCTAGCCGGAATTGGGTTCTGGTCCACGCAAGCGTCCGCTGCTTTGCGGGACGACGCCGCGAACGTGATCGGCGTCGCTCGATTGCGGGCGCGCGTCACGATCCGATGGCACTCACACGTGGTCTGCTCGATGAAATTGCGGATGTTTCGCTGATCGACAAGCTCTCACCATTTCTTACGGGGTGTTTGCATGTGCGAAGGAGCGATCGGCACGGTTGATGAATTGCTCCCAACTCCGTACTCAATCAGAATCTTCGGCCGCTCACGTAGATCGGCACGTACGACACATCTCGCCGCAAGGCATCGGCGACCAGATTCCGACGGGCAAAAAAAATGCGAGCACCGAAGTCGTTGGCATCAATCCCGTCTTGAACCGCAAGACGATATGGGACGGGTCTACGAAGCTTCCGACGGCCTCGACTATTGCCAGCGACGCGCCGACACAATTGGCCATGCATGGACGTGCATCCCGGCGAGAACGGCAATCGGAAACTTGCGGCCCTCGGTGTCGTTTCGGGAGACTATGTGATGATACCGTCGCTCTGAGCATTCTTGCCGTCGGATGCTCCGCCGCACGGTTATTATAATTGACATCCAGGGAAAGTCTACGAACTCTTGCGGGCTTGTGCCGGCGAAAGTGCGGATCGCCTTTGTCTTCCGCCGTGGAACAAGCGGTCATCGAAGTGAGCGTTGAGAGGGATTGCTTCCCAAATTGAAACGAGCTCACGTGAACTCATGACGCATAATTCGACCTTGCCGCAACGACGAACTTCAAGGCGTGGCGAGTACGAACACGACGTTGTACCCGGAATGCACGAGAAGGCACAGTCCGAGCGAACGGTAGCGCCACCACGCGAGAGCGAGGAGAATTGCCATGGGACCATGAGTGATGGCACTTCCTGTGAAGTCGTTCCCTGTCATCACATGGATCGTTACGAAGGCGGTCGCCGTGAGAGCGATGGAGATGATCGATCCGAATCGCTCGAGCGCCGTCTGCAATCCGACCTGAAAGAACAGTTCCTCGACGAATGGCTCGGCCAATCCGACGTCCGCAAAGCCGAAAAAACTCTTGTCATAGCCCTTCGCATCCGCAAGTGACGCATGATAGTGCCAGTTGAGATTCGCAAGCTCGTAGATGAACGTGAACGCCACGCCCGTGATGCCCAACAAGAAAAGTTTAGGGGGTAGGAGCCGGCCACGAAGCACGGCGCCGAAGTCCGCGCGCCCGAGCGCAAGTTCGACGACGGGCAGCGTCACGTACATGACGACATCAAAGGTTATCTGAGCACGCCAATTCCAGGCAAGGACGCGCGCCAACAGATAGGCCGACAACGTTAGTGCGACGGGGCGGACGACCCTCCGGTAACGCTTGAGAGCGTCACCGTCCATGCTCGAACGATTGCAACCGATGCGGCTGCTGATGTTCGAGCGACTGCTGGAGCGCATTGATATCGATGCCGTTCGCAGTGACTCGTATCTCCGCATAGTTCTGCGAAGAGACGGCGTTCTGAAGTACTTTGAGCCCGGAGGAATCACCGCGTCCGGCTAGGAGTTCTGAAGTCGGATACGTGACCGTTTGGCCACCACGGGTCGATTGCACCACGACTTGATCGTTGGCAGCGAGGATTCGACCCCCTTGTTGATATGGCAAGACATGCGTTTCTTGCGAGTCGACTCCACCCGCCGAGCGGACCACATGGAGATACTGGGACCGCTCTGGAAACGCCGCATGATTGACGGCGTCTTCAAGACGCTGCAAGCCTCCCAATACCGCTTTTCCGATCTCCGCGTTACCGACATTCCGAACTGCCGCCTTACTAGCGTCCATCTGTCCCGGCAGCAAACCGCCCATGAGCGCGCTCGGCTCGCTCGTCGCTCGTGCCTCGATCTGCGCGGCGCTGAGCGGATGCGATGCACCGGGCGCCGACGGCAAGCCCTCCATACGGCGCTCGAGCGTCAGCGTCTCCGCCGCTTCTTCGCGGTTCATGCCTTGCGCCTCGAGTTCGGTCATTCGTTGCGGCGGTTCGAGCGCGTTCATCAGCGATCGCGCGATATCGGGCCGACCGGCTTCGATCACCGATCCAACCATCGCGCCCTCGAATTGTGCAAGACTTGCCCGGCAAAGTCATACCGAGGCGGCTCTATGGAGTGATCGAAGCGGTTCCAAGCCTCGGCCTGACGCCGGACGAACTGATCGAGCGTCTGACCGGGGACCGCATGAACCTCCAGTGTGTAGTGTTCTTTGCTTCGGCGACGTACTGAGCCGGCGTCTGCGGCCCGATATTCTGCTCGGCATAGAACGGATCGCCGTCATTGCCGATCCCCTTGCCCTCGGGAAAGTACCCGACCACATCCACGTGGCCGTTCGTATAGCGAATCGCTTCGCCGATATGCAGCGAGTGCAATTCTTCCGCACCTAGTCTATGAACGGGGTGCGCCGTAAACGTGACGGACTCGACGTGGGTGCCCTGATTCTGCAGATGGAATGGTGGCGCCGTCGGCACGGGAGACGGCGTCGGTTCGGGCGGCGGCATCACGCCTGGAGGACGCGGAGTCTCGGGGTGCGCTTCAGGCGACCGAAGCTCCACGGTTGCCGCTTTCTGCAATCCCGGAGCCGGGCGGGGTTCCGGCCGCCGAAAAGGATCTTGACTCATCCGTCGCCCTTCTACAGCCGCCGTGTCGTCATCTGCCATGACGATCCCATCGGCTTCCTCGTCAATTCGGTTTGATGTAAGAGCCGCAATGGATTGGAAGTCTCGCACTCTGCTCGGGTAGCGATCATCGGCCGTGCTGAGGGAATGCGCGCGAGCCGTTACGTAATGCGGGACGGCCAAACATAATCGTCGGCGCGGCCGAGATGGGCCGCTTTCAAAAGAATGGCTTCACCTAGCTCCAAGTCGCTCGCATGGCGCTGAATCCGCTCGAGGTACGGGTTCGATCACGCGAAGGCCATCTTCGAAGCGCCGGAGCCGGTTGAGGCAAAATGCATGTCGCATGACACCTTCATGCTGTTACATGATAGCCGCGCGCGGCCGAGTCCGTCGAAACTATCATCCGTGCAACATTCTTTCGAATGGGATTCGGTGATCGCGCGATGGAGTATGCGCGGCAAGCGCACCGGGAGGGAAGGTGCGCAGCCCGCCGTTTCAAGGCGAGCTCAACGAATGATCAGCGGACTCGCCAGTAACGTTCCGCCGCGAGGATGATATTGGAGCGAGTGTCGAGGTTCGCGTCTTCAGCCATCTTCGAAAGAGCCTCGAGCGGGGATCTCCCTAGAATTTCATCACACGGTGAGATGAACCAACGGCGAACGATTGAGGACGGCAATCGACAACTAATCATCCGGGACGCATGGAGCGCCGTGCGCAGTGTGAGATTCTCAGCAGACGTCATCTCGACTTCGCCCAACCACGATTCGATGATCGAAGGCGCACGTCCCATAATCGCGGCGACGAGTGGCAGCCCCAGGATATAGCTGATCTCGGTGATGGCGCTCTTTGGATTGATATCGAAGGCGGTGAACGTCGGCGGCGCGATTCGAAGAGGCGCAGAGTCATGTTGTTTGAGATGCTTTGAGATCATGCAACCCGACCTTCGCTGCCGGCCGTAATGGACGCCATCTTGCGTTGAAGATGGCGGCTCGCGGTTCGCTCCACGTAGGCCCTCAGAGAGTTTAAACAGGCGTGTGACGTATCGAGTTCCAGCATCTCAACGGCAGTTGCCGCTGCTTCCCATTCGAATCCGACCGACAGCCAGTAATCGAACGCCTGCTGAAGCAGAGGCAACGCTTGGTCGGTCCTGCCTTCGGCCTTGCAAATAATGCCGTTGGCTCGAGTAGAGATTGCGTGAAGACGCGAATCGAGGGCGGGGCCAGCGTTGTCGGGGCGGCCGCGACCGAAACTCGTCGCGAATTCGTACGTTCGGCGAGCAACAATGGAATCGAGGCGAGCCTGCTCCTCTGCAAGGGTGTAGAGGATCTCGCGACCAGCGCGCGCGGCGCGCGACCAGTCGATCTGATCGACCAATTCTTCAGCCTGGGCAATCCGATCTGCAAAGCCAACCTTCTCGTTGATTTCGCGTGCTACCGTGGCTCCCTCGAGAAGAGCCTCGAGCTTGCCAATGAGGGTCGGCGCCGCGTTCCCGCTGCGACGGAAGAACTTGAAAGCAGTCAAATGGTCACCGTATCGCGCGGCCATCATTCCGAGCTCGCTGAAAACTCGAGCCTCGAAAGAACGGGTCGCTTCCGTCCACCGAATGGCAGATGCCGTCGAAGACAGCACCTCATAGAGATCGATCCGATCGAGCTCTTGCGCGAGCACGGCGATGTTGCGCAAATTAGCCGACTGCAGGTACACGTTATCAGCGGCGCCGGCAAGCTCTCGAAAATTCAGTTCGAGAAGGCCTATTTGGTCCCGAAAGCGGTCGCTCGCTGCGTACACATGGGATAGAATCTCCCTTGCTAAAACGCGTTGGGGCAGCGGCCCGTCGAGAGCGCGGGAGGCTCGTTCTTCAGCTACTTCTAGATCGCCCAAATTGAGGGCTAGCAATGCCAACTGATTCTCGAGGTCCAAGAGGAGCAATCTGGAGTGGGTGCAGCCGAACAGATAGCCGCGAGCAGTCGCGAAATACTCGAGGGCTCCGACCGAATCGCCGCACTTCGCCGCGACCATGCCGCGAAGCAAATTGGCTTCGCCGCGCTCGAGGTCGCTGCCGGTGGCCTTGATTGCGTGCCAGAAGGCTTCAATCGTCGCCGAGGCCTCTTCGAGTCGGCCGATCCGAATCAGCGAACGGGTCCCTAGCGGAACCGCCCGATGATCGCTCGAGCCTTGCAGACTTTCGAGACACTGTTCAAAGTCGGCGCGACCAAATAAAGCAAGCGCTTCATCAAACGTTGGCTTCGATGGCTGAAGGCGGAGGGCGGAGGTTTGGATGATCGATCCTCAGAGCAGATCGCTAGCAACGCAAAAAGGCGGGTGCTGGCGCAACATCCGCGATTAGGTACTCAGATCCTTTTGCTCAAGCCAAATCTAGGGCCCAAGTGCACCAAACTTTACAAATCATGGAGAATCCTCAGCAGTGGGCCCTGCTATCGGCGCGTCCCAGAATCAACCGTGAACCGCAGGAAGGCTGCTCCTGTTCTGAGCGCCACTAATCTCAGATCAGTGCGCAACGGAAGGTGCGCTGCGACGTTGCGAGTCGAAAACCGCGGTCGAGTGCGCGACGGCCGGGGCGGCGGTTCTGTTCGAGTCGAAAACCGCGGTCGAGTGCGCGACGGCCGGGGCGGCGGTTCTGTTCGAGTCGAAAACCGCGGTCGAGTGCGCGACGGCCGGGGCGGCGGTTCTGTTCGAGTCGAAAACCGCGGTCGAGTGCGCGACGGCCGGGGCGGCGGTTCTGTTCGAGTCGAAAATCACGGTCGAGTGCGTGATGTCAGGCGCTCTTGCGCCGGTTCTGTTCGAGTCGAAAATCACGGTCGAGTGCGTGACGTCAGGCGCTCTTGCGCCGCCGTGAAACGGGAGAGCCGTCCCCGCTGCCGGCGCAGGCGCCGCGGCCGGGGCGCCTGCTCTGTTTGTGCCCGTGACGATGTATGCGGGTGCGCGATCCGTGCCGAACGAGACGTAGGGCTTCGGAGCTCCAATTGACACGCCGACGAAGAAAGTGGTCGCGAATAGCACGATTGCAGTCCCTCTTAACGGACGGAAAGCGCTCGGACGCAAAGGTAAACCGAGAAGGCAAGTGTCGCTTATCACACTTCAGAGGTCCATTCCTGCAGAAAGTGTGCGCCGCGTCACTTGTTTTTTAAAAATTGAGCCGCAGAGCGGGGCAGCGCTTCGATTCCGAGCACGGCGTCACGACCGAAGCGCTCATCTTTCTCGGCGAGCTCGATCCCGAGGCGATCGGGCCCAGCATCGATCACGCAACGCACTATGAACCGACGCCCCTCGCGTCGATCGACGCGTTGCTCGACGCCGTTCCGCCCCCGTTCGAGCGGATGACGTTCGTCGATGTCGGCTCCGGGATGGGTCGCGTCATCTTCGTCGCCGCACGACGGCCGTTTCGGGCGATCGTCGGTGTCGAGATCTCGCCCGCTCTCCACGCGGTCGCGACCCAGAACCGGTCTCGTTGGTCCGATCCGCGGCAACGCTGCCGGGACGTCCGCCTCGTCTGCCGGGACGCCCTCGACTTTCGCTTCCCACGCGGCGATCTCGTCGTGTACTTCTATAACCCGTTCGATACGGTCGTCATGGAAGCGGTCGCGGGCGAACTGGCGCTCGATCGAGGCCGCGACGTGACTCTTCTTTATAACACTCCCACGGCGCGCGCTGCGATCGAGGCGACGGGCGCGTTTCGGCTGGTCGCGGAGCTGCCGGAGGGCGTCGTCTATCGCCTGCTCCGCTAGTCCAGGGCTCGCTGCGTCCGCCTCGAAAGGCGAACGCGTCATCTTGGGATGATGGTGAAATTGGTAGACACAGCAGACTTCATTTGGAGCCGGCCGCGCGGAAACGGCGGTCGGGATGCGCTCAAAGTCGGTGAACTCTTCGCAGCGCGGACGTCGAGCCGCGGGCATGACGACGCCGAGCCAAGCTCGCAGCGGCGCGATGCCATGCTTGAAGGTGTAGAGACTGGACGGGCGCGACCTACGTCGGCGATCTGCGAGCGCGCAGCGATACGGTCAAGGCACAGTCCGGACTAGCAAACGAGTGGCGGTCGAGGCCGAGCGCTCGGTGGCGAAAGCCATAGCGGTGCGAAAATTTGCAGCCCGCAAGGGCGTCCGAGTTCGATTCTCGGTCATCCCATCATCAAAGCCCCGTATCCACGGGGCTTTCTTCATTTCCGGGGCTCGAATGTTGACCGAATCTTGACCGCGCCTTCGGATGTTGACCGAGCCGCGTCCCGTTGCATATTCTCGCGCTCCGCACCCTTGCGAACCCTTTTTGGTCGCTATTACGCTAAAGGGTCCCAAGTAGGCGTCGATCGGCGCCGTTTCGTCCCCGAACGCTGGAGGCTTGACCGTCGATCGGTAGCTGCGATCCGTCGACCGCTTCTCCGATCGCCGTCTACGCTCGAACCCACTCCCGAAGGGGAGTCTGGTCGCGCACATGCGACCGCTACATATCAGGAGGCTACAATACCAATCGAATATGTTGACGCTGATGGTGAGCGTGTTGAGCTCGATGTGAACTTCCCTTTGTGTTTGGACTCAGTGTGAGCCTCGAGGGATACGCTACGACGAAAAACTGGTGTGCGTCCTAATCCGGAAGCCGGTGTAATCAACTTAAGAGGCCCGATTGAGCGTCGCTCGGATCGAAAAAGGAGTTCGTGAGGTAAACCTTTCGAGTCCGCCAGCAACAAGTAGTGCTGGGCGTGCGTACCTGCAATATGCTACTACCGGGTTGCCCTTAAAGGACACTAAATTGGCTGCAAAAGCGATCTCGATGGTTGCAAGAGCGCGTCGGCCGGGGTCGAAACTCACTGCTCCTGAATGAGGAGGCCGTGCGCATGAGAGCGAGCTCTGTCGTGATGTTGGTTTCCCTGCTGTTGACCTCGTGCGCGTTCTCCGGAAGCATGGCCTCGAGCAATGTTCGCGATGTAGCATCGACGGGACTTCGGCCATCTCAGCCGCTCGCGATCGTGCCGACAGACCGCGGACCTGCGACGATTGCGGCCGACGGCAGCGTTCGACGTCCGTACCATCTGCTCCGGTGCTACACGACGGCACAATGCTGCACCATCGTCGGGCCCGATACCGGCGCGACGTGCGACGAGACCGACGATTCGCCGGTGCCGATTCCCGATCTGTCGATGAGAACGACGCGTGCCCATCCGGTTACGACCTGGCATTCACTTCGACGGACGCTTCCGCATATTGCGAAACGGATGGCGCGAATCTACCAGTGGACAGCGCGACGATTATCGCGGTCCGAGAACGCCTGGTCGTGAGCGTCCGCAACGGCGGCGGCATCGTGCGGCGCTTCGAATGCTCGGTCGGCGCGAACTCTTCGATCAACAGCTTCGTCCTCAAGAAAACGAAGACGTCCGATCTCGGGGCGAAGGAGCTCGACATGGTACGCCGGTTGAGCGAACGAGCCGCTCTCGCGCGCGAGGACGACCGCGAGCCCGGGACCGGCCTCGCACGGGCGGCAGGCCCCGAACTCTGCCCCTAGCTCGCCGTCGCCGCCGCCTGGTGATCCGCGACGATCTCGACGTTTGAGCGTTCGGGGCCGTTCTCGCCGAGTTCGGCGCACTTCTTCGCGAGCGCGGGATTGCGGACCGCGACGTAGCGCGGACATTCGGGCCGTTCGGCTCGTTGTAAAAACCCTGTACGCACGTCGCGCCCGCGTTTTGAAAAGCAGCGGGGCCGCGCGTTTGGAGAGTCTGAGCATCGCGAAGGCGAGCTCGCGGATCTCCCACTGCGCGTTGTTGCACGAGCGCAGCGTGAAGAATTCGAGTAACGCGCGAACGTTCGCCGTGATGACGGCGGCGTGATGAAATCGAACTGCCCTCGCACCTTGATATAGCGCTGGCTCCTCTGTTCGTAGAACATGTGCCGGTGGCGCACCAGTTGGTGCGTCAGGGCGCGCGAGACGCCCGAGACGCCGAAGGTGAACATCCATCTATTCGAAGGTCGAGAGGTGGCCCGCGTTGCGAACGCGCGCGACCATCGCGGCGACGTCGCCGTCGGTCCAGCCTTCATCGATCGTCTCGATGTCGCGCATCTCCAAGGAGGCGGGCGTCAAAGGGCTTCGCCTACACGATATGAGACACTCGGCGGCGACATGGCTACTGCAGGCGGGCGTTGACGTCGGGACCGTCTCTGAGGTCCTCGGAGACTCGAGTCCCATGCAGACGATGTCGACCTACGCGCATGTGCTGCCTGGGGCGCAGACGCGCGCGGTTGAGGCAATCGCCGATCGCCTTCGGTCGAGGAAGCCCGCGAGTGACGTTCCCGGCGATCCCGTGTTGCCTTAAATGTTTGACCGAAGCCACGGTAGACCGCAATAAACGGCGCGACACCGGAAGAATAAGGAGACGGAAACCCTTACGGGAAGGGGCTTTGCGTGAAACGGCAATAAACGGTGAGAAGCCCCCTCTAGAGTTCGATCCTCGGTCATCCCACTCCGAGCCGGCACCCGAGCGCCTGGCTGGTTATGCACGTCTTAAGCTTCGGATGGCACACTTCGCGAGCCGAACACCGCGGAGGGTCTCATGTTGTCGTTCATCCGGGCTTCATCGCTTTTGACGAAGACGCGTCGCCCTGCCGTGTCGCTCGCGCTCGTCGCCGCGATGCTCCTCGTGACACTTCCGGGCGGTCCCGGCCGCGCCCCGGCGCTCGCGCAGGACGCCGCTTCTCCGGCGGCATCGGCGGATACCGCCGCTGCGAACACGGCGCCCGACGCTCGGCTCAACACGACGAACCTCCACTTTTCCGGGAGCTCTGCCGACGCGCAGCAGTTCACCGTCACGGGTCCGGCCGCCGACGGACGCTTAGTCGCGACCTCGACGAACCCGAAGGTCGCGGCCGTCGAGGCGCTTCCGTCGGCCGCGAGCGCGCCCGGCGTCCAGACCTTCATGGTGACGCCGACGGGGGCCGGCTCGACCCTCATCTTGATCACGAATCCCGTGGGCAACCGGCTCGTGATGGGCGTCGACGTCGGACCGCCGCTCGCGGCGACGAAGATCGGCGGCACGAGTCTCGGGCTCATTCTCGGCATCGGCGCGCTCGCCGCCATCTTCGCTGCGGTCGGAACGCGCTCGGGAGGCGGCTCCTCGTCATCGAACGCACCGACGGCGCCCCCTGGCTCGACACCGCCTCCCGGCGGCTCGACGCCACCTCCGGGTGGCTCGACACCGCCTCCCGGCGGCTCGACACCGCCTCCCAGCGGCTCGCCGCCACCTCCCGGCGGCTCGTCGCCACCTCCCGGCGGCTCGTCGCCACCTCCCGGCGGCTCGACGCCGACGCCCGGACCCTTGACCGCCAGCCCAAAGCAGTTCGGCTTCGTGGTCGGACAGATGCCGACGACCGGGACCTTCACCGTCTCGGAGAGCGGCTACACCGGCACCTTCGCGGCGAGTACGCAGAACGCCGCGGTCGCGACCGTGAGCCCCGGCAGCGGAACCGGACCGAACGCCACGTTCGCGGTCATGGCGCAGCAGGGCGGCACGACGACGATCCTCGTGACGGACGGCCGTGGGAACCAGGCGGCCGTGACGGTGCAGGTCACGCAAACGAACGCGACCGTCCAATCGGCGCGTCGCGCAGATCCGGGCGCGCCCGCCCTGCGACCGGTTCCGGGCCCGCGCGGCGGTCGGTAGGTCGTCCCCGGCGAAGCAGGCGCTTGCGATGATCGACATCCACACGCATCTCCATCCTCCGCGGCTCTTTGCGGCGATCCGGCGCTGGTTTGCCGAGCGATCCTCGTGGGTGCTCGAGCATCCGACCGAACCGGCGGCGGTCGCTGCGGCACTCGAGGCGGCGGGCGTCACGCGCTTCGTGTTCTGCAGCTACGCGCACAAGCCGGGTATGGCAGCAGAGATCAATCAGTGGCTCGCGGAGACGTCGCGCGGCCTCGGGCGATATGGGCTGCCGCTCGCGACGGTCCACGCCGAAGACCCGGACCCGCTCGGCGATCTGACGCGCGCCTTCGACGACGGGTGCATCGGCCTCAAACTCCATGAAGACGTACAGAAGGTCGCCGTCGACGACGAGCGGCTCGACGCGGTGTACGCCGAGATCGCGGAGCGTCACGGGTTCGTCCTCGCGCACGTCGGGCCCATCCCCTGGGACGATCGACCGCAGGGCGGACCCGACCGCGTCGGGCGCGTTCTCGTGCGCCACCCGACGCTGCACTTCGTCGTCGCGCATCTCGGCTCGCCCGACACGGCGCGCTACGTCGAACGGTTCCACGATCACTCGAGGCTCCGGCTCGATACGACGATGTGTCTCGACCCGGCGGGGCCGATGGCGTCCCGCTTCGATCCGGCCTGGATGGACGCGCATCCCGAGCGGTTCCTTTACGGCACGGACTACCCGAACGTGCCATACGCGTACGATGCCGAACGCTCCGCGCTCCATGCGCTCGGCCTGCGTGAGGCGACGTTGCGCGGGATCTTGCACGACAACGCAGCAGAGTTGATCGCGCCGTTCGACTGATCGCGCGGCGCGGAGCGTACGACGGAGACTGAAGAGCCAACTCTGCATCGATAGGCAGAACCGGTAGCGTCCCTCAGACGAGCGTGGCGTACTCGGGCACGTTCTTGCCGGTCAGAAACGCTTCGAGCATCGCGTTGACTTCGCGAGGAGCGTCTTGCTGCACCCAGTGTGAGATGCCCGGCAGATAGCGCAGCGTGAGGTTCGTCACGTAATCGTCCGTGCCGACGGTCGTCGCCTTCGTGAGGAAGGCGTCGTCTTCGCCCCAGAGCATCAGCGTCGGGACGTCAATCTTCGGATAGCCGAGTTTCGTCTGACGGACGGAGCCGCCGCCGCGGATGAGCGCGCGGTACCAGTTGATCATGCCGGTCGCTCCGCCCGGACGCATGATGTTGGCACGGTAGGCGGCGAGATCTTCGCGCGTAAAATTCTCCGGGTGCGTCGAGGTCGCTTTGAACGTCGCGGCCACGCGCGCGCCGCCCTTCGAAGTGACGAAGATCTCCGGCAGTCTCGGCAGCTGAAAGAACGCCATGTACCAGGAACTTGCCACTTGCTTCAGCGTCGCACGTTTTCGAAAGACGGCGGGATGCGGCACGTTCATGATGACGAGCCGCTCGAGCGGCCGCAGCCGGCGCGTCGCGAAGAGCCACGCGACGATCGCGCCCCAGTCGTGCGCGATCAGCGTGACGGAGGTCGCGCCGGAGGCGTCGATCAGGTTCGCGACGTCGTCCATCAGCCGCTCGACTGCATAGTCTTGCATCTTCGCGGGTGTCGTCGTTCCGCCGTAGCCACGCTGGTTCACGGCCCAAACGCGGTAGCCGAGCGCCGCGAGCACGGGCGCCTGATGTTGCCAGGACCGCGCGATCTCGGGGAACCCGTGCAGGCACAGCGCGAGCCGCTCGCCCGTGCCGCCGCCGCCGGCCGCGGTCTCGAACACCTCGAAGTCGATGCCGCCTGCGGCGACGCGAATCGCTGACATGACGCTCGCTTTCCAAGCCCGTCCGGCCGATTCCGTCCGGCAAAACCGCTTCCGTGCGACTTTTGCGTGCAGGGAGGCGAGCTTCACGAACGCAACTTCGCCGAGTTTGCCTCAATTGACCATGCATCTCACGATCCCACCGGAGGCCGATCCTCTTTGAAAATCGTCGTCACCGTGAAGCTCGTGCCGGACACGAGCGCCGACAAGCGCATCGATCCCGGCACGAAGCGACTCGTGCGCACCGGCGTCGAGACCGTCCTCAATCCCTTCGACGAATATGCGATCGAAGCGGGTTTGCAACTCAAGGAAAAGCTCGGCGGCGATACGACCGTCACGATCCTGACCATGGCACCCGATAGCCAGAAGGAGATCGTCCGCAAGGCCCTTGCGATGGGCGCGGATTCGGCCGTCATGATCAGCGATCCGGGCGCCGAAGGCAGCGACGTCTACGCGACGGCGTACGGCCTCGCACGAGCGATCGAGAAGATCGGCTACGATCTCGTCATCATGGGCACACAGTCGACGGATGCGATCTCGGGCGACGTCCCGGGCGCGGTCGGCGAGTTCCTCGGCGTTCCGGCACTCACGTATCTGCAAAAGCTCGAGATCGACGGCACGACCGTCAATGCCGAGCGCGAGACCGACACCGGCTTCCTCAAGGCGACGGTCACGCTTCCCGCGGTCGTCAGCGTTACGAAGTCGCTGAACACGCCGCGCTACGCCGCACTCAAAGGCATCATGGCGGCGAAGAAAAAGACGATCGACATCCTGCCGCTCGCGGAGCTCGCGCTCGAGCACCCGATCGGAACCGACGGCGCGAAGACCGAGTTCGTCGGTCAGGAGACGCCCCCGGTCCGCGGCAAAGGCAAGGTCGTCAAGGCCCCGGACGGCGCGGGCGGCGCGAAGATCATCGTCGACTATTTGAAAGAGAAGAAGCTCATCTGATGCACGACGTCATCGCTTTCATCGAACAGAACCACGGCGGGCCGCGGCGCGTCGCCCTCGAGATCGCATCCGAGGCGCGCGTGCTCGCCGACAAGCTCGGCGGCAAGGCCCACGCGGTCGTGCTCGGCTCGGGCGCAGCGCAAGCCGCGGAGCTTCTGAAGAAGTATCCGCTCGATGCGATCCACGTCTCGGAAGATCCCGACATCGACGGCTTCCTCTTCGATCCGATGGTCGATTATCTCGAGGCGGCGGCGAAGGCCGTCGGTCCCTCGCTGATCCTCATCGGGAACACACAGCTCGGCCGCGATCTCGGATCGCGTCTCGCCGCGCGTCTGCACTGCGGCATCAACGCGGACGTGACGGACGTCAAGATCGACGGCTCGACCGTCGGCTGCATCTCGCCGAAGCTCGGCGGGCTCACGATCACGCAGTGCAACTTCAAGGGCAGCGACTACGGGATCGCGTGCATCCGTCCGAACGTCTTCAGCGCTGCCGAAGCCGCGGGTGCCGGCGCGATCTCGCAGCTCGAGAAACCGGCGCCGAAACACCCCTACACGATGAAGATCGTCGAGACGATCGAGAAAGAAGCGACCGCGCTCGGCGTCGAGGAGGCCTCGGTCGTCGTCAGCGGCGGACGCGGCATGGGCGGCCCCGAGCCGTTCACGACGATCCTCAAGGATCTGGCCGATGCGTTCGGCGGCGCGGTCGGCGCGTCGCGAGCGGCGGTCGACGCCGGCTGGGTACCGCACTCGCACCAGGTCGGGCAGACGGGCAAAGCGATCTCGCCGAACCTGTACTTCGCGATCGGCATCTCCGGTGCGATCCAGCACAAGGTCGGCATGCGCACCGCATCGACGATCATCGCGATCAACAAAGACGAAGCGGCGACGATCGGCGAGTTCGCCGACCTGCTCGTCGCGGGCGACCTCAACGAGATCGTACCGGAGCTGACGAAACAAGTTCGCGCAGCCAAATCTCACTAGCAGGAAACCAAGAGTGAAAATCGCACACTGCCTCGGAGCGACGGTTCTCGCCGCCTCCGTTCTCATCGCAACGACGCAGGGCGCGGGCGCCGCCAAGAAAACGGCGGCCACGCCCGCTCCGAGCGCAGGTGCCTCCGCCGGGGCCTCACCGGGCGCCACGCCGAGCGGAGCGGCCGGCACGGGCTCGCCGACGCCGGTCCCGCTGCCGACCGCCACGCCGGAGCCGCCCTCCTCGGCGATCCCGCGTCTGGAAGCCAAGGTCAAGGCGAACCCGAACGACCGCGACTCGCTCGGCCAGCTCGCCACCTATTACCTCCAAGTCGGCCGGCCCGACCTCGCCGTCACGGCGACGCAGCGCCTCGTCGGCCTCGGCATGAAGACGACACAGGTCTACTATCTCGACGGCGTCGCGAACCGCGAACTCGGCCGTTCGAAACAGGCGATCGACGATTTCGAACAAGCCGCGAACCTGGAACCGACGAACTCGGATGTCCTCGGCACGCTGACGTCGCTCTACCTCGATGCGAGTCGCCCGCAGGATGCGGAGCGCGTGGCGAAGCGCGCGACGACGTTCAATCCGAATGACAAAAAAGCATTCGAGAACTACGGCGCGGTCTACGAAGCCGAGAAGAAGTACGACGACGCACGGACGCAATACGAGGCGGCGGCGAAGCTCGACCCGAAGGATGCCGGTCCGATCGTGCTCCAAGCGCAGTCGTACCTCCGTCAGGACGCGCTCGCCCTCGCGGGTCAGCTCTACGACCGGGCGCTCGCGGTCGATCCCAAGTATCCGGACGCGCTGCTCGGCAAAGCCCGGCTGCTCGCGACGGAGCACGACGTGAAGGGCGCGATCGCGCTTTACGATCAGCTGACGCCGCTCTTGCCGGCGGACGAGGGCCGCGCCGCGCTGCTGATCGAAGAGGCGCGCCTCTACTCCGTCGAAAAAATGTCGCCCGAGGCGACGGTGACGATCAAGAAAGCGATCGATACCTATCCGAAGCTCAGCGCCGTCCACGTCGCGTATGGCGATTTCTTGGTCGGTCAGAAAGATCTGCCGGGGGCGCAGCGCGAGTGGGAGACGGCGATCGGTATCGACGGCCGCAATCCCGACGCCCTCCAGCGTCTCGGCGATCTCTACTCGAGTCAGAACAAGCCGCAGCAGGCGATCGACGAGTACAAGAAGCTCGTCCAAGCCGTCCCGAATAACGCGGCGGCCTGGACCGAACTCGGCCAAGCCTTCGCGCTCAAACACGAGTTCGAAGGTTCGCGCGACGCGTACCGGCGTTCGTTCGAGCTCGCGCGGACACCGTCGGCGCTCGCCGGTCTCGGCAGCTCCGATTACGAGTTGCATCAGTACAAGGAGTGCGCCCAGGTGTTCGATGCGATCGACCGGGGCGCGGGCGATTATCTGCGCCAGAATCCGCAGTATCTCGTTGTAATGGGAAATTGTTATAAAGGCACGCAGCAGCCCGACAAGGCCCGCTCCGCCTTTCAGCGTCTGCTCGCGCTCGTGAAGCCGAACACCCCCGCGCACGCGCAAGTCCAGAAGCTCATCGACGGCGTGCGGTCCGCGCCCGCGCGGCCCTCCGCGCACGCGACGGCGGCACCGAAAGCCAAACACTGACGCCGTGATCCTCGTCGACGACGAGCGATTCTCGGATCATCTGCGCGGCCTCTCGCATCCGGAGCGTCCGGACCGGGTCGCCGCGATCGCCGCTCATCTCGCAGCCGAGGGTCTCGACCGCGAGCGCGTCCCTGCCCGCGATGCGACCGATGACGAAATCTTGCTCGTCCACCCGAGCGCCTATCTCGAACGCGTCAAGCGCGACGTCGGGTCGATTCCGCCGGGCGGCGCGACGTATCTCTCGACGGGTGACACCGTCATCGACGCCTCGTCGCTCGCCGTCGCACGGCGCGCCGCGGGCGGCGCGATCGTCGCGATGGAGCGAGCAGTCGCGGGCGACACGGCGGCCTTCGCCGTCGTCCGGCCGCCCGGGCATCACGCGGAGCCCGCGCGCGGGATGGGCTTCTGTATCTTCGGCAATGCCGCGATCGCCGCGCGCGCCTTCCACGTCCGGACCGGCGGTCGCGCGCTCGTGGTCGATTTCGACTATCATCACGGCAACGGCACGCAGCGGTCCGCGGGCGACGGCGTCTCGTTCGTCTCGACGCACGCCTATCCGCAGTATCCCGGCACGGGTTCGGCGGACGAGCAGCGCTTCGAGAGCGACGCGATCGTCAACGTCCCGCTTCCGCCCGATACGTTCGCGACGGAGGCCTTCATCCGCGTCTGGGCGGAGGCGCTGCCGGCGATCGCGGCACGGGTGAAGCCGGATCTGCTCGTCGTGAGCGCGGGCTACGATTACGCGGCGGGCGATCCCGTCGGCGATCTCGGCATCGACGGGCCGGGGGCCGCGGCCGCCCTCGCGCGCATCATTCGCGGGGTCGCGCAGACGTACGCGCGCGGACGCGTCGCCTACGTGCTCGAAGGCGGCTACGATCCGGCAACGCTCGCCAAGAGCGTCGCTGCGACGATGCGCGCCCACGACGGCGACGAAGCGATCTCCCTCGGAGAGCCGGACGCCGCCGCCGTCCCGCCGGGGCAGCGGCGCGTGCTCCGCCGCGTCGCCGACTGGGCGTGAACGTCCGCAACGCCGCCCCCGCGCTCGTCGGCGCGCTCCGGATCGCGCTCGGTCTCGTGCTGCTGATCGCCGGCATTCTGAAGGCGCACGATGGAGCGGCCGCGACCGCCGCGTCGATCGCGGGCTACCGCGTCTTGCCGCCGGCGCTCAACGCCACGTTCGGCGTGCTCTTGCCCTATCTCGAGATCGTGCTCGGCGGCTACCTCGCGAGCGGCTTCTACGCGCGCGGCGCGGCGCTCGTGGCCGCGGCGCAGTTTCTCGTCTTCGCCGGGGCCGTCGCCTCACTCGTCGTGCGCGGCATCCCGGCCGACTGCGGCTGCTTCGGCTCGGGCGTGCGGACGCCGCCGTCGTGGGGCCACGTCGCAGCGGACCTCGCGCTCGCCCTGCTCGCACTCGGCGTCGCCCGCTTCGGCCCGGGCCGCTTCGCCGTCGATGCAAGTAGCCGCGGTGCCGGGCGCGAACCTTCGGCGTCATGAACTCTCCGGCGCGCAGCCGCGCGATCGCCGATCGCCGGCGCACGATCCTCTACGCAACCCTCGGCGTCATCGCGATCGCGCTGATCGGGCTCGTCGGATACTACTCGAGGCCGCAGGCCATCCCGACCGCCTCCGTCGCCCCGACCTACGCCGGCCTCAAAGCGGGCGCGGTCGCACCGGAATTCGCCCTCTCGACGACGGCCGGTCCGTTCGACCTCGCGACCTCGCATGACGAACCCGTGCTCCTCGAAGTCTTCGCCACGTGGTGTCCGCACTGCCAGCGGGAGGTCGTGACGCTCAACCAGATCTTCGCGGCGAACAAAGCCACGATCCATCTCGTCGCCGTCAACGGCAGCGCGAACGCCTCGGAGACGGATGCGAGCATCCTCGAATCCCAAGCGAACGTCTACGCCTTCGCGCAGCGCTTCGGCGTGACGTATCCGGTCGCATACGATCAGGATCTCGGCGTCGCGAACAAGTATCTCGAAGGCGGCTTTCCGACGATCGTCCTGATCGGCCGTGACGGCCGGGTCCAGGCGAGTCACAGCGGCGAAGCATCGGCCGACGCCCTGCAGAAGGCCGTCGCGGCGAGCGTCGCGGGCCAGCCCGTCGACCCGACGTTCGGTCTCAGAGACCCGGGATGACGCTCTTTCCGATCTGAACGAGCTCCGCGCGCTGCAAGTCTCCGACGAGCGCGAAGTGGATGCCGTGCTCCTTCCACGTGAGGAGCGTCGTCGGGCCGTCCTCGACGTACTCGGCGTCGTGGTCTTCGAAATGCGTCGTCTTCGGATGGAGCGAGCCGAAGTCGGCTGCGGCGCCGGTCGCGTTCTCGAAGAGCGAGAGTGAGCGCAAGCCGTCGGAGTAGACGAGGTGGAGCGAGCGCACGTCGCCCGCCTTCGCGCCGGCGGCCGCCGGCACGGTCGCGACGTCGCCGCCGATCAGTTTGAAGCCCTGCGGCAGATCGCGCGGCGTCTGGACGGCGAAGCCCGCATCCTTGAGGACGTGCTGCAGATCCGAGGACGGCATCTCGACGTCGGGCCGCTGCGCGGTCGCGTACCCGCTCGGCGCCGCGGTCGCGAAGACGTCATCGGGAATCTGGGCCGTGTAGCGCAGCTCCTCGAAGCGGGTCTGCGAGGCGACGGCGCCGCTCGCGTGATACGCCTCTTTCTTGAGGACGAGGTGCGTCTCGTCGTCGATCCAGATGCGCTCGGCGCGTTCGCCCGTGAAGCGGTTGATCAGCACGACCGACTGCGTCGGCCGGCTCGCGATGATCTCGGCGCCGGCCCCAACGGCGCGGTAGTTCGACATGGCAAGATCCAGCCGGTTGCCGTCCGAGCCGATCGCGCTCTCGGGCGGCGCCTCGTGCGAGACCGTCATGCGCGCGTGCTTCGTATCGAATTGATACGTCGCATTGCCGCTCGTCACGATGTAATCGCCGTACAGGGACTCCGGCGCGAGATACCACCGGCGCGTCCGGTCCGGCGCGCGGTGCTCGACGCGGACGATCGTCGCGTTCGAGCGGTTGGAGCCGAACGCGAGCGTCTCGAGCTGGCCGACGTACGAGACCGTGCGCGGAGCCGCGATGCTCGCACGGAGCAGCGCCGTCGCGTCCATCGGCGCGGCGGTCGGCCGGGCGACGACCTTCGCCGCCGGCGGGGCCGGCGGCGGCGTGGCGGCGAGGGCGGGTCCGAGAGCGACGCCGGCCGGAACGCAGAGCGCCGCCGCGAGCGCGAAGCGTCGAGCGTTGCGAAGCGCGAGCGGCGTGAACCTCACGCCACTACTGGACGACGTCGAGCGTGCCGGCGGCGGCGTTCGAGAGGGAGGGTGCCGCGCCTGCAGCGACGAGGCCGCCGCCATCGGTCGCGGTCGTCGAGCCCCCGTCGAGCATCGAGGTCTCGATCACGCCGGTCGAGCCGTGTTCGGCGAACGGATTCTGCGCCTGCTGGGCGGCGTGCGCCTCGAGGTAGTAAGCGGCATCGACGCGCGGTCCGGCCTGGTTCGGATGGCCCAGCGGCGAGGCGAAGACGGCGATGGCGATCGCTGCCGCCGCAACCGGAACGGCGATGACGGGACGGAAGAAGGCCGCGATCCGTGCGCCCACGGGCGGACGCTCGGCGTCGACGGCGGCCCAGATCGCGCCGCGGACGGCGCCCGGCAGCTCCCGCTCGGCGAAGGCGGGTTCGGCGCGAAGCACCTCCGAGAGTGCGACTTCGGCTTCGTAGTCGGTGCGGCACGGAGCGCACGTCCGCAGGTGCGCGTGCACGGAGGCGTCATCTTCGGCGCGGAGTTCGCCGTGGATGTAATCGATGAGGCGGTCGGTCGAGAGATGTTCGTTCATTGATGTTGTTGTTGAGCCCGTTCGACGAGTCGTCGGAGGAGAGCGCGGGCACGGTGGAGTCGGGAGCGCACCGTGCCGATCGAGCAGCCCATGATGTCGGCAATTTCTTGGTAGCTGTAGTCTTCGATATCCGCAAGAACGATGACCTGACGCTGCTCCGAGGACAGCGCCGCGAGCGATTTTGCGACCGGTTCGCTGAGCTGACGGTCGACATAATCGTCGATCGGCGTCACGGCGAGCGGCCGGCTGCCGGAGAAGGCTTGGGGAGCGTTGTCCTCGGGGAGCTCTTCCTGGAAACGTCCTTTTCGTCTCCGAAGTTCGTCTCGATGGAGATTTGTGACGATTCGGTAGATCCAGGACAGGAAGCTCGTCCCGGGTTGGAACGAACGCCAGGCGCGAAAGACGCGAACGAACGCGTCCTGGGTCAGGTCGCGTGCGTCGGCCTCGTTCCCGGTTAGACGGAACGCGAAGTTGTACGTCGCCTTTCCGTAGTCTTGGATCGCTCGCTCGAGAAAGGCTTTCTGTTCGCCGGTCGGCTCGAGGTCGGGCGTCCGCCTCACTCCCATCAAGGCCCCGGTTTGTGTTCGCGGTCGCTCGTGCCTGTGCGTGCGGTCGCCTGCGGAATGCGGCCCGCCCGCGTGACGTAGGTGCGGCACCAGCGCGCGAGCTTGACGACATCCTCGTCGCCGAGCGTCGCGAGGCTCCGCAGCAGACCGGTCAGCTCGGGCGCCGGATCGCGTTCGGGGACGTCGATTGCGCCAAAGAGCCGGGCGAGCGCGGCCCGGTCCGCATCGTCGTGGAGGCCGATCAACCGGTCGCGTACGGCGAGGAACGCGGCGGAGTGCGCCGGGCGCGGACGGGGCGGCGCAGCCGGTGGCGTCGCCTGCGTCGCGGAGCGATAGCGTTCCAAGAGCGCTTCGAGAAAGCGCTGCACGGCCTCGTCGTCGCCGAGGAACGCGATCATCGCCTCGTCGGCCGGCAGCTCCGGATCGAGTTTGTCGTCCGCCTCCTGGTCGATGACGTAGCGCCATTTGAGGTCGTCGCTCGCCGGGATGCCGGCCTTTCCGGCGAGCCACTCGTACTGCTCCGGCGTGCCTTCGAAGCCGGCGTCGCCGAAGAGGCGCTCCGCCGCCCGGGCGATTTCGGCGATCAATCGATCGATGCTCACGCCGCCCGGTTCGCCGGCCGGCTCCGCACGACCGCCGCCCGGGGTCTTGCCGACGGAGGCGCTTCGCGTGAGAGTCCGGGCGGCCCGACTCCTCCAAGGGGACGCGTCCGAGGCTTCGAAGACACCCGGCCCCACCCGCCCTCCGGTCCGACCGGCCCGGCTCCTTCGCCGCGACCCCGCCATCCAACTCATCAGGACGAGGCATATGCGCACTCCGATTCCGCGTCGAACCCCTTCCGGTCACGCCGATGCCGTCGGCGTCATCGTGGCGTTGCTCGACCGCTATCCCCAGATCGCGACCCTGAACTCCGATCCCCTGGACGGTAGCGTGACCTTGTCATTCGCGATCGCGGGCGGACTCGACGCGACGATCGAGCGCGAGTTGCGCGAGACGCTCGGCGATCACGTCCGCGGGCTGCTGGCGCTGATGCGCGACGAACCCGATCGGCTCACCGTCGTGGTCGATGCCGATCCCGAACTGTCGTTCGTGCGCCTCACGCGCGACGCGCGCAGTCTCACGCGCGAGGAGCTGTCGATGACGGCCGTGCTGCTCGAAGCGCGCTTCGGCGACCGGCTCGTGCGCAGCGCCCCCGCCGCCGTCACGGACCCGGGTGAGGATCCCGCAGCGCAAGACGAAGTCGTCGAATACGCACTCGATGCGCTGCGCGATCCCGCATCGCCCCGCAGCCTCGTCGGGTTTCGTGAAGAGATGCGCGTCGTCGTCTACGTCGTTCGGCGAAAGAAGCGGACGCGAGCCCGGAGCTGACGACGATGCTGGTCGATTTCCATTCCCACACGCGAGCGAGCGACGGCGCGCTCGAGCCGGCCGCGCTCGCCGCCTCGATGTGCAAACGCGGCGTGCAGATTTTCTCGATCACGGATCACGATTCACTCGATGCGTACGATGCGGTCGGGACGGAGATCGAGGGTGCGCGCGTCGTCGTCGGGATCGAGATCAACACGACGTATAAAGGAAACGAAGTCCACATCTTGGGTTACGGTCTGCCGCTCGGCGATTCGGTCGTGCGTCGCACGATCGACGCGAACCGCGCGGCGCGGACGGATCGCGCGGAGGCGATGATCGGTCAGCTGAAGCGCGCCGGCTACGATCTCTCGATGGACGACGTGCGCGCGCAGGCGGGACCGGAGGCCGCGCTCGGACGGCCGCACGTCGCAAAGGCGCTCGTGCAGCTCGGCATCACGCGCAGCCTCGAGACGGCCTTCCGCGACTTCCTCACGCCCGGCAAGCCCGCGTACGTTCCGTCCCATCACATCAAGCCGCAGGAGGCGATCGCCGCGATCGCCCGCTCCGGCGGCGTGCCCGTCCTCGCACACCCGGGACGTCTGCACGACGAGAACCTGATCGACGAGATGGCCGAGGCGGGCATCCAAGGACTCGAAGTCTTCTATCGCACGCATCGGCCGGGCCAGGTCGCACGGTACCGGGAGCGCGCCGCGGAGCTCGGCCTCGTCATGACGGCCGGTTCGGATTTCCACGATTATGCGTACAGCCCGGGCGGCGTCGGCATGGAGGTCGAAGAGGCGGACCTGCGGCCGTTCCTCGACCTCGTATTGGAATGACTAGGGCGCGAGCGCCCGGCTCGTCTCGAACCGCACGCGCGCGAGCGGCGCCGTGACGTCGCTCTCGGCCTTCGCGAGTCGCGCCGCTTGCGCCCGGGTGCGCCCGCGGTCCTTCATATAGCGATGATTTGCCTGGACGTTGTACGCGGCCGCGCGCAGACCCGCGGCGCCGAACTCCGCCGCGCAGCCGAGGTCACTCGTGAGATTCGTGTTCTCGAGCGCGAGCGCGCGTTCCGCGAGACGCACGACGAGCGCGGCCGACTCGGCGATCGCGAGCGGCGGCTCGGCGGCGGCGCCAAGGGCGTCCTGCAGCGTCGCGGTGCGCGAGCTGCGTTCGTCCGACGTCGCACGCGGTAACTGCATCGCCCGCACGACGGCGGCATAGGCCGACTCGTCGCCCGCGCGCGCCAGCTCGAGCTTCGCGCGGAGCGCATCGGCGCGGCGCACGATCTCGCGTGCGGCGTCGTGATGCATCGCGAGCTTCGCATTGAGCAGGGCGATACGCGCGACCATCGCGACGAGCGCCGCGCCGGTCTGCGCGACGAGCGCCGAGCCGCTGCCGCCGCCCGGCGTCGGTTCGGCGGAGGCGAGCGAGTCGAGATAGGCGTGCAGATCGAGCGTCACGAGCGCTGCCTTCCGCCATCCGGCAGAGGCCGCCTCGGCCGGCGGTCGGCTTTGCGGCAGGGCCGGTAGCCGAGACGGGGAAGCTTCACCGGTTCGCTTTCGATTGTTTCAAAGATCGGCGTCCGGGCGCGACAGAGTCGCGCTTCTGTTACACGCACCCTTTAAGGAACGAACGATCGTGCAAACAACCGTACGCCGACTCGGCGACGTCAAGGATCGCAGCCTCGCAGATCAAGGGAAAGCCAAGATCGAGTGGGCCGCCTCCTTCATGCCCGTCCTCGCGCAGATCAAAGAGCGCTTCGCGAAGGACAAACCGCTCGCGGGCGTCCGCGTCGGCGCCTGTCTCCACGTCACGACCGAGACCGCGAACCTGATGCTCGCGATGCAGGCCGGCGGCGCCGAGATCGCACTCTGCGCATCGAACCCGCTCTCGACGCAAGACGACGTCGCCGCGGCCCTGAACGAGCACTTCGCCATCCCGACGTACGCGATCAAAGCCGAAGACAACGCGACGTACTACCGGCACATCGAGTCCGTCATCGCCTCGAAGCCGCACATGTCGATGGACGACGGCTGCGACTTGCTGACGACGATCTACACGAAGCACAACGAACTGCTCGCCGGCATGATCGGCGGCTGCGAAGAGACGACGACGGGCGTCATCCGCCTCCACGCGATGGAGAAGGACAACATCCTGCCGTATCCAGTGATCGCCGTCAACGACGCGCTCACGAAGCACATGTTCGACAACCGGTACGGCACGGGCCAATCGACGATCGACGGGATCATCCGTGCGACGAACGTCCTGCTCGCCGGCCACACGCTCGTCGTCGCCGGCTATGGCTGGTGCGGCCGCGGCGTCGCCTCGCGCGCGAAGGGCCTCGGCGCCGACGTCATCGTCACGGAGATCGACGCGCGCAAGGCCCTCGAAGCCGCGATGGACGGCTTCCGCGTCATGGCGATCGCGGATGCGACGAAAGTCGGCGATATCTTCGTCACGGTGACGGGAAACTACCACGTGATCGCGGGCGAGCACTTCGCCTCGATGAAAGACGGCGCGATCGTCTGCAACTCGGGACACTTCAACGACGAACTCGATCTCGAGGCGTTGCAAGCGATGTCGACCGGTTCGACGAAGCCGCGCGAGTTCGTCGAAGCCTTCAAGCTGAACAACGGACGGACGGTCCGCGTGCTCGGCGAGGGCCGCTTGATCAACCTCGCGGCGGGCGAAGGCCACCCGCCCGCCGTCATGGATATGTCGTTTGCCAATCAGGCGCTCGCCGCCGGCTACCTCGCGCAGAACTACAAAAACCTCGAGAAGAAGGTCTACTCCGTCCCGGACGACATCGACGAGGAAGTCGCGAAGCTCAAGCTCGCCGCGATGAAGATCGGCATCGACACGCCGACGGCGCAGCAGGTCAAATACATGTCGTCGTGGTCGGAGGGTACCTGAGAGCGTGGCATATCGTCGTCTCTTCACCTCCGAGTCCGTGACGGAGGGTCATCCCGACAAGGTCGCCGATCAAATCTCCGATGCCGTGCTGGACGCGATCCTCGCGGAAGATCCGCAGGGACGCGTCGCGTGCGAATCGTTCGTGATCACGGGCCAAGTCCACATCGCGGGCGAGATCACGACGTCGACCTACGTCGACGTGCCGAAGATCGTCCGCGCGACGATCGCGGAGATCGGCTACACGAAGTCGCAGGTCGGCTTCGACGCCGAAACCTGCGGCGTCTCGGTCTCGATCGACGAGCAGTCGGCCGACATCGCGCTCGGCGTCGATGCGTCGCTCGAGAAGCGCGATAGCGGCGACCAGGATCCGTTCGCGCTCACGGGCGCGGGCGATCAGGGCATGATGTTCGGCTACGCGTGCCGCGAGACGCAACAGCTGATGCCGCTGCCGATCGTGCTCGCGCACGACCTCACGCGGCTCCTCGCGAAGGCGCGCAAGACGGGCGAGATCGCGTATCTGCGCCCCGACGGCAAGTCGCAGGTCACGGTCGAATACGATGGCCTGCGCCCCGTGCGCGTCGACGCCGTCGTGATCTCGACGCAGCACGACGACGACGTCTCGCTCGAACAGATCCGGCGCGAAGTCGAAGAGCTCGTCATCGACCGGGTCATTCCGCGCGAGTTGCGCGATGACAAGTTGCGCGTCTTCGTGAATCCGACAGGCCGCTTCGTCATCGGCGGACCGAAGGGCGATGCCGGTCTCACGGGCCGCAAGATCATCGCGGACACCTACGGCGGCATGGCGCGTCATGGCGGCGGCGCGTTCTCGGGCAAAGACCCGACGAAGGTCGACCGTTCGGCCGCGTACGCGGCGCGCTACGTCGCGAAGAACGTCGTGGCAGCGGGCCTCGCGGAGCGCTGCGAAGTGCAGGTCGCGTATGCGATCGGCGTCGCGCACCCGGTCTCGGTGCTCGTCGAGACCTTCGGTACGAATGCGATCGAGGAATCGCTCATCGCGCAGCTCGTGACGAAGCACTTCGACCTGCGTCCGGCGGCGATCATCCACCACCTCGACCTGCGCCGTCCGATCTACAAGCAGACCGCCTCGTACGGCCACTTCGGCCGTCCGGAGCTCGATCTGCCGTGGGAGAAGACGGACAAAGCGGAACGCCTGCGTGCCGATGCCGGCCTCAAAGGCGCGCGCGAACAGGAACTTGCCACGCTCCACGCCTGACGTCTCCGTCGATGTCTCGGTTTTGGCGAGGAGGTCGCATCGGCGAGATGTGCGACCTCTTTTGCGAGGAGGCGTTTCACCGATCGCACGTTATCCCCGAGCATCGACGGTATGGTGGATCATGATGGAGGGGACAATGTTCGACGGCGGATCTTTTCCATCTACCGGTTTGAATGAGCATGACGCGCCGAATTTCGAGCTGCACCTCGTGAGGCTTATCGATTTGCTCTCATCGAACGGACCATGAGCGAGCATCGATTCGTCCTGTCGTAGCTCCGAATCATCAGGCGCAAACGAACGCGCACGAAGCGTCGCAAAACCGGTCGAGCTTTTCCTGCCCTGGAGGATATCCCGAACGGGTGAACGATCGTGCCGCCCCTGCATCCGGCGCAGGCGAGTGCGGGCGCGCCATGGTACGGGGCAAAATGATCAGGCGCATGCTTCTCGCAGCTCTCGTCGGCGTACTCGCCGCACCGGCGGCGGCGCAGACGCCGGCCGCGCCGGTCGCGCCCGCGCCGGTCGCTCCCGCGCCGGTAGCGACGCCGGCGGCCTACCGTCCGCTCCGCGTGAGCGAGGTCGTCGCGGTCCGGCCCGTCACGGGCAATCCGCCGTTCGGCTTCGCGTGGTCCCCGCATGGCAAGCGCTACCTCTACCGCGTCGCCGGAGCTCGTGACGATGCGCCCGCGACCGTGCGCGTCGTCGATCTCGCGACGGGCCGCGACCGCGAATTGCTCGCGGCGAAAACTTCGGCGCGAGGTTCGCGGTCACGTGCGATCGACCAGATCGCGTGGGCGCCGGACGACGCCCGCGTCGCGATCGTCGATGCCGGAGCGCTCGAAGTCGTCGACGTCGGGACGGGTGCGAGGCGCTCCGTCGGTGCGGGTGCGGACGATCCCCAGTTCTCACCAGACGGTACGAAGCTCGCGTTCGTGCGCGACGGGAACCTCTTCGTCGCGAATCTCGCCGCGGGAGCGGTGCGCGTGCGGCGGCTCACGACGGGGGGCTCGGCGACGCAACTCGACGGCGACCCCGACTGGCTCTATAGTGAAGAGCTCGATGTGGAGCACGCGTACGCGTGGTCGCCGCGGAGCGACGCGATCGCGTTTCTGCGGCTCGACGACGCACCCGTCGCGGCGTATCCGCTCCAGGACTTTCGGCCGCTCGTCAACGCGGTCGAACGGCAGCGGTATCCTCTCGCCGGCGGCGCGAATCCAAAAGCGTCGCTGCGCGTCGTGACGCTCGCCGGCGGATCGCGGCTCCTCTACGACGGCGCACCGCGCGACGAGTATCTCGTCTCCTTCGCCTGGACACCCGACGGCCACGGCGTCATCGACGAGATTCTGGACCGTGCGGAGCGGCATCTGCGCTACGTTCGGTTCGACGCGGAAGGCGGCGCCGCGCGCACCGTCGCGAGCGAGAGCGACCCGCGCTTCGTCGACGTGCAGCCCGCGCCGCACGTATCCGCCGATGGACGCTCGATGTTCGTCCTCTCGCAGCGCTGGGACGTGCAGGGCCTCGACCGCGTCGATCTGCGCAGCGGCGCCGTCCGCCGTTTGACCGGACGGAGGCCGATCGCCACGATCGACGGCATCGACGAGCGGCGCGGCGTCGCCTACGTGACGGCGCTCGCGCCAACGCGGCGCGATCGCGCGCTGCTCGCCGTAGCGCTCGACGGATCGGGCCTCCGCAGCGTGACGCCCGAAGCCGGAGCGCACGCCGTCTCCGTCCCGAGTGCGGGGGGTGCCGCCTTCATCGACGTCGCCTCGCGGGTCGACCGGCCGCCGGTCATCCGGCGCCGCTCGCTGACGGGCGAGGGCTCCGTGACGCTCTTCACGCCGCCGGCGCTCGCCGGACGGGGCGTCGCGGTCACGCGCGAGATCGCGATTCCCGCGACCGAGGGTCCCCTCGACGCGGCGCTCACGCTCCCGGCGGACTTCGATTCGGCGAAACGCTATCCGGTCGTCGTCACGGTCTACGGCGGACCGCTGCCGGTCGGCGATCATCTCGCGGACGCTTGGCCGACGTTTCCCGCGCCGCTGATGACGACGCTGCTCGCCCAGCGCGGCATCCTGACGCTCGACGTCGAGGTCCCCGCCGAACGCGACGACCGTTCGAGCTACGAGCGCACGTACGCCGGACGCATGGGCACGGTCGCAATCGATGGTCCGCTCGCGGCCGCGAAGTGGCTCGCCGCGCAGCCGTTCGTCGACGCGAGCCGGCTCGGCCTGTTCGGGTGGAGTTACGGCGGCTACCTCACGGCGTTCACGATGACGCACGCCGGGCTCTATCGCAGCGGCATCGCGGGCGCCCCGCCGACCGATTGGCGGATGTACGACACCGCCTACACGGAGCGCTATCTCGGCCGGCCGCAGGAGCATCCGGCGGCCTACCGCGCGAGTTCCGTCATCGCCGCCGCCGCGCGCCTCTCGGGTTCGCTGCTCGTGATCCACGGCTCGAGCGACGACAACGTCCACCTGGCAAATTCCATCGCGTTCGTGCAAGCCTGCATCGCGGCGGGCCGGCCCGTCGAGTCGTTCGTCTTCCCGGGCGCGCGGCACGGTCCGACCGGCACGGCGGCGCGGCGTTACCTCGTCTCGATGATGCTCGCGTGGTGGACGCGAACGCTCGAACCCTAGCGAGCGTTCGCGATGCCGGGTAGCGGTTTCAAATCAGCGGCCGGGACGGTGAGGTCGTTCGTGCAGCCGCCGGAATCGAGCGCCATCGCCGCATGCGTCGCGGCGTGGGCGAGATCCGTCCGGATGCGATCGTCGTCGGGCAAGAATAGTGCTAATTTGTTGCCTGCGTCGAGGATCGTCCCATAGTCGGAGTCACCGAGGAGGTCGCTCGGTAATTGGCCGACATCTTCGCCGTAGTGCCCGGCTTGATAGCCATTCTCGTTTTCGCGTCCCGTAACCGCGCGCGCGTACGGCGTCCCTCCGAGCAGCGTGATGAAGTTCGCGGGGTCGGTGTCGATTATTGAGAACGTCGGGCGTTCCGCAAACGTGCCGACCATCCGGGCGAGCTCTTTCACGAGATAGTGCTGACGCGATTTTGCTCCATCGAGCGAATCTCTCAGCGCGAGCAGTTCGCGCGCTTGCCCGGGTGGGGCGCTCTTGGCCATGACGCGGAGCTCGGCGAGCTCGGCACCGCCGTTGCGCGAGAGGTCGGCGAGGTCGCGCAGATCGTCGTCGAGTGAGTGTTCGAGACGCATTTTCTGCAACTGGTTCGGCGGGTTCGAGAAACGGACCAGATCCGTCATCGTCGCGAGCGCGGCGACCTCGAAAGCGACCGCGGCGTTCGCGGCCTGCGCCGTACTGTGGCGCAGGTTCGAACAGAAGAGTGTGGTCGCGCGGACGTGCCCGATCTCGCGGAGCTCGGTCACCATCGCGCGCGTCGCATCCGGCGCGATCGGCGTCGGATGCGGAGCCGGCGTCGAACCATCCGGAACGGCGGCCGGCTCGATAGCGAAAGCTTGGCGGCCGCAGAGCGACGCGAGCAGGATCGCCGCCATGGCGACCCGGGGCAGAACGGCGAAGGGGGCGGAGCGCATGAGGACCCTCCAGGGCGCGTCGATTCGCACTCCACCGGCCGTCCCTGTGTCGCCTTCGTTAGCTCGATGCCCAGACATCGAGCACGTACCGGCCCCGCGCGCCGAGCTCGGCGAGCCAGCGCTCCGCCGCACCTTCGTCCGCCCCCGTGCGCTCACGATAGATCTCCGCTACCGTCGCGCGGACGCCCGGTTCCATGCGGCTGCCGTCGCCGCAGACGTAGACGACGGCGTCGTCCTGCAAGAGCTGCCAGAGCCGCTCGGCGTGGGTCTTCATCAGATCCTGCACGTACGTGCGAACGCCGCCCTGACGGGAAAAGGCTACATGCAGCTCGACGATGCCCTGCGCCGCGGCGCGCTGCAGGTCGCTCCGGTAGAGGTAATCTTCCTCGGGATTGCGACAGCCGAAAAAGAGCATCGCGGGGCCGAGCGTCACGCCCGCGGCGTGGTGGTGCGTCCGTTCTTGCACGAATCCGCGAAAGGGCGCGAGGCCCGTGCCGGGTCCGATCATGACGATCGGCCGCAGGGGGTCATCCGGCAAGCGAAAGCCGCTCTTCGAGGGCTTGACGAAGACGTTCAGCCGGTCGCCGGGATCGCGTGCGGCGAGATGGGTCGACGCGACGCCTTCGTACGTGCCTTCGCCCGAGAGCGCCTCGCCGCGGACGACCGCGACCGTGATACTGCAGCGGTCGGGCTCGGCGAGCGGCGAGGACGAGATCGAGTAGTAGCGAGGAGTCATTAGCGGCGACTCCGCGAGGTAGGTCGAGAACGGGAGTTCGGAGGCCGGGAAGCGTTCGAGCACGTCGAGGATCGAGAGCCGCTTCGCGCGGACTTCGTCCTGATAGGGTCCGCTCTCGTCGCTCGCGGTCAGCGCCAGCAGCTGCGGTTTCGTGACCGGACAGCGCGTGTGCTCGGCCAGGAGCGCGATCTGCTTGCGGCTCGCGACGAGCTGCAACTCGACGTAGTTCTTCAAGAGCCGCCGGACCGAGAGCGTCGCGTCGAGCGGTAGCGAGGCGATGCGCTGCGGGCCCTCCGTGTGCAGGCGGACGTACGTATCGGGCTCGATTGCGAAGCGGCGCATGACGCGGTCGACGAGCGTCTCGCGATTGCTCGGGATGACGCCGAGATGATCGCCGGCGGCGTACGTCGTGCCGGGCGGCAGGGCGATCTCGAGGTGCCGGGTCGAGCGGACGTCTTTCGTCTGCAGCTCGCGGTTCACGACGAGCCGCATCGTCGTCGCGCCGTGAGCGAGCGCGAGGGGATTGGGCTGCGGTCCCGCGACGTATTCGAGCTCGTACATCGGCCGCTCGACGGCGGGTTCGCCCGCGCCGAGTTCGAGATCGAAGGCGGCCGCGAGCGCCGGCCAGATCGGCGCGCGCCAGGCCTCGAAATGGCCCTCGAGATCCTCCCGTGCGTCGCCTTCGCCGCGCGCGTAGATCCGCTCGGCGCCGTACGCCGCGAGCCGCTCGTCGATCGTCCGTGGCACGTTCTGATAGGTCGAAGCCCAGTTGCGATTGCCGGCGCCGAAGACGGCGAACTTCACGCCGGCGAGCGACGCCGGAGCGAGCCCCTCACCGCCGGCCAGCCAGCGGTAGAATTCGCTCGCGTTGTCGGGCGGCGCGCCGTTGTACGAGGCGCTGACGATCGCGACGGCGCCGCTCGTCGGCAGGCGTCCCGTATAGGCATCGAGGGTCGCGAGGGTCGCGGCGAAACCGAGCGCCGTCGCGTTCTCGGCGAGTTGCCGCGCGATCTCTTCCGAGGTGCCGAGGTTGGAGCCGAAGAGGACGAGCAGCGGCGTCTCGTGACGCGGTCCGCTCGCGGCGGGCGCCGGGAGGTGAGCCGTTCCGTTCGCGAGCGGCGCGCGCGCCTCGACGCTCGCCGCCTGCGGTCGCGCGTGGACGCGGGGTGCGACGCGCACGCGCAGTCCGACCGGCTTGATCGTCAGCGATTCGCGCACGTCGAGCGTGTAGCCGTGCGGGTCGTAGAGTTCGAAGCGCTGCAGGATCGTCCCGAGCACGAGCGTCGCTTCCTGCATGGCAAATTGCTGCCCGATGCAGGCGCGCTGGCCGTTCCCGAAGGGCTTGAAGGCGTTCGGCGGCCGCGCGGCTTCGGCGTCCGCAGTGAAGTGGTCGGGGTCGAAGCGCTCGGCATCCGCGCCCCAGACGGCGGGGTCGCGGTGCAGCATCGGCAGCAGCACGAGGACGTTCGTGCGCGCCTCGAGCGGATAGGCGCCGCCGATCGTCTCGTCGCGGTAGGGCTGGACGGCGAAGGCGGGCGCGGTCGGCCAGAGCCGGAGCGCCTCCTTGAGGATCTGCTGGACGTAGACGAGCCGGTCGACGTGTTTCACGGTCGGCGCCTGCGTGACGTCGGTCCCGAAGACGCGATCGACCTCCGCGCGTGCCTTCGCGACGACCTCCGGATTTCGTAGCAAGAAATAGATCGCGAACGACAGCATGCCGCTAGTCGTTTCGTGTCCCGCGATCAGGAACGTGATGATCTGCTCGCGGATCTGGACGTCGTCGAGCCGCTCCGCGCTCTTCTTGTCGACGCTGAGCAGCATGTGGTCGAGCAGATCGCTCGGCGGAGCCTCGGAGGTCGCCGCCGCCCGAGCGGCGCGGCGTTCGCGCACGATGCGCTCGACGATGCCGCGCATGTAGCGGACGTCGGCCGCGAGCTTGCGCTCCTTCGCCTTGCCGAAGAGCTCCTCGAGCGGCAGGCCGCGGGTCTGCATCGAGATCTCGAGCGCCTCGACCATCGCGTCGACGAACGGGTGATTGCCTTCGCGGTAGAACGAGTTGAAGCGGTAGCCGAAGCCGCAGAGGCCGATCGTATCGAGCGTCAGCGCCGTCATCTCGTGCGTGACGTCGACTTCCTCGTCCGCATTGAGCCGCTGCCATTTGAGCGAGAGTTGGCCCGCGATCTCGAGCATCGCGGGGTGGTAGCCTTGCATCGCGCGCTGACTGAAATTGGGTAGCAAGACGTTGTGAGCCTTCGACCAGTTCGGATCCTTCGTCGCCGAGACGAAGAGCCCGTGCGCAACCTTGCGCAGGTTGCGCAGCGGTCGTGTGACGGATTTGTCGAAGCGTGTTTCGTCGCAGAGTTCGTCCACGAGTGAGGCGCCCCAGACGACCGTCAACGGCCGGCCGAGCATGTTCAGCCGGAAGATCGGACCCATCGCGCGCGCGAGTTTGACGAGATCTTGCACGGGCGCGTTCGGGCTGACGTCGAGCAAGTTGCCGATGACGGGCTTCTGCGGGGGGCGCGGGATCGATTCCATGACGCGCTGAGCGGACATGCGAGCACCCTCTCTCTGAGCGGTCTGCGGTCGGTTCGCGCCCTCTCGCCACGGGGCCTCGACCGGCTCGCGGCCCGGCGCGCGGGCGCCTTCGCCTTACCGTCGCTCGCGACGGATCGCCGGAACGAAGGCGAGGGCGACCGCGACCGCGAGATAGCCGTAACCGCCGAACGCGACGATCGCACGCGCGCCGAGACGATCGGCGAAGAAACCGCCGAGTAGGACGCCCGGCACCGTGCCGATCAGACCGACGAGTCGCGCGGCCGACGTCACCCGGCCGACCATCGCTTCGGGGGTGACACGAACGCGCCAGCCGACGATCTGCGTGATCCCGAAGATCGTGCAGCCGCTCGCGAGCGAGAGGAAGATGACGGCGACCCAGAAGTCGTGCGTGAAGACGACGGGCAAGAACAGCAGACCGTCGAGGGCGTAGGAGATCGTGATCATCCGTCCGAGCCGCCACGCGGCCGGCACGCGCGCGGCGACGAGCGAGCCCGCGACCGAGCCGAGCGCGCCGACGCCGAAAGCGACGCCGACCGCGCGGTCGCTCGCGCCGAGATCGACCTTCAAGAACGGGATCAGCACGGCTGCGATCGTGAAGCCGAAGAAGTTGAAGAAGAAGAGCAGTGCCGTGATCGAACGCATCGCGTCGTCGCCCGCGAGCGACGTGAAGCCGTCGCGGACGTCGCGGCCGACCGTCCGCGCGAACGCGCCGGCACGGAAGGTGGCCGCCGGCCGCTCGCCGCGGTCCGGACCGAAGCTCGGCACGCTCGCGATGAACGCGAGCGAACCGAGATAGGTCAGGGCGTTGAAGGCGAGCGCCGGAAGCGGTCCCGTGACCGAGAACAGCGCGGCGCCGAGCGGCGGCAAGATACTTGTCGTAAGTTGCTCCGTGCCGATCAGCATCGCGAACGCCGCGGTCGCGCGGTCCTTGCCGAGCACGTACCGGATCGAGGTCGACTGCGCGTTGATGAACCCGCCGGCGGCCGCCCCTTCGACCGCGATGCCGACGAGCAGCAGCGGGAGCGACAGCACCTGCGCGACGAACGCGAGCGCGAAGCCGGCGAGCACGGCGAAGCGCACCGCGTCGCAGACGATCATCAGGCGCCGGCGATCGACGCGGTCGGCGAGCGAGCCGCCGACGAGACCGAAGAGCGCAAAGGAGCCGAGCTCGCAAGCGTACGTCTCGCCGAGGGCGTTCGCCGAGCGCGTCAGCCGGTAGACGAGCAGCGGGATCGCGACGAGCCGGAGGCCGTACCCGAGATAGCTCAGCGCCTGCCCGAAGTAGAAGCGCGTGAAGGCGGGCGACCGGAAGACGCTCTCCGCGCGCGATGGCGGCGCGATCAGGAGTCGACGATCTCTTTCGCTTCGCCGCCAGCATCGAACGCGACCGTCTTGATGCCGAAGGCGTCGATCGCACCCGACCATTTGAGCGGTCCGAGCGTGAGCCCGGAGTCGTGCGCGACGCCGCTTTCGTCGTGCACGCGAACGACGACGCGGCCGGCTTCGCGCCGGTCGCGCCGTGCGCTCGCGAGCGTGATCTCCGGATCGATGCTCGCGAAGCCCCGCTCCGCCCCTTCGCTGCCGCCGTGCACGCCGACCCAAACGACCGGAAATTGGCGGTCGACGGCCTCGGCGACGCGCGCGATCGCACGCTCGTCGCCGTCCCCGACGTGAACGGCGAAGGCGGTTTCGTGTTCGCCGTAGTCTTGGAGCTGATCCGGCGTGAACGCGGCGGCTCGCTCGGAGAGGTACGCATATGGAACGGTGCGTAGCAGGTTCATGCCGATCGAGCCGCGTCCGGCCCAGAACGCCTTCTCGCCCGCACCGAGGATCGAGAGCGTCGTCTTCGTGCCGACCGTCACGCTCGAGGAGGCGGGCTTCAAGAGGTCGGCGAGCTTGCGCGTGACGCGCCCGAACGGCACGTCGTAGCGCGCGTTCTCGAACGGCAGCGACGGCGTCATCCCGAATCCGAGGCGTGTCTGCTTCTCGTGCCAGTCGATCGTCAGGAACGAGTGGAGCGTCGTCTCGCCGGGATAGAGGACCCAATCTTGCCGGATCGTCGAGTCGCGATACTTCAGCCAGACGCGCAGAACGCCGCGCACGAGGCCGTCTTCCATCGTGCGCCAGCGTTCGAGCTGCAGCGCGCCGTGGACGTCCTTCGCTGCGACCGGCATCTGCCAGCGGCCCCACGTGTCGGCCGTATCGTTGTAGACGAAGAGCCGCGAGGGGGCGTGCAACAATTGTGTGCCATCGTGCGTCGCGATGCCCGACGGCTGGCCGCTCTGCGGATCGAAGGTCGCGACGATGCGGTCGTTACGCAGCTCGAGACCCTGATCCGGCGTCCGGCGTTCGAGATCGGCGCCGCGGATCGTCCGCAGCCGCGCCGTCGTGTAACCGAACGCCGGCACGCCGACGTTGAAGACGATCGGAAAGATCGAACCGGAGAAGAGGCCGTCGTCGGCGTTCGCGATCTGCAGCGGAATCGCATTGCCGCGCGCGTCGACGCAGACGTTCGGCGTGAAGGCCAGCGTCTGATCGGGATCGCTCGAGAACGAGCCCGCGCCGACGGCATAGACGACGGGGACGCGCACGGCGTGATCGAGCGGGTTGAAGACGGCGAGCACGTAGTCGGAGGACTCGGTGTGGGCGATCCGAGCGACGATCTTTTCGAGGATCGAATCGGTCGTCTCGCGGACGGTCGTCGCGACCGCTCGCACCTCTTCCGTCGCGCGCCGCATCGATGCTTGCGTCGCCGTGCCCGAGACCGTGTCGTGGTGCTGCCGCTGCAGCACCATCTGCCAGTGCGCGTCGAGGTCCGGCGGCTCGCTCGGGATGCCGAGGAGATGGGTCAGGACGTCGTACCGTTCGGCGTCGATGAGTTCGCGTTCGCTGCGGTGGAGAGCGCGCTTGAGGGCCGCGGCATTGCCGTACGAGCCGACGAGATCGCCTTCGAGTTCGCCGCGCACGGCGAGCGCCGGCGTCTTGTCGAGAGCGAAATAGTCGGCGACGCGCACGAGGCGCAGATCCGGGGCGTCCGGGGCGCCGGCGTACGTCGCCAGTTGTTCCATCGCCGCACGCGACGGTCCGCCGCCGTGATCGCCGAGGCCGAAGAGCACGAGCGGCGGTGCGTGCAGCGTGTAGCTTGCGAGCTGACCGACCTTTGCCACGATGTCGTTCGATCCGTTCCAGAGCGGCAGCTTGTAGGTCGCGATCGATGACTCGCCGAGGCCTTGCCACGAGAACATCTCGGGCGGCGGCGTCGAGCCGTCGTCCAGATCGCCGCGCTTCATGACGTAGCCCTCGAATCCCGAGGCGCGCAGGATCGCCGGCAGATTCGCAGATGACCCGAAACTGTCAGGCAAGAATGCGATCTGCGAGGTGACGTTCAGGTGATCCTTGATCTCGCGCCGACCGAAGAGTGCCTGACGCATCAGCGCCTCGCCGCTCGGGATGTTCGTGTCGGCCTCGACCCACCAGCCGCCGATCGGCTCCCACTGGCCACGGTCGACGGCGGCTCGCACCCGGTCGAAGAGTGCGGGATCGCTCTCGCGCACCCACTTGTAGTGAGAGGATGCCGTCATCGAAAATTTGAGCTTCGGAAAGGCGTCGAGTACGGCGAGGACGGAGCGGAACGTCGCGGATGCCTGCTGTTCGCCCTCTTGAAACGGCCAGAGCCAATCGGCGTCGATGTGCGAATAACTCGCGAGGTAGACGATCCGGCGATCGGCGGAGATGGCGGTGACGGGGGCGGCGCCGGCGGGTGCTCCGGCGCCCGCGAGGGAGAGCCCGAACGCCCCGATCGTGCGTAAAAACCGACGACGGGAAGACATCGGTAGTCGGCTTCGGCCCGGTGCGCGGGGCTTCCCACGCGGCATTCGCGGCGTCCGGAGCGTTCGGGCGGCGCGCGTCGAACGGTGGCGGCTGTCGTGACCGTCTCGTCCCACGTGCCGTCCTCCCCGCGCGTTCCGCTCGTCGCGGGCCTCCTGCTCGTCGTCGCGACCGCCGCGTTCGCGCGCGCCGCCGTGCTCTTCGGCGGCACCGCGCCGACGGTCGCCGCGCAGGTCGCGCTCTCCGTCGTCGGGCTCGCGGGTGCGGCGCTGCTCTGGCGACGCGACGACCGCGCCGCGTTCCTCGCAGTCGTCGTCGCCGCCGTCGCGGCACGGCTGATGTTGCTTCCGCTCGATCCACTGCACTCGAACGACGTCTATCGCTACCTGTGGGACGGGCGCGACCTGTTGCACGGCGTGAACCCCTACGTCACGGCGCCGAGCTCCCCGGCGCTCGCGGCGCTGCGTCGCGACGACTGGCTCTACGCCCACATCGATTGGGCGAACGTGCCGACGCTCTACCCGCCGCTCGATCTCGCGCTCTACGCCCTCGGCGCCGCGCTCGACGGCCGGCATCTCTTCGCGATCAAGAGCGTGCTGCTGCTCGGCGATCTCGGTACGATCGCCGTGCTCGCGGCCGGTCTGCGCCGCGCGGGCTTACCGCTCGGGCGTCTCGCCGTCTACGCGTGGAATCCGCTCGTCATCACGGAGTTCGCACACGGCGGCCACGAAGAGGCGTGGGCGGTCTTCTGGATCGTCGCGGCGCTCGTCGCCCTGCGCGCCGAGCGACCGACGGCGAGCGCGCTCTCGCTCGCGGCGGCCGCGCTGACAAAACTCTATCCACTCGCGTTCGTGCCGGTCTTCTTCGCCGCCCGCCGTACCTGGCATGCCGCTGCCATCGCGGGCGCGACGGTCGTGCTGGCCTATCTGCCGTTTTTCCTGTGGTCGGACGACGCGCTCGGTTTCCTGCACGCGTTCGCGTACGGGTACCGTTTCAATGATTCGCTGCACGAACTCGTCGGCACGGGTGGCTCGATCGCCCTCTTCGGTCTCGCGGTCGCTGCCGCCGTGCTGGCCCGGCTGCGCGGCGCGCGACTCGCGGCACTGATATTCTTATTGGAACTCGCGTACCTTCTCTGCTCGCCGAACGTCTATCCGTGGTACGCGACGATCTTCCCGGCGATCGCGCCGCTCGTGCCGTACGGGCTACGCGGTGCCTGGCGGCCGCTGACCCTCGGGACGCTCGCGTGGACGGCGCTCACGCCGCTCTCGTATGCCGACACGTGGGTCTTCGCGCAGGGCAGCGCCGGCGACGCGGCGCTGCACGCGGTCGAATACGCGCCGCTCGCGGCCGGTCTCGCGCTCGCGCTGCACGCGCTGCTGTGGACGGAGCGAGTGCGTACGTTCGCCGCGCTCTCGAGCGCCCTCGCATCGCTTCGTCCGCGACCGCGGCGGCCGCGACGTTTCGTCGTAACGGCGCGGACCGAGCGACGGTTCGAAGCGCGCGTCGATCTCCGGCTCGACGCGCCGCACGACGCCGAGTCGCGCGAGGCGCGCCCCTGAGCGACCGTGTCGCCGTCGTCATACCGGCGCTGAACGAAGCGGCGTCGATCGCCGCCGTCATCGGCGCGTTGCCGTGCGCGGCCGGTCTGCGTATCTACGTCGTCGACAACGGCTCGACCGACGGCACGGGCCGCATCGCCGAACGCGCGGGGGCGACGGCGACTCGCTTGCCGGAGCGAGGCTACGGCCGCGCCTGCGCCGCCGGCGCGCGGCGCGCGATTGCGGACGGCGCGACGATCGTTGCGTTCATGGACGGCGACTTCGCCGACCATCCCGAAGAGCTGCCGCTCGTGCTCTCGCCGATCGTCGAAGGCCGCGCGGATCTCGTCGTCGGGTCGCGGTTGCGTGGCGGTATGGCGCGCGGCGCGATGCCGTGGCATCAGCGACTCGGCAACCGCGTCGTCTCGGCGATGCTCCGCCGGCTCTACGGCTTGCCGATCACGGACCTCGGCCCGTTTCGCGCCATCCGCGCCGAGGCGCTCGAGCGGCTCTGCATGAGCGAGCCGACGTACGGCTGGACGACCGAGATGCTCGCGAAGGCCGGCCGCTGCGAGCTGCGCGTTCTCGAAGTCTCCGTGCGGTACCGCGCCCGGATCGGCGTCTCGAAGATCAGCGGCACGGTCCGCGGTACGATCGGCGCGACCTACTATCTCCTCACGCGAACGGTACGATTTCTCGCGTGGGAGCCGCCGGTGTGAGCGTTTCACAGAGCAGAATTCGGTGGCGACAAGAAGCTGTGGTCGCGCCGCCGGATCATGTTCCTCGCGTCGATCACGTTCTACCGGTACATCGCGAAGCACGTCTTCGTCCTCATGCGCGCGCAGGGGCTCGCGAAGAGCCCGCTCGCTTGGCTCCAAGTACTCAACTACGCTTTCGGGAGCCCCGGTCTGATGCGTCGGATCGTGCCGCTGATCAACAAGTACTACAGGAAGGATTTTCACCCGAACGATATCGACGATTCGGCCGAACTCGCGCGTGGCCGTCGCCTCGTCGGAGCGTTCGCCTGAGACCGCCGGCTGCGGCCGCTTGCGTTAAGATGGAGGGAAACCCGGCCGTCGGGCCCGGAATCCGGCCGCGGATCGTGAAGTCCCACGTTACTGTATGCGCGAGACGACGAGACCACCCGCGACCCCACCGCTCGGGCTCGAGCCACCGATCAAACGCCGGAGGCTCGATGCCGCCGGGGCGCAAGATGCGATCCTGCGAGCCGCCGAGTCACTGCTCGTCAAGGCGGGCCCGGTCGCTCTTCGTCTGACTGAGATCGCTGCGATCGCCGGCGTCAGCCATCCGAATATCCTGTACCATTTCGGCTCCGTTGCGGGACTGCAGGACCAACTGGCGCAGCGCGTCGCGGTCCGGCTCGCCGACGAAGTGGCGCTCGCGTTCGCCGCGGGAGGTGCCGATCTGCCGATCGCCGGCGCCGTCGAAGCCGTCTTCAAAGTCTTCGACGAGGGCGGGTACGCGCGATTGCTCGCCTGGATCGCGCTCTCAGGACACCACCCGCGCTTCGACTTGCTCGGCTCCCGGCTCGAACTCGTGCGCTCGGCGATCTCGGTCCACCCGGCGCTCGGCGGTGAGGACAACGTCGAGCGGCGACGGCTCGTCATCCCCGCAATCGAACTCGTGATCGTCTCCGCGATCGGCTACGCGCTCGTGGGTCACACGCTCGACGGCTTCTTCGAGGCGGACGAGCGCCGGCCGTCCGTGAAGCAGGCGCTCGCGCGCCTCTTGCTGACGGGAGAGCGGCGCTGAGACTGCGCCGGGCGGCGGCGCTCGTCGCATTGCTGACCGCGGCACCCCTCGGAGCCGGTGCCGCAACATCCCCCGGGGTCACGATCTTCGTGCAGGACCGGCACGCTGGACTCCGGCCGTTCGGACCCGATCGGGGACGCGTCCTTGCGGGCATATCGCGCGGCGGCGACCTGCTCGTGCCGGCGCGCGCCTTCTTTCAGGCGCTCGGCGCGCGGGTGAGTTTCGATCCCCGCGGGGGTTCGCTGCGCGCGACGAAGCCGGGTTCGGTCGTCGTCGTGACCGCGGGACGGCACCGCATCTCGATCGACGGCGCCGACCGTCCGCTCGACGTCGCCGCGCAGATCCGCGGCGGCATCTTCTATCTGCCGCTCCGCGTCGTCTCCGAGGCTCTGGGCGCGTACGTCGCGTGGGAACCCGAGCGCCGCGCCGTCGTCGTGCGCTACGCGCCGCCGGTCGCACCGGAAGCGCCCGCCCCGCCCTCGCCGGTGCCGGCCGCAACGCCGGTACCGGCGACGCTCGCACCGCTGCCCTCGCCGGTCGCGACGGCGGCCGCAGACCTACGAACATTTTGTCGTCGTCGATGCCGAACTCGCACCCGTCGTCGCAAACGAGTTCTCGCCGAAACGCACCGGCCGGACGACCGAAGCCGTGCGCGTCGCGGTCGAATACAAGCTCGATCTCTTCGGCGCGCTGCACCTGGGTTTTCTCGGCAAAGCGAGCACGAGCTTCATCGAGGGCGCGTATCGCCGCTATTCGTATCCGCACGGTGCCGCCGCGATCGGAGTCGCGAGCGGCACGCCGTGCGGCGCTCCCGGCGGTGCCCCGCCGCTCGCCGGCGATCCGGGCTGTGTGACAACGATCGGTCAAACGGGATCGCTCTTCCAGAATGCCGCTCAGCTCACGGAAGAGGACCTGCAACTTCGCCAGAGCCTGATCGGCGCGCACCATCTCTACCTTGCGACGTCGTCGATCTCGCATCGGAACAAATATGGCTATCCGAACGTGAAATCGGCCTTCGGCCTCGGAGCGGAACTCCTGCCGCAGCTCGAGCGAGCCTTCTCGATCTATGGTAGCGGCTACTATTTTCCCGAGGCGAACGGCGTCTACACGACCGCTCTCGGCCAGTCGTATCGCCTGCGCTACCGGATCTTCGAGTACGAAGGCGGCGCCGCCCTCGCAATCCCGAAGACGCCCGTCTTCATCGATGCGAGCGTCCAAGGCGATCACTACAGTAATAAACAAAACGCACCGAGCGACACGACGCACCGCGCCTACCGCCTCGGCCTCGGGCTGCACTTCTGAAGCGAGCCGGAGGCGGTCGCGGCCTTGCCGGTCGTACGGGTCTCGGCAGGAGGTGCTCCTGCTCGACGGGACGCTTGATCTTGCGGGTCGGGCGCGCTACAATACGGCGTCCGTTCCCGAATAGCTCAGTTGGTAGAGCAGCTGACTGTTAATCAGCGGGTCGTTGGTTCGAGTCCAACTTCGGGAGCCATGTAAAAGCCGGTCGCATCAAGGTTCAGCCTTCAGCGACGGGCTTTTTCGTATCTTGGCGTCGCTCGCACGGCTCGCGCACTCGAGACTTTGCGAGACCCTCTGAAACATCCGGTGAGTGCCCGCGTGAGTTCTTACAGAACGTCGTTTAAGCGCTTCGCGGCCTCGCGCTGCTGGGACGGCAGCACGTGGCTGTAGATCTGCAGCGTGATCGTGATCGTCGCGTGGCCGAGCATCTCGGAAAGGACTTTGACATGATCGCCGGCCAAGAGCCGGAGCGTCGCGCAGGTGTGCCGCGGATCGTGAACGCGGATCCGCGGGATCGGCTCGGACCGGCCGGCGTTGACGGGGCGGCGAGAGTTCCGAGTACCCGTGCGACGCCGGGCGGCTTGATGCGGTCGATCGCTTACTCGCCGAGGTGCGGACGATGTGGATCCGCGAGATGCTCACGTATTGGCGGTACGTTTTGTCTCTGACGCGGTGGCGCGTGTTTCGAGCCAATCGGCGAGGAAGACGTCGAGACGAGGAGGCGGCTCACCGGCGCGTCTCGTCGGATCCTTCGATCGCATTTCGCGCAGAGCCTCGAGCGTAGCAGTCGCACTGCCCCGCACGCGCTGCGTCACCGTTTGATGTCCGCGTGGGCCGCTGGAAATCTGCGCGACCCACTTGCCGTCAGCGCGTCCGTAGACGCTGCCCTCGCTCGCCGGCGCGCGCGCGCGCGCGCGGCTTCCTACGGGGCATCAGCCTACCTGACGCTGCTCCTCATGAATTCCGAGCATTTCGCAGACCGTGGTCATCGGTATGAACATGCGAAGCGAGTCGGGCTCGAATCGCGCGAAACCCACGCGCTCGTAGAATGGCACGACGCTCTCTTCGAGCGCATCGACTACGATCGCGACGCCGCCGATCTCACCGGCGACGCGAGCGCATCTCGCCATCGCATCCATTAGCATTAACGAGCCGACACCGCGCCCCTTGACGTTCTCCGAAACGGCAAGGCGCGCGACAAGCGATGCGGGTAGCTGGGCCTTGGGGAGCTTCAGCTTTCGCACGAGATGATCCGGCAGGTCGCCCGCTTCGACCTGCGTCGTGGTGACGGTGTAGTAGCCGAGAATAACGTTCTCATCAGCGTCGTCGACGGCTACGTAGGTTTTCGACAGATTTTTCGCGACGGCCTGATGCGCATTCTCGTGCAAGAATCGATCGAGTGATTCGACCCTGCAAGTAAATGCCAGGCGCTGATGCTTGCCTTTCTGAAGGGATTCGATAATCACGGTCGGCTTTTCACCTCTTTTGCATAACGTTTCATTAGCGCGACGAGGCGATCGTTGGCTTTCGGCGGAGACGCAAGGGCGGTGAGAAAGGTATCGCGCGCGCGTCCGTTCAGGACGATGCGCTCGCTGTCGTTGATCACGCGGCGGGCACGTTCCTCAACGGCCGTGCGCATGAAGTCGGATAGCGTTTGGCCGGTCAGCGAGGCTGCTCGTACCAGGAGTTCCTTCTGTTCGGGGGTGGGTCGGTATTGGGCTCGGTCACGCGTTGGCTTGGTGCTCGACGCCAATTCCAAGACGCGAACGTCGGACTTGGAAAGGGGGGTCATGGGGGTCTCTCCTACGGTGAAAGCTGTGGCTAGCAGCGCTGTACGCCAGATTGGCGTACAGCGATCATACACGATTACCCTTGGAAAGTCTGCAGATTGCCACATGTTGCCGCAGAAGCTCGCAATCCGTCTCCAGAATCACTCCCCTTTTAGGTCATCAAATCATCCCGAATACGGTCGGTTACAGGACTTGGGCGCCTCGAATCATACTTGGGCGATCGTCCCGGCTTTCCGCAAACGCCAGCTGGCAGGTTTTTGGAGACGCCTAGCGAGGTCGTCGAGGCTTGGTGTCTCGATGATAATGGCGTCAACTTGCAGTCATTGCCATTCTTCATCGGACAACCCACGGGGCTTACGGTCGTCCTTGAAGTAGAGCCTGTTCGGAGGTGCGGGAACACGCCGTAGGTCGCGACGATCAGCGACGGATCGTGATCGAGAAGTAGTAATCGTCGTTCGGGAGCAGCTCGGCATAGACCGCGCCCGTGTGCGACTCCGCTACGTTGGCCGCATCTTGTCCCGTCGCGATGAAGATCGCCGCGAGGGCGTTTGCGGAGTGCGAGCCGTTGTTCGTCGAACCCGCCATCCAGGCGCCGAGCGTCGAGCGCTGACGCGACTCGAAGAGCGCGCGGGCGCCGACGTGCAGCTGCGAGCGCAGGATCGCGTCCGAAATCGTGCACTCGGCGATCACGCGCTTGCCGCGAGTGTGGATCGCGTTCATGTGTGAGGCTTTCTTGTCCGTGTCCATGTTGCCGCTCAGCGTGAACGCGCGAATGCCTTCGTACCGCTCCATGATCCACTGACAGGCGACCCACGTCGCCTTGCTGGTCATATTTTGCCCTGCGGCGTCCCCGGTCGTGTAGTTGAAGCGCAGGTAGATCAGCTTCGCTGCGTGGATCGGCACGATGTCGACGAGGCGTCCGACGCTCGAGGTCGCGTCGGCCGCGGCTTTGAGGTCGGCGAAGTGCGCGCGCACCCAGTCGCCGAAGCTGCGTACCGCCTTCGCGTGATCGAAGCCGAACACGGGCGTGCGCTGCATGAGATCGCTCACGACCGTGACGTCGACGCCGCCGGCCATGCGCGTCACGCGCATCCCGCGGCCGTAACTCGCGAGCAGCGTGCCCTCGACCGTCGCCATCGGGACGTAGACGTCGCCCGTCGCGTCGTCGCCGTTCACGCGCATCGGGCCGGCGAAGCCCATCGGGACCTGCGTGACGCCGGTGAAGTTCTCGCAGTTGCCGCGGACGACGCCGGGATCGATCGAGAAGCCGCTCGTGTGCGCGAGCGACGTCCCCGTCTTCTCTTCGATGAAGCGCCGCCGCTGCGCGACGATCTCGGGTGCGTAATCGTCCTTCGGATCGCGCGGAATGCGTTCGCCCGTCGTCTTTTCCAGCATCACGCCCCCTCATCCGGCGACGCCGGGAAGTCCTCTCCGGACGTCGCGGCCGGAGGCTTCAGTACCAGCGATACGGCAGGAACTTGCCGGTCATCTCGAGTTTGCAGCGGTCGCCCTTGGGATCCGCGACGCGCGTCATCGTCATGTCGAAGTCGATCGCCGACATGATGCCGTCGCCGAACTCTTCCTCGATGAGGGCTTTGAGCGTCGTGCCGTAGACGCTGATGAGTTCGTGGAGGCGATAGATCAGCGGATCGCTCGGGAGCTCGGTCGGCGGCGAGCCTCGGTAGGGCACTTCGGCCAGGATCGCCGCTTCGTCCGTGGTGAGGTCGAGGGCGGTCGCGGCCTTCGCGGCTTCGTCGGGCAGGAGCGTCATCTGTCCGAGCAGCGCGGCCGTCGTGACGATCGGGGAGCCGTAGCGAATTTCGGCGGCGATCGCCTGCCAGGTTTTGCCGCTCGTACGTTTGCGGTCGCGGATCTTCAGCGTCAACTCATCGCGCGTCATGGGCTTCTCCTCGGGCGTGGCTCGAGCGTGGTCCGCGTCTCTTCACCGCCCGGGTCCGCCTCCGCTCTCGGCGTGGCTCGCTAGGGCGCGGGGTCGCTCGCGAGACGCGCGTACGAGTACGCGTCGTAGACCCGGCCGTCGCGTGCCGTGAGGTGGTCGCGCATCACGGCTTCGCGCGTGAAGCCGCTCCGCTCGAGCACGCGCGCGGAGGCGACGTTCGGCGCGAAGACCCATGCGGTCAACCGCCGCACGCCGCGCGTCCGGAAGGCGTGCGTGCAGAGCGCGCGCGTCGCATCGGTCGCGATACCGCGACCCCAGAACGCGGGCGCGATCCAATAGCCGATCTGTGCTACTCGCTCGAACTCTCCGCTCCCGGGGACGATGCCCGCACCGCCGGCGAAGACGCCGGCCACATCGATCGCGAAATCGTCGACCGGGCGCGCGCTTCCGGCCAGACGCACCCACGCCTCCGCATCCGCCGCCGTGTAGGGATGTGGGACGCGATGCGACATCCAGCGCACCACCTCGGCGCGGCCGATCGTGCCGGGCAGACGCGCGACGTCGTCGTCGCGATAGGCCCGGAGCGTGCACGTGTGTCCCTGGAGCATCGTTCGTGCTTCGCGCTCGATGCGCGCGATGACTGGCCCGGCCTCGGTGCGGGGCTCCGCGAGGACGGCGGTTCCGCACGCCCGAAACGATGCGCCGATCGTGATCGACGGCTACGCACGGGCCGTTTCTTACTAGCCATGACGCTCGAGCCAGCGTCGTCGCTCCTCCGCGAGCGCGTGCGCCGCGAGCGAGACCAGGAATACCGGCGCGTTCCGGTCGACTGGAGGAGACCATGCAGTATCGCAGACGCGGACGCTGGGGCGTGAAGGTCTCGGCCGTGGGGAAACTCGTCTTTGGAATGCAGCAGTCTCTCGACGGCTACGTCGCTGGCGTCGATGGGGAACTGGAATTCCCGCCGGGCATTGCACTTTTTCGTTATTGGATCGACCACGTCCGCGACCTCGCGGGCAGTCTGTACGGTCGTCGCATGTACGAGGTGATGAGCTATTGGGACGAGGATCGGCCGGAGTGGGAGGCGCACGAGCACGAATTCGCGGCGGCGTGGCGGACGCAGCCGAAATGGGTTGCATCACCCTCCCTGAAGTCGGTCGGCCCCAACACCACGCTTGTCGCCGACGATCTTGAAAGCTTCGCACGCCGGCTGAAGGCGGAGGTCGACGGCGTCATCGCCGTTTCCGGGCCCGAGCTGGCGGCGAGTCTTACTGACCTCGGTCTTATCGACGAGTATCAGCTGTACTTTCGTCCGTTTGTTCTTGGCCGCGGTAAACCGTACTTCGCCGGCGCCCGACCGCCGCTACGCCTTGTCGGCACCGATCCCGTTGGCGAGGACGCGGTCAGGCTGACGTTCGTCACTACCTGATGCGCTTCCCGAAAGGGTTCGTTTTAGAGACGCCAGGGATCTGCGCGACTTCGGCTGATTGCCGCTAGGCATACTCGCGCCGGCGAATCGGCTTGAAAACGAGCCGTCCGTATATGATAAAGGCAGCCTGGCGGCAGGCCCGGCGTCTACTTTTAATAATCTTGACGATACGATTTCGATGATGGTAGCGAGCGCCGTAGAACGAGCGGGGAGGTGCTCGTATGGCTCCGCGCCGGGCCGACGACGAACGGATCGCAAAGTGGCATCGACAACTCTTCGGGATTCGCCTTGCTGATGTAAACGGTTTTTGTAAGACGGTAAGAGGACGCCTCCTGCGGCGCTCAAACGCAGTCACGTTGGTAGATCGCAGCCCCCGTTTCATTTGCATCGCTCGCAACGACGGAGAACGCGCATGAAGGCCGCCCCGACGCCCAATCTCTCTCAGCGCGATCATGTCCGACGCATCCTCGCTAGCGTCCGCAGCATTCGGGAAGCGCCGATGTTCGGCTGTCCGGCGTTCTTCCTCGGGCGCCGTATGGTCGCGTGCATCTACGGCGATGCTGTTGGCATCAGATTGCCGGCAAGCGAGGTCGATGTCGCGCTCGCGCGCGATGGCGTCGTTCCCTTTCGGCCCTACGGCAAGTCCATGCGCGAGTGGGTCGCGCTCGAGCGCCTCGACTCACTCGCTGATCTCGTGCACGCCTCGGTCGCTTACGCGCGGCGGCTGGGAACGTGAACATGTCGCGCTCCGTCGATGCGACCGAGACCGAGCGCACGTTCGGACTCGTGCCGGGGACGTTTCCGTACGCGAGCCGGTTCGTCGAAATAGCGGGCGCGCGTGTTCACTACGTCGATGAGGGCGCAGGGCCCGTGCTGCTGATGCTGCACGGCAACCCTACGTGGAGTTTTGTTTTTCGGCATCTCATCGCGGGATTACGCGACTACTTCCGCTGCATCGCGGTCGATCTTCCCGGGTTCGGCCGTTCCGTCGCGGCGCCGGGCTACGGTTTTCTGCCCGAGGAACACGCGCACGTCATAGCGGATTTCGTCGATGCGCTCGCGCTCGAGCGGTACACGCCCGTAGTTCAAGATTGGGGCGGACCGATCGGCTTGCACGTCGCAGCACGAGAGCCGGCGCGCATTGAGCGACTCGTGATAGGTAACACCTGGTGCTGGCCAGTCAACGGCGATTTCCATTTTGAGGCGTTTTCGCGGACGATGGGCGGCCCGCTTGGGCGCGTAGCGATCCGTCGCGCGAACGCGTTTGTCAACGCATTCATGCCCGCGGGCGTGAAGCGCCATCGACTAGAGCCGTCCGTGCTCGAGGCGTATCGTCGTCCACTCGCGACGCCCGACGCGCGGATGCCAAGCTGGATCATTCCGCGCGAGATCGTAAAGTCCAGAAGGTTTCTGGCTGCGTGCGAAGCGGCGCTGCCGGCGCTCGCGACGACCGAAGCACTAATCGTCTGGGGAGATGCCGACGTCGCATTTCGCGCGAAAGAGCGCGAGCGTTGGGAGACGATCCTGCCGCACCACTGCACCGTCGTCTTGCGCGGCGCGGGCCATTACATTTGGGAAGACGCGCCGGACGAAATCGTGGCGGCGATCCGCGCGCGCGTGGTGGCCCTAGCTATCCGCGATGCCCGGCCGCGTAGGTCTAGTACCTGAGCACGAATTATTGCGTAACCAGTCAGGAAGCTTCCCGTGAGGAGACGTTTATGGGAGTGCGCGGGAACCATTGCCCCCACCGAGGTAACTTAGTGCGGGCCGTTCGTGAAGGCTCGTGAACACCACGTCTTTTGGGCCGGCGGAGGAAGATCTTTGGAAGATCAGTTCTACTTCATGAGATTCGTCGCACATCGCAAGACATTTGCTCAAGACATGACGCCCGATGAACGCGCTACGATGGGACAGCATGTCGCGTTTTGGACGGAACATGTCCGCGACGGAAGCGCTTTGATGTTCGGCCCCGTTATCGACCCACAGGAATCGTGGGGCTTCGGGGTGCTTCGCGCCAGGTCTGAAACTGAGGCGCTCACATTGAGCGAAAAGGATCCCGCCAATGCCCTCGGCCGACACGAATTGTTCCCGATCCCAGTCCTGATCCGATAACTGCTGGTCGGAAGTCGTAAGCAGATGGTTGCTCCCGAAAAGGGTCGTTGTCGAGACGCCAGGGATCTGCGCGACTTCGGCTGATTGTCGCTACGCGTATTCGCGCCGGCGAATCGGCTCGAGAACGAGCCGTCCATAGATGATGAACGCACAGACGGCGGACACGACGAGCCAGTAGATCACCGGTCCGTAGCTTGTGGAACCGGAAGCGAGATGCACACCCGAAAAGAACAGCATCTCTGCGCCCACGCAGGCCCCGGCGATCGGGGCCAGGATCGCCAGTCGCTTATTAAACGCCGGGACGATGAAGGTAACGGCACACACCAGCTCGAGGGCGCTCATCGCTTGCCAGACCCCGTGGGGAATCGCCGCTAGCGATGGCATCGTTGTCTCGGCATTGGACGACTTCCACACCGCGCCGACGGCGGTATGCAGGGCGAGAAGAATCTGAAGGATCCAGAGGAGTACGTTCACGTTTTTCTCCTAATTTAAAGTAGTTATGAGGTTTCCCATGTGGGCAATTCGACGCCGAACTGGTGCGCGTACTCGGCGTTGAGCCGTTTCCACCCGTCGAATTGCATGGCCGCTGGCCCGGCGATGCGCCCGATGGGCGTTCCGTCGAGCAGTCGCTCCAAAACGTCGAACGCAATGTGCCATCCGGCGGCGCCCATCGAGATGAAGCGGCGATCGATCACGGCCCACAGTGTCAGGCGCGTCCCCTCGCCGCGGCCTTCGAGCTCCCACCGCATCGCATTGCCGCCCAAATCGTATTCGAGCACGCTTGGGACATCGGCGCGCGTGACGTGCGTTTCGATCGGCGTGGCCGTTCCCGCCCAGGTAATATTCACCACTTCGGCTTTACCGAAGTCCCCAGAGGCATCGAAGGGAGCCCACTCGTGCAAGTGCGCCGGCTCGGTAAGCGCGCGCCAGACTTTTTCCGGCGGATGGCGCAGGTCTCTGACAAGAACGAGCGTCCAGGTCTCGCTGTCCTTGCGCACCCGCGCCACATCGGCCGGACCCGGCGCGTACGTTTTGCGATCGCTCATCTAACGCTTTCTTTTCGTCCGTTTTTTGACTGATGAAGTATCCATGCGGTCGAGATAGTGTTCGAGAGCGTCGACGTGAGCCGACCACAGCTGCCGAAATGGGGCGAGCCAGGCTTCCACCTCCCGAAGGGGCTCCGGTTTGAGCCGGTACAGGCGACGCTGCGCGGCCACCGTGGATTCGACGAAACCGGCGTCCCGCAGCACCCGGAGATGCTTCGACACGGTCGGCTGCGGCATGCGAAGGTGACGCTCGATCTCCCCTACCGACCGTTGTGATGAGACGAGTAGGCTTAGGATTGCGCGCCGGTTCGGCTCGGCGATGATTTCGAACACTGATTCCAACGCCATGAGTATACGCGAACCAGCATATGCCCGTCAAGGTATCTGCGCTACGTGCTCTTGGCTAAGTTACGCAGTGCGCGGCGTCGCGATCTTCGCGTCTACAAGCATTAACAATCCCGGCGGCAACCGGGCGTGCCTTGCGTTTGACAATTCCCCAAATTGGTGCGAGATTGCGCCTTGCTGCGCACCGTCCTGAAAACGGTCGGTTACGGGACAGCGCTCCCCCTTAATCACGTCGTATACAACGCGTGGCGCGACAGGCCAGACCCATTCTGAGGTCGAGGAACGATAGGGACGAAGTCGGCGTAAGAAACAGCGCTCGTCCCGGCTAACGTTTCGGGATGCTCGGCTCTATCGCACTTCGAATCTGCTCTGCCCTGGGAATTCCGAGCGAACTTTTCGGTCCCCTCGCGGGTTCGATCGTTATCTCGTTCGCAGGTGAGTCATGACGACCGGCCTTTCATGGAGACCGCTCGACGAGACGACCTGGCCGGATTTCGCACGGCTGATCGAGATTCACAACGGCGTCTGGGGCGGCTGCTGGTGCATGGCCTTTCACGTGGAAGGTGTCGGGCGCGCGAAGAACTCGGAGCAGAACCGAATCGAGAAAGAATGTCGAGTGCGGGAAGGGCGGGCTCACGCGGCCCTTGTGTACGACGGTCTGGTATGCGTGGCATGGTGCCAGTTCGGGTCGCCCGATGAGTTGCCGCGCATCAAGCACCGACGTGCCTATCTGGAAGGTTTGCGCGCTCTTCCAGACTGGCGGATCACTTGCTTCTTCGTCAACAGCAAATATCGGCATCGAGGGGTTGCTTCGTTCGCGCTTCAGGCTGCTTTGCACGAGATTGCGCGGCTTGGAGGCGGAACGGTGGAGAGCTATCCCGAGGACGTCGGAGCTCGCTCGGTCTCGGCATCGTTTCTTCATAATGGCTCGGTGTCGATGTTCGAGAGCAATGGGTTCGAGCGAACGCGTCGCATCGGCAAGCATCATTGGGTCGTGACCAAGGTCGTGGCTCGGGCGTCGAACTGAGTCGGATCCCGGCCGCTCTCACCCGGCCGCGCACCTAACCGAAAATGCGGATATCTATCGACGTGCTTCAACGAGCACAAGGGCGTCCCAAATGGGGTCGGTTTCGCGACAGGGTGATTTTGAGCTAGATCGGCATTCCGTGTGAGAAGACAAACACGTACACGAGCACGAGCGCGAGATAGAGTCCGACTGCGGCAAGCTCGACTCGAGATGGCATCGGCGTCGCGCTGGCCTTTTCAAGCCGAACCCCGGCGCGTGCCGCGTAAAGCGCGGCGACGACGATGTCGATGATCCCGAACGTGCCGAGCAAACCAAGGCCGATGTGTAACGGCTCACCGCCGATACCGGCCAGCGCCGTGAGGACCGTGCCGGCGATCAACGGCAGGTAAAACCCGCCTAGGACAAAGCGCCGGCGCGAGCGCGGAGTTGCAAACGCCGGGGCCGGCGCAAGCGCGAACATCGATTTGGCCGCGGCGGGCGCTAACAGCACGACGCAGACGATCGCTAGCGCAGAGACGCCGAATCTCGGCCACGCGGGCCAGCCAAGTCGATCGGCGATCTTCGCCGTGTCGCCCGCGCTTAGGAACGGCGTTACCATCAGATAGTTCACGAACGTCGAGACGCCAACCCAAGCCAGCCAAAAGAGCACGAGGCGCCCGAAGCCATAGCAGACCTTGCCCGAACGATACCACAGATAGAACAAGACGCCGAGGAGCAAGCTAGCGAGGGGGCCGGCGCAGAGGATGATGATGTCTTGCGCCGTCGTGCCGCTCGGGTTGTTCTCGTAGAACGCATAGACACGCGGAGAGAACCCGAGCGACTGTGCGGCAAGCCCGTGCCCGGCTTCGTGCAGCGCAGCCGTGACAAGTTCTGCCGAGGCGAACGCTAGCGCCGAGTTGATCCCGAACGCAAAGCCCGGGCTGATGCGCCACCGCGGCGCCAGGCGATCCTTGATGGCTTGTTCGATGCAATCACACGCCGTCCTATGCGGTGAATACGTGGCACGAGCACGAATAGTTTGCAGGCCCTTTTTTAAAAGGGGTCGTTTACAAGAAAATGTCATGCAATCTTGAAGCTCATGAAGATTGCCAGACTCCATGTCGGGCGACCAAGACAATTTCATGTCAATTAAATCTGGCACGTCGATCGACGCTTCAATCAGTTCGAGCAGTCGGCGTGATTGGCAAGCCAATCACTTCGCCCGTGGAGGCGTATGCGGCCGGAAAGCGTAGGAACCGTCTTTGTTTAGGGTAGCTGCAGTCCGGCTGGGTTGGCTTCCCGCAGCGCGGTACGTACGTCGAGGTCTCGGCCCTCTTCTAGCGATCTTTAATGGTGTGCGATCGTCGAGCGCGACGACGTCGGCGTTAGCGCCGGCGGCCGGCAAGGCGCGGACCGCATCTGCATGTCCAAACCAGGCTGCGCCGTGCAAGGCAGTGTAGCCGTTGTAAGGCCTTGCCTCGAGATCGAGGCCGTTGGCGGCAAGAAGCGTCAGGATTTCTGCATGACCGCCGACCGCCGTCTTATGGCCGGGCGTCGCTTTCGTACAATGATCGACGATATCGGTCGACGAGACGTTCGGCCGTGGCGCGGAAGAACGGCCGGAGCCGCTCGACCACGGGCGGCGTGAACGCTTCGGCGACGAGGCGGAAGGCGCGTGTGCGCCGCTCCGCTCAAATTCAGGATCGTGCCGGTCCACCTCTCGACGAGCGGGCCGCTCGTGACGCCGCGCATTGCGAGGACGGCGATCGACCCTTAAATCAGGCGCGGATCGCGGAGCATCGCCGAGCAGGCCGCGTACTTGATGACGGCATAGTCGAAATCGGTGCGCACGAACCCAGCTCGACGCCACGGCATCTTTGAAGGCCGTCGTCGAGCTCGCGTTCGCGTTCGCGTTCGTTTTCGGGTCCGTCCGTTTCGACATCGGGCCGTTGTCGCACTGCGTCAGGACCGAAGCGGCCGTTGGAGTGCGCGAACGTAGGGGTTTCCCCCATACCGCACGCGTCTTCGCCTTGATAGGCTATGAGGGCGACGACGCCGTTAGGATGCCGCCGTATCCGTACGTTCTGCCGAGGAGATCAGCGAGATGAAGCGAGCGGCTCGACTCTTGAGCGCAGCGATAGCGATTGCGCTGACGGCATGTTCGGGCTCGAACGTGATACCCGCCGGCGGCGCGCTCGCGCCGGTGAAGCAAGCGCCGGCTCTGACGCCGGCCGAGACGACGAACGTCACGTTCACTGTCCGCATCCCCGCGCAAACCGCCGCGGCAAGCGCCACACGACGAACGCCGGCCTTCGTTTCATCCGCGGCGCAAGGCGTCCTCGTGCAAGCGTACGTGCATCCGAAGACCGAGGCGCCGCCGGCCGCCAGTTTCGCAGTCGATGTCTCCGCCGGCTCGTCGGCGTGCACGCCGGCAACCGGTTCGGGTCGCACCTGCTCCTTTGCGCTACCGCTGAGTAGCGGGACCTACGATTTCGTCGATACGTTGTACGATGCGGCGCCGGCGAACGGGTCCTTCGGCAGTGCGAAGGTGCTGGGCGTCGGCACGGTGACGCAGACAATCGCGCTCCATGTCCCCAACACGGTCGCGATCGCGATCGGCGGCCGAGTCGCGAGCATCGTGCTCGGTCCGGCACGAAAGGTCGCCGTCAATACAGCGCCGCTGACATACGCGCTCACGATCACTGCGCTCGATGCCGACGGTATTCCGATCGTCGCCGGCACGGCCGACCCCTACGACAATCCGATCACGATCACGACCGCCGATACCGGCGCACACACGACGCTCTCACTGAACGGTGCGGCTCCCGGGTCATCCGCGACGACGTCGCTGAGTGCGGACACGATTACGGTTTCGTACGACGGTGCCGGGCCCTCCGGCTATTTCGCCACGTTTGCCGCCAACGCGGACGGAGCGACGGCGGGTGCTGCGGGGTTCGATAGCTTCAACGCGACGCTCACGCTCGTTTCGTTCCTCGGAAGCGGTGAGACGCAGACCGAGACGATCGTCGAGCCGCATAATACCGCGCCGTTCACCGCCACGCCCGCGGCGAATTGCGCCAACGTCACGACGGTGGGGGCGGTCAGCGGGAGCGGATCGACCGAGACGTTCGTCCTCGGCTCCGGGACGAAGGCGGGGACCTGTTACGTGACGGCGACGAGCGAGACGGGCGCGGCAAGCGTACCGATCAAGGTCGACAATCTCGTCCCCGCGATCGTGACGATCCCGCAGCACCGCCTCTTCGCGGCCGAGGAGGGGAGCACGCCGTCCATTCAAGCGTTCGATGTCGCGAACGGTGGCGCGCTCGTGCAAACGATCGCCGGCGCAGCGACGACGTTGGTGGGTCCGGCGGGGATCGCGCGCGATTCCGCCGGCTCGATCTATGTCTCCGATCTTGCGACCGGCTCAATCGACGTCTTCTCCTCGAACGCGAGCGGCAACGTCGCGCCGACGTCGACGCTCCAAGTTCCCGGCTTTGGCGGGCAGGGTCTTCCGCGCGACGTGGGCCTCGACCGAGCGGGCGACATCTTTGTCCTGAACCTTCAGGCGACTGCGCAGTCCCCCATCGAAGTCTTCGCTCCCAATTCAACTGGAGCTGCGGCACCGAGCCAGCCACTGTCGGGCTATTTTTGTGTTGACGGCTTCGACTCCGCGATCGCCGTCGATCCCTCGGGTGAAAGCTTCTTCGTCCAGGCCTGCGGCCCGTCGACGCTGATCAATGTTGTCCCCTTCGGCGCGACGCAACGGCTAAAGACGATCGCGCTGCCCACTACATTTGCAAGCGCAGCAGCCGGAGCCATCGCGCTCGACGTGGCGGACGATGTTTTCGTGACCGATCCGACGGGCTCGACGTTCCTCGAGTACAGTCCGCAGGCGTTCGGCGCGGCGACGCCGATTCGCGTCGGCACGGGTTTGGCGAACCCGGGCGGCATCGCCGTTGCGAACGACGGCACGGTGTACGTCGTCACGCATCCAGGGTCCGGTAGTGCGGTGACGACCGCGATTGCGGTCTTTGCTCCGGGGGCGACCTCGCCCACGTCGACCTTCCCGATCTCGAACGCAAACGTCGTCGTGAGGCTTACGCTATGAAGAAGGGGCGATCGATGGTAAAGGGCTGTCGCAACATTGCATACGTGTGCAGCGCGCTCGCGGCGGCGGGCTGCAGCGGCGGCGCGCAGAGCACCCCGACAACGGCGTTCACGGCACGTCCGAGCGTTACCGCGGCGAAGCCGGCGGCGGCCGCTCGCCTCACGGTCCGCCTGCCTGCACACGGAGCGGTATCGTCGTTTCGGCGCTCGCGCGAGTTCGTCTCCCCGGCGACCAGCGGCGTCGACATCGAGGTCTACACCGATCCGCAGGCTCAGAACCCAACGCCGGTCCTTCATCTGACGGCCGACCTCAGTTCCGGATCGAGCGCCTGCGCGGCGGACCCCGGCGGTACGCGAACGTGCACGATCGCGCTGCCGATCACGGCCGGAACGTTCGACTTCGTCTTGACGCTGTACGACGCCGCGCCGGTCAGCGGCAGCTTCACATCGGCTCACGAACTCGGCGCGGGCTCGGTGACGAAGACGATCGTGCGCAATGCCGACAACGTCGTGAGCGTCGCGATCGACGGCACGATCGCGAGCCTCGCGCTCGCGCCCGGTCGCCAGACCTACCACATCGAAACGCCGGCGACGTTCGCGATCGGCGTGACGCCGCTCGATGCCGATCTCGACACGATCCTCGCGGGCTCCGCCGATACCTACCAGAACCCAGTTACGGTCTCGGTGTCGGATACGGGATCGCACATGAAACTATCGCTAAACGGTGGCACGCCGGCCGTGAGCGTCACCTCGACGCAACTCTTGGACCGCATTACCGCCATTTACGACGGCGCCGGGACGCGCGGCTACGCCGCAACGGTAACGGCGTCGGCGAGCGGTGCGACGTCCGCCTCCGCGTTTCTGGATTCGTTCTATGTCAGCCCGACGACGACGAATTTCACGAGTTACGGCACAACCGCGACGATCACGGCCGACGAGCCGCACGCGGCCGGTGCGTTCACGCTTCAGTCGGTCGTTTGCGGCGGCGTCGCGACCGCGAGCCCGGGCTCGGGGACGGGCGAAGTGCAGACGTTTACGATTACGTCGGCATCGTCGAACGGGACGTGCAATTACTTGGTCTCGAGCGAAGATCAATCGCTGACCGACCGCGACTTCATTGACCTCTACGTCCCCGGACCCGTGCCGACGAATCGCCTTTTCGTGGCCCCGGGAGGCTCAGCCGGGTTCTTCAACGAGTACGATTTGACGCACAACGGTGCGATCGCGGCGAATATCGATAGTGATTTTTACTCGAATAATACGACGCTCAAAGGGGCGTCGGGGATTACGCGCGACGCGTCGGGTTACATTTACGTCGCCGATCTCATTACGCAAGCGATTGACGTCTTTACTCCGACGGTCAACGATAACATGGCGCCCGTGCGCATGCTGCAGGGGGCGGCGACGCAGTTGCATCAGCCGCGGCTCGTGCGCATCGACAGCGCCGGCGAGATCGTCGTGCTCAATACGAACGCGACGATCACGGTGTATCCGCCGAACAGTAACGGCAACGTAGCGCCGACGCGCACGATCACGCTCGGTAATCTGCCGGCGGATACATTCTACGGTCTCGCGCTCGACGGCAGCGACAACATCTACACGCTCGGGACGATCGCGGCAACGCCGGCCGGCACGGCATATCTGTTCGAATTGCCCGCGGCGTCGTCCGGCCCGGCTGTCGCGCTGCGAACGATCACGGGCTCGAATACGCACATCAACGCACCGCACGGCGTGACGGTCGACAGTGGAGGCAATGTGTACGTGACGAGTGATGTCTACGACAACTTCAGCGAATTCGGTCCACTGCAGAATGGCAACGCGTCGCCGATGTTCTCGAGTAGCGCGGAGTTGAACCAGCCGGCGGGGATCGTCGTCGAGCCGGACGGGACGGTCGTGACGAACGGTCTCACACCGCATGGACAGGACATCGTGACCTATCCACCCGGCGCCGTTCACGCCGCCACGGAATTCATGTTGTCCGGTGAAGATAGCCCGAATACGGACTTGTCGCTATGATCCACGGGAGACGGTCGATGATCCAGCGGTCCGCGCTCGCTCTCGCGATGGCGACGCTACTCGTCGCATGTCAGAGTTCAGGTGGCAGCTTCGCGCCGGTCGGTGGAGGGTCGCCACCTTCGATGACGCCGTCAACTACATCCCCAGGGACGACCGCGCCATCGACGACGTCCCCAGGCACGACCGTACCATCGGCGACGTCCCCAGGCACGACCGCACCATCGACGACGTCCCCAGGCACGACCGCCCCGTCGACGACGCCGCCCGGAACGACCGCGCCGGCGACGACGCCACCGGCGACGACCGCACCGGCGACGACGCCGCCCGCGATAACGCCGCCGGGGACGCCGCCGCCGGCAACGACCGCGCCGGCAACGACGCCTCCGGCAACGACGGCGCCGCCTGCGACGACGGCACCGGGGACAACCGCGCCCGCGACGTTACCGCCGACGCCGACTCCGCCTGCGACGCCACTGCCGACACCGGTCGCCACGCCGACGACTCCGCCGCCGGGTGCGCCGATGGCAAGCCCGAACACCTTCGAATTCACGGCCGGCGGCCAAACCGGCAGCTTCACCGTCTCGCAATTAGGATTTGCTGGACCCTTCAACGCAAGCGTGGATCACACGAACGTCGCCACGATCGCCCCGGCCTCGCAGTCGGCGTCGACGGCCGGCGAGGCCGTGACGTTTACGCTAACGGCGGTCGGAGCGGGTACGGCGACCGCAACGGTGACGGGGGCGGGCGGCCAGTACGTAACGGTGTCGATCGGCGTGACGACGACCGGCGGTACGATCCAAGCAAGGCGCCGGCACCCCTAGCTGCGTTGCTCGTCGCTCAAATGACTCGTCATTCCACTCAGGAGACGACCTTGCGCCCACAGACGCGGTCACATGATGCGCCGTCAGGGGGCGCGGCGAACGTCGCTCGTGCCGGGCGCGGGTGACAAGATCATGCGCTCGCGGGCGTAGTCGAACGTCGCGCGGAAATGCGCGAGCACAGCGCTCCCGAGCCGCGCGCGGGACGCGACGCCGAGCGCGGCGGTCGCGGTCGCCGGTGCCGAGGCCACGAGATACGAGCCGAGCCGCACGCGCAGCGCGACGCCGGCCACCTCGCGGCCCCGCACGGCCGCGCGCGCGATCAGTGCGCGGTGGCGGTCGTACAGGCCGCGCGGGAGGACGATGCCGCCGTCGTCGCCCGTGTCGATCGCGACCGGGAAGGCCTCGGTGCCGACGCCCGTCCCGATGATCGGCAAGAAGTTCTCGAAGGTGATCGGCAAACCGGTCGCCTCCGTCGTCGCCGCCGCGAGCGTCAGCCGGCGCGCGGGATAGTCGATCGTCACGACGGTGCGGGCGAAGAGATCGGCGCCGAGGGCGACGTCGGCGCCGGCGGCCTGCAGGCGGCGGAGCACGACGTAGCGCGCGGATGGGTACGTCGCGCCGCCGAGGTGGAGCGCCGGAGCGCGCACGACGCCGGAGGCGGCCGACCCGAGACCGCGGAGCGCGTGCGCCCCTCCGGGCCTCAGGTGCAGGCGCGCGGCGACGCCGGCGCTCATCGCGAGGCCGGAGTTTCCGCTGTCGATCAGGCATGAAGTAACGAGATCCCCGAGCCGGCACGCAACGACCGGCGCGATACCGCGGTCGAGCGGCAGGGTCGCCGAGCCGGCGATGCGCGGAACGAGGCCGGCGGGCGGTTCGAGCGACCCTTTCCCGCTGCCGCGCCGGTCGAAGAGCTGGTTCCTCTTGCCGTCGACGTCGACCTCGAACGGCAACGTCATGCCATCGACGCGGCGATAGCGGGCGAACGTGAAGACGACCTTGCCGTCCTGCGTCGCGACGGAGCGCACGAGATGCGTCGCGGCATCGATCGTGACGTCGAGCGGCGCACCGTGGGCCGTCGCGACGACGAGCCGCTGCGTGCTGCGCTCGTCGTTCGTCGCGTCGGCGGCGCGCTCGACGCGGCCGCCGCTTCGCGCGAACGCCGGCTCCGCGAAGGCGCCGGTCGCGACGGCGCGGAGCGAACTCTGCAGCGGATCGATTGCGATCGGCAGCGGCAAGATCGTGTCGTTGAGGTTGACGGTATAGCTCCGTTCGCCGTCGACGAACAGACCGTTACAGAGGTCGTGGTCGCAGCGCCGGATCAGATAGCGCGCGCCTTCGCTCTCACTCGTCACCTCGTACGCGACGCCGCCGATCCGTTCGCGCGAGCGGCTGACGACGAGCCGGCGATCGGGCGAGCCGGTCGCCTCGCGTACCGACGTCAGCACCGTATCGAGGGAGACCGGGCTCTGCGCCGGCGCCTCGCACGTGAGGCCGAGGGCGAACGTGCAGACACCGAGGAGAACGGAGGCGAAGCGCATCGCCGTGGCCTTCCAATTGATCGACCGCTATCTCCTCGGCGAGCCCGTCTCCAAGGCCGCGCTCGTGGAGCGTCTGCTCGCCGAACGCTCGCCGTTACCCGCGGCCGCGCCGTTCTATCGCGCGCTCGAAGCGGTCGGCGTGCGCGCGGCCGACACGGCCTTCATCGCGCTGCGCGTCGTGCTCGGTGGCGGCGAGGTGACGGACGATCGCGTCCGGCGATTGCAGCGGCTCTCGAACGACGCTCGCGCGGCGCGGAGCGGCCCCGCCGCGCCGGCGACGGACGCGAGCGCGCTTGCCGATGCGGAGGCCGCGTACCGGGCGGAGGTCGCCGCCCTCGCGGGGTAACTCACAATCCGGTGGCCGCTGGAACGACGGTCGTCATCATTCGCGTTAAGGAAGCGTCATGCCGCGCTCACTCGCCCTCGCCGTCGCGGCGCTTTTTCTTGGAGCGCCGCTCGTGTCGTCGCCCGCCTCGGCGGCGGTCGTCGTCGCTCGTGCGGCCGCGCCCGCCACGGCCGCGCCCGCCGGCGCCGCGCCGGACGACGGCGACGCCGACGACGCGCACCCCGGCGTCAAGGCGACGAACGGCGGAAAGGTCGACGGCACGGTCACGAAGGTCGATTTCCAGAAGAATCGCGTCACGGTGCAGACCGCGAAGGGCCCGGTCGACGTCACGGTGCTGCCGAGCACGAACATCCAAGGCAAGAACGGGTTCGACACGATCGCGGACATCGCGAAGGGTCAGCACGTCTCGATCTTCTGCAGCCAGAAGGGCGATGAAAAGTTCGCCCAGATGATTCAACTCCAGAAGTAAGGTGGCGCGCGTGCGCCTCGACGGCGTCTCGAAGACGTACGCCTCCGGCGCGAGTCGCCGGTCCTCCCGCGCCGCGCTCAGCGGAGTCGATCTCGACGTTCCGGACGGCGACACGCTCGCGATCGTCGGGCCCTCGGGTTGCGGGAAGACGACGCTCCTGCGCACGATCGCAGGATTGGAACGGCCGGAGTGCGGACGCGTGCGCTTCGACGAGCGCGACGTCACGCGCGCGGCGGTCGCGACGCGCGGCGTCGGCTTCGTCTTCCAGAGTCTCGCGCTCTTCGAGCACCTGAACGTCGCTGACAATATCGGGTACGGCGTGCGCGCGCGCGGCGCGGCGCGGACGGCGATCGTCGCGGAGGCGGCCGCGCGCGCGCGGATCTCGGTTGTGATCGGCGATTCGCCGCGCCGGCTCTCGGGCGGCGAGCGCCAACGCGTCGCACTCGCCCGGGCACTCGCGACCGCCCCGGCGGTGCTGCTGCTCGACGAGCCATTTTCAAGCCTCGACGCGCCGCTCCGCGCCGAGCTGCGGGTCGAGGTCGCTCGCGTGCGGCGCGAACTCGGGGCGACGACGATCCTCGTGACGCACGACCGCGCCGACGCCTTCGTACTCGGCGATGCGATCGCCGTGATGGAGAACGGACGCATCGTCCAACGCGGCACGCCGGAGCGGCTGCTCGCCGCGCCCGCAACGAGCTTCGTCGCGAGCTTCCTCGGCACGCCGGGGCTCGCGCTGATCGACGGCCGCGTCGACGGCGGCCGCTTTCTCGCGCCGGGTGGAGTCGCGCTCGCCGTCGCGGCACCGGGCGGCGCCGGCCGTCTCGGCGTGCGCGCCGAGCGCGTGCGACTCGACGCCGCGGGTCCGCTCGAAGGCCGGCTCGCCGTGATCGAACGCGACGCGAGCGGCGCCTACGCGTACGTCGACGGCGCTTTCGGCACGCTCGTCGCGCGTGTCGCGGCGGCCGAGGTCGCGGATCTGCGCTACGGCGAGCTCGTGCGGCTCGCGATCGACCCGCGCGGCCTGCACGTCTTCGGTGCGGACGGGCGCCGTACGAACGTCGCGTGACGGAGCTCGAGGCGTCCGCCGCGCGGCTGCTCTGCGTCGGCTTCGCCGGCGACGACGCCGCATCGGCCGATGTGGCGGCGCTGACCGCGCTCGGTCCCGGCGCGCTGCTCCTCTTCGCGCGCAACGTCACGACCCCGGAGCGGACGCGCGCCCTCGCGCGCGCGGTCGCGGGGGCGATCGAAGCGCGCACCGGCCGACGGCCGTGGGTCGGGGTCGATCAAGAAGGCGGTCGCGTCGCCCGGCTGAACGCGGGAGCGACGGCGATGCCGAGCGCGATGGCGATCGGGGCTGCGGGCGACCCGTCGCTCGCGGAGGCCGCCGGCCGCGCGATCGCGCGCGATCTGCGCGCGTTCGGCTGCGACGTCGACTTCGCGCCCGTGCTCGATCTCGCGCTCGACCCGGCGAGCCGCGTCGTCGGGACGCGCGCCTTCGGCGACGATGCCTCGAGCGTCGGCCTCTTCGGCGCGGCCTTCGCGCGCGGGCTCGCCGCCGGAGGCGTCGCGGCCGTCCCGAAGCACGCGCCCGGACACGGCGCGACCGCGGTCGATTCCCACGACGACGTGCCCGTGCTCGGTGCCGGCGCCGCGCTGCTCGCCGCGCGCGATCTCGCGCCCTTTCGGGAGGTTCGCGCGGCCGGCGTCTCCGCGACGATGCTCGCGCACGTCGTCGTGCCCGCGCTCGGCGACGCTCCGGCGTCGCTCGATCCGCGCGCGATCGCCCTCGTGCGCGAGAGCGTCGGTGATGAGTTGTTGCTGATGACGGATTGTCTGCAGATGGGTGCGATCGCACGGACGATCGGCACGGCCGAGGCTGCAGCCGCCGCGATCGCGGCGGGCGCCGACCTCGCGATCGTCAGCCACGATCTCGCGCTCGCCGCTGCCGCCGCGCGTGCGATCGCCCGCGACGTTCGCTCGGGGCGGATCGCGCCCTCGAGGTTCGCCGCCGCGCTCGCTGCCGGCGACCGGTTCCGTGCGCGCGTCCGCGAGCTCGGCGCCTCTGCGATGTCGCTCGCGGGCGAAACGTCTTCGGGCGCGGAGTCCGGCCCGGAGGTCGCGCGAGCGATCGCGCGGCGATCGCTCACGCTGCTGCGCGGCGCATCGCTGCCGGATCTCGCGCCGGGCGATGCCGTCACGATCGTCTCGTTCGAAGGGCCGCCGGGCGGTAGTGCCGAGGCGCAGGGGCTCGGCGGCCGGGCGGACGGCGGCCGGCCCTCGCTCGCCGCCGCGTTGCGCGGACGCCGCGTGCGCGCCGATCACCTGCGCGCGCCGCTCGCCCCGAGCGCAGCCGAGATCGAAGCGCTGACGCTCGTGCTCGCGGGCCAAGGGGCGCGGCCGCTCGTCGTCATCGCACGCGGCGCTCGCTTTGCGGCCGCCCAGGCCGCGGCGATCGTCGCGCTCGCCGGCGAGCGGCCGCGAGCGATCGTCGTCTGCGCGAGCGAGCCGTTCGACCTCGTCGCGATGCCGGCGGCGCGGACGGTGCTCTGCACGTACGGCGACGGACCGGCGGAGATGGACGCGCTCGCCGAGGCGCTGACGGGAGCCCTCGTGCCGGCCGGCCGTTCGCCCGTCGTTCTCGCCGCGGCTTCGCGCCCGTGACCCGCCGGGAGCGGCGTGGCGTGCTCGACCGGACGATCGCGAGCTTCCTCGGAACGCGCTATACGGCCGCAGTCGTGCGCGTCGAACGCGGCGGCTCGGTCGCGTACGAAGCGGCGACCGGCGCCGTCGACGAGAGCCCGGCGGCGACGCGCGTGACGGTCGCGACGCGCTTCGATCTCGCGTCGCTCACGAAGCTCTTCGTCGCGACCGCGGCGCTCGAAACGGTGCGCGACGGCCTGCTCTCACTCGACGTGCCGCTCGGCGACACCGTGCTGCCGGAATGGAAAGATCTTGCGAACCGCGAGATCACGCTCCGCATGCTGCTCGCGCATACGAGCGGACTTCAGTCGGGCGCGGACTACCGGACGCTCTTCGCCGAAGACGTCGAGCGCTACGCGCTGCTGCGGCCGCTCGTCGCTGCGCCCGGTGAACGCGTCGTCTACAGCGACCTCGGCTTCATCGCGCTCGGCATCGCGCTCGCGCGGGCGCGGCGGCGATCGCTCGCGAGCGTCGTCGAGCGAACCGCGCGCGACGCGGGCGCGCGGGCGACGGCCTACCGGCCCCTCGGTGCGGCGCGACGGGCGATTCCCGCGACCGAGGAGGACGCGTGGCGCGGGCGCGTGCGCGGCTTCGTCCATGACGACAAAGCGTACCTGCTCGGCGGCGTCGCGGGCCACGCCGGACTCTTCGGCACGGCCGCCGACGTCGCCGCGCTCGGCGAAGCGTACCTCGGCGTCGCGAAGGGCCGCAGCCCCGGACCGCTGCCGGAGCGGCTCGCGCGTGAGGCGCTCCGCGAACAGGCGGACGACGCGACGCTACGCCGCGGCCTCGGCTGGGCGCTCAAGACGCGCGATGACAATTCCTGCGGACCCTCGATGTCGCGCGCGACGTTCGGCCACACCGGTTTCACGGGGACGTCGCTCTGGGTCGATCCGGAGCGCGACTGTTCCGTGACGATTCTCACGAACGCCGTCTCCTACGGCCGGACGGACCTGCGCGACGTCCGCATCGCGATCGCGGAGGCCGCGCTCGCGGCGCTCGGGCCGTGATCGTCTGCGGGCTGATGTCCGGGACGTCGCTCGACGGCATCGACGCCGCCCTCGTCGCCGTCGAACCGCGTGGCGCGGGCTACGCGACACGGCTCCTCGCCTTCGAGACGACGCCGCTCTCCGGTCCGCTGCTCGCGCGCATCGCGCGTGCGCTGCCGCCGCACGAGCCGTCGCCGCGCGCCGTCGCGGAGCTCGACGCCGCGCTCGGCGACGCCTTCGCGGCGGCCGTCGCCCGGTTGCGCGACCGGTGGCCGGAACACGTCATCGCGTTCGTCGCTTCACACGGCCTGACGCTCTATCACGACGGCGACGCGTCGCTCACGACGCAGATCGGCGATCCGTACCGCATCCGCGACGCCGCCCGCGCGACCGTCGTCTACGACTTCCGGCGAGCCGACTGTGCGCGCGGCGGCGCGGGCGCGCCGCTCGTGCCGTACGTCGACGCGCTGCTCTACGGCGCGCTCGGCGAGCGTCTCGTCGCGCTCAACATCGGCGGCATCGCGAACCTCACGCTGCTCGACCCCGTCTTCGGCGACGTGCGGGCGTGGGATACGGGTCCTGGCAACTTACTGCTTGATACGTTCGTGTCGGAGCGCACGAACGGTTCGGAACGCTTCGATCGCGACGGCGCGCGCGCCGCGCGCGGACGGATCGACGAGCCGCTGCTCGCGGCGCTTCTCGCCGACCCGTACTTCGCGCGGCGTCCCCCGAAGTCGACGGGCCGCGAGCGCTTCGGCGCGCCGTATCTCGCGCGCTTCGGCGGGGCGCTCGCGCCGCTCTCGCTCGAGGACGGCTGTGCGACGCTCGCCGCGTTCACCGCGGAGACGATCGCCCGCGATCTGCTGCGGGAGGCCGCGCCGCCCGCGACCGTCGTCGCGAGCGGCGGCGGCGCCCGGAACTCCGCGATCCTCGCCGCGCTTTCGGCGCGCGCCCCGGGCTTCACCGTCACGACGAGCGACGCGTACGGGATCGACGCCGATGCGAAAGAGGCGATCGCGTTCGCCGTGCTCGGCTACGAGACGCTGCGCGGTCGCGCGGCGAGCCTGCCGGCCGTGACGGGCGCGGCGACCGCGGCCGTGCTCGGCGCGATCGTTCCGCACGACCTGACGCGCCTGCTCGCAGCCGTCGCCCGCGAGACGGAGCATCGCGGCGCGCCGACGTCGAACCCGGCCGGATGAGCGCCCCCCATGCGATCGGCGTCGACGCCGGCGGAACGAAGACCCGCGCGTACTCGTCGCAGAGCGACGGCGTGCGGTTCGACGGTCCGGAGGCGAATGCGTCGAGCATCGGCAGCGAGGCCGCGGCGCGGGCGATCGGAGCGGTCGTCGAGGCGGCCGCCCGCGCCGGCGACGCGCGACCGTTCGCGATCTCCGTCTCGGCGGCGGGCGCCGGCCGGGCCGGCGTCGCGGAGGCGATCGCGGCGCATCTGCGTGAGCGGTTCCCGGCCGCGGCGCACGTGATCGTGGAAGACGACGTCCGCGCGGCGCTGCGTGCCGGCATTCCCGCGGGACCGGGCGTCGTCGTCGTCGCCGGCACGGGCTCGGTCGCCTACGCGGAACACGGCGAGCGGAGCGCGCGCGCGGGCGGCGCGGGCTACCTGCTCGGCGATGAAGGCTCGGGCTTCGCGATCGGCCTCGCCGCCGTGAAGCTGCTCGCGCGGACGTTCGACGGCCGGGCGCCCGCCGACGAGACGACGGCATTCGTCGCGCGCGCGCTCGATGCCCCGGATCGCGACCGCCTCCTCGAACGTACCTATTCTAGCAATTTCTCGCCGAGCCGCATCGCCGCGCTCGCACCGACGATCCTCGCGTTTGCCGGCAAGGGCAATCGCACGTCGACGAAGATCGTCCAGGCGGCCTCGGTCGAACTCGGCGATCTCGCGCGGCGCGTGACGGTCGCGAGCGGTCTGCTCGACCGTTCGCCGCAGGTCGTCCTCGCCGGTGGACTGCTGCGCGAGAACAGTCTGCTGACGTTCCTGCTCGAGACGCGGCTCGCGGGCGACGTGCCCGGCGTGCAGGTGGTGCGGCTCCGCGACGAACCGGCGCTCGCGGCCCTGCGCTTCGCTCAGGCGCTGCTCGCGTGAGCGAGAGCGGCGACGAGTGGCCGGCCGGGGCGCCGGAGGACGAACTGCCTGAGACCGAGGGCGTCAATCCCCGCACGCTCGGACTCGACGCGCTCGACACGCCGGCGCTCGTCGCGCTGCTCGGCGACGAACACGTCCGCGCCGCACGCGCGGTCGCGGACCGGTCGCACGAGATCGCGGTCGCGGTCGACGCGATCGTCGCGCGGCTGCGCGCGGGCGGCACGCTGCACTACTTCGGCGCGGGTACGAGCGGCCGGCTCGCGATGCTCGATGCCGCCGAGTGCCCGCCGACGTTCGGCACGCCGCCGTCGCTGGTGCGGGCGCACGTCGCCGGTGGCGCCGAGGCGCTGACGGCGGCGATCGAAGGCGCGGAGGACGACTTCGAACGCGGCGCGCTCGAAGCGCGCGACGCGGTCGCTCCGGGCGACGCCGTCGTCGGCATCTCCGCGAGCGGCGGCGCGCGCTACGTGCTCGGGGCCGTGCGCGCCGCGCGCGCGCGCGGCACCCTGACGATCGGCGTCGTCTCGAGCGCGCAGTCGCCGCTCGTCCGCGCGAGCGACCTCGGGATCGTGGTCGCCTCGGGGGCGGAGCCGATCGCCGGCTCGACGCGGCTCAAGGCCGGCACGGCGCAAAAACTGGTCCTGAACGCGCTCTCGACCGCGACGATGGTACGCCTCGGCAAGGTCTACGACAACCGGATGATCGACGTCCTCGCGACGAATGACAAGCTCAGGCTACGAGCGCGGCGTCTCGTCGAAGAGCTCGGACCCGTCGGCCCGGAGCGCGCCCTCGCCTTACTCGAGGCCGCGGACGGCAGCGCGAAGGTCGCCGTCGCGATGAGCCGTTGTCATGTCGGCGCGGCCGAAGCGCGCGCGCTGCTCGCCCGGCACGACGGGTCGCTGCGCGCGCTGATCGGTTAGGCCTCGCCCGGCTCGAGATCGCCCGCCGCGATCGACCACGTCAGGCGCTGGATGTTGCGAAAACCCATGCCTTCGAGCGTCTGCGCGTACGCCGCCGCGTTGAGGTCGACCGTCGCTTCCACTCGCACGGCCTCCTCCGAGCGCAGCGCCTCACCGAGCGCGGCGATCGTCCGCTCGATGATGTCGACGCTCGCCTCCGCTGCGACGCCGAAGTCGTCGATGCGCGCGACGAGACCGCCGTGCGTCGCCGAGATGCCGAAGGCGACGGTGCAGCACGCGAGCGCCCGTTCGTCGCGATAGGCGACCCAGACGAAGCCGAAATCCGGACGGTCTTCGAAGAGCCGCAGCGCCGCGGCGAGCGACGCCTCGGCGCGCGTTCGGAGCGCCGCCGGCAGCGTGGCCGCCGGCTCGAGCAGCGCGTAGACGTCCTGACGGTCCGCCGCACTCATCCGCCGAAAGCTGAGGCCCGTGTATTCTCCGTCCATACGAGCTGCATTCCGCAGTGGGAGGCGCATCGCTGCCGCGGTGCTCGTCCTCACGACCGGACTGCTCGCGGCGGAACGCGCGCCCGTGCGCGCGGAGGCGCCGCCGGTCGCCGCTCGGCCGATCGGCTTCATTCCCCTCGACGACCGGCCCGTGACGCTGCAACTCCCGATCTTGCTCGGCCGGATCGCGGGCCAGCCGCTCCGGACGCCGCCGGTGCGGACGGTCGGGCGCTTTCTCACGCCGGGCGACCCGGAGGCGATCCTCGCGTGGCTGCGCTCGGAGGATGCAGCGGAGCTCTCGGCCCTCGTCGCGTCGACCGATATGGTCGGCTACGGCGGCCTCGTCGCCTCCCGCGTTCCGGGCTCGGCCGACCTGCCGCTCCAGCGGCTCGCGGAGCTCGCGAACTACAAAGCCGCTCACCCCCAGACGTACGTCGCGACCTTCGGCACGGTGATGCGCCTCGCGCCGACCGGCGTGCCGGCGGGCGCCCCCGCCTGGATCGCGGGCGACGCGGTCGACCAGGTGCAGGCGTACGCGAACCTGCCCGATCCGCCGGTGCGGCCGGCGGACGCGCTGCGCGCGGCGCACCTGCGCGCGCTCGCCGGCCCGCCGCTGCTCGATGCGTATCTCGGGGCGCGCGCCCGCAACCTGCTGGTCGATCGCGCGCTCGTCCGGTCTACGGCGACCGGTGGCTTCGACCGGCTCGTGCTCGGTCAAGACGACGCGGGTCCGACGGGTCTGCATCTGCGCGAGCTTGCGGCGCTGCGCGGCGAAGTCGCCCGTGACGGCGCGGGGCACGCCGTCGCGATCGAGCCGGGCGCAGACGAACTCGGCATGGCGCTGCTCGCACGTGTCTTCGCGCGCAACGTCCGCTGGACGCCGCACGTGCGCGTGATCTATTCGCGGCCGGGTGCCGCGTCGTACAACGACCGGCTCGAGTTCGCACCGATCGACGTGACGATCGGCCGCCTGATCGCCGCCTGCGGCGGCGTGCGCGAGCCAGGCGACGCGCCGGAGGGCACGCGGGGCCCCGAAACTCCGGACGCCGACCTCGACCTGTTCGTGCGCGTCCCCGGTACGAGCGATGCCGAAGAGGCGGCTTTCGTCGACAGACTCTCGTTTTCGAGAACGACGTCCCCCTCCGTCTCGGTTCCACTCGCGGCCGTGGCCGACCTGACGTTCCTCGAGGACGGCCCGGGTCCGAACCAGCGCTCGCTGACGGAGGCGTTGATCGCGAAGGGCCTCGCCGGCACGATCGACGGCTACGCGTCCTGGAATACGACGGCGAACACGATCGGGACGACGCTCGCGGAGGCGATCGCCGTCGGTGCGGGCCTGCGCGCGCGGACCTACGGCCGGCGCGCGCAAGCGGAGTTTCTGCTCGATCGCTACATCGACGACTACGCGTTCCACCAGTTCGTGCGGCCGGCCGTCAATACGTCGCTCCGCGCCGAGAAGGTCGATACGGAGCTGCTCGACGCGCCGGTCGCGCTGCAAGCCTCGAGCGACAACCGGGCGCAGCTGTGGCCGTACGCGCTCGACCTCCTTGGCAAGATCTTCCCGCAGTACCGCGACGGCGGCCTCGTGATCACGCTGCCGTGGGATCGCACGTTCGAGACGAAGATCGACGTCCGTCTGCGGAGCGCCACGCCGGCGCCTAGCCCCGCCGGCGGATGAGGCCCTCTTGTGCGACCGAGGCGACGAGCCGGCCGTCGCGCGAGAAGATCGACCCCCGGTTGAAGCCGCGCGCGCCCGAGGCGCTCGGACTATCGGAGACGTACAGATGCCAGTCGTTGATCCGTATCGGGCGGTGGAACCAGATCGCGTGATCGAGACTCGCCGATTGGATCTTGCCCGAGAACCAATTGATGCCGTGTGGCCGCATGCACGTGTCCAAAAAGTTCATGTCGGAGGCGTAGGCGAGGACGGCCTGCTGCCGGGCCGGGGTGCCCGGCACCGGAGCGTACGCCCGGAACCAGTGGTGCTGGACGGGAACCGTCGGCTGCGGATCCTTGAGCGGCCGCGGGTCGATGAAGCGCATCTCGATCGGCCGGTCCTCGAGCATCCGCGTTGCGAACTCCGGCGGGAAGGCGGCGAGTTGCGGTGCGCGGAGTTCGCGTTCGGTCGGTACGATCTCGGGCGGCGGGACGAGCGGCATCGTGCTCTGATGTTCGTAGCCGTCCTCGAGGATCTGGAACGAGGCCGTCATGCCGAGGATCTGCTCGCCGCGCTGCATCGCCGAGATGCGCCGCGTCGCGAAGCTCTTGCCGTCCCGCGGGCGGCTGACTTCGAAGCGCACGGGGATCGAGGGGTCGCCGGGCCGTTCGAAATACGCATGGAGCGAGTGGCAGACGCGGTCCTCGATCGTCTCGTAGGCCGCGACGAGCGATTGAGCGATGACCTGGCCGCCGAAGATTCGGCCGAGTCCGGGATCGGGGCTCCGGCCTTCGAAGACGTCGGCTTCGAGGCGCCTCAGGGCGAGGGCCGCGGCGAGGTCGTGCACGCCGCGCCTAGACGGCGGCGGCGGTGTCGGCGATGTGCAGGGTCGCGGCGGTCTCGCTGCGGACGCTGCGGCAGAGGTCGGCGTCGGTCGCAATCGAGCGGCCGTACGAGGGGATCATCGTACGGATCTTCGCCGTCCAGGCCGGCAGCTCGCGTTTGAATGCCTTCTCGAGCACGCCGACCATGATGCTCACCGACGTCGAGGCGCCGGGCGAGGCGCCGAGCACGGCGGCGAGCGAGCCGTCCGCGGCCGTGATGACCTCCGTGCCGAACTGGAGTTTGCCGGTCCGCTCCGCATCCGGCATGATCACCTGCACGCGCTGACCGGCGACTTCGAGCCGCCAGTCCGAGGCCTTCGCGTTCGGGAAGAACTCGCGGAGCGAGGCGAAGCGCGCATCCGAGGATTCGAGCACCTGTCCGACGAGGTATTTTGTCAGGTCGAAGTTGTCGCGTCCGACGGCGAGCAGTGGTCCGAGGTTGTCAGGCCGGATCGACGTGAACAGGTCGGCCGGCGAGCCGTTCTTCAAGAATTTCGTCGAGAACCCGGCGTACGGCCCGAACAGAAGCGACTTCTTGCCATCGACGACGCGCGCGTCGAGATGCGGCACGGACATCGGCGGCGCGCCGACGGAGGCCTTCCCGTAGACCTTCGCCTCGTGGCGCTCGGCGAGCGCCGGATCGTCGCAGCGCAGCCAGAGTCCGCTCACCGGGAAGCCGCCGAAGCCCTTGCCCTCGGCGATTCCGGACTTCTGCAGGAGCGGGAGCGCGCCGCCGCCCGCGCCGAGGAAGACGAAGCGCGTCGTGACGGTCGCCTTCGCGCCGCCGGCCTGATCCGAGACGGAGATCTCCCAGCCGCCGCTCGCCGCCCGACGCAGGCCGGAGACGCGGTGTCCGTACGAAATCCGAAAGCCGGGCTGCCGCTGGAGGTTCCCGAGCATCGCACGCGTCAGCGCTCCGAAATCGACGTCCGTGCCGGTCATGTCGCGGGTCGCTGCGACGTGCTCCGCCGGGTCGCGCCCCTCCATGACGAGGGGCATCCACTCGTTCAGCCGCGCGTGGTCGTCCGTATACTCCATCGCGCGAAAACAGTGATGCGCGCTCATCGCATCGTAGCGCCGTTTCAGGGACGCGACGTTGGATGCGCCGCGCACGAAGCTGACGTGCGCCACCGGATGGATGAATGCATCCGGCGAGGCGATCGCGCCCGAGCGCACGAGATACGACCAGAATTGACGCGACAGATCGAACTCGGTGTTGATTTTCAGCGCGCGCGAGATGTCGACCGTGCCGTCGCTCTTCTCGCTCGTGTAGTTGAGCTCGCATAGCGCCGCGTGGCCCGTGCCGGCATTGTTCCACGCGTTGGAACTCTCTTCGGCCGACGCATCGAGCGATTCGTAGATCGCGATGCGGAGGGTCGGGTCGAGCTCCCTCAGGATCGTCGCGAACGTCGCGCTCATGATGCCCGCACCGACGAGGACGATATCGAGGTCGGTGCGCGTCGTCGTTTCCATTTCCACGAGAAGTTCTTCCGCTTCGACGAGATTCTGTCCCTCGGCGCGTCTGTTTTTTCGCCGGCTCGTTCGCCCGGAACGCATGCGTCAAACGTCGCACGCGCGGGACCGGACGGGCCTCGCCGCCGCGGCGTCTAAGTGGACTTTTGACAGAGCTCGACGAGGACGCCGCCCGTGCTCTTCGGATGCAAGAAGGCGATCGTGTTGCCGTGGGCGCCGCGGCGCGGCTCCTCGTCGATCAAACGGATGCCGGCGGCCTTGAGGCGCGCTAGCTCCGCGCGGATGTCGGCGACGCGGTACGCCGTATGATGAAGTTTTGTTGCCGCCTCACCGCGGAACTTCGCGATCGGTGAGGCCGCGTCGAGCGGACGTAGCAACTCGACGATCGCCTCGCCCGCGCGGAGTCCGACGGCTTCCACGCCCTGATCGGCGATCGTCTCGCGGTAGACGATCTCGAAGCCGAGCGCCCCGGTGTAGAGCGCGAGCGTCGCATCCAGATCTCCGACGACGATCGCGATGTGATCGATCGGTGAACAATTCATGCCAGCGCCTCCGTCGCGACGTGCCGGCCGAAAACGCCGCGCAGGACGTCGCAGATCTCGCCGAGCGTCGCGCCCGCATCGACCGCTTCGACGAAGTGCGGCATCAGGTTCTCCGTCCCGCTCGCGGCCGTTCCGATCGCCGCGAGGCGCCGCGCGACGTCGCCCGGGTCGCGCTCCGACCGGTACCCCTCGAGCCGCGCGACCTGCTCGCGTTCGATTGCGGCGTCGATGCGCTGCAGCTCCATCTGCGCCTCGGCACCGCCGGGCTCGACGAAGCGGTTCACGCCGACGACGATCGATTCGCCGGACTCGATGCTCTGTTGCGCGCGGTAGGACGAATCCGCAATCCGGGATTGCATCCAACCGGCGTCGATCGCCGCGACGCTGCCGCCGAGCGCGTCGACCTCCGCGATCAGCTGCTCGGCGGCAGCCGTCATCTCCGCGGTCAATCGTTCGATATAGTAAGAACCGGCCAGAGGGTCGACGACATCCGTGACGCCGCTCTCGAATGCGATGATCTGCTGCGTCCGGAGCGCCACGCGCGCCGAGGCGGCCGTCGGGAGCGCGAGCGCTTCGTCCTTGCCGTTCGTGTGCAGCGACTGCGTGCCGCCGAGCACGGCCGCCAGCGCCTGCAGCGTCACGCGCACGACGTTGTTGTCCGGCTCCTGCGCCGTCAGCGTCGAGCCCCCGGTCTGCGTGTGAAAGCGCAGCATCTGCGACCGCGGATCGGTCGAGCCGAACTCATCCCGCACGATGCGCGCGTAGATCGCTCGCGCGGCCCGGAACTTCGCGATCTCTTCAAAGAAATCGTTGTGCGCGTTCCAAAAAAAGGAGATGCGCGGCGCGACGGCATCGATCTCGAGGCCCGCTTCACGCGCCGCACGGAGGTACGCCTTCGCATTGGAGAGCGTGAAGGCGATCTCTTCGACGGCGGTCGAGCCGGCCTCGCGGATGTGATAGCCCGAGATCGAGATCGTGTTCCACTGCGGGACCTCGGCCGCGCAATAGGCCATCACGTCGGTCACGAGCCGCATCGAGGGTCGCGGCGGAAAGATGTACGTGCCGCGCGCGACGTACTCTTTGAGCACGTCGTTCTGGATCGTACCGCCGAGGGTTCCGAACGGAAGACCGCGCCGCCGGGCGACCGCGAGGACCATCGCGAGCAAGATCGACGCGGGCGCGTTGATCGTCATCGAGACGGTCACGCTATCGAGCGGAATGCCCTCGAAGAGCGTCTCGACGTCGCGGACGTGGTCGATTGCGACGCCGACCTTGCCGACTTCGCCGCGCGCCTCGCGCGCGTCCGAATCGTAGCCGAGTTGCGTCGGCAGGTCGAAGGCGACGGAGAGCCCCGTCGTGCCGCGATCGAGCAGATACCGGTAGCGGGCGTTCGACTCCGCGGCCGTCGCGAAGCCGGCGTACTGGCGCATCGTCCAGGGCCGCGTGCGATAGCCGTCCGCGCGCACGCCGCGCAGATACGGATACGTGCCCGGCGATCCGTCCGCCGCCGTCGACTCCGGCAGGTCGGCGCCCGTGTAGAACGGTTCGAGCGGGATGCCGCTACCGTTCTGCGACCGGGCCTGGGGGGGACGTGACTCGCGTGCCATCGCAGCCCGTTTCGTTCCACGGTTCGGGAAAGCCCCGCGCGATAAAGGATTGTGTCAGTGCGAGGTTCATTAGTGTTGGGAAGATACGAACCCCCGGTGCCGCGCTTGGGATTTGTCGATGTTATTGCCTCTGGAAGCGCGCACGCCCGAGTTGGACGTGTGCGTCGTCGCCCGCCCCGAGAGCGCGAGTGCGCTCCGCCTCTCGCTCCGCCGATTCCTCGACGCCTGCAATCTCTCGGCCGAGCAGCGCTACGACGTGCTGATCGCCACCGGGGAAGCGGCGAGCAATGCGATCGAACACGCGTATCGCGGCGCGCATGGCGAGATTCGACTGCGCGCGACGCTCGCGGGCGGCGGCATGACGATCGAAGTGCATGACGCCGGCACGTGGCGTCTGGACGGCGACCCGGAGCGCGGACGCGGCCTCAGCATCATGCGCGCGCTGATGGACTCGGTCGACATCGTCAGTTCGCGCACCGGTACGCTCGTGCGCCTGCACCTGCGCGCCGAGCGATTCGACATCGTCTAGCCGGACCGCGAGCGCGATGCCTCGAGGCGTCGCGCCGCGTAGAGGTAGGATCCCGCGAGCGCGGCGCTGATCGGGATCGGACCGATCGTCTTGAACGTCGCGGCGACGTGCCCCCGCGCGATCTCGACTGCGGGCAAAAGTGCCGCGAGCGCCTGATCGATTGCAATCAGGTAGAGCAGGCCGCGATAGCGTTCGAGATCGCGCAGGAGCAGCACGTAGATCAGCGTGACGACGACGTACTCGCCGCCGACGATCGTCGCGAGCGCCGGGTCGCGTACGGGAATGTCGAAGAGCGGCCCGAGGAGCGGCTGGAAGAAGAGCGCGAGCACGCAGACGGTCGCATCGATGACGGCGCCGAGCGCGATCCCGGCGCGCAGGATCGCGCGAAAGCGCGGCGTCACGCGAGCGTGAGCAGCGGCGCCTGGGCCTCGACCGTCGCACCGGCGGCGACGTGGAGCTTTGCAACCGTACCGGCGCGGTGCGCGCGGATCTCGTTCATCATCTTCATCGCTTCGACGACGGCGACGACCTGACGCTCCTCGATCGCGTCGTTCTCGGCGACCAGCAGCGTCGCGACGACGCCGTGCATCGGCGAGAGGATCGCGTTGCCGCTCGCGGCGCGCCGCTCGCTCGCGCGGCCGCGCGGAGCGGCACGCAGCGCCGTGCCGTCACGCGCGGGCGTGGAGCCGGGCGCGAGCGCGCCGCCGACGACGCGCACGCGGAACAGCCGGTCGTTGACCTCGACCCGTAGCGTGCCGTCGTCCGCGGGCGGTGCGACGTCGCTCGGTTCTCCGGCGGACCGCGCGTTCGGCGCGGGCTGCCACGTCGCGGCGAACGCTTCGAGCGTGGCCGTGCCGTAGCTCGCGTCCGCGACCGCGGGCACGTCGAGCAGCGCGAGCGCAAACGGCAGCGTCGTCGGCACGCCGCCGACCACGTACTCGCCGATCGCCCGGCGCAACCGCGCGATCGCCTCGTCCCGCGTCGGTGCCCAGACGATCAACTTTGCGATCATCGAATCGTAATCGGGCGAGATCGTCGTGCCGAGCTCCGCCGCGCCGTCGATGCGAATGCCGAGACCGGCCGGCTCGCGGTAGGCCGTCAAAGTGCCGGGCGCCGGACGAAAACCCTGCGCCGGATCCTCGGCATTGACGCGGACCTCGATCGCGTGGCCGCGGAACCGCACGGAGGACTGGTCGAAGCCGAGCGGTTCGCCCGCGGCGACGCGCAACTGTTCGCGCACGAGGTCGAGACCGCTCGTCATCTCGCTGACGGTATGCTCGACTTGGATGCGCGTATTCATCTCGAGGAAGAAGAACTCGTCGCCCGCTACGAGCGTCTCGATCGTGCCGACGCTATCGTAGGCGATCGCCCGCGCGGCGAGGAGACCGGCCTCTCGCAGCGCCTCGCGAACGTGCGCGGGAATCGATGCGGGCGCCTCTTCGACGACCTTCTGATGCCGCCGCTGGAGCGAGCAGTCGCGCTCGCCGACGTGGACGACCGCTCCGTGCTTGTCGGCAAGAATCTGTAACTCGACGTGTTTTGGATCGTCGAGATAGCGCTCGGCGTAGATCGTGCCGTTCTTGAAATAGGCCTCGGCTTCGCGGCGCGCCGTCGTGAATGCCGTCTCGACGTCCGCTAGCGTCCGCGCGACCTTGAGGCCTTTGCCGCCGCCGCCGCCCGAGGCTTTGAGCGCGAGCGGCAGTCCGTACTCCCGGGCGGCGCGGAGAGCGTCCTCGACCGTCTCTAGCGGCGTCGTGCCGCCCGGCACGACCGGAACGCCGGCGGCGATCATCGCCTGCCGCGCGCGCACTTTGTCGCCCATCGCATCGATCGCGTCCGCATGCGGACCGACCCACGTCAGACCCGCCGCGACGACGGCGCGCGCGAAGGCGGCGTTTTCGGCGAGAAAGCCGTATCCCGGATGGACGGCATCGGCGCTGGCCTCGCGTGCGACGGCGAGCAGCCGGTCGACGTTCAGATAGCTCGCCGAAGGTGTCGCGGGACCGAGCAGATAGGCTTCGTCCGCGTAGGCGACGTGGCGCGCCGGGCGATCGGCCTCGGAGTAGACGGCGATCGTCGTCAGGCCCATCTCGCGGGCCGTACGCATGACGCGGAGCGCGATCTCGCCGCGATTCGCGACGAGGAGGCGCTTCACGGAAGTTCTCGGTCGTACGGTTCGTAGGTCCGGCCGTCGAGCCGGAAGCGCGAACGGCCGGCGGGGGGCGCGGTCGGGTCGGAGACGGCCGTGCGCTGCATCGCGAGCGCGACGATGATCGCGGCGACTTCGTCCGCACTCGGCGGCGGGCCGCCTTCGAGCAGGTTCGATACGGTCAGTTTCACGGTGCCTCCGGCGAGGGGTACATGCCCATCGCATGATAGCCGCCGTCCACGAAGTGGACGTCGGCGGTAATGGCGCTCGCAAGGTCGGAGGCGAGGTAGACGGCGGTCTTGCCGACGTCCTCCGGCGTGACGTTCCGTCGCAGGGGAGCCGCCGCCGATACCTTTTCGAGCATTTTCTTGAAGTCTTTGACTTGACGCGAACTTGCCGTCGAGATCGGGCCCGCGCTGATCGCGTTGACGCGAATGCCGCGGTCGCCGAGGTCGTAGGCGAGATAGCGCACGATCGATTCGAGCGCCGCTTTGACGATACCGGCGATGTTGTAGTTCGGGACGATCGCCGTCGCCCCGAGATACGTGATCGCCATGACGCTCGCGCCGTCCGCGAGCAGATCGACGAGTGCGTTCGTCAGCGCGATCAGCGAGAAGGCCGAGATGTCGGCGGCGAGTGCGAAGCCCGCTCGCGACGTTGTGTAGACCTTGCCGGCAAGATCTTCCTTATTGACGAAAGCGATCGAATGGACGAGAATATCGAGCCGTGCGTAGCGCTCGCGCACGATTGCGGCCAGTGCTTCGAGCGATTCGTCGGACGAGACGTCACAGGCGGCGGCGAAGCCGCCGAGTTCGGCTGCGAGCTTCTCGACTTCTCCCCGCACGCGCTCGCCCTGATAGGTGAGCACGATCGTCGCGCCGCTCGCGGACATCTCGCGCGCGATGCCCGTCGCGATACTCCAGCGATTGGTAACGCCGGTAACGAGGGCGATCTTGCCGTCGAGCAATCCCATCGCATTCTTAAGACGCTCTTCTGCCTGTGGAGACCTGCCGTGCCACACGCGACTCGTTCTCACGACGCTTGTGGATACGCAGGGCCGCAAGCGCGCGAGGTGAGAAAGGCCGGTCGTGAAGCATCTGTTGATCGCGAATCGCGGCGAGATCGCCGTTCGCATCGCGCGTGCCGCCGCGAGCCTCGGCATCCGCACGACGGCGCTCTTCGCGCGCGACGACGCGATCTGCGCGCACGCCCGTGCGACGGACGATTCCCGCGCATTGCCGGGGCGCGGCGCGCGCGCGTTTCTCGACCGCGCCGCGATTCTCGCGATCGCGCGCGAGACGGGTTGCGATGCCGTGCATCCGGGTTACGGCTTCCTGAGCGAAGATGCGACGTTTGCCGCAGCCCTCGAGGCCGCATCGCTGATCTTCGTCGGGCCCTCGCCCGCGACGCTCGAATTGTTCGGTGATAAAGGACGTGCGCGCGCGTTCGCCGCGTCGTGCGGCGTTCCGATCGTCCCGGGCACCGCAACCGGCGATGCGACGCTCGCGGAGATCGCCGCGTTCGCCGCCGCCGCCGGCGCACCGATCGTCATCAAAGCGCGCTCCGGCGGCGGCGGTCGCGGCATGCGCGTCGTGCGCGCGCTCGCGGAGGTCGACGAAGCGTACGCGCGCTGTCGCTCGGAGGCGGCGGCCGCCTTCGGCGACGGCGCCGTCTATGCGGAAGCGTTGCTCACGGACGTGCGTCACGTCGAGGTGCAGCTCGCGGGCGACGGCGGGGGCCCCGTCGTCGTGCTCGGCGACCGCGATTGTTCCGTGCAGCGACGTTTCCAAAAGCTCGTCGAGATCGCACCCGCTCCCGCGCTCGCGGCACCTCTGCGTCGCGAGCTCGCGGAGAGCGCGCGGAGGCTCGGCGTCGCCTCGCGTCTGCGGGGTCTGGCGACGGTCGAGTTCCTCGTCACGCGCGACGACGCGCTGCCGTTTGCCTTCATCGAGACGAACGCGCGGCTGCAGGTGGAGCACACCGTGACGGAAGAGGTCACGGGGCTCGATCTCGTGCGCCTGCAACTCGAAATCGCCGGTGGCAAATCGTTAGCAGCGTGCGCCGTCGCGGAGGACGCCGTCTCGCTCGGCACCGCCGTGCAGGTGCGGCTGAGCGCCGAGCGCCTCGCGCCCTCGGGCGAGCTCCGGCCCTCGACCGGCACGCTCGCGCATTTCGATCTGCCGAGCGGCCCCGGCCTCCGCGTCGACACCCACCTGCGGGCCGGCGACGCCGTCGATGCGTCGTACGATTCGCTGCTCGCGAAGATCGTCGTCCTCGCGCGGGACGGCTCGCCCGAGGACGCCTTCGCGAAGCTGCGCCGCGCCCTCGGCGAGACCGCGGTCGCCGGCGTCGAGACGAATCTCGCCCTGCTGCGCGGCCTCTCCGCGCGGCCCGAGCTCGCGGGCGGCGCGGCGACGACGAGCTTCCTCGACGCGGTTCTCGCGGAGCTGCCGGGCGCCGCGTGGGTCGCCGCTGCCGGCGCCCGCGACGAGGCGCCGGCCGAGCCCGGCGTCGCGTACGTGACGGCGCCGGTCGCCGGACGCGTCGTCTCGATCGACGTCGCCCCGGGCGCGGCCGTGCGGCGCGGGGCGACGATCGCCGTGCTCGACTCGATGAAGATGGAGCACGTCGTCGCGGCTCCGGCGAGCGGCATCGTCCGGCTCCTGGGCGCCGCGCCCGGCGACGTCGTCGCGGAGGGCCGGCGGCTCGCGACGCTCGAGGTCACGGAGCTCGAGGACGGCGGCGCGAGCCTCCCCGAAACGGTGGATCCCGCGGCGATCCGGGCCGATCTCGCGCGCGTCCGCGCGCGGCAGGCCGCGACGCTCGATGCGGCGCGACCGGAGGCGATCGCGAAGCGTCACGCCGCCGGCGGCCGCAGCGCCCGCGAGAACGTGGCCGATCTCTGCGACGCCGGCACGTTCGTCGAATACGGCGCGCTCGCGCTTCCGGCGCAGCGACGGCGCCGGAGCCTCGACGAGCTGATCGCGCGCTATCCGGGCGACGGCATGGTGACGGGGGTGGGCGACGTCAACGGCGCACGCTTCCCGGGCGACCGCGCTCGCTGCGCCGTGCTCGCGTACGACTACACGGTCCTCGTCGGCACGCAGGGCGCCTTCAATCACGCGAAGACCGACCGGCTGCTCGAGCTCGCCGAGCGTCACGCGTGGCCGGTCGTGCTCTACGCGGAGGGCGGCGGCGGACGTCCCGGCGATACGGACGTCCTCGGCGTCGCGGGGCTCGACCTCACGACGTTCGCGCGCTACGCGGGCCTCGCCGGTAAAGTACCGCGCGTCGGCATCGCCGCGGGGCGCTGCTTTGCCGGGAACGCGGCGCTCTTCGGCTGCAGCGACGTGACGATCGCGACCGCGAACGCGTCGATCGGTATGGGCGGCCCCGCGATGATCGAAGGCGGCGGTCTCGGCATCGTCGCGCCGGAGGCCGTCGGCCCGCTCGCGATGCAGGTGCCGAGCGGCGTCGTCGATCTCGCCGTGCGCGACGAAGCCGAAGCGACCGTCATGGCAAAAAAATACCTGTCGTATTTCCAGGGACCGCTCGCGGAATACACGTGCGCCGATCAGCGCGAACTGCGCGCCGTCGTACCGGAGCGGCGCCTGCGTGCCTACGACGTCCGGCGCGCGATCGAGCTGCTCGCCGACGTCGGAGAGCAGCTCGAACTGCGCGCGGGTTTCGGCCGTGCGATCGTGACGTCGCTCGCGCGCGTCGAAGGCCGGCCGATCGGCATCGTCGCGAACGACCCGCGTCATCTCGGCGGCGCGATCGATGCGGACGGGGCCGACAAAGCCGCGCGCTTCCTGCAACTCTGCGACGCGTTCGGTCTCCCCGTCCTCTTCCTCTGCGACTGCCCGGGCTTCATGGTGGGTCCGGAGGCCGAGGCGACGGGTCTCGTGCGTCACGCGTCGCGATTGTTTCTTGCCGGTGCGCGGCTGCGCGTCCCGTGCTTCACGATCGTGCTGCGCAAAGGCTATGGCCTCGGTGCGATGGCCTCGGCCGGCGGCGGCTTCCACGCGGGCGTCTTCACGGTCGGCTGGCCGACGGCGGAGTTCGGCGCGATGGGTCTCGAAGGCGCGGTGCGCCTCGGCTTCAAGACGGAGCTCGACGCGACCGCGGATCCGGCGGAACGGAAGCGTCGCTTCGAGGCGATGGTCGCCGAGGCGTACGCGCACGGCCGCGCCGAGAACATGGCCTCGTTCCTCGAGATCGACGACGTGATCGATCCGGCCGACTCCCGGCGCTGGATCGTCCACGGCCTGCGCGCGCCGCGCGCGGGGACGGAGCGCCGCGACCGATTCGTCGACGCCTGGTGAGGCGCGTGCGAGTCGCGGGCGGCTCTCAGAGCGGAATGTTGCCATGCTTGCGGCGCGGACGCTCCACGCGCTTGTCGGCGAGCATCGTCAAGGCGCGCGAGACGGCGCGGCGCGTCTCGCTCGCCTCGATCACGTCGTCGACGTAGCCGCGCCCGGCCGCGATGTACGGGTTGTTGAAGCGGCGCTCGTAGTCGGCGACGAGCTCGGCCGTGCGGGCCGCGGGGTCGGCGGCCGCCGCGATGTCGCGCCGGAAGATCGTCTGCACGGCGCCGGCGGCGCCCATCACGGCGATCTCGGCCGAGGGCCACGCGATGTTGTAGTCGGCGCGAATGTGCTTGCTCGCCATGACGTCGTACGCGCCGCCGTACGCCTTGCGCGTGATGACGGTGATCTTCGGCACGGTCGCCTCGGCGTAGGCGTACAGCAATTTCGCACCATGCTTGATGATGCCGCCGTACTCTTGCGAGGCGCCGGGCAGGAAGCCCGGGACGTCGACGAACGTCAGCAGCGGGATGTTGAAGGCGTCGCAGAATCGCACGAAGCGCGCGGCCTTGCGCGAGCTGTCGATGTCGAGCACACCCGCCATGACCTGCGGCTGGTTCGCGACGATGCCGACCGTGCCACCGCCGATGCGCCCGAAGCCGATGACGATGTTGCGCGCGAAGAGGTCGCCGATCTCGAAGAAGTCGCCGTCGTCGACGACGCCCTCGATTGCGACGTGGATGTCGTACGGCTTGTTCGAGGCGTCCGGAACGAGGTCGTCGAGCTCCGGCGCGAGCCGTTCCGGGTCGTCCGCACAGGCGAAGCGCGGCGCGTCGTCGCGGTTGTTCTGCGGCAAGAACGAGAGCAGGCGCCGCGTCTGCTCGACCGCGTCCTCTTCGTCCGCCGCGACGAGATCGGTCACGCCGCTCTTCGTCGCGTGGGTGAGCGCGCCGCCGAGCTCCTCGAACGTCACGTCCTCGCCCGTCACCGTCTTGATGATCTCCGGGCCCGTGATGAACATCTGCGAGATCTTCTCGACCATGATCGTGAAGTCGGTGATGGCGGGCGAGTAGACGGCGCCGCCCGCGCACGGCCCCGCGATCAGCGAGATCTGCGGCACGACGCCGCTCGCCTGGACGTTGCGCCAGAAGATCTCGGCGTAACCGCCGAGGCTGACGACGCCCTCTTGGATGCGCGCGCCGCCGGAGTCGTTGATGCCGATCATCGGCGTGCCGGTGGCGACGGCGAGGTCCATCACCTTGCAGATCTTCTCGGCGAAGACTTCGCCGAGCGAACCGCCGAGCACGGTGAAATCTTGCGAGAACAGAAAGACGCCGCGGCCGTCGATCGTCGCGCGTCCCGTCACGACGCCGTCCCCGAGAAACTCGCGTCCGCCGAGGCCGAACGCGGAGCTCCGGTGCGTTGCGAACTGGCCGAGTTCGACGAACGAGCCCGGATCCGTCAGCGCCTCGATGCGCTCGCGCGCCGTGCGTTTTCCGCGCGCGCGTTGCCGGTCGTTCGCATCCTCGCCCGTCGGCGCGAGCGCTTCGGCGCGCTTTCGCGCGAGCGTCGCCCGCTTGGCTGCATGGGCGGCAGGTTCCGTCGTCATGCCGCCCCCCGTTCGAATACGGCACCGCATCGCCTCGTCGTCGCGAGTCGGCCGTCTGTCGAGAGGGCGACGTCGCCGCGGGGCGAAGCGGCGCCGTAATGATTCGTGCTCTCCGCGCACGAGCATCCTGCGTGCGGCCTCTCGCCGTTCGCGCCTTGCTCGTGTTCGCCGTCTCGATCGCGTCCGTTTCGACGGCCGCCTCGCCCGCGCGCGCCGACCTCACGCCGGCTCCGGTCCTCGCGACCGAGACGCTGCCGTATGCGACGCTGCTGCGCACGATCAACCCGCATCTCGCCCTCGCGCAGAGCGCGGCATACGCGCAGGCGCTGCTCGCCGCCGCGCGGCGATTCCATCTCGATCCGAACCTCGTCGTCGCGCTCGTCACCGTCGAATCGTCCTGGCGTCCGAGCGTCTCGTCGATCCACGGCGCGCGCGGACTTGGTCAATTGTTGCCGGGTACGGCGCGCGATCTCGGCGTCAACGCGTGGTCGGGCCGCGAGAATCTCAAAGGCACGGCGCTCTACCTCCATCAGTTGCTCGGAACTTTCCATGGCAGCCGCGATCCCGTGCGCGAGGCGCTCGCCGGCTATAATGCGGGGCCCGCGGCCGTGCGCGCCGCCGGCGGCACGGCGCCGACCTACGAGTCGCAGCACTACGTCGTGAAGGTGATGCACGCGCTCGCGATGGTCCGCTCGCGCGTCGCGCGGCTCTTCCCGGGGCTCGCCGCCTCACCCGACGACGCGCTGTTCGCCGATGCCGCCGCCGGCGTCGCGCCGACACAGCGCGATCTCGATCGCGCGCTCGAGGCGCTCGACGCCGCGCAGGCACAGTATTGGGGCAGCGCGCGCGGCGCCGCGGCGTCGACGACCCAGATGCTTCCGGCTCCGGCGCCTCCAGAGGACGCCGGTCCGCCGCTCCCGGAGCTGCCGGCGCCGGTCGCCGCGCCCTGAACTACCAGATTCCGAGCTGAACCTTCGCGTCGTCGGAGGCCATCGTGCGCGGATCCCACGGCGGCGTGAAGGTGATCTCGACGGCCGCTTTCTGGACGCCCGGCATGTGTTCGACCGCCGATTGGACGGCGGCTTTGAACATCGGGCCGACCGGGCACATCGGCGAGGTGAGCGTCATCGTGACGGTGATGTCGTCCGCGGCGTCGCCGACGACGTCGACGTCGTAGACCAGGCCCAGATCGACGATGCCCATGTGCAGTTCGGGATCTTCGACGGTCTTGAGGGTCTCGTACACTTCGTCGCGAGTAGGCATGGAGCGCTCCTTTGAGAGATGGTTCGAACGACGTTCGTCTGGAGGGTCGCGGAGCTCTGCTGGGTTGCGGAGAGCACCCGGCGGGCCGAAACTTTGAGAACGGCCCTCGGGTTGAACGCACGCCGGAAGACGTCTGGGGTGTCCGAAGCGTCAAAGGTAATGTTCCGGTGATCTGCAAGTCGGTTTGAAATCCGCCGGTGAGCAGTCGCGGAATGGGGAGAATCCAGCAGTATGTCAATGTGGGAACCGTTCACCGAGCGAGCGCGACGGAGCATCGTGCTCGCGCAAGAAGAGGCGCAGCGCCTCGGGAATAACTATATCGGGACGGAGCACATCCTGCTCGGTATCATCAGCGAAGGCGAGAGCCTGGCCGCGAAAGTCCTCGAGACGCTCGGCGTCAACCTCGCGAAGGTTCGTCAAGAAGTCGAGGCGATCGTCGGTCGCGGCGGCCAGACCGTCCAGCAAGAGATGGTCTTCACGCCGCGCGCGAAGCGCGTGATCGAGCTCGCGTTCGAAGAGGCGCGCCAACTCAATCATAACTATATCGGCACGGAGCACCTGCTGCTCGGCCTCATTCGCGAGGGCGAGGGCGTCGCCGCGCGCGTGTTGACGAACCTCGGCGTCGATCCGGCGAAGGTGCGCGTCCAGACGACCTCGCTGCTCGGAGCGGAGGGCCAGCCGGCCGCCCCCAAGGGCAAGTCGAAGACGCCGACGCTCGATGCGTACGGCCGCGACCTGACGACGCTCGCCCGCGACAACAAGCTCGACCCCGTGATCGGCCGTGCGAACGAGATCGAGCGCGTCATCCAAATCCTCTCGCGCCGGACGAAGAACAACCCGGCGCTGATCGGCGAACCGGGCGTCGGCAAGACCGCGATCGCCGAGGGTCTCGCGCAGCGCGTCATCAAGGGCGAGGTGCCGGAGCCGCTCCGCGAGCGTCGCGTCATCACGCTCGATCTCGCCGGTCTCGTCGCCGGCACGAAGTACCGCGGAGAATTCGAAGAGCGCATGAAGCGCGTGATGGACGAGATCCGCGCCGCATCGGGCGAGATCATTCTGTTCATCGACGAACTCCACACGCTCGTCGGCGCGGGCGCGGCCGAAGGCGCGATCGACGCCTCGAACATCATCAAGCCGGCGCTCGCGCGCGGCGAACTGCAGTGCATCGGCGCGACGACGCTCAACGAGTTCCGCAAGCACATCGAGAAAGACTCGGCGCTCGAGCGCCGGTTCCAGCCCGTCATGGTCGGCGAGCCGTCGGTCGAGGAGACGGTCGAGATCCTCAAGGGCCTGCGCGATCGCTACGAAGCGCACCACAAAGTCGTCATCACGGACGAAGCACTCGTCGCGGCAGCGAAACTTTCAGATCGCTACATCTCTGACCGGTTCTTGCCTGACAAAGCTGTCGATCTCGTCGACGAAGCCTCGTCGCGCGTGCGTCTGCAAGCGACGTTGCCGCCGCCCGAAGTGCGCGAGATCGAGAACCAGATCCGTAAGATCAAGAACGAAAAAGAAGCGGTCGTCAAATCGCAAGAGTTCGAGAAGGCCGCGGCGATTCGCGATCGCGAGGAGAAGCTCCGCATCGAGAAGTCGCGTCTCGAGCAAGAGTGGGCCGAGAAGAAGTTGAGCGCGGACAAGACGCTGCGCGTGACGGAAGACGACATCGCGCACATCGTCAGTTCGTGGACGCGCATCCCCGTCCAGAAACTCGCGCAGGCCGAGACGGCCAAGCTGCTCTCGATGAAGGAGCAGCTCCACAAGCGGGTGATCGGTCAGGACGAAGCGGTCGAAGTGATCACGCGGGCGATCCGCCGCGCGCGTGCGGGCCTGAAGAATCCGAAGCGTCCGATCGGCTCGTTCATCTTCCTCGGGCCGACGGGCGTCGGTAAGACCGAAGTCGCGCGCAGTCTCGCCGAGTATCTCTTCGATGATGCGGAGTCGATGATCCGCATCGACATGTCGGAGTATATGGAGAAGTACGCGGTCTCACGTCTCGTCGGCGCACCGCCGGGCTACGTCGGCTACGAAGAGGGCGGACAGCTCACGGAGGCCGTCCGTCGCCGGCCGTACTGCGTCGTCTTGCTCGACGAGATCGAGAAGGCGCATCCGGATGTCTTCAACCTGCTGCTCCAAGTGCTCGAAGACGGCCGGCTCACCGACTCTCAGGGGCGCGTCGTCGATTTCAAGAACTCCGTGATCATCATGACGTCGAACGTCGGTGCCGCCGGCATCCAAACCACGCAGGATATCGGCTTCCGGCCACAGCGCGCTTCGAGTGAGATCGACGACGCGACGTATCAGAAGATGAAGACGAAGGTCCTGGACGAGGTCAAGCACGCGTTCCGGCCCGAGTTCCTCAATCGCGTCGACGAGATCGTGGTCTTTCACCAGCTCTCGCGCGATGAAATCGGTCAGATCGTCACGCTCGAACTCGACAAAGTCGTGCGTGAAGTCAAAGCGCAAGAGATGTTCCTCGAAGTCACGGAAGATGCGAAGGCGCTCCTCGCCCGCAAAGGCTGGGACCCGCAGTTCGGTGCGCGGCCGCTGCGGCGCGCGATCCAGCGCGAAGTCGAGGACGAACTCGCCGAAGAACTGATCAAAGGCACGTTCACGGCCGGCGATCGGATTCTCGCGGAAGTCAATCTCGACAATCCGGACAAGTTGAAGTTCTCGAAGATTCCCGTGCTCGAGCCGCCCGCGGTTCCGGCTCCCGCGGCTCCCCAGTCCGTCAACTAATCCGAGTCGTCAAGGGCCGCGTCGCACGGGCGACGCGGCCCTTTCTAACCAATCTCGGCGGTGGAAAAGGTCTTGACCGCTCCGAGAGGCGTAGAGAGACGAGATGACTCCGTTCGCGACGTGGCGATCCCGCTTGCCTGCGACGATCGGCTCCTGGTTCGCACGAGACCTCGTGCGCATCGCCTCCGAGCTGGTCGAAGCCAAGCGTGTCTCCCTTCGCGCCGTCGAAGACCTCAAGGTCGAATCGACCGTGAAAGACGCCCGCGGGACGCACAGCGTCCTCGTCGAGTGGGCCGGCGGCACGGGGCCGCTGGCTCTGCGGCCCGTCTGTCACTGCGGCGTGAGCGGGATCTGCGAGCACGTCGTCGCGACGCTCGAGGCCGTGCGTTCGCAGACCGACGTCGCCGAGCCGGAGGCGGCGGCCGAGCTCGACCTGAGCTGGCTGCCGCTACCGCGCATGGATGCAAAACAAAGTCGCGCCCGCGCCGTGTGGGTCGTCTTCAGCGGCTCCGATCGCACGACGCTGACGGCGAACCTCGTCCTCGATTCACCGCGACTGCGCGGGGCCGTGCGCGACGCGAACGCGATCGTCTCGATGATGGATGCGACGCCCGGTGACGACTGGGACGAATCGGATCGCGAGATCTTGCGCGACGATGCCGTGCGCGAGACCTTCGATGGCCGCACCTCCCCGCGCGCGCTCGCGCGCGCGCTCTTCCGCCTCGCGCGTCACCCGCGATTGCGCTACGACACCGATCTCGCGCAGGCGCGTCATCCCTCGGAGATCGACGAGATCCGCATCGACATGCAGGGCGTCGCTCTGCGTGCGACGCGGTCCGGTGACACGTTCGTGCCAGTCTTCCAAGATCGCGACGGCAAACGCATCGATCCTGCGAACGCGATCCTGCTCGAAGGTCCGCCGGTCTGGCTCGCGACGCCGCGCGTCATCTATCTGCTCGACGGCAGCTTCGACGCACGCAAGGCCCTCGACGCCTCGCGTCCGCCCGCACCGGCCCTCGCGGTCGCGACGGGGGCACGCGGGCCGGCGGCGGCCGCCCCCGTCCCTCCGGCGGCGCCCGCTCCCGCCGCATCGAACGGCGCGAGCGCCAACGGCAAGAGCCCGAAGCCCGCGGCGCTCTCGCCGCGGACGATCGCGCGCATCGCGCCGTATCTCGTCGATGACGAGCGGCGCGAACTCGGCATCATCGAGGCGGCGCAGCCGAGTGCGGAACTCGCCTTCGGATGGGCGAGCGGGGCGCTCGTCGCGAGCGTGACGTTCGTCGATCGCGCGACGAACGCACGCGCGCCCTACGCCGCGCTCGGCGCGATCGCCCCGAACGGGCGCGGCTTCGTCCGCTTCACGGCGGAGGAGGCGACGCGTCTGCGCACGCGGCTGCTCGATGCGGGCTTCGTGCCGCGTTCCGCCGACGCGTTCGCCCTGCACGGTCCGGACCGCGCGGCCGCTTTCGTCCGCGAGATGCTGCCGAGCTGGTCGGATCTCGATCGGCGCCTCGACCCCGGCCTGATCGACATCGCCGAAGGATCGAACCGGATCGACATCAACGTCGCGGCGCTGCGCAGCGGCGAGTCGAGCGACTGGTTCGACCTCAAAGTCGATGTCTTCGTCGGCGACGAGGCGCAGCCGCTGAGTGACAAAGAGTTGTCTACTCTACTCGCGACGAGCGGACGGTATGCGGAGGTCCGCGGGCGGCTCGTCGACGTCGGTAAACTGCGCGAACGCGGCGCCGTGCTCAGCGATCTCTCGGAGCGCAAGCGCAGCGGCTTCGCCGCGCTGATCGCGATGCGCGACGAACTGCACGACAATTTCACGTCCGTTGCGTTGCCGGAAGAGGTCGAGCGCGTGCGCGAGCGCCTGCGCGACTTCGCCGGCATCCCGCGGGTCGAGGCGCCGCAGCTCACCGGCGGAGCGCTGCGCGGCTACCAGGAGCGCGGTCTCGATTTCTTGTCCTATCTCGCGTCGTTCGAGTTCGGCGGCATCCTCGCCGACGAGATGGGGCTCGGCAAGACGATCCAGGTCATCAGCTATCTCTTGCGGAGAAAGCAGCTCGACGGTCCCGCTCCCTCGCTCGTGATCGCTCCGACCTCGGTCACGCACACGTGGGAGAACGAGATCGCGCGCTTCGCGCCGGAGCTCACGACGCTGCGGCTGCACTCCGGTTCCGAACGCGCGGCCCGGTACGACGAGATTCCGAACGCCGACGTCGTGATCACGTCGTACGCGCTCGCGCGCCTCGACGCCCAGCAGCTCGGCACGCGCAACTTTCGCACGCTGATCTTGGACGAAGCGCAGAACGCGAAGAACCCGAGCTCGCAGATCGCCCGCGTCGTGCGCGGCCTCCACGCCGAGCACCGGCTCGCGCTGACCGGTACGCCCGTCGAGAACTCGCTCCGCGATCTCTGGGCCATCTTTGCCTTCGTCGAGCCGGGCCTGCTCGGCTCGGAGTCCTCGTTCCGGCGGCGCTTCGAGGTGCCGATCGCCGAGAACGACGAGAAGGCGATGACGCTCCTGCGCTCGCGCCTGGAACCGTTCTTGCTCCGGCGCACGAAAGAAGATGTCGCGCCCGAGCTGCCGGATCGGACGGAGGTCGTCCTCGAATGCGATCTCTCACCGACGCAGCGCCGGCTCTACCGCGGCGTCGCCGAGGCCGCGAGGCGCGAAGTCTTCGCCCACCTCGACGGGGGCGCGCCGCCCGAGAACGCGACGATGCACGTGCTCGCCGCGCTGACACGTCTTCGCCAGATCTGCGCGCATCCCGGGCTTCTCTTCGAAGAGTACCGCGACGAGGCCGAGGCGAGCGCGAAATTCGAGGCCTTCCTCGAGACGGTCGAAGAAGTGCTCTCGGGCGGACATCGTCTGCTCGTCTTCAGCGCCTTTGCCTCGATGCTCAGGATCATGCGCTCGGCGCTCGACAAGCGCGACATCCGGTACGGCTATCTCGACGGCTCGACGAAGGACCGCGACCGTCAGGCGGAGGTCGAGAACTTCATGAAGCCGGACGGTCCGCCGCTCTTCCTCTGCTCGCTCAAAGCGGGCGGCGTCGGTCTCACGCTGACGGCGGCGGACTACGTGATCCTGTACGATCCCTGGTGGAATCCTGCCGTCGAGCGGCAGGCGATCGACCGGACGCACCGCATCGGTCAGAGCCGCGCCGTCACGGCGTATCGGCTCGTGACGCGCGGTTCGGTCGAGGAGAAGATCCGGGCCCTGGCGGAGCGGAAGTCGGCGCTTTCGCGGAATATCGTGAAGGCGGACGGCGCGCTCGCGAAGAGTCTGACGCGTGAGGACCTCGAGCTCCTCCTAGCAGATCCGGACTAGTAACGCAGGCGCGGTCCCCAGCCGCCGAATGACGGCGAGGTCTGCGGGAAGCGGCGCGTGACGCGGCGCTCGGCATGTTCGATGTTGCTCGGGACGATGGGGTCGGATGCGATCTGTTTGATCATGTCGTGTGCTCCTGGTCGGTTCTGGTGACGCAAGATATAGCGGCGAACCGGTTCGCTTGTTTCAGAGAGAGGCTCCGGCGTCCGTGAGATCGCTCTCCCGGAGCGGCTCGCCGTCGAAGGTGACGCCTTCGCGCCGCGAGTCGTGGAGACGCGCCGCGCTGAGATCGACGCCGTGGAGCGTCGCGCCGCGCAGGTCGGCGCCTTCCAATCGCGCGGAGCTGAGGTCGACGCCGTCGAGCGTCGCGCCGGCAAGATTTGCGTTGCGCAGATCGGCGGATGACAGATCGCTGCCCTTCAGGTCGACGCCGCGAAGGTCGCGGCCGCGCAGATCCGCGCCGTGCAGGTCGCAGCCGAGACACGTCCCGCCACGTTGCAGATCGGGCGGGCGCGATCCGGCGAGGGTCGCCGCGCGCATGGCATCGGCCTCGGCGCGCGCGGAGGTTCGCGTTGCGTCCGACTGCGCTCTCGCAAAGGCCCGAGACGCGGCGGCCTGTGCTCTCGCGTTCGAGCGGGTTGCGTCCGCCTGGGCACGCTCGAACGCCCGGGTCGCGCCCGACTGCGCTCTCGCGCCGGCGCGAGTCTCCGTCGTCGACGCCGCCGCGGCCATCGCCCGGCGCGCATTCGCTTCGAGCTGCGGGCCCGCAGCTTCGAGCGTGCGCTCGGCGGCCCGCAAGCGCGCATCGACGTCTGCCGGGACGGCGTCGCGCGCACGCTGCACTGCCATCGCCGCACGATCGGCCGCGAGCGCATCGAGCTCGGGTCGCATGCGTTCGAGTACCCGGGCGGCGGCATCGAGCTCCGTGCCGATCGCGGGGGCGAGCGTGCCGACCGCGCGCGGCGTGGCCCGAGGACCGGCGAACCCGGAGGGCGCCTGCGTCGCGCGAACGAGCGCGCGCGAGAGCGACCGGGCCTCGGTCAGGTGACGGCCGAGGGCGCTAGCGGGACTCTCCGGCGTCGGCGCAAGAGCGGGCGACGGCGCGGGCGATGGCCCCGCTGCGAGGCGCTGCAGCGCAGCTGGCGACGGCGCCGCTGCGAGACCTTGCGGCGCGGCGGGCGACGCTGCTCGTCGCGGTTTCGCTCGCTGCGGCACCGGCGGGACCGGCGCGACCGGCGAGAGCGTGGCGGCGGCGCCGACCGCCGCGACCGGCGCGAGGAGCGGCGCCGGCGTTCGTGCGGCCGGTCGTGCAAGCGTTGTGCGCTGATCCAGGACGGCGAGCGCGGGCGCGAAACGGAGCTGGAGTCCGAGCGCGGCGGCGGCGACCAGCGCCGCGACGGCGACGACCCCGAGGGACCTGGGCGCGGGCGTCGCGGGATCGCTGAGCAGGCGCTCCACGCGGATCGCGAGGTCGCGTCGCGTGAAGAGCGCGCCGGGCGCGGGTCCCGGCTGCGGCGTCCCGCGCACGAGATCGAGCAGCCGTACGAGGCATGAGGCATACTCACGCGGCTCGCCCGTCCGCGCGACGACCCATTCGTCGGCGGCGAGTTCACGTTCGAGCGCGAGGCGGCCCGCGGCGTAGGCGATGGCAGGATTAAACCAGAAGGCCCGCACGATCAGCAGTTGCAGCACATTGCCGACGTCGTCGAAGCGGTCGAGGTGCGCGCGTTCGTGCAGCACGATGCGGGCGAGATCGCGTTCCGTCGCCGCTCTCGCGATCGGCGCCGGGATGAGAATCGCGGGCCGCCGGAATCCGACCGCGACCGGCACGTCGATCTCGTCCGAGACGGCGAGCCGGATCGTTCGTCGCGCCGGCGCGGCGAGGGCGCGAGCGACCGGCGAATCGTCGCGCGCTCGCAGGGGTCGCGCCGCGCGTTTCACCCGAGCCAGGGCCGCGACGGCAAACAGCAACCCACCGGCGCGCGCGAGCGAAACGACGACCGCGACGAGGAGAACGCTTCCTAGGATCGCGACGGCAGATCCCCCGATCGTGCGTCCGGCGACGAGGAGCACGCAACCGAAGATCATGACGGCAGATGAACCGATCGTACGCCGGACTGCCGCTGCGGGCCGCGCCGCATGACCGGCCACGCCGACCGCGAGCGCGGTCGTGCCGTTACGTACGGCCGCTTCGTGGATCCGTCCGGCGGCGACGGCCGATAGCCGATCGTTCGCCGGTTCGACGCGCGCGGACGCGGTCGTGGCGACGTGCCGAATCTGGGCGACCGATCCGAGGAGACTGACCGCGGGGAAGCCGGCGGCGGTGACGAGGGCGAGCGACCACACGAGTTCGCGCGTCGCCGCGCGTGCTACCGGGCGCAGATGCATGAGGACCGCGACGCAGCCGACGAGCACGGCGCTCTCGAGCAGTGAGAGGGCGAGCGCGCGTGCGACGGTCTCGATCAGCGCGCCGGCGAACGGATGCGACATCACTCGTGCTCCTTCTTCTCGGCCAAGAGCGCCCGGATTCGGGCCGCCTCGGCATCGTCGATCTCACTTGCTTCCAGGAGCTTGAGCATCAGCGCGCGCGGCGAGTTATCGAAGAAGCGCGAGAGCACGTACTCGACGACGCTCGAGCGCGCCTCGTCGCGGCCGACCTTCGCTTCGTAGACGAAGGCGCGTCCCTCGCTGCGATGCACGGCGTAGCCTTTGCGTTCGAGGATGCGCAGGGTCGTGAGCACGCTGTTGTACGCGAGCTGCGGATCGCCGAGGCTCGCGGCGACTTCGCTCACCGTCGCTTCGCCCCGCTCCCACAGCACCTGCATGAGCCGCAGCTCGGCCTCGGTGAGCGTTGGTGATTTCTTGCGAGCCATCAGCGGAGCGACATCGCGATGTGACCCGAAACCGTCGCAATCGAGATCTCCGGACCGCCGCCGCCGAGGCTCGCTGCGGCCGTACTGCCGACGAAGTTTCGCGAAACGGCGATCTGCGTCGAGCTGCTCGATATCCGGCCGCTGACCGACGTCGCGGAGAGACCGTAGGCGCCGCGTGGCAGATTCAGATCAATGTCGCCGCTCGTCGCGCCGATCGAGATCGGCTGCGACGGCGCGCGCGTGAGTCGCGCCGCGATTGGCCCGTTCACGGTATGCAGGCTGCGGATCTGCGTTGCGTCGACGTCGATCGGACCGTCGACGGTCGACGCCGTCAGCGTCGCATCGATGCCGCGCGCTTCGATGCGGCCGTCGACGACCGACGCGTCGACGCGCGCCCCGGAGGGCACGCCGACATCGAAGCGCGCCGTCGCTTTGCGATCGTTCCGATCGGACTGACGGTCGCAACTCGCGCCGGCATCGTCGCGCCGGACGTCGCAGATCGTGACGCCGCTCGCGTCGTGTTCGATCCGGAGCGCGAAGCGCGCGGCATCCGGGCCGGTGAACGAGGCTCGCACGGTGACGTCGTTGCCGCTCGCGCGCGTCAGGTAGACCTCCGAGGTGATGCCGACGATACGGAGCTTCGATCCGGCCGGCAGGGGCGCTCGCCCTTCGCCTCCGGAGGCCGCACTCGAGAGCCCGGCCGAGGCGAGGACGGCGGTCAGGCAGGCAGCGACGGCGAGGGCGCGTTGGACGAGCATGCGCGCATCGTAGCGCGCCGCGCTCGCCGCGTCAACTATGCTTTTAAGACTCGTCACGTGGCGGAGGCCGTGACGGCGATGCGCAAGGCTCAGCCCGCATGACCGCGCTCAGCTCCGCCACGGGTCCCGCGCATCCACCGCTCCTCGAGACGATGCTCGGCGCGCTGCTCGACGAGGTCGCCGAAGCGCGGCCGGAGGCCGACGCGATCGTCGACGGCGCGAGCGGCCGGCGTCTCTCGTACGAAGAGCTGCGGAGCGCGAGCGATCGTGCGGCGCGCGGGCTCCTCGGCCTCGGCGTCGCGCCCGGCGACCGCGTCGGCCTCTGGACGAGCGGTGTGCTGGAGACGGTCGTCGTCTCGCTCGCCGTCGCGAAGGCCGGGGCCATGCTCGTGCCGTTCGACTCGGAGACGCAAGCGGAGGTCCTCGCGGAACGGCTCATCCGCTGCGGCGTCCGGGTGCTCTTCCTCGACGGCGCGGTACGCCTCGACACGCTCGGCCGCATCCGCTCCGCCGTCCCGGCGCTCCGCTGGACCGTGCTCGCCGACGACACGCCGGTCGGCGGGCCGTTGCCGAATGCGCTCCGGATCGCCGATCTCGAACTCGCCGCTGCGTCGATCGGCGAGGAAGCGCTAGGCGCGCGGGCGCTGACCTTCGGGGGTGACGATGCCTGCGCGCTCGTCCCTGCGGAGCATCCGGACGGAGCGCCGCTCGACGTCGTGCTCTCCCACCGGACGGTCGTCAACGATGGCCGCTCCGCCGGCGACGGTTGCGCGCTCGGTCCGAGCGACCGCATCTTCCTCGCTCCGTCGCCGGACGGCGGCGCTGCGCTCGTCCTCGGTCTCGCGCTCGGTCTCACGCGCGGCGCCGCGCTGGTCCGCGCGTCTCGTGCCGAGCCGGCGAGCGCGTTCGCGACGGCCGTCGGCGAGCGTTGCAGCGTCATCTTCGGCGATCCCGCTTTTTTCGCAGCCCTGCTCGATCCCGGGGCCGCCGGCATCCATACCGGACGAGAAGCCGGCGCGGGCCTGCGTGCCGCAATCGTCGCGGGGGGGGCGGCGTCGCCCGAGCTCATGCATCACATCGCGGGCGCCCTCGACGTTCCCGAGGTCACGATGCTGCACGCGAACGCGGGCCGGGGTCCGCTCGCCGTCGGCACGTTGCGCGACGATCCGCTCGAGCGGCGATTCGCGGGCGCTCTCCGTCCGCTGCCGCACGTGACGATCGAGATCGTGGGAGCGGATGGCGTAGCCGTCCCTAGAGGAACGCGCGGCGAGCTCCGCGCACGCGGCGGCGTCGTTCGCCGGCGTGCATGGAATGACGCGGCGGCAAGCTCGGCTGCGATCGATTCACGCGGCTTCGTCGCGACCGGTCGCTCCGCGGTAATGCACGGCGACGGTTCCGTCGTGCTTGAAACGACCGAGCCAAGGAAACGGTTTTTTTGATGGTTCAATTGGCAAGGATTATGACCGACTCGCACACGGAGCCCGCCTGCGGAGTGGATCCTCCAACACGTCAAAGAGATCTCGTCGAAATCGTATTCTCCGTCCATCGTCAGCCTGCCCGGCGCGACGTGCCGCGCTGAACGCTCCCGGAAAGATGCCGAAGATCGCGCTGCTGCTGCGTCTGCTCGCGGCGATCGATGAGGCGCGCTCCGATTTCGAAGCGCTGAAGGCGCGCGTCGACGACGAGCACCCGCCGAGCACGCGGACCCTGCGCCGCTATCTCGCGGAGCTTTCGCTCGCGGGCTTCCCGTGGTACTACGACCGCAACTCGGACACGTACCGCTTTGCTGATGACTACTCGCTACGTCGGCTCGAGCTCTCGGGCAACGAGGTCTTCGGACTGCTCGCTCTTCGGGGGATCGCGTCATCGCTCGGCGGCAACATCGGCGCCTCGATCGATGAGGTCACGGAGAAGATCGCGCAGCTCACGCAAGGCAAGACGCGCGCCGCGACGGCACGGCCCTCCGTGCGCCTGCAACTGCCGAACGTCGATCTCGACGCCGAGCGCAGCGCCGCCTTCGAGCTCTTGCAGCGCGCGCAGCGCGAGCGTCAGAGCATGCGCTTCGCCTACGTCGACAAGACGGGCGCGCGCACGAAACGGCACGTCGATCCCTACGGTTTCGTCGTCTCGGGCGGCCGCGTCTACCTGATCGCGCACGACCGCACCCGCGGCGCGAAGCGCGTCTTCGCGCTCGACAACGTCTCGGAGGCGCAGCTCGCGCCGCAGCGCTTCTCGATGCCGGCCGACTTCGACGTCGAGGCCTTCGCCGCGCGCTCCGTCAGCGGCATCATGTACGCCGACACCTCCGTCACGATCACGGTCGCGTACTCGCCCGTCGTCTCGCGCGCGGCGAAGGCCGACCGCGTCGTGCGCGAGCGGACGATCGTCGAACGCGACGACGGCTCGGTCGAGATCGCCTATACGGTCTCGGATGCGGCCGAGTTCGTGCGCTGGTCGCTGAAGTGGGGCGCGGAGGCCGAGATCGTCGCGCCGCCGGACGTACGCGCGGTCGCAACCGACGTCGCGCGGGCGATCGTGCGGCGCTACGAGCGGGCGATCGAGCCGGAAGCGGCCCTCGCCGCGCGAACGATCGGCTGAGCGCGCCCGTTCGTCGACCGGAGGAATCATCCGTGTCATCGCCGTTTCGCCGTTTCGTCGTCACCGCCGCCGCCCTCGCGCTCGGGCTCGCCGCGCGCGGCGTCGCCGTGGCCGATCCCGCCGGGGGGCAGCCGGTCGACGGCGTTCACTGCGACGCGGCGGAGGGTTCGCTGTTCCATATCCATCAGCACGTCGCGATCTTCGATCACGGCCGCGCGGTGACGATCCCGAGCGACGTCGGGCGGCCGGTCGTCGGCCAGTGCCTCTACTGGATCCACACGCATACGGCCGACGGCATCATCCACATCGAGTCGCCGCAGGTGCGCGGCTTCTCGCTCGGCCAGCTCTTCGACATCTGGGGCCAACCGCTCTCGCCGACGCACGTCGCCTCGGGCGTGGTGAAAAAAGGCCAGCTCCGAGTCTTTGTCGGCGGCCGCCCCTACGCCGGCGACCCGCGCGCGATCGGATTGACCGCCCACGCCGACATCGTGCTCGAAGCGGGCCCGCCGTATCGCAAACCGGCTCTCTTCACGGGCTGGGGCGACCTCTAGCCCGATCGGTCGAGCGACGGCCGGATGCGGCGCATGAAGTCGCCGAGCCGGGCGTCCGCCTCCGGCGACGCCGGCAGCGCCGTGTAGACGACGATGACGAAGCGGCGACCATCCGGCAGCGTCAGGATGCCGCCGTCGTGCGAGGCCGCGCTCGTGTCGCCGGTTTTGTGCGCGAACCCGTCCCCCGGCCGCAGTCCCGCGCTCAGCTTGTCGTTCCACTCCTGCGCCGCGAGCGAATCCCGGAGCCACGCGGCACCGGGCACCCCATCCGTCGCGATCGCGGAGAAGAGCCGCGCGGCGTCCTCGGGCGGATGGGCGTTGCGGCCCGCAGCGCCGGGATCGTGGACCGGCACGTCTCCTCCGGAGAGCTTGCGCCGCACGAACGTCTCGCGCAAGCCGAGGGCGTGGAGGCGCTCCGTGATCCGCGTGCGACCGAGGCGGTCGATCAGAGCGTTCGTCGCGACGTTGTCCGAGCGCACGATCATCAGCCGCGCGAGCGCTTCGAGCGTCGTCTCGTAGCCGGCCTCGAGCGGCGAGGCTGCGTCGTTCTCGGTGATCGCTTCGGCCGAGATCCGCAGGCGCTCGTCGAGCCGCAGCGTTCCGCGCGCGGTTGCGTCGAGCAGCCCGAGGGCGATCGGCGTCTTGATCATGCTCGCCGCTGCGAGTGGGTGCGGCCCCGCAGGGCCCGGCGGGGACGTTGTGGAGAGCGCGAGGCGAAGTGCCGCGTCGTCGCCGCCGACTCCGGCGATCACGACCGACGCCGGACCGAGCCGCGCGGCCTCGCACGCCGCCGAAACAAAGCCGGTCGTCAGCACGTCCAACCGAATGCAAGCACCTGCTTGCATGTTCGCGCCGGAGGCGTGTTGATCGCCATGGAAGTCTCGCCGCTCGTGCCGTCGTGTCGTGCCATTCCGTCTGCCGTTCCGCACCGGGCACCGTTTGCCGCGCCCGCGGTTTCGCGATGAGCGTCGAACTGCGCTCCGTCTCCGTCGATGCGACGCGGCTGCGTATCCTGCAGGCGACGCGCGATCTCTACGCGCGGCGCGGCGGCAGCCGAGGCACGACGACGCGCGAAGTCGCCGTGCGCGCGGGCGTCAACGAAGCGACCGTCTTCCGGCACTTCGGCACGAAGCAGACGTTGCTGCGGGCGATGCTCGATGAGTACTGCGGCCACTCGGAGATCCCGGCGATCATCGCGACGCTCGACGGACCGCTCGAGGCCCAGCTGCGCAGGCTCGGCCTCGCCGCAGTCGACGCGATGGTCCGCAAAGTCGACCTCTTGAAGGTCGGGCTCGCCGAAGAGCTCGTCAGCCCGGAGACGAGCGTCGTCGCCTGGGACGCGCCGAGCCGGAGCTTCGAGGCGCTTCGGGCGTACTTTGCGGGGAAGGTCGAGGCGGGCGAAATCCGCGGCGAGCCGCTCGATCTCGCGCGAACCTTCTTGTCCTTTTTCTTTGCCTACGTCATCGGCGGCGCGCTCTGGGAGCGCCATCCGGATCTCGACGCGACGCCGGAGCGCGTCGTCGATTCCTGTATCGACATCTTTTTGAATGGAGTACGACCTCTCTGATGGACACGACGAAGCAGCGATCCGGCGGTGCGAACAGCTCCGCGGCGCGACGCACGATCTTGCTGGTGCTCGGCGCCGTGGTCGTGCTCGTTGCCATCATCTTCGGCATCCGCTATCTCGGCTACGCCTTCGCCCACGAGACGACGGACGACGCGATCATCGATTCCGACCAAGTGCAGGTGACCTCGAAGATCGCCGAACGCGTCAATTCGATCGGAACTGACACGAATAGGCTGGTGAAGAAAGGCGAGATCCTGATCACGCTCGACGACATCGACGAGCGGACGCGGCTCGCGCAGGCACTGGCCTCGCGCGACGCGTTGCTCGCGCAGGCGCAGGCGGCTTCGGCGAACGTCCAGTTGACGCGCGCGACGCAGACGGCGCAGAACGCGCAGGGTACGGGCGCGATCGACCAAGCACGCGCCGGCATCGATAGCGCGGCGAGCAACGCGCGCTCCTCGGCAAGTCAGATCGGTGTCGCGAAGGCGGGCGTCGCGAGCGCGGCCGCGCAGGTGAACGTCGCGCAGGCGGCGATGCCGGGCGCGCTCGAAAGCTATCGGAAGGCGGAGGCCGATCTGCGGCGCACGCAATCGCTCGTCTCGACGGGCGACGTCGCGCAGGCGAATCTCGACTCCGCGCGCGCGGCTTCGGAGGCGGCGCGCTCGCAGTACGCCGAGGCGGAGTCGCAGGTCTCGAGCGCCGAGGCCAATCTCTCGCAGGCGCAGCAGCGCGTCGACTCGCAGCGCTTCGCGACCTCGAGTCAGCAGGCGCAGGTCGGCGTCCAAGAAGCGACGCTGTCGAGCGCGATCGGTCGCCTCGCGGAGAGCTCGACCCCGGAGCGCGTCTCGACGCAGCAAGCGAACGCGCAGGCCTCCTACGCGCAGGTCAAGACGGCGCAGTCGCAGGTCGCGCAGGCGAACGTGCAGCTCGGCTATACCGTCATCCGCTCGCCGATCGACGGCTACGTCGGTGAGAAGAACATCGAGATCGGCGCGACGGTCGCCCCCGGTCAGTCGCTGCTGACGATCGTTCCGTCGAACAGCGTCTACGTCACGGCAAATTATAAGGAGACGCAGATCGGGAAGATGCGCGTCGGCGATTCGGTCGATCTCAATATCGACGCGTATCACGGCGTGCCGTTCCACGGCCGGATCTTCGAGCTCTCGCCCGCCTCGCAGAACAAGTTCGCGCTCGTCCCGGCGCAGAACGCGACGGGTAATTTCGTGAAGGTGACGCAGCGCGTGCCGATCCGCATCCTCTTCGTCGACGACGTCCCGGGCTATCATCTGAGCGATTACGCCCTGCGGCCGGGTATGTCGGTCGAGACGTCGGTCCTGGTCAAATAATGCGATCCTCTCATGGCGCCGCCGCGCTCGGCGCGCTCGCGCTAGCGAGCCTCGCTGCAGCGGCGGCCGCGCACGGCCGCGTCGCTCCGGCCGACGCCATCATCAATCCGGAGTCCGAGCGCGCCGTGAGTGCCGGTCCGCTCGGCGTGCCGGTTCCAACCGCCTCGCCCTCCGTGATCTTCGCGCCGCGCGACACGCGCGGACTCGTACTGCCACCCGTGCCCGCGATCGCGCAGCCGGGATTCGACGCGACGGCCAAGGTCTTGCCATCGGGCGATCTCGTCGGAACGGTCGGACCCTTCGTCGGCATCGCCTCCGCCGACGTCGTCGCGATGACGCTCGCGCGGAACACCGACCTCTCGATCTCGCAGTCGAATCGCCGGATCGCGCGCTACCAGATCGTCGCGGCGCGCGGCGCCTACGACCTGCGCTTCCAGCTCCAGCCGCAGTACTCATATGCGGACCAGGCGGCACTGAGCGCCTTCATGGCGGGTCCGAGCGGCACGGACGTCCACACGATCGCGGCCGGCGCCACGGCGTCGATCGGTGAGAACACCTCCTCCGGCGGCTCGATCCGGCTCCAGACCTCCGCGACGCGTAACGAGAACGACAGTACCGTCAACAGCTACAACGATTACTACTCGACGGCGCTCGGCATCGTCGGCACGCAGCCGCTGCTCCGCGGCCGCGCGACGGACGACACGCGGCGTCAGATCCAGCTCGCGCGCGTGAACGCCGATCTCACGACCGACAACGCCCTGCTCACGGCCTCGAATGCGATCTCGAACGCCCTCACGGCCTACGACAATTTGATCTCCGCCTGGAAGAACGTCGCGATCCAAGAAGATGCGCTGCGTCAGGCGAAGGCGCAGAGCGAGAGCAATGCGCGACTCGTGCGCCGGGGGGCGGCGGCCCCGGTCGACGTCGTCGAGTCCGATACGCAGGTCAACGTCTTCCAAGACAACGTCTACTCGGCGATCCAGAACGTCGCGACGCTGCAGAACGAGCTCAAGGAGTTGATTCTCGCCGATCCCGCGGACGCGGTCTGGTCGGCGAACCTCGTGCCGACGACGCCGATCGACGCCGTCCCGCCCGAGCCGTCGCTCGATGACGTGATTCTGTCAGCACTCTCGAAGCGGCCCGAAGTCGCGCAGCTGCGCGAACAGATCCGGAACGCCGACGTCAACGTCGCCTACCAGCAAGATCAGACCTTGCCGCAGCTCGACCTCGGCATCTCCGCGACCGAGAACGGGTTCGCCGGCGTGCCCGCTCCCGTCAACCAGAATCCGTTCGTGCCGATCCTCGGCGGCGAGATGATGGCGATCAACGCGCTGATCGCCCGATCGAACGCCGCGACGCCCGGCATGCCGCCGCTGATGGCGCTCCCGAACGCGAGCCTCGGCACGATCGCGCCGTTCCAAAATGGCAAATTCGGGGGGAGCTACAAGAGCCTCTTCCAAGGCCGCTATCCGCAGATCGACGCGACGCTGACGCTCGGTTTCCCGATCCAGAACCGCACGGCGAAGGCGCAGCTGAAGGTGGCGCGCGAGCAGCGTCGCCAGGCGGCGATCAACGAGGTCGCGCTCGTCGAACGCGTGCAGATGGAGGCGCGGAACGCCGTACAGGCGTATCGCAGCTCGCGCTCGCGCCTGATCGCCGCGCGTGCCGCGCGCATCGCCGCAGAACGCGTCTACGCAAGCGAAATCCGCAAGTTCCGCGCCGGACAGTCGACGACGTTCCTCGTGCTCCAGCGCGAGATCGACCTTGCGAATCAGCGCGGCCGCGAACTGCAAGCGCAGACGGACCTCCAGAACGCCCTCGTCGCGATCGATCGTGTCAGTGGCGACATCCTGGCAAAAAACGACGTGACGGCCGGGGCGCTCGGCACGACTGCCACCGCGACGACGCCGCTCTCGCCGGCGCTCGATACGCCCGTGGGTCGCGGCGACCGGGCGCGCACCTCCGATGCGTCGCCCGGCGATCCGGCGTCATCCGCCGCACCGGCGTCGTCCGCCGCACCGGCGTCGCCGGCGGGCTCGGCGGCGCCCTAAGCGCTGATCGCCGAGGGCTTCGGGCGCAGTGCGAACCAGCGTTCGAAGTCCTCCGCCGTCATCGGTTCGCCGATGCTGTGGCCCTGCGCGATATCGGCGCCGAGCCGGGCGACCGCTGCCTGCGTCGTGCGCCGTTCGACGCCTTCGACGACGACGTCGACGCTGAGCCGGTGCGCGAGTTCGATCGTCGAGGCCACGATCGCGGCGTCGTCCGCATCGTTCTCCATGCCGATCACGAACGTTCGGTCGATCTTGAGTTCGCTCACGGGGAACCGGCGGAGGAGGGCGAGCGAGGAGTAGCCCGTGCCGAAATCGTCGATCGAGATGCGCACCCCGATCTCCGCGAGCTTGCAGAGAAACTCGAGGGCCCGGTCGACGTCGGCCGTGACGGCCGTCTCGGTGATCTCGACGCAGAGCCGCTCCGCCGGAATGTCGTAGGCCGCCAGGAGCCGCACGACGGTCTCGGCGAGCCGCGGATCGCGGAGATCCTGCGCCGAGAGATTGACCGCCATGCGGAACACGTAGCCGTGGCGCTGCCAGCGCTTGAGCTGCCGCAGACCCGTGCGCAGCACCCACTCCGTGAGCCGGCCCATCATGCCGAGCTCCTCGGCGATCGGAATGAAGGCTGCGGGCGGTAGCAGTCCCCGTTCGGGGTGCTCCCACCGGAGCAGCGCCTCGACGCCGACGATGCTCGCGTCGCCGATCCGGAGCTGCGGCTGAAAAATGCAGGACGAGCCGGTCCTCCGCGATCGCGTCCTGCAGCGAACTCGCCGTCATGAGACGGTTCGCGACTTGTTCGTCGTCCGCGTCGGAGAAGATGCGGATACCGGCGCGGCGCCGCTTCGCGCCGTACATCGCGATATCGGCCTGGCGCAGCAGCGTCTGGGCGTCGGCCGAGCCGGCGAGCAGGGCGATGCCGATGCTCGCGCCGACGATGATCGTCTGGCCGTTCAATTGGTACGGCACCGTCAGCGCGCTCGCGATCCGCTCCGCGACGGCCGAGGCGGCGGTGACGTCGAGCCCGGGCAGCACGACGGCGAACTCGTCGCCGCCGAGGCGGGCGACGATGTCGTTGTCGCGCATCCGCGCGCGCAAGCGTGAGGCGACGATCTCGAGCAGGGTATCGCCCCACTCGTGACCGAGGACGTCGTTGACATATTTGAAGCCGTCGAGGTCGAGGAACAGCACGGAGAGCGACTGGCGCGTCCGGCGTGCCGCCAGGACCTCCGCCTCGAGCTGTTCGCGGAGATGACGACGATTCGGCAGCCCCGTCAGATGGTCGAAACGTGCCTGCCGGGCGAGTTCCACTTCGATCGCCTTGCGTTCCGTGACGTCGCGGCCGCTGACGACGACGCCGCCGATCGCGGAATCTGCTACCCCATTGCGCAACACGACGTCGATGACGCGTAAGGTGCCGTCGCGGTGGCGCGCGCGCATCTCGACGCGTGAGAGCGTCCGGCTCGAGGCGACGCAGTCGGCGATCGCTTCGTCGATCTCATCCGAGCCGTAGACGAAACTCGCCGGCTGCCCGAGGAGCGTCTGCGGTTCGCGGCCGAGCATGTGCCGGTGCGATGGGCTCGCATACGTCGCGCGGCCGTCCGTGCCGAAGATCGCGATCACGTCCGAGACGGTCTCCGTGAGCGCGCGGAAGCGGCGTTCGCGCTCTTCGAGCCGCATGGCCTGCGCGCGGTTCGTCGTGGCAAGATCTTGCAGGCGGCCGACGGCCGAGGCGACGGCGATCATGATCGCGTAGCGCGGCACCTCGGTCAAGGTGTAGGCCTCGTCCGTCAGCGAGCGCAGCGGTCCGCGCAGATCCGGATTCGCGAGCGAGACGAGCAGGTGCCAGATGCCGACGGCGAGCGCCGTCGTCGCGCCGCCGATCGTGCCGAAGAGCAGCCCGCCGAGGACCGAGATCGCCCATGCGAGGAGGAGCGGCAGCGCGCCGCTCGCGTGGGCGTAGGCGGGAGACTGGACCGCGAGAAGGCGATCGGCCAGCGTCACGAGCGAGGCACCGATCATCGTGACCCAGCGCCACCGCGTCAAAACGACGGATGGCGCCGTCTTCGCGCGCATACCTCATCTTCGGCGTTCGTTCGAGCGGTCATGAGCGGCGCGGTCGCCGGCTCGTCGACGCGCGATCGACGAGCCAGGAGAGACGGCCGTCGCGAGGCGCGAGCGTCTGTACCGGCACCGTCACGGGGTCGTGCGGTCCGTCGAGGGCGGCCGTGAGCGCCTGCGCCTTTGCGGCGCCGGCCGTGACGACGGCGATGCGGCGCGCGCCGTTGAGCATCCGGGGCGTCATCGTGAGCCGGCGTGCCGCGACCGTCGCGACGTACGGCGCGCGGACGAGGGCCTCGTCGTCGGCGTAGGGATCGGAGCCCGGGAAGAGCGAGGCGGTGTGACCGTCCGTACCCATGCCGAGCAGCACGAGGTCGAGCCGGAGCTCGGGACCGAGCCGCTCGCGCAACAGCGCCGCGTAGGCGGTCGCGGCGGCGGATGGGTCGTCCTCACCGCGCATGCGAGCGACGGCCTCCGGCGCGATCGCGAGGGGCCCGAGCAGATGGTCGCGCGCCATGCGGTAATTGGAATCGGCGTCCTCCGGCCCGACGCAGCGCTCGTCGCTGAAGAAGAAGCGGACGTACGGCCAGTGGATCTCGGTGCGGAGGCGGCCGGCGAGCAGGTCGTAGGCGGCCTTCGGCGTCGAGCCGCCGGCGAGGGCGAGATCGAACCGGCCGCGCTCGGCGACGGCGTGCGCGGCGGCGGCGACGACGTGTTCCGCAACGAGCTCCGCGAGCGCCGCCGTATCGCCCGTCACGATCACCTCCGTCGACACGTTCATGTCAGGAGCGCGCGCACGGCTTCGAGCGAGGTCGAGAAGATCGAATCGTGCGGGGCCTCGAGGATGACGCGCTCGATCAGTGAGGCGTTGTCGATATTCTGAAGCGGCACGAGCCAGCTCGGCTTCGCCTTCGCGCCGCCGACCGAGAGCCGCACGACGTTTTCGTCGTCGTCGCTGAGTTCGGCGCGGTAGACGGAGTCGACGCTGTGCAAGGTGACGCTCGCGACGCGCCGGCGCTCGCCGCGCACCGTCATGCGCACGGGGACTCGGCGCCCCTCACGCGTGCAGAACGTGTCCGGCGCGCAGGCCTCCCACGACAGACGCGAACCGAGCCAGCCCACGAGGTAGAGCGCTTCGGCGTCGGAGCCGCTCTCGACGTCGACGCCCGTGATCGAAACCAGGTCTTCCCGAAGCGCCGGATCGTCGAAGAACTGAGCGATCATATCTTGCCAAGGCGCGAGCCGCATGAAGGCGAGATCGCGCAGCACGAGCGCGGGGTGCAGGGCGAGGAAGCCGGCGAGCTCGCGGATCGTCTCTTCATCGGAACGCGAACCCGAGGAATCGACGAGGACGGTCGTCGCGAGCTCGGCGAGCGTCGTGAACGTCTCGTTCTTCGCGAAGGTCGCACCCGTCCACCAGAGGACGGTCGGCATGTCGTGGACGCTGATCTCCTGCGTGACGCTCTTGATCGTCGCTGCGTCCAGGTCCGCGCAACCGACATCGACGCGTTCGCTGACGACGGTCTCGCTCGACGCCTGCCGCGTCTGCGTAGAAACGTCGACGCCGGTGGTCCGGCCCGTCGCATCGAGGATCACGAGCCGCGACGGGTGCTTCGCCGCCACGCGCATCGCCCGATCGACGACCCACTCGAAGCGCTCGGCGTCGTCGAGATGAACGATGAGGTTGAGCGTCGCGACGCGCGCGGTTCCGATCTCGCCGCTGCCCGCGAGCGATCGCGACCGCTGCAGCTGCTCCGAGATGCGCCCGATCTCCCCGATCGAATCGACGTGGACCGTCAAATCCTCCTCCAGTCCCGGCCGTCCGCGTACAACAACTGGTCAGCAGTCTGCGGCCCTTGGCTGCCGGCGAGGTAGTTCGGGAAATCGACGATCGGCGCGTTCTCCCAGCGTTCGAGGATCGGCATGACGGCCTTCCATGCCGCCTCCACGGCGTCCCAGCGCGTGAAGAGCGTCGCGTCGCCGCGCATCGCGTCGCCGATCAGACGCTCGTACGCCGGCGCCGAGACGACGCCGAAGCCCGTCCCGTAGTTGAAATCCATCGAGACCGCGCGGATGTGCGTCTTCGGACCCGGAACTTTGGCATTGAAACGAATCGAGACGCCTTCCTCCGGCTGGATCTTCATGACGAGCGTGTTCTGTTCGATCGTGTCGCCCGTCTCGCCGAAGAGCCGGTGCGGGATCGCGCCGAAACGCACGGCGATCTCCGAGGTCTTGCGCGCGAGACGCTTGCCGCTGCGCAGATAAAACGGCACGCCGGCCCAGCGCCAGTTGTCGATCTGGAACTTGACGCAGGCGTACGTCTCGGTCGCGGAGTGCGGGTCGACGCTCGACTCCTCGCGATAGCCCGGCACGGGTTTGCCTTCGATCAGACCCATTCCGTACTGGCCGCGCGCCGTCACTTTCGGCACGTCGTCGACCGTCACGCGGCGCATCGCCGTCAGTACCTTGAACTTCTCGTCACGAATCGCGTCCGCGTTCGGCGAGACCGGCGGCTCCATCGCGACGAGAGCGAGCAGGTTCGTCACGTGATTCTGGATCATGTCGCGTAGCGCGCCCGCGCTATCGTAGTAGCCGCCCCGGCCCTCGACGCCGACGGTCTCGGCGGCCGTGATCTGGACGCTGTCGATATAGCGCCGGTTCCAGATCGGCTCGAAGATGACGTTTGCGAACCGCAGCGCCATGATGTCCTGGACCGGCTCTTTGCCGAGGTAGTGATCGATGCGGTAGACCTGACGCTCGTCGAAGGCGCGCATGACCTCCGTCTGCAGCGAGCGTGCCGACTCGAGATCCGTGCCGAACGGCTTCTCGATGATGATGCGGCTCCAGCCCTCGGTGCGCTCCTTCGGGCCGAGGCCCGCGCCGTCGAGCTGCCGCACGATCTTGCCAAAGACCGACGGCGGCGTCGAGAGATAGAAGAGGCGGTTGCCGCCGGTGCCGAGCTCCTCGTCGTTCGCATCGAGCCGCTCGCGCAGACGCACGAACGACTCGGGATCGTCGAAACTGCCGCGGACGTACGTGATGCGGTTGGCAAAATCAGACCAGAGCGGATCGCGCGCTTCGCCGCTGCGCGAGAATTCGTCGACCGCCCGTTTCATGTCCTCGCGGAAGGCCTCGTTCGAATACTCCGAGCGCGAGAAGCCGACGATGCCGAAGTTCTGCGGCAACACGTCGCCGAGCCGCAGATTGTACATTGCGGGCACGAGCATGCGCTTCACGAGGTCGCCGGTCGCGCCGAAGAAGACGATCGAGCACGGATCCTGGATCCGGTCGATCGCGAGCCCCGCGCGCAGGGGATTGGACCGAAGGTCGGGCGGGCGTTCGGCCGTGCCGACGTTGCTCATATCAGCCTTTCGAGCCGTTCGTGGCGGTCGTTCCGACGGCGGCGGCGCCGGTCGCGGCGTGCGATCCCGGTGCCGGCTCCGCGTGGATCATGTGGCCGCCGAACTGATTGCGGAGCGCCGCGACGACCTTCGCGCTGAACGATTCGTCCTGTCGCGAGACGAAGCGCGAGAGGAGCGACATCGTGATGACGGGGGCGGGAACGCTCTGATCGAGGGCGGCTTGGACGGTCCAGCGTCCCTCGCCCGAATCGTCGACGAAGCCGCGCACCTTCGTGAGCTCGGGGTCCTCGGCAAAGGCGCGTTCGGCGAGCTCGAGCAGCCAGGAGCGCACGACGGACGCGTGCAGCCAGAGTTTCGCGAGTTGATGCAGGTCGAAGCCGAACTCCGAGGTCTCGAGGATCTCGAAGCCTTCGCCGTATGCCGAGAGCATGCCATACTCGATGCCGTTGTGGACCATCTTCGAGTAGTGACCGGCCCCGCTCTTGCCGACGTAGGCGTAGCCGTCCATCGGCGCGAGCGTGAGGAAGATCGACTCGACGCGCTTGACCGCCGCCTCGTCCCCGCCGACCATCAGGCAGTAGCCGTTCGTGAGGCCCCACACGCCGCCGGAGGTGCCGGCGTCGATGAAATCGATCGCTTTCTCCTTGCAGAGGGCGTGGCGCTTCTGCGAATCGCGAAAGTTCGAGTTTCCGCCGTCGATCACGCAGTCGCCGGCTTCGAGCACGCCGAGCAGCTGTTCGATCGTGTCGTCCGTCGCCTTGCCGGAAGGCACCATCATCCACACCGTGCGCGGCGCCGTCAGCTTGGAGACGAAATCGGCGAGCGACGAAGCGCCGACCGCGCCGTCACTCGCCGCGTGTTTGACGGCATCCGCATTGAAATCGAAGACGACGACGTGGTGCTGGCCCTGCAGGAGCCGCGTCGTCATGTTCGCGCCCATGCGGCCGAGACCGATCATACCGAGTTGCATCGCGTGATTCTTCTCCCGACGTCGTGGTGATTAGATCTTGGCGGAGAGCGCATCGTCGACCGCCGACGACAGGGCCGCGATCGCCGTTTGGACCGGTGCGGTGAGGTGTAGCCGGGCACCGCGACGCCGGCGGCCGTCGAGCGATGCGAAGTCGCCGAGGGCCTGCGCTCGCAGCAGCGTCGCGAAGCCGACCATGCCCGGAATCGGCAGGTCGATCGCCGGATCCGCGGTGAGCTGCAGGAAGAGGCCCGTCGGCGGGCCGCCTTTGTGGAGTTGCCCCGTCGAATGCAGGAAACGCGGTCCGAAGCCGACCGTCGTCGCGACCTTCAGGGCGTCGCGGATCTTCATGCGCACGTCGTGCAGTTCGAGTTCGTGCTCGTGATCGCGCTCGATGTAAGCCGTGATCGCGACGTAGTCGCCCGGCTTCACCTGCGCGAGGATCGCCGCGATCGCGGATGACAGGTCCTTGCCGAGCGCCAAGTCGCTCGAGCCGGAGAGCGGGATGACGCCTGCGGACGGGGTCGCGAGCGACGGCTCCGCTTCGGGCAAGGAGCCGGCCTTCGCGTACTCCGCGAGGAGGTGCTTCGTATTGTCCTTCGACTCTTGGACGTTCGGCTGATCGAAGGCATCGATGCCGATCACCGAGCCCGCTGCCGCCGTCGCGAGCTCCCAGAGCGCGAACTGCTCGCCGATGTCGAGTGTGTCGTTCATCGCGAGTTTGATGACGGGATGACCCGCGGCCGAGAGCGCGGCGAGCCGCGTCTCGATCGTGAAGCCGTCCATCGCGCCCGTGAGGTGCTCCCGCGCGGGCAGGCCTTGGCCGACGTACACGAAGACGCGGTCCGTGCCGTAGTCGTGCGGGGCGCCGAGCGTCTCGCCTTCGACCGGGACGATGCCGGTGCCGGCTTTGCCGGTGCTCTCAGCGATCAGTTGCTCGGCCCACGTGCCGAACGCGGCCAGCTCCGGATGACAGACGATCGTCAGTTTGTCGCGACCGGCCTTCGCGAGCGTACCGATCGCGGCGCCGAACCGGACGGCGTCCGAATCCCCGACGGCGGTCGTCTTCGCGCTCGCGTGGAGCGCGCCGAGACCGCGGTCGAGGATCGTCTTGACGTCGTAGCCCGCGAGCGCCGCCGGCACCATCCCGAAATAGGACAGCGCGGAGTACCGGCCGCCGATGTTCGGATCGTTGAGGAAGACGCGCCGGAAGCCGGCTGCCGCCGCCTCTTTGCCGAGCTGCGTCTCCGGATCCGTGATCGCAACGAAATGCTTGCCGGCGTGGTCCTCGCCGACCGTCTTTTGCACGCGCTCGTAGAAGTAGCGGAAGAAGGCCTCGGGCTCGGTCGTCGTTCCGCTCTTCGAGGCGACGATGAAGAGCGAGGTCGCGAGGTCGAGTTCGTTTTCGAGCGTCCGCACCTGATCCGGATCGCTCGAATCGAGCACGTGCAGCTGCGGATAGCCGTCCACTTTTGCGAACGTCGCGCGCAGGACGTCCGGCGCGAGCGAGCTGCCGCCCATGCCGAGGACGACGACGTGCCGGAACGTCGTCGCGCAGTCGGCAGCGAAGCTCGTGAGGTCGGCGACGCCGGCCTGGACCTTCGCCGGGAACGTGAGCCATCCGAGGGCGTGCTCGATGATCGTCGCGTGCGCGGGTTCGGTCGACCACGGTGCGGGATCGGCGGCCCAGAGCGCCTGCAGGAACTTCTTGCCATCCAGCGCCTTTAAGGCGGCCTCGACATCGACGCCGGTCGTGCCCGGGTCGATCCCGACGCGTTCGTGTCCGCCGGCAAGCATCTTCTGCTTGTAGGCGATCGCTTCGAGCATCGCGTTGAACGACTCGGCGAACGAGGCGACGCCGTCCTCCTGCAGCTTCTGCGTGACGTCGTAGAGCGAGATCTGCGCGCCTGCGAGCGCGTCGATCGTCGCATGGGCGCCGGCGACATCTTCATCGATCGCATTCGGCCGCACGACGAGATGGTCGACGAGCGCGTCGAGCGTCGCGGGCGGGACCGTGTTGACGGTGTCGTGGCCGACCACGTTTTCGACGTACATCAGATCGGAGTACGCGGGATTTTTCGTGCCCGTGCTCGCCCAGAGCGGCCGCTGCGCGTGCGCGCCTTTCGCTCGCAGCGGTGCGAAGCGTTCGCTCTCGAAGATCGTCCGGTAGCGCTCGTAGGTGAGCTTGAGATTCGCGATGCCGGTCTTGCCGAGCAGATCTTTCAGGGCGGGCTGGGATGCGATCTTCGGCTCGAGCAACTTGTCGACCGCCGTATCGATGCGGCTCACGAAGACGCTCGCGACGGAGGCGATCGTATCGACGGGCTCGCCGCGTTGCGCGCGCCGCTCGAGCCCCTCGACGAACGCGTTCGCTGCGGCCTCGTACGCTTCGACCGAGAAGATCAACGTGACGTTCACGTTGATGCCCGCTTCGATGACGTCGGCGATCGCGGGGATGCACGCGGGCGTCGCCGGAATCTTGATCATGAGGTTCGGGCGGCCGACTTCGTTCCACAGGCGGTTCGCCGCCGCGACCGTGCCCTCGCGGTCGCCGGCGAGCAGCGGCGAGACCTCGAGACTGACGAACCCGTCACCGCCGCCCGTCTCGTCGTAGAGCGGCCGGAAGAGGTCGAGCGCGTGACGGATGTCGTCGATGGCGAGCGCCTCGAAGAGCGAGGTCGTATCGCGGCCGCTGCCGATCAGCGAGCCGAGCTGTTCGTCGTAGTCGTTGCCGCTCCCGATCGCCTTCTCGAAGATCGTCGGGTTCGACGTCATGCCGCGCAGGCCCGAAGCGATCAGCCGTTCGAGATCGCCCGAGGCGAACATGCTCCGCCGGATATTGTCGAGCCAGATGCTCTGGCCGGCCTTGACGAGATCGTGTAATTGCGTTCCCATGACGTCCTTTGATTAGTGAGGTTGCAGCAGGCCCGAGACGGCGCGCGCGACGGCATCCGGCGTGAGGCCGAACTCCTTCGCAATCGCGCTCGCGGGCGCGGAAGTGCCGAAATGGTCGAGACCGATCGCGAGACCGTGCGCGCCGATCCACCTGGTCCATCCGATCGTCGCGCCGGCTTCGAGCGAGGCGCGGGCGCGGACGCTCTCGGGGAGCACGCGCTCCTGGTAGGCCGGATCTTGCCGGGCAAAGAGCTCCCACGACGGCATCGAGACGACGCGGATCGCGGTGCCCTGGGCCTCGAGGAGCTTTGCCGCGTCGAGGGCGAGGGAGACCTCGGAGCCCGTCGCGATGAGGATGATGTCGGGCACGGGCTTCGACCCCGCGTGCAAGACGTACGCGCCCTTCTCGACCGGCGCGTCGCGCTCGCCGAGGAATGGCAGTTTCTGACGAGAGAGCACGAGGGCGGTCGGACCGGTCTCGGGCTGGATCGCAAACTTCCAGGCGTGCAGCGTCTCGAGGGCGTCGGCCGGCCGGATCGTCACGACGTTCGGCGTCGAGCGGAGCGTCGCGAGCTGCTCGATCGGCTGGTGCGTCGGGCCGTCTTCACCGAGGAGCACCGAGTCGTGCGTGAAGACGTAGATCTCGCGGACCTTGTTGATCGCGGCGAGCCGCACCGCGGGCTTCATGTAATCGAGGAAGGTGAAGAAGGTCGAGGTGAACGGCAACAGCCCGCCGTGCAGCGCGATCCCGGTCGCCGCCGACCCCATCGCGTGCTCGCGCACGCCGAAGTGGATGTTGCGGCCTTCGTACGAACCCGGCTTGAAGTCCCCGAAGCCTTTGAGGTAGGTCTTCGTCGATGGATCGAGGTCGGCCGATCCGCCGATGAGCTCCGGCATCGCCTTCGCGATCGCGTTCATCACCGTGCCGCCGGAGTCGCGCGTCGCGACCGAGCCGTTCTCGGAGTTGAAGGCGGGCCACTCGATCGATGAGGGAAGCTTGCCATCGCGCGCGCGCTCGAATTGCGCCGCGAGTGCGGGGTTTGCGCCCTTCCAGGTCGCAAATGTCCGGTCCCACGCATCGTGCGCCGGCCGGCCCTTCGTGCCGAGCTCGCGGTACCACGCGAAGACGTCGTCCGGCACGAAGAACGCCGGTTCGACCGGCCACCCGAGGGCCTCTTTCGTCTTGACGACGTTCTCCGGCCCGAGCGGCTCGCCGTGCGCGCCGAACGTCCCGGCCTTCGGCGAGCCGTAGCCGATCGTCGTGCGGACGAGGATCAGCGATGGCCGCGGATCGGCTTTCGCCGCATCGAGGGCAGCGGAGATCGCGCCCGCATCGCTCGACTGCGGGGCTTCGATCAGCTGCGTGTGCCAGCCGTACGCCTCGAAGCGCTTCCCGACGTCTTCTGTGAACGTGAGATTCGTCGGGCCGGCCAGTGACACGAGGTTGTCATCATACAGCGCGACGAGTTTGCCGAGTTGCAGATGGCCGGCGAGCGACGCCGCCTCGCCCGAGACCCCCTCCATCAAGTCGCCGTCGCCGCAGAGGACGTAGGTTTGATGGTCGACGATGCTCTGCTCGCGGTTGTAGGTCGCGCCGAGGTGGGCTTCGGCGATCGCGAGCCCGACGGCGTTCGCGAAGCCCTGACCGAGCGGGCCCGTCGTCACTTCGACGCCCTTCGTGTGGTGGTACTCCGGATGGCCGGGCGTGCGGCTGCCGAGCTGGCGAAACGCCTGCAGATCCTCGAGCGAGAGGCCCATCCCGGTGAGGTAGAAGAGCGCGTAGAGCAACATCGAGCCATGCCCCGCGCTCAGCACGAAGCGGTCGCGGTCGAACCACGCCGTATCGCTCGCGTCGAACTTGAGGTGCCGCGCCCAGAGCGCGTACGCCATACCGGCGGCTCCGAGCGGCAGGCCCGGGTGCCCGGAATTCGCCTTCTGCACGGCGTCGACCGAGAGGAAGCGAATTGCGTTGATGCGGCGTTCGTCGTCCGGCGTGTTCGACATGGATTGTCCCCCCGAGAGAGCGTGGGTGCGAGCCGTTCGCCGCAAGGGCCGCGCTCCTCCCCCGCATACCCGACCGGTGCCCGCGGCTACCTGGACGATCGGTAGGAGAAGCCCGAGGCGGACGCGAGAGACGTTCCGAGTGAAGAGTGCGACGCTGGAATCCGAGATCGACGAACTGGCGCAGCATCCCGAACACGCGGCGACGGAGCGCGGCTCCGCGATCGACGACGTGATTGCGGCACTCGATGCCGGGACGCTGCGCGTCGCCGAGCCCGGCCCGGACGGCTGGGTGACGCACGCGTGGGTGAAGCGCGCGATCTTGCTCTACTTCCGGCGCATGGCGATCGTCCCGGTCGGCGACGTGCCGGCCGGCGACGCGCTCTCGCTGCGCCGGCTCGCGCCGAGCTACTACGACAAGCTGCCGACGAAACGCGACTACGCGAGCGCGGGCGCGCGCTGCGTGCCGCCGGGCGTCGCGCGTTACGGCTCGTTCCTCGGCCGCGACACGATCCTGATGCCGGGCTACGTCAATATCGGCGCGTACGTCGATGCGGGCTCGATGGTCGATACCTGGGCGACGGTCGGCTCGTGCGCGCAGATCGGTCGCGGCGTCCACCTCTCGGGGGGCGTCGGCATCGGCGGCGTCCTCGAGCCGCCGCAGGCCGCGCCCGTCATCATCGAAGACGGTGCGTTCGTCGGTTCGCGCTGCGTCGTCGTCGAGGGCGTCTTCGTCGGCCGCGAGGCCGTGCTCGGCGCGGGCGTCGTGCTGACGGCGAGCACGCCGATCGTCGACGTCCGCGGGTCGCGGCCGGCGATCACGAAGGGGCGAATCGCACCGCGCAGCGTCGTGATTCCGGGGACGCTGCCGAAGCGCTTTCCGGCCGGCGAGTTCGGCACGCCGTGCGCGCTCGTGATCGGCGAGCGCACCGCGTCGACCGATCGCAAGGTCTCGCTCGAAGCGGCGATCCGCGAGTTCGGCGTCGCCCTGTGAGTCTCACGGACGAGCGGCTCGACCCGACGATCAACCCCGCCATCGCCGTCCAGCCCGGTTCGCTGATCCGCGCACTGAACGCGCTGAAGACGCCGGAGTCGATCGATCTCGGTCTCGGCGAGCCGACGCTGTCGCCGAAGCTCGCGCACTTCGAGGCCGCGACGCGCTGGGTCGGCGTCCACGGCTGCCGCTATTCGACGAATGTCGGCGATGCGGAGCTGCGCGCCGCGATCGCCGCGTACTACGCGTTTCCGGCGCTGCCGCATGCGGGCAACGTCTGCGTCACGACGGGTTCGGCCGAGGCCGTCTTCGTCACGATGAAGACACTGCTCGATCCGGCGCATGACGAGATCCTGCTCGTCGAGCCGGCCTTCCCGATCTATGCGAAGATCGCACAGATCGAAGGCGTCGCGCTCCGGCGCGTGGCGCTCTCCGCGGACGAAGACTTCGCCTTCGATCCGGAGCGCATCGTTGCGGCGCTCACGCCGGCGACGCGGATGATCGTGTTGTGTTCGCCGTGCAATCCGAGCGGCCGCGTGATCTCGCGCGCCGCGGTCGACGCGGTCGCAACCGCGCTCGAGCGACGACCCGGTCCGCGGGTCGTCGTGCTGCACGACGAGATCTACCGCGAGTTGCAGTTCACGGACGACGTCGGCTCCTTCGGTGATCGCTACGCGCAGACGGTCGCGATCAACTCGCTCTCGAAATCGAACGCGCTCACGGGCCTGCGGATCGGCTGGCTGATGGCGCCGCTGCCGATGATGCCGCATGTCGTCAAGATGCACGGCTGGGCGACGTCCTGCGCGAACACGTTCTCGCAACGCGTCGCCCTGGAAGTGTTCGCTGCGGGCGAGCTCGCGAGTCAGCGCCCGTGGTATGCGGCGCAGCGCGCGGCGGCGGTCGCGGCCGCCGCCGCGGCGGGGCTGCGCTTCGTCGCGCCGGAGGGTGCGTTCTATCTCTTCGTCGAGACGGGCGCGACCGACGGGCCGGCGTTCTCGCGCGCGCTGCTCGCAGCAGAGGACGTCGTCGCGATCCCGGGCAGCACGTTCGGCCCGGCGAGCGCGGGCTGGCTGCGCACGACGTTCGTCGCGCCGCCCGATCGTCTCGCGGAAGGTTACGCGCGCATCGCGCGCTTCGTTGCGCGCGGCCGCTCGGCGTAACCGAGGCCGTACCAGTGAGGAGACGACCGGTCCATGACAAGCCGTGAGCCAATTTTGGTCAGGCCGGGCTTTGAGTAGACCGCGAGGCGTGCGCGATCACGCGCCGGGAAAGCCCGCGGCGAGATACTCGTAGATCGACTCGCTCGCGGGCTCGATCGTCGGGAGTTCGATCGCATGCGTGGCCGCGTCACCATCCGCTCCGTTGCGGAGCGTGAGCCGGCCGTCCGTCTCGGCCAGATCGCTGCGACGTTCGCCGAGCGTGAACATCCGCGTGCGGGCATCTTCGTCGGCTGCGGCGGGCGTCGCACGGAAGGCGTTTTTCCCCGCCTCCGAGAGTTTTTCGCGCACGCGCGCCTCGATGTCGTGAGCGAGATCGTCGAACGTCATGGTTCGAGCGTACCCTCGCTGTGCCGCCTCACTCAGCGACCGACCTTCGGCCTCGGACACACCGCGGCCATCGAACGCTCGTCGTCGCCGGTGGGCGCGGCCTTCGTGAACGCGTAGACGATCGTGACGAGTGCGTCTCCGGCCTTGTACGCGTACAGATCGATGTTTTTCTTCAGGGCGCCGTCGGTGACGTTCGTGATGACGAGATGCTCGACGGTCGTACCGCAGGCCTCCGCCGTGCCGCGCGCGATCGCGGCGGACGGCGTGTCTCGGAACGCGCCCGCGAGAATGTCGACAAGGAACGGCGGTTCGCAGTGGCACCGCCTCGTCGAGACGATCAAGTTTTCGCTTGGATCTCTTCCGATCTTCCGCGTGTAGTGCTGCTCTTCACCCGAGAGGATGGGCGAGAGTGCGGTCCAGTCGGGCGCGAGTGACGGCACGGTGCTCGCCGCCGGGAGCGTCGTCGACGCGGGCGTGGCGTTGGCGACGATGAGGCCGGCGATCAGAAGCGCGGTCGACATCGGGTGTTCTTGTCAGAGCGCCGGGCCGCGACCTCTCGGCGACGGCGATGCCGGGGGCGTCGTGCGGCCGGTTCCGGGCGTTGCTAGACGCGGTGCCGCGATGGCGAGCGGCGGCGGCGTCGGCGGCCGGCGCGGGGCGACGATCGTATCGATCGAATGCGAGAGCGCCGTGGCTCGGGCGAGCGTCGTGCGCCAATCGTTGTCAGGCGAGGCGACGAGGTCGCGGCGCTGCGGGCCGATCGAGAGGCCGAGCGGATCGACGTCGTCGATCGTGCCGAGCGCCGCACGCTCGAGCTGGTCCGCACGCGCATCGCGGACGACCGCCGCGTTGAAGACGATCTGCTGGACGAACTCGGCGAAGAGCGTGACTTGCGCGCCGAGATGCGGCAGACGCGTGAGATAGATCTGCGTCGCGCGCGTGAGCGCGTCGCTCGCCGCCGCCCCCGCGCTCGGCGCGCCGGGCCTGGGCGTCGCGGTCGACGCATAGGCATCGCGTGCCGTATGAAAGACGCGCGGGTCGCCGGCGGCGACCGCGGAGGCATCCAGGACGTCGAAGGCGCGCGACGCGAATCCCGACTGTTGCGCTCGCGCGATGAGCGCCTCGTCATCCGTCGACTCGGCGAGCTGCGCGATCAGCCGTCCCGTCTCGAGGTCGGCGGCGGGACCGCGCGGAGTTCCCGTCGGCGCGGGCGTCGCGCCGAGGGTGACGACGAGCGCCGTCAGCGCAAGCGCCGCCCGCCCGGCCGTTACTCCGATGCGGGCCCTGCCTGCGCGGCCGCGTCCTGCGAGGGTCCGATCCAGACCGTCTGGATGTTGACGAATTCACGGATACCGAACGACGAGAGTTCGCGACCGTATCCGCTCAGCTTGACGCCGCCGAAGGGCAAGCGCGGATCGGAGGACGTTATGCCGTTGATGAAAACCGCGCCCGATTCGAGTTCGCCTGCGATCCGCTCCGCGCGCGCGATGTCGCGCGTCCAGAGATTGCCGCCGAGGCCGTAGCGAGAATTGTTGGCGAGCTCGATCGCGTGCCGCTCGTCTCTCGCGCGCACGACGGCGGCGACGGGCCCGAAGGTCTCCTCATCGAAGAGCGTCATGCCCGGCACGACGTCCGCGACGATCGTCGGTTCGAAGAAGGGCGCGGCGCCCGGGCGGGCGTTGCCGCCCGTCACGAGCCGGCCGCCGGCCTCGAGCGTCGCGCGCACCTGACGCGTGAGATCGTCGCGCAGGTCCGCGCGGGCGAGCGGCCCCATCTGACTCTCCGGGTTCATCGGATCGCCGACGAGCAGTGCCTTGGTCCCACGCGCGAAGGCCGCGAGAAACGCGTCGTAGACCGGCGCCTCGACGATGAAGCGTTTGGCCGCGATGCAGCTCTGGCCCGCATTCTGAAAGCGCGCACGCACGGCCGTCTTCGCCGCGGCCGCGACGTCGGCGTCCCCGAGGACGATGAACGCATCGGAGCCGCCGAGTTCGAGCACCGTCTTCTTGAGATGCTTGCCCGCGGTCGCCGCGACCGCCGACCCCGCGCCCTCGCTGCCCGTCAGCGTCACGGCCGCGATGCGCGGGTCCGCGACGACGCGACCCATGTCGTTCCCGCCGACGACGATCGTCGCGAACAGGCCCTGCGGAAAGCCCGCCGCCGCGAGGACGCGCTCGATCTCGAGCGCGCACTCCGTCACGTTCGCGGCGTGCTTCAGCACGCCGGCATTTCCTGCCATGAGCGCGGGTGCGGCGAACCGAAAGACTTGCCAGTAGGGAAAGTTCCACGGCATGATCGCGAGCACGACGCCGAGCGGCCGGTAGGCGACGTAGCTGCGCGTCGCGCTCGAAGCGTGGTCCTCATCTGCCAGGTAGGACGGCGCGTGGTCGGCATAGTGCTCGCAGCACGTCGCGCACTTCTCGACTTCGGCCTCGGCCTCGGCGATCGTCTTGCCCATCTCGCGCGTCGCGATCTCGGCGATGCGGCGCTTCTCCGCGCGCAAGTGCGCGGCCGCACGCTTCATCGGCGCCGAGCGCTCCGCGAAACTCGTGCGACGCCAGTCGCGCTGCGCGGCGACGGCGCGGTCGAGCGTCCGATCGATCTGCGACTCCGTGAAGCGCGGGTAGCGACCGATCTCCTCGCCGGTCGCGGGGTTGATGGTGCGGATCGCATCCGCCGTCGTCGTGCTCACACCGGATGCTTCGCAGTGCGGTGCGCAAGCCTCTGCAAATTTAGCGCTCGATGCCTCGATCGCGCTCCAACTGGACCCTCAATGCGCGCCGAGTCCACGCTGGCATGTCCGGTGCCGCGGCAACGATCCGGCCTCGCTCAAGCGTCAGAACGGCTTGAAAATCTTGCCTCGAGTCATCGAAGACGTCGAGTCGATCAAGGGTGTCTGCAACGTAGCAAAACATTGTAAGACTGCGCTCGTAGCGTCGCCGCACGACTTCCGCCGGGACGGTGCGGCGTTCGATCGCGGCCCGACGCTCAACGCGCGACACGTTGTCTTCTGAGTGTTTGAGCGCGACGTAGGTCATCGTAACTCGATATCCTTGCGCCATCGCCGCTTCAATGAGCCGACGTTCGGAGTTGCCAGAGAAGGTCGTTTCGATCGCGAACGTTTCTCCCCGCGCGAGGGCGACTTCGCGCTGGAGGAGTGCTTCGCTGCCGGCTGCAGCCGCCACGGCGTCCGGGTCGCGGGGGTTGAGCGTAACGGCAATTTCATCTGGATTGATGATCCGGAGGATCGCATAGTCAAGCGACGCCGTTGGGCCCGGCGATGAGATGGAGTTCGGGCACGACGTGTTAGAATTCGCGTAGGCGTCTCGTCGCTCGTCCGCTGTCGACGAGTTCGACGACGTAGCGGCTACCATCGGGAAACTCCTCGACGGCTTCCTCGTCAACGCGGTACAGAATAGGCACGCCGCCGGCGAGCTGGTCAAGCGCTGTTAGCGGGAGGATCGTCCGGCGTTCCGCGCGCCGACGCGCGAGCCGTTCTTCGCGCGTTGTGCCTTCGATCATAGGACCTCCGTTTTGGGACGGACTTTCGGAACGCCAGAAGCCACGCCCCGCCCACGTTCCTGAATCATCCCAAAAGGGGTCGTTTTCGGGACGCGCTCCGGCCACGAGTGCCGTGCGCCAAAGCGCCGGAAAAGCGGCCACGGGCGCTAGGGCGATACGATGCGGCCGTCCGAAGTGTTGGCCATGAACGAGTTGTTCGGCCTGAACGAGTTGTCGCCGGCGCAACGCGAGCGCATTCTCGAGTTAATCGCCTGAGCTTAAGTTTTCGCCGAAGGTGATCGTGTTGTCGTCCGCATCGACGACTACGGCCTTCTTGTAAGGCCCAGGCATCGTCCCAATCGGTCCGACAGTGATCCCTCTTTCCGTTACTTTTGCGACATGGCATTCTAAGTTATCAACGAGCAGTGTGAGCAGACCCGTGCCGGCGAATGCAGTCGAAAAATCCCGCTAATCAACCCGCGAACGCAGCGAGGTAATAGTCGCGTGCCATCGCAAGCGCGTTTTCGCGCATCTGCTCATCGCCGAACGAGCGGATCATCGCGATGGCGCCGGCCATTCCCGAAATGAGCACGATGAAATTACGGCGCCGTTCGTCGTCGGTCGCGCCCGCCATGTACGGTGCGAGTCGTTGCATGTACGTGAACATCGCCGCGTCCAGACGCTTGCGCACGGCGAGCGGCGCGCGTCCCAGATCGCCCGCGAGCGCCGCGACGGCGCACCACGTCTCGGGATGCGCGAGGTGTTCGGAACTCAGGTACGCGTTGATGATCGCTTCCCGTTCGCGCCCCGGCGCCGCGCGCTGAGCCGCGCGAACCAGCCGTTCCGCGATTTCTTGGAGCGCTTCTGCGACGGCCTCAACGAAGAGGTCATCTTTGCTGCCGAAGTGCCGGTAAAATCCGCCGTGGGTGAGTCCCAGATCGCTCATGACGTCGCCGATTCCGACGCCGCCCCCGCGCGCGCGGAAAGCCTTCGCCGCGTGCGTGATGATTCGTTGGTGCGTTTCGGCCTTCTGGGCTGCGGTCGTGCGTGCCATTTTTAGGGAAGCTCCCTTTTTAGAGAGTTCCTTGACAACTTAGATTATACATGTTATCAGTATAGAGGTCATATATCATCTATAAGTGACGATCCTGCACGGCGAACGACCGCGGAAAGGCATCAGGGACATGATCCAACTTACGGAACCATACTCGCCGGTGGATGCATGGTTCGCCGGCGGCGAGCGCGTCGCGTATGATCCCGGTTCGCGGCGCATTGGTCCGCCCTCGGCGTTACGTGTATTCGTCCGGCACGAAGGCGACATCGCCCGTGCGGTAACGTTCATGCCGGGGTTTCCCGACGGCTCGATCGGGTGGTCAAAGGTTTACCCGCACCTGCCGGGCGCCGACGTCATGCCGAAGGTCTTCATCGAGTATCTCGGCATGGGCGATTCGGACAAACCGAAAGACTACCGCTATTCCACGGCGGAGCGCGCCGATCTCGTCGAAGCCGTGTGGCGCCGCTACGCCGTTACGTCGACCACGCTCGTCGCATTTGACTTCTCGTCGCTCGTCGTACTCGAGATCTTGCGTCGGCGTCTGGAGCGTGCCGAGCGCGGCGAACGCTCCGAGGGCCCGAGCATCCGCGGCGTTTTCATGTTCAACGGAGGCCTCTTTACCGACGGTCACTCGCATCCGTGGTTCACGACACCGTTGCTGCGCCGTCCCGGAGGCGCACTCGCGCCTTGGCTCGGAAAGCGCTCGTTCTTCGCATTCAAGCAGCTTTCAAATGTGATGTGGTCACGAGCATACGACGTTCAGGATGACGAAGTGCGCCACTTGTACGCAGCGATGGATCGCCACGACGGCCTCTTTTATCTCAGTAGCGCTGCGGGCTTCGTGGCCGAGCATCAGGCGCAAGGCGATCGGCTCGATTTCGGGCGCCTATTTGCCGCCTATCGCGATGGATTCCCGTTCTTCGTCGGCGGCAGCGACGCCGATCCGTTCGAGAAGCGGCAGGTGACGCTCGCCGCGCAACGCCTCGGTTCGCAGGGTTTGCGCACCGTACGGCTACCAGGCGGACATCTCACAACGAACGAGCAGCCCGATGCACTAGCGCACCTTGTCGCGGATTTGAAGCCGGCCTCACGGCTGGTCATTGGAATTGAGGAGTGTCTTGAACGATGTCAACGTCGACCCGCTCGTCGCGATGCAGCAGCAGTATGGAGATTCACGGCTGCTCGAGGCGCTCGCGAGCGAATTCGCCGACGAGCCGGCGGAGCGCCGTTTCCCGGCGGTGGACCTCGCACTGGTCGATCAGCTCCATACGCGCGGGTATGCCGCCACCGTCGACTTCGCCACGACCATCGGCGTCGACGCCGAAACACTGGTGCTCGACGTCGGTGCGGGACTCGGCGGCCCGGCACGATTCCTAGCGGAAACCTACGGCTGCCGCGTGTTCGGCATCGACGCGACTGCCGCCCTCGTCCGTGGCGCGAAGTATCTGACGTCGCGCTGGAGCGGGAGATCCGACCTGGTGGAGTTCCGGATCGGTGATGCGCTCGCGCTACCGCATGACGATGCTTCTTTCGACCTCGTGTGGATGCAGCACGTCGCGATGAACATTCGCGACCGGGCTGCGCTCTATTGCGAAGTGCGGCGTGTTCTCCGGCCAGGAGGCCGGTTCGCGACATACGACGTGGTTCGCAAGGACGGCGAACTCGTCTATCCGACGCCATGGGCACGCGAAGCGGCCGCTAGCACGGTGCTCACGTCCGAAGAAACGCGTGCGGCGCTCGAGGACGCTGGATTTCACATCACATGGTCGATGATCGATACACCGGCCGCGCTTGATTGGGTCAGCCGCACATCCGCCGCGGCGTCGGCTATCCAGCCACCGCCCCGCGGCGCGCGCATGCTCCGCGCAGCCCTCGGTGAGAATTTCCGAGAGATTTTGGCCAATCTCGGCAAGAACTACGTCGAGGGACGCGCCGACGTGCTCGCGCTAATCGCCGAGCGCACCGAATAGTGTCAGGTGCGCATCGGTGGAGCAGCACCTTTGCGCGTGAATCGTCTAGCAGACTTTCGTGAAGAGCAGCGAGGGCCGAAATCTGACTAACAAAATGTCCGGCGGATTCTAAGGGGAGCCGCATCATCCCGAAAATGGTCGGTTTCGGGATTACAGCGACTTGCGTTGTATTGACAGACCTCGATTCAAAGGTTAGTATCGAAAAATGTCAATGCAGCGGTGCTGCCCGGAAACGGCAGTCTACGATCGCGAACTTACGGGCGAGGCGACGCTCTTCAAGGCGCTCGCCGATCCCGTGCGCGTTTCGATCCTTGCGACGTTGGCACGCGCTGAGCACGAAGTCTGCGTGTGCGACTTCACCTCCGGCGTCGAGCTCAATCAATCGACCGTTTCCCACCACTTGAAGATTCTCAAGGACGCCGGGCTCGTTACTTCCGTCCGCCGCGGCACGTGGGGTTACTATTCCCTCGCGCCCGATGCGCGCGATCGACTTGACGCCGCACTTGCGTCCGTGCTGCCCGTGAAAGCCCTCGCATGAAAATGCACCTCAATCTCGCGACGCGCGACCTCGATGCGAGCGTCGCGTTCTATCGCACGTTGCTCGCCGCGGAGCCGGCAAAGCATTACGGCGACTACGCGCTCTTCCTGACTGAAAACCCGGGTCTGGAGCTCGCGCTCGATGCTGATCCCGCGACGGATGTGCGCGAAGGCGCCCATTACGGCGTCGTCGTCGAGAAGGCGGAAGACGTTGACGCTGCGATCGCGCGGCTTCGCGCGGCGGGCCACGCCGTCGACGTCGAGACCGACGAAACGTGCTGCTACGCGGTGCAGAATAAGGTTTGGGCGACTGATCCGGACGGGCGCCGCTGGGAGACCTACTTTGTCATTGCCGAAACCGAAGAGCGCGACAATGAAGCGACGACCTGTTGCACAACCGAAGCCGCGGAAGCGGCCGCGTCGCCGGCTTGCTGCTAAGGTGAACCTCGCGCGGCGTGCGACCGCGGAAGCGGTGGGGACAGCGTGCTGCTCGCGGCCGTCGTCGGCTCGGGCATCATGGCCGAACGCCTCGCCGGCGGAAACGTTGCGATCGCACTCCTGGCAAACGCGATCGCGACCGGCGGAGCACTCGTCGCGATCATCCTTGCCTTTGGCCCGGTTTCGGGCGCGCACCTCAATCCGGCCGTGACGCTCGCGGACGCATGGCAGCGGGGCGTCGCATGGTGCGACGTGCCGGTCTACATCGGTGCGCAGCTCGTCGGCGCACTCGTGGGCGTCGCGATCGCGAACGTGATGTTCGGACTGCCCCCGTTTTTCGCATCGCATCACGCTCGCGCCGGCGGCGCGCTGTGGGTGAGCGAATTTGTCGCGACCTTCGGGCTGCTGGCCGTCATCTGGGGCTGCGCTCGAGCTCGGCCGACCGCGACGCCGTTTGGCGTTGCGGCGTATATTGTCGGCGCCTATTGGTTCACGTCGTCGACATCATTCGCAAACCCGGCCGTCACGATCGCGCGCTCGCTCAGCGACACCTTCGCCGGCATACGTCCGAGTGACGTCGCACCATTTATTCTTGCGCAGCTCGCCGGCGCCGCCTCTGCGACCGCGCTGTTCCGCTGGTTCGCGCCGGCTTCGCAAGAGATGGCTGAGACGGTGCTTCTTCCTCACGCGCTCGATCCTAAGGAGCCGAAATATGCCGTCCGCTAGTGGGAAGCCGCTCGTGCTTTTCGTGTGCAAACACAACACAGGTCGCAGTCAGATGGCCGAAGCGTTTCTGCGGCGCTTCACCGGTGACGACGTGGAGGTGGCGTCCGCCGGGACCATCGCTGCCGATCGCCCCGACGCCGGCGTCGTGGCCGCGATGCATGAGATCAATATGGACATTTCCGGTGCTCGGCCAAAGCTGCTCGACCCCACGATCGTGGCGCAAGCCGATCGAATTATCACGATGGGTTGCGACGTCGAAGGCGTGCCGCGGGTCGACGACGACTGGGGCCTCCCCGATCCGAAGGGGCAGTCTACGCAACGAATTCGGGAGATCCGCGATCTCGTGTGTCGTAAAGCTGGCGATCTCGCTAAAGACCTGCTACGGCCCGTCCCATAAGGGGTCCATTTCGGGACTGTCGCGCAGCCGTTACCAGTCGTGCGAATAAACTTGCCCAAACGTCCGCAAATCACCGTCCGCGATGCGGTTCAGCAGCTCTTCAAGCAGATGTTTCCAGTCAGCGACCGTGGCGCCATGCCTGAGCGCGGACATTTCGCTTCTCGGACGACGCTGGCGCTTCAGCGACGTTAACGGACCTTGCGCTTATTGGTCGAGCATCGGTGTACGCCGCGCCGACCGTGCGACCAATGTCGTCCCTGACGGCTCCGTAGCCTGCGAAGACGTCGACCTGCAAAAGACCTTATCACGAAGCCGAAGCTGGTCGTCCGAAGTAATCTCACCCCAGTCGGTCAAGCTGGATCGTGTCGACAAGCTCGACATCTATCGCGCGCTTCGATTCGGTCGACGAATACCTCATGATCGACTCGCGTCGGGTCTGGGCATTAGTGACGCGCCGCGCACCGGCCGGACAATGGCTCGACGTCACGTACACATCGCTCGACGAGCGGATCGATCTGCTTCGATCGGCTTGAGGGTTGCGCTCGCCGACCTTCATCGAGGCATTGAATTCCCGGCGCGAGGAGCCAAGAAGAAGCCTTAAAATTGCCGGATGGCGGTGCAAGCATCGGGAGGAGGTGCCGGACTATTTGCTGGGCAGCGGGACGACCGTATCCTGTGAGCTGACGATTTGCCAGCATCGGCCGCGATCGACCCACGTGTCGGTCCAAACGAACTTGCCCCGCCTGCCGCCAGTCTTTGTCCATGTTTCGCTGCCTTGGGCAACGGCGGTGTTTCCAAAGAAGCGAATATGAACGTAATCGACGGTATCGCTGAGGAACGGCCCGGGTCCGGCTGCCGCCTCTGCGACGGCAGTCTTCTTGTCCAGCACGCGTCCGTCAAGAACCCATACGAAATCGTCGGCGAGAATACGCCTGAGCACTGATGCATCATTGGTCGCAACCGATTTCGCCCAATCTTCCTCGCTCAGACGGATATATCGTTCCACGGCGTTGCGCGAGGAGAGCGAAGGCGTGGGGCATGTGAGCGTTGCCGCATTCACCGGTGCAAGGAGTCCAACGGTCAGGCCGAATGCGACGACACTTGCGATCATATGTTGGGCGCTTCAGGAGTTCGAGTGGGTCGGGTAGAGGTCGAGGCCGGCGCAGTGGAACATGATGGCATCCGCAAAACGTGATTCGCTGCGATATCCGTTCGCTCTGGTCTTGAGCTTCTGGATCTTGCTA